>Ga0315275_10008182_pt1 | contig 10168 bp, 9 predicted proteins | sample YL17G03_0_MG_FD_205557 | JGI IMG/M metagenome (GOLD analysis project Ga0315275, IMG submission 205557) | Sediment microbial communities from Yellowstone Lake, YNP, Wyoming, USA - YL17G03_0 | ecosystem: Environmental > Aquatic > Freshwater > Lake > Sediment | place: USA: Wyoming | collected...
TAATAATTGCCTTGACTCGGCATCGCTCAAGGATGAGGCCAGGGTCTCCATCTCGCCTTTGAGACGGATGCTCTCGGATTCATACACACCCAATCTTTCCATCAGTTCCGAGAGGGCCTCTTCCATCTTGCTTAATCCGGCCTCAATACTCTTCAGCTGCGCTTCATAAGCCCCCTTAAGCATGGCAATATCCTTGAGATCGCATGCGGACAGGAGCCTGGAGATCTCATTGACCTCGTTACGCACGTCCTGATATCTTCTTGCCTTGTTGGCCTGTGTTTTCAGGTCGTTCCTCTGCCTTGTCACCTCGCCCAGCACGTCGTTTATGCGCTCAAGGTTCTTGGATGCGGCGTCGAGCCTTCTCAATGCTTCGGTGCGTTTTATGCGGAATCTGCCCACTTCGGCGGCCTCTTCGATGAGATAGCGGATCTCTTCGGGTTTGGCCTGGATGATGTCATTGACCTTGCCTTGCTCGATAATGGCATAGCCGCTCTTGTGCAGGCCCGTGTCTAAAAACAGGTCTGTTATGTCCTTGAGGCGGCACTTGACATTATTGATGAGGTACTCGCTCTCGCCGGAACGGAAAAGCCGCCTGGTGATGGCGACCTGTTCGAACCCCTCAAGGGTCTTGGGAAAATGGCCCCCGTCCTTGATGAACTCCAACGTTACACTGGCCATGGAGCTGGGGCCCACATCCTGGGTCCCTGAAAAAATCACTTCATTCATGGATGAGGCCCGCAAGGACTTGGCCGACTGCTCGCCAAGCGCCCACCTGGCTGCATCAATGATGTTGCTCTTGCCGCACCCGTTGGGCCCTGCAATGCAGGTCACCCCGTTGGAGATGGCAAGCGACATCTTTTTCGCTATGGACTTAAAACCTTTGATCTCAACCCTGGATAATTTCACACCCCATGGTTTAGCAGAGCTTGATTCCCGCTGCAAGCATCCGTATGGCCCACATTCCTTAAACAGGCTTAAAGCGGGAGGAAATCCCTTGCATTCTCCTTATGAAACCTGCAAAAAGGAAAATGATTACACACACAGGAGGTAAAGGGGGTCTATGTATATCCTCGGCAATATACTCATCGGTTTGGGCAATGTCCTGGATATCCTCCTGAGCATCTACATGTGGATCGTCATCATCGGCGCGCTCATCTCGTGGGTGAACCCTGACCCATACAATCCAATCGTCAAGTTCCTGCGCACTGCAACCTATCCTCTCTTTTCCTGGCTTCGCAGGCGTCTTCCCCTTGTGCTGGGCGGAATCGACCTATCGCCGATCATCATCATAGCAGCTATAGTATTCCTCAAGTATGCCCTGGCCAGGACTATCATCGAAACCGGGTACAGGCTGAAAGGGGGTCTATAGATGAAACTCTCGCCTGAGATGATCCGGGAGCAGCGCTTCAAGGTTAAACTGTCGGGGTTTGACAAGAATGAGGTGATCGCCTTCCTCATGGACATGGCCGAAGACATGGAGATGCTCATTGAGGAGAACGCCATGCTCAAGAGCGAGGTGGAAACGGTCCGGCGCAGGCAGAAAGACTTGGAAGACCTCTTCCTTTCAGTCAAGCAGTTCTCCGATGAAAAGATGAAGCGTGTGGACCTCGACGCAAGCGCCATCCTGGCTGATGCCGAAAAGAAGGCCTCTGATATACGGCTCTTAGCCAACCAGAAACTCGTGGAGGCGGAGCAGAAGGCCCAGGAGCTGCATACCCAGGTAACACTCAAGGCCCGGGAGGTCCTCAGGGAGGCAGAGCGGTCAAAAATTGAAATCGAACGGGGCCTGGCAGACCTGAAGAATAAAAGAACAGCGCTCTTTACTGAGCTCAAGGCGATCCTGGATTCATATCAGGCCTGGATCAGAGATCAGGGGAATGTGGGTTAGCCAAAAAGGGGTTTCAATCGTCCTTTCATGCAGGGTTCAGCCGAACTCCTCCAGGGAGGGCATCGGCGAGATCACGAATAACGCCCTTATTATCCGTCTGAATTCCCCTGCTGTCGAGGGCAAGGCCAATGATGCCCTCATCAGGTTCCTTTCCAAACGTCTTGGCATTGCGAAATCAAGAATATCAATCATTCAAGGCGAAAGGAACAGGAACAAGCTTGTTTCTATTGAGGGAGTGAGCCCTGAAGAGATAGCAGGGCTTTTGACGGCTTAATCTATAAGCTTGATCCCACGGTAGCCCATGTTTGTCAGCTCCCGGGCTACCTCAGAGGCATCGCCGCCGGATATGCGGAAATGGTGGATGTTATCCTCACCGTTCATGGTCATGCCGGTGCTGATGATGTACCCCCCCTTGGACTCGATGATGGTCACCACCTCGTCAAATGACCCGTGAACATTTTTCAGGATTACATCGATCCGAGAGCCGCCCTTGAGCACACCCAGCATGTCTATGAAGGCCTTCAGGATATCATTTACCGTGAGGATACCCACGATCTTATCATCTTCCATTACAGGCAGGCACCCGATGCGCTTCTCATAGATGATCTGCGCAGCCTTCTCAAGGGGGGTATCCTTGGAGGTCGTGTAGGGCTCGCGGATCATCACATCACTCACCTTGAGCTGCTCGATCATGGATGCAATGATGGCCTGCTTGAGGTCCCCCAGTGTCACCAGGCCGACAAAAAAGCCGTTGTCTACTACGGGCAGATGCCGTACCGAGTGTTTCTTCATAACCATAAGGGCATCTTTGATGCCTGCATTACTCCCTATGGTGACTACTTCCTTGACCATCCATGTTTCAACCTTCATGGATTACGGTATACCAAATATTTTCCTGGATGTAAAACCACAAAGCATAGTCTTGATTCACATAAGAAGAACAAGCGAACTGAACGGGGGTGTCATATCCAAGTCATTGATTATAGCCAAACGGGAATTTGGAAAAGTTTACAGCAGGATTACAATGGAGGTAGTAAGGTATAATTATCAAAGTAGTTTGAAGAAAGCATTCGTAGATTTCAGATCAGAATGTATGGTCATTATATAAAAGGCGCTTGCTGTGATTTATCGCAGTTATCAACACATGATGTTTGGAGATCGAGCCTGGTAATTTATTGAAGTAATCAACACTTCAGGTTAGTCTTTTAAGGCACAGAACGGTCGAGGAAATATCAATAAGTTATGAATATATTCTGTGATCAACTGCTGTTCTTGGGATTATATTTCAGATAATTGTATGTTTCTCTATCAGTTCAACTGCCGTTTTTCGGTTGAATGTTCCGGATAGATGAATGATGGAAGTATAAAGAAGTGGCAGAGTCTCAAATCCCAACCACTTCTTTTTCGGAGCCCTGAAGGTAAAGGTAAGGGCTTCCTAGAAAATCGACTCACTTCTTCATCGATTTCTGGAAAAGGGCTTCAGCCTGCTTCTGCTTCTCCTCTGCTGCCCGCTCCCTTTCCTCTGCCATCTTTATGGCATTTTCGGCGTGGGCTGCTGCGTCATCCGCCTTCATCTTGGCCTCATTGGCTGCCGCCTTTGCAGCCTGCGCCTCTTGAATTGCCTGATCAACTTTCGCATCGGTCGCCTTTTGCTGCGCCTGAACCTTATCTAGGTCACTGGTTGTTGCACAACCCCACATACCAAGAGCGAGAACAAGCACCATTGAAATCCCCAATAGAATCTTCCTCATAATTACCCCCTTTCTATTCAGCTTAAATTATTTTAACACTAACTGAGCCTGTGTGTCAGCCGGATCTTTGATTGATTCACAGGTATTCGGTTTTTTCTCAACCATGCTAGTTTTCCCCCTCCTTCAGGGATCTCCCGAATGTTGCCGGTCCTTCGGAGAACAAGTGCCTTTGCGGTGAAGAAGTATAAGATCCTCCTGCTTGAGTTTCAGCACCAACCTTCATCATGAAAAAAGTCTTCGATTGACTGAGACTGGTAATGGCATAAAGTTTCATTATCATGGCCTCCAATACATTAATTGCAATGATATTCTTATCGCAATATACAGGCCAATTTTGACAGTCTTTAAAAATCATAAGGTTGGAAGGTAACTTCTATCGAGGACCGTTGACAAATGTACATGTTCGTACACGGTGGTATCTTTTTTGTAACCAGATTAGTGCTGCTTTTTGGTAGGTTCAATCAATATACCGTCTATTTCCAAATCAATTTTCAAGCGTTTGACCGCATCTTTGGCCTCGCTGATATCCTCGAAAGGGCCAGCAATAACACGATAGCCATCGCTCCTTGATAACACCCTTGCCGGGATTTGTGGACCCTGATGATTAATGATGGCGGCAATTCGCAAAGCTTCAGTCTTGTCATCCAGATCAGCAGCCCAAACATACCATGCCTCCGTTTTCAGTTCTTGTATTTCTGGTCTGCCATATAATTTGCCTGGGTGCTTCACTTCTATGGTTTGCTCAACCCATCTTCCTTGATCGATCTCTAGTATGGGCACAGGAATCCCCCGGGCTTCTGCCAGGACGGTCTCAACTTTTTTCCAGTCAAGCGTACGCCCGGAGTTCTTTTCAATATTTCTCAATTTTGTATACATCTTCTCTAACTCAACAGCACCTGAGCCTTCCGAAGACGCATGAACTTCCAGGTAAACTATTTCATTACATTGACCTATCAGATATGGCTGGTTAACAATGCATACAGGTGTATTAACCGGCGTATTCTCGTAGAGCTTCTTCACGTCTTCTGGATAGAGTCTAAGGCAGCCATTGGTTGCATTAAGACCAATGCTGGCTGGCTTATTTGTACCATGAATTAGATAAGCCGACTTACTTAAATAGAGCGCGTATTCTCCCAAGGGATTTTGGGGTCCCGGCAAAACTTTAGCGGGTAGAGGATCTCCTTTTTTTCGATGATCCTCAGAAATTGATGCAGGCACATACCAAGTCGGTCGGGTTACCTTGCGCGCCACATACATTTGACCGATGGGTGTGGGTCGCTCTATGGTACCGACACCGAGCGGGTAGGTCATCACAACAAGTGACTTACTATCTCCTTCATATTGAAAGAGCCTCAAAGTGGCTACGTTGATCACGATACCTTTTCTAGGCGCATCCGGCAGAATAAATCTCAGAGGCAACATGATACGCTCTCCTGACTTAGGCACCCATACATCTACCCCTGGATTGGCTGCACTGACTTCATTGATTCCCAGGCTGAAGTGTCTTGCAATGTCCGGTAGGGAATCTCCCTCTTCAAGCCTGATGACTGCCAATCGGCCAATGACGTCACTTCCTTTCACAACTGAAAACTTATTTCGTTCTAAATGGCTTTCCGGATGTATTTGATAAGGTGAGGATATCTCCTGAATACTTTTCATTACAGCACATCCGTGGAGACATGAAACGACTATGCACAAGACGATAAGACGAAGCCTCTTGGATAAAATTAAGAGTTCAATTATTCGGCACATGGTTAATTTATAGGGTCTTCTATGGCCTTATCTCCACAATTGTACCATTAGGCACTAACTTTTCAATTTCCTCTATCTCTTCGTCTGTAACGGCAATACACCCTTTTGTCCAGTCATACTCTGTATGCAGATCACCAACAGACGAATAACCATTCTTAATGCCGTGGATCATGATATCTCCGCCCGGAGAAACACCAAGTTTTTTCGCTCGCTTTTTGTCTATCTCGTTTGGATATGAAATGTGAAGAGATATGTGATAACGGCTGTCCTTGTTTCTTGAATCGATGAAGTAGGTCCCTTCCGGGGTTTTGTTATCTCCTTGTCTTTTTTTCGGACCATTCGGGTTTCCCCCCAAGGCTATCTTGTAGATCTTGAGGACCTTACCATTTAAGATCAGCGACAATCGTCGTTCTTTCTTTTCTATCAAGATTTTATCTGCCGGTCCCTTCTCCATTGAAAAAACTTTTTGTTCGAGTGCTTCAATCTTTTTTTGCAGAGTTATAATCTCGTTCCCCTTGCTTTTAACCTCTTGTTGGAGAGTCTCAATCAGTGTTTGTTGTGTATCAATTCTTGTATCCTTCATTGTGACATTATTGATATGAAATATCATCCTCTCGCTGTCATATCTGTATTCACTCCCCGGATAATTCTTTATGAGTTCCTGAAAACATTCCAGAGATTTCTGGTAATCTTTCTGCTCATTCTTGGGATACGCATAAATGATCCCCATCTCGAAAAGAGCTCTGTCTCCCGCCGAGGGATATTTTTCAATGATTCGTTCATATTTTCTCAGAGAGGCTTCGTAGTTTCCCTGGTTGAAAATATCATTCGCTTCATTGAAGGTCGACCTGGCCTGAAACTGACTGCACCCGCATATCAGAATCGGAGCTATCATGATAAAGGCAAAGATAGCGTTATAAAGCCCACCTGTCCGATCTTGCTTTTTACCCATATTCTCCTTCGTATTTTTTAATAATATGTCTGATGATCGCATCACCAGTCCGTCTCCTTTTGCCGATATACAGCAAAATATGTACCACATTCTCAGATAGAATTATGCAATTTTTGATTATTGCTTGAAATGATTCTGTGCTAGTTCATACACTCAGATCTAAAGCGCATTGTTATATAGATTCGAATCCAAAATGTTCAATTTCCAGACCTTCTTGAATTGACAACTATATTGGCGGGAATATTATCTGTAAAGTGTGAAGAAGATACTATTAGTGAGTGATCATAAATACATACAAAATCTTCTCAAGAAAGAGTTTGTAATTTAAACTAATCTAATGAGGGGTTATTCCGCCATGATGGACCGGAGGTATTCCAGGGCCTGTTCGCGGCTAGATATAATCCCATCCGCCCGGGCCTCTTCAACAAGGCGCAACAGTTCCCCCACCCTGGGACCCGGGTTAACTGATAAGGTTTCCATTATGTCATGACCGGTGAGTAGCGGGTTTGCCACATGGGCCTGATAGGTTCCCAGGAAATATTCCCACAGGGATGCGACGCGTGTCTGAATGGATTTATCCCTTGTTCCGTCTGTGACCTTTTGATCTGCAAGGGCATCAGAGGCAAGGGCCAGCAGGAGCATCTCTGGTATACATTGCCGATGTTCAGACAAGAGCCGGTGCATGTCGCTGCCCCTGAGCCCGGGTTTCTCGTTAAGGCCAAACACCTGCAGCATGCCTGAGATGGTCTTTGCTATAACGCGACCTGCCAGGGAAGAAAGGGCAAGCCTCGTACACCAGGAGTGCACCAGTTCTTCATTATAATTGCGCTGGGGTGATCCGGCCATGCCGGCAAAGAAGCCTGCCAGCTGTAGCGCGCCGGACCTGGTGAAACCATGCTCCAGCTCATCTGCAAAGGGGTCTTTGATGCCGGGGAGATATGAGGGCACAGATAGGAGAAGGCGCTCAACACCTGAAATAAACTCAAGACCCAGACGAAGCCGATCTTCATCCACCAAGGGCTTGAAGAGCACGGGGGCATAGCCTGCATCAACGAGAAGGCTGAAGAATGGTGCGCTGCGAGGACACTTCAGGGCCTTTAAGAATTCGTATTTGATCCGTTCAGGGGCAATCCTTTGAAGAGTTTCTGCATTTTTTTTGATCACTTCCATGGTGAGGCTATCAAGGGAGAACCCGAGCTGCACGGAGAACCTCAGGCAGCGCAACCCGCGAAGCGGGTCGTCCTTCAGGTTCTTTTCCGCTATGAGCCGGATCCGTTTATCCTGCAGGTCCTTTTGTCCTCCAAGCGGATCGATGAGTGTCCCATCAAAGGGATTTAAGGCCATGGCATTGATGGTGATATCCCGCTCTGCTAGGTCTGCTGCTATGTCGTTCCCCTTAGGAGGTGATACGTCTATGGTCAGATCCCCGGGGTTCAGTGCGATCCTGGCCACCTGACGTTCCTGGTCCATGAAAAAGGCCTTGCCGCCGAGGATTGCACCGAGCTGCCGCGCCAGGTCCATGGACGCCCCGAAGGTGACAAGGTCGAAGTCGGATGGAACGGCACCCAGCATCAGGTCCCGTACACACCCGCCCACAAGATAGGTCTGCCCCGGCAGGTGCGGCAGGATACCTTTAAGGATTTTGTTTTTTGAGACGGCATTGAACAGATCGTGCATGCGCCTCCAGGTCTTCAGCTTGGGCGATGCGCACCGCCATGGGCCCTAATGCCTCAAGGGTTTTCTGTGATATCCCGATGACCGAGGTGCGCTTGGTGAAATCATAGACGCCGAGCGGCGAATAGAACCGCGCCGTTGAACCGGTGGGCAGGGTATGGTTGGGTCCGGCCACATAATCACCCATGGCCTCCGGCGTCATATAACCGAGGAACACGGCCCCTGCATTTTTAATCCTGCCGAGATACTCATAGGCATTATCCAGCATGAGCTCCAGGTGTTCAGGCGCCACCTTGTTGGCTATATTGATGGCCTCATCCAGGTCTTTTGTTATAATGCACGCCCCGTGGTTATCAAGGGAGCTTCTGATGGTATCCTTGCGCGGCAGGGTGGCTATGGCCTTTTCCAGCTCCTTCAACACCGCCCCAGCCAGGGCCGCCGAAGGTGTAATCAGGATGGCCGATGCCTGGGCATCATGCTCGGCCTGGGAGAGCAGGTCGCACGCAACCACATAAGCGTCAGCCTTGTCATCCGCGATCACGAGGATCTCGGAAGGGCCTGCAAAGGCGTCGATGCCGATGGTCCCCTGGAGAAGCCTCTTGGCATGCGCCACATAGATGTTGCCCGGGCCGACCACCTTGTCCACTTTTGCGATGCTCCTGGTTCCGAAGGCCAGGGCGGCTATGGCCTGGGCGCCTCCGATACGATAGATCCTCTCCACCCCTGCAATATGTGCAGCAGCAAGAAGGGTCTGGCTGACCCTGCCTCCTGGCGTGGGGGATACCACCACAATATTCTCTACCCCTGCGATCTTCGCGGGGATCACATTCATGAGGAGCGTTGATGGGAAGGCGTTTTGGCCCCCCGGGACATAGATGCCCGCACTGTCTACAGCGGTGACCTTCTGACCAAGGATGGTGCCCGATTCATCGGTGATGAACCACGACTGCTCCTTCTGGTGGGAATGGAACTCCTCTATGCGCCTTGCAGCACAAACGAGGGCCTCGATGATGTCTTTCGGGGCCTGGTGGTATGCCTTTTCAATCTCGGGTTGTCCGAAACTAAGCCCGTCTTTTTCCGGGTCAAATGTATCAAAGGTCCTCGTGTATTCGAACAGGGCCTCATCTCCCTTGATTCTGACCTGCTCGATGATCCCTCTGACCGCGCTGTCCACCTCATCAGGCATGCCCCTCATGCGGTCCAGCAGCTTGAAAAGCTTTTCATTCCAGTCTTGATCCTGCGTCCTTATTGTTATCATCAAAGACCACCCTTATCCCTGGACACCTCTGCGCCGAGCTTGATGAGCTTCTTGTCCAGGCCTTCATAGCCCCGGTCAATATGGTAGATCCTTCTGATCTCGGTATATCCGGCGGCATTTAACGCTGCGAGCACCAGGCTGGCCGAGGCCCTCAGGTCGGTTGCCATGACGGATGCCCCCTGGAACCGATCAATGCCGCGCACGATCACCGTCCTGCCCTTTTCTTCGAGGTTGGCCCCCATGCGCATAAGCTCGGGTACATGCATGAACCGGTTCTCGAAGATGTTCTCCGTGATGTCGGAAACCCCGGTCGCGATACAGGCCAGGGCCATTATCTGGGCCTGCATGTCTGTGGGGAAGCCTGGGTAGGGCACAGTCTTTATGTGAACAGGCTTCAGGTCGCAATCCCCGCTTACCTGGATCGTACCATCTTCACCTTCGCTGATTGTGATGCCCATCTCGAGAAGCTTATCAATGACGGCTGCAGCGTGATCCGGCCTTCCCCCCCTGATGGTGAGGGTTCCCTTGGTGATGGCAGCAGCAACAATGAGGGTACCCAGCTCTATCCTGTCGGGTATGACCTTGTAGTTAAGGCCTGAGAGAGAATCCACCCCTTCGATGACCATGGTGCTCTCTCCTGCACCCTCGATACAGGCGCCCATGGCATTCAGGGCGCCAGAGAGGTCCACGACCTCGGGCTCGCGGGCCGCACCCTCGATAATGGTTGTGCCTTCAGCCAGGCATGCGGCCATCATGACATTTTCCGTGCCGCCCACCGTGGTGTTGTCGAACACGATACGGGCGCCCTTCAATTTTTTTGCAGAGGCCATGACATACCCATGGGAAAGCTCTATGGCCGCCCCCATCTTGGCAAAGGCCTTCAGGTGCATGTC
>Ga0315275_10008183_pt1 | contig 10168 bp, 10 predicted proteins | sample YL17G03_0_MG_FD_205557 | JGI IMG/M metagenome (GOLD analysis project Ga0315275, IMG submission 205557) | Sediment microbial communities from Yellowstone Lake, YNP, Wyoming, USA - YL17G03_0 | ecosystem: Environmental > Aquatic > Freshwater > Lake > Sediment | place: USA: Wyoming | collected...
CATATCGCCGGAAAATATGTACCGGAAGATCCGCCGGAAGGTCATGGCGATCTCATCTTTTCCCTGTACGAGCAGCAGGAACGGATCGCAGACCGGTTGAACAAGAAGATCGCTCGTCTCGACCGCAGGCTGACAACAATCGAAGAGCGGAGGCGGACGGAATGACAAACGCCAAATCAACGTGCGCGACCGGGATCCCGCTCTACCTCATCCCTCAGGCAATCACGCGGCTGATCCGCACCCGTGGCGAGAAAGTGTACCGCATCAGTATCGTGCGGACGCACTACCATCACTATAATATTTCGGTACGGACGCGCCTGCCGCCCCGCGAACTCAGGGCGCGGGAAAAATTCCCGGCACAGGATTACCCGCCGGTTCGCAGCGATGATGACGGTGAGGGAGGGGTTGTATGACAAGAGGACGGCCGCCGCTTGTCGCGCTCAAGGAAGCGTATGAGATCGCGATGAAACGCGGGAAGGTCCTGCCGGTCTCCGAAGGCCGGTGCGATCACTTCCATTTCGTCCTCTTCACCGACAACCGGGTCACGTTTGTCAAAGTGAAACGGATGCTCTCGGACATCAGCGATACCAAGGAGATCCTGGAGAATTACGAACGCGAGATCCGGCACGTCGCCCGTGTCCCGCAAAATGCGGTCGATGCCCGCGAGTTTTGGGTACGGTCGCCGCGTCGATCATTTCATTTTTTCCTGATCGAAAAGGACCGGCTGTTCGAACTCCAGGCTGACGGTTCGGTCATGAGCGGGACAGGGTATCCGCTGGAGCTGCCAAGGCCGAAAGCCGAACCGGCACTTCCGGCCGGAAAGGTGCATGCGTCAGACAAGGCACCTGCACTTTCAAAGAGAAAAGATCCTGCTGTGACCCAAACCCCTGCACTTCCGGCAGGACCTGATCCCGTTCCGGAACAGGCATCGGAGGGGGTATAAGTATGCCGGATTACCTTTCTGTGGGTATGACAGACCGACCGGTCGAGTGCCCGATCCACCCTGATGATGACCATCTCCCCTTATCATACCTTCTCCGTCGGAGAGGCCTGTTCACCCACCTTGAAAACGGGTGCCCGAAGGGGTATCAGGTTGCACAAAGGGGCGAATTCCGGTACATTGACAGGGAGTTCTCCCAGTATCGGTCTCCGATTGGACAAATCCAGCGCAGAACGGGCTCCAAAATGATCGCTAATGGACGCTTTTGGACAGAGGATCGGCTGATGGGTCAGACTATGGATCCCGAAACTGGAAAACCAGGCCTTTTTGGGATCCCATTTCCGGACGGTATGATCCAGGATCCCAGTCACCGGACCGAAGGTAAGACCTTGCATGTCCGGCATGATCCTAAAGGATATAGTCTCCGTCGGAGACTCATGTATACCCATCCCGAAAAAGAGGGTCCGGAACCGCATCAGGTTGCACAAAGGGGCGAATTCCGGTACATAGAGGGGAAAATATGTCAAAATTGGAGTCCGATTGTTCGGATTCTGTATGAACCCGCCTCCAAAATGATCGCTAATGGATGCTATTGGACGGAGGATCGGTTGACGGGTCGGGCTATAGATCCCGAAACACGGAAAAACAGGTTTTTTAGGATCTCATCTCCGGCCTGGATGATCCAGGATCCCTGTTACCGGACCGAAGGTGAGACCTTGCATGTCCGGCATGATCCTAAAGGATATAGTCTCCGTCTGAGACTCCCGTTCACCCACCCTGAAAACAGGTGCCCGAAAGGGTATCAGGTTGCACAAAAGGGCGAATTCCGGTACATCGTTTTGGGAATACGGGATTATCGGGCCCGGATTGCCCGGAATCGATATGAAACGGGCTCTAAAATGATCGCTAATGGACGCTTTCCTGCAGGCGATCGGCTGCCGGGGCGGACTGCAGATCGTGGCATACAGAAAAACCCCTGTTTTTCAGGGGGCACGGCTGAATGTCAGGAAGGACGGATGATGAAAACAAATGGTGAACCGAGGGGAATGTTATGACAAAGATTGTAACAGCGACGGAAGACGAGGCCATGAAACTGGCGCTCGAAGGAAACGCGCTCATCTTGGGCGGGGTCGAGGTGCACGTTCACTTCCTCCGCTACCAGGGAGATCCCGGGATCGTTGTGGAATTCCTGCCGCCATTTGGGAGGGACGAAGTCCCGGACTGGATGGAAGATATCGACAACCGGCTCGCCGGACTCTGCCGGCAGACCGTGATGAATATGACCGACCACGCAAGGACGCGGTTGCTGCGTCTCACGGAGCGGGACGGCGGGAAGGACCGGATGATCTACCGGCTCATCGTGACATCGCGTATTATGGACGACGGTTCGCACGTGAACCGGGTCGATGATTATGTTGACCCGGAATTCGAAAAAGTCGATCGCGGTGTTGCCGGGCGGGCAGCCGAAGCCCGGCTCGCGGTCGAGCGGGTGATGGGAGTGAAAGCGTGACGAAAATTTTTGGATTAGGGGGGGCGTTCGGATAGTTTCGCTCCGCGCCAGCCATAGCATCATAACATTCTTAGATAACCATTCCAAATACTGTGTGGGAATATGCAGAAAACCAAGCTAAGTTACGATGAGGAGGAGGCGTTCCGCAGGAAGCTCATTGCGCTCCTGTTAAGCGGAGCGGATCAGCCGATCCCCTCCAAAGTAAACTTTCAAAAGGAACTGTTTCTGCTGATTAAGGCAATGCCACAATTTGAATCAATTTTTGATTTTATCCCTCACCGGCTTGGCCCGTATTCAAACAGTGCGGAGCGCATTATTGAAATCAATTCGGATTTATTTGTTGCCGACAATAAAGGCATTTACCTGTCCGACGACGGAAAGCGGTTCAAATCGTCGGTCCAGAAAGAGATGCGCCCTGAGAACCTCGAACAGCTCATGCAATCCATCGAGTTTATCCGGTCGGTTTATGACCATCTGACCGATGATGAGTTCATGTTCCTTGTCTACATGACTTATGATTATACTGAAAAATCAGACCGTTTCGATGCTCTGTTAAAGAAAAAAAAGCAACTTGCGGACAGTCTTCTCCGGAAGAAGATTATAACCAACCAGCGATATCTGGAACTTCTGAAGGGATAATATGAAAATTATCCCGGATTCTTCTTTTTTTATTTGTTTCATTGATGACCTTGATGGCTATTTTCCATTTGATGAACGGATTCAAATATTGTCAACGATCAGCGGATATTTTACCATCATCTTGGGGCCGGATGTTGCCGGGGAATCCCCTCTTCACCGATTGCCACAAATCATCAAGGACCGGTTTGTTAAGAAAAATCCAAAGGTGTCATATACAGTTCCCGATCCGGCGATCGAGCTGCTAAGGCCGCTTCTGGGGAAGGGGGAGCATGAGGTCATTATCTGCTCATTCATGTTTTACAAAAAAGGAGAACGCAATTTCCTCTTTATTCTGGACGATGGCACCGCCCGCGATCTCGTCGATCGTACCCTTCCGTATCTGATCAGCCATCTGAAAGGAACGGTTGGCTTCCTCGGTGACTGTGCTATCCGGAAAGTACTTGAAAAGAACGAGGTAATACATCTGTTAACGGTTCTCCGCAAAACAAAATTCAGGGTAGATCCGTCAATAATTACTGCTGTAATTACCGAGGTAAAGAGCAGGTGCCCCTGATATGACCGACATCCGCGTCCGTATTACGGAACAGGATGAGCAGACGCTGTTTACCGGAAAGGAGCTCTCATTAGGAAATCTGTCGCTTACCACGCCCTGCAAACTACTTGATCTCAATAACCCGCCGCCACTTTCGGCGATCGAATTACTTGATCAGCAACATCTACGCACAGTTCCTATCGTTGAGCGGAGCCGGTTTATCCATCAGGAAACCTATACGCGGGAGGCAAATCATCCCGATGCCAAGTTCCTTGCTGATTCGTATGACGCCCTCAAGCGTGTTTCTGTCCTGCGGGACAAACTTGTGGTCAACTCTCTTACCCTATCATTCAATCCGTTCAACGTGCCTGACAGTGAGGAATACCTGCGGAGTATCCTCCACATCTATCATGGACGAAGTGACCTGTTACTGATCCCGAACCTGAAAGTGAGGCGGTTCGATGAACGGCAGCACCCGGAGATTCAGGTGCAGCCTGAGGAATTTACCCGGTACGTAGACATGGCGCATCAAATCCTGGATTTCCGGAATTCGAAGCCGATCTTTGTCCCGGTTCAATCAAAATACGGTTTGAAGACGTTCCGGGCTTTTGTCTCTGATTTTGTCTCGAAAGGATACCGGAACTTCTGGATTGACTTTGAGGGAAGCGGAATCACGTCAAGGACTTCCCATATCCGGTCATTCCATGAGATCGTCGATTCCGAAGGGCTGGAGAACGAAGTAGTTCTCTATGCGTCAAATGTGCGGAGGGAGAACAACCCGCATATGACCGATCTTCGATCAGCGGCTTCTGATATCCTGACTGCCCCGCTCGGAGTTGACATCATTGGTGTAAACCGGGAACCCCAGCGGGGTGGCGGGGGGCCTTCACAACCACCGGATAAGGAGACGTGGATCAACCACAAAGCCCGGTTCCTTGACCGGGACGATTATTCCTACGTGAAATACTCGGGATATCCCCGAAGCAGGGAACTCTTCGATAAATACCATGTCAATGAGGCATTGATCCGGCTCAATCCGAAGTTCTATGCAAACTTTGTCAATACCTTCGAGATCAATGAGGAGCTCATCCGCCACCAGACCATCATTGCGGAGAATGGATCCCTTCTCGGATATCTTGGCACAAAATCATCCATCAATCCCAAACTGATGAAGGCTTTTGAGAAGCCTTTTAGTAGGGATACGCAATCGCAACAGAGTCTGGACAGGTTCTTTTAGGAATTGTAGCCGGTTAAGGCTTCGCGAGCTGGAAAACAATCGAAAGATTTAGATTTAGGAACTGGTAACGGTGCAGAATTTAATTCTTGAACATTAAGCCGATAAAGAGATAACTCACATCCTACGTTGGAGTTCCCTCCACTATCTTAATCTCCTCCTTCGTCATCCCGTATAGCTCGTACACCAGTTTATCTATAGAAGCATCCGTCGCCGCGATCTGCCGCTGCATTAATGTCTTCTCGTGCTCCAGCTTGGCGTCCTGCAATCTCTTATTCAGGTCGAGCATCTGCGTGACAAGCGCAACCATACGATCGTGCCGGGCTTTGTCTCCTGGAAATTTTTAGAATCTTTAACATTTTTTTCTTTGAATTTTCATTTACATTTTATCGTAACTCTGGGCAATCAAGGGTTTTGCTTTTTCAAGATCATCATCCGTTGTTATAATCAATTCCAGATCACCAGGAGCATAATGTCCGATATTACTAACATCCCGTGAAAATCCATTTTCAAGTTTGATGGTAGATGGATCGATTTTCAGAAAAACTCTGATCTCCTTTTTTTGAGGGGCGAACTCTACACACATAAAATTGTTGATTCTCTTAAAGGCAATGTAATATTTCAATACCTTAACTTGAACATCATCCCCAAGTGCTTCTGCAAAAGCTTTGAGTGATTCGTACCGATCTTGGAGATCAGAATCACATGAATTGAGATACTCATAAACGGTTTTGTATGTATACCCCTTCTTTTCACCGTCAGGACGACTTATGGTTTCTTGCGGTGAATCGGCAGAAGTTACATTAACCAGTTCCAAGAGAAGGAGATCGGGAGGATAATTCCGGTATCTGATGAGTTCGATATTACGGTCGATCTGTCGTACTGCATGAATATCATATTTTGTAAAATCACCGGCGATACACAAGAGACGGGGGCTGCTCCAGTCAATCTTATCAGCGAGTTCTTTATCATATTTTTTTTCAACTGCTATCTCGAATTCACTTTTATGATCTAAAAGCCAGTCAAGATAATACAGGCCTTGGTTGATGACATTTTCATTCATCGCCCGCTTAAATTCAAGAATTACGGGGCATCCATTCTCGTCAATTCCGAGTGAATCAATTCGTCCGCCGTGCGTTTTACCCGTCAAATATTCTGTTGCTAAAAACCGGACTCCCAATAAATCATTCAGGTGAGTTTCAATGAATCCCTGCAATGATTTTTCGATAGAGATCGAAGATCCCTTTAGTTCAGAAACCGTTTTACCGGTTGTCCTGTAAAGTCTGATATCCCCCATATGATCGCTTCCCGTTTTGCAAAGGAATTGGATTCACAATTCTTTTGAAAAAACACTGATTGTTGTTCGATTACTCCTCTCATTGCTTAATCTTTCTCGTTCTCCCTTTCCTCCAGGACCTGTTATCGGAATATTGACTCAGATGGCTGAAGATATCAATATACTTTTTTCAGAAAAAAATAGTATCTTCCTTCTTTTCTTTTCACTGGAATTGAAAAAGATGGAATTGTGTATTCTGTCTTAGGGAATGCCATTCACTACAGTACACAATCAATTTTGGATTCGGCCTATTTTCAAATTCATTTTTCTCTTCGATCAAGTGTCTTATGCTGAATTTCATATCGTGCTCGTCCAATTCTTCATCGGAATTCCAGATTGCAACAATCATCGCATCGGTATTCTTTAAACCTGAAAATTGCATTATTTGCTGAAACCCCTCTAAAATTTTATCCCGACAATATTTTTCATCGCGGACCGGGTCACCATATGGCTCCAGAATATCCGTTCTGGGTAACTCATCTGAAAGTACTTCCTTCGGCCCATCGTGTTTTTTGTGAATATGTTTGATCTCGACAAATCCACGAAAAGCAGATTTGGATATGAACAAATCCGGAGTCCTTTTGTTATCTGAACGAGGGATTATCTCTACGGTATAACCTTCTTCACAAAAATAAGATGTAAAAAGAAGTTCCACGATAAAATCGGACATTCGGATATCATTAAAATTCAAGGCTTCTTTGAAGAAGCAATCAGCGCCTTTCAATTTTTTTACAGTGTCAATTAATGGAGTGAATCTTCTTGCATTTTCTCCATAAATTGCTTTTAATTTTAAAAAAATTGCGTCATTCAATTCATTTTCCATTTTTAATTCATTTGGGATCATTGCCCTCCACAATCCCAATCTCCTCCTCCGTCAACCCATACAACTCGTACACCAGCTTATCGATAGACGCATCCGTCGCCTCGATCTGCCGCTGGAGCAACGTCTTCTCATGCTCCAGTTTCGCGTCCTGCAACCGCTTGTTCAAATCGAGCATCTGCATGACAAGCGAAATCATGCGATCGTGGCGGGCCTTGTCTGTCGGATTGGAGAAGTTGATGGTGCGGATGGGGAAATCTTTCAAGTATTGTCCAAAAAACCGTAGATATATCTCGTTTTTCCCTTCTAATCCTGCACACTTGTTTTTAAAATAAAAGGACCCAACTTTTGAATTTAGCAATCCTAATAAATAGAGATCCTCTCTTGGAATGAAATATACTGTATTTGAGCAATAATGTCCATTTTTATCGAGATAAAATCGAGGGCCTTTCGCAATATCTGGAAATACAATTTTCGGATTATCCAATAGCGATTTGTAATTGAATTGGGGTTGTTGCAGTTCGTACCATTCTTGTTTCGTTGCGCGATTTTTCAATTTTGAATTAAATTTTTTAAGATGTTCAGTGATTGAAGGATAGTTCTCAATTTTGATTCCATGATATGTGTAAATTAAAAAAATGTCATCAGGATCTAATGAATATCTACGGATATTTTTTCCATTTAAGAAGGGTTTTATGATTTCTTGGGCGTTTGGATTTGCTTCAATTATTTTCTTTCTTGTTTGAGAATTGATAATAAATGCTTCTGTTAAACCTGATTTAATTCCCATCAAAATTTGGTGATTTGAATATGCGTCTAAACTTTGACTTTTATTCTTTAATTTATTAAAGACCGTTTCAGATTTCTGATCGGCAAAACTCCAGAACTCCTGAGTAAGTACAGTCGAAGAAATATTGCGATTTGAATTTTCGATGATCCTGTCAATGGGAATCGATCCTCCAGAAAGTATACTGAACTGGTCGATTGTTGGCGGAGGAGCGTACCCAAAGGTGTAATTATCTGGTTTATTATCTGGTTTTGCATTTTCACTCAGAATTACGATTGTTCTGACCGTTGCATTTGGAAAGACGGGTAATCCGGCAAAATCAGATATTTGTTTTAACCGGACGTTTTTCTGGATAAATTGTCTAAGAGGGGCTCCATAATTCGCTCGTAAAAATTTGTTGGAAACAATCATCCCAAACTTGCCATTAGGTCTAAGAATTTCATGCTCTTTCTCTATGAAATAAACATAGAGGTCGGCTCTCTCTTCATGAGATTCATAATGGGATTTTAGGTAATTTTTCACTTCTTTGAATCCTTCCATCCTCACATACGGCGGATTCCCGATCACCGAATCAAACCCGCCCGCCTTCATCACATCGACAAACTCCCGCTCCCAGTCGAACGGATTGATCCGCTTCACTTCCTCGGTCGGCATCTCCGGTGTCAGGATGTCGGTCCCTATCAGCGAGTTGCCGCATTTGATATTCTGGTCGAGGCTGGGCAGGGCCCGCTCGGCAAAGAGCTTGAGCTGCTTGCTGATGTTCTCCTCGTTCTCTTCTTCGAGTACTTTCAGGAGCAGCGAGAGTTTTGTCACTTCGACGGCTTGAGTGTCGATGTCCACTCCGAAAATGTTATTGAGGAGGATCCGCTTCTTCTCAGCAGTGGTGAGCTTCCAGTCGCTGCGGACTTTCGAGGTGTCGCCGTTTGCTGCCTTGTAGACCGGGAGATCGACCGGGGGGGCTGCATTCTTCTTCTTCGGTTTTTGTGCCGGTTCAGGCAGGAGCGCGAGTACAGTGGGATTGGTGACAGACTTCTTATCGATAAAGACCGGGACGAGGTTGGCGATATACCAATCCCGGTGCCAGGTCAGCAGGAACTGGTACGCGCCGATCAGGAACGAGCCGGAGCCGCAGGCAGGATCGAGGATGCGGAGTGTCGCAACTTCGCGAGGAGTTTTGCCTTTCACGAGTTCTCCGACAGTGTGCGCAACAATGTATTCGACGATATATTGCGGGGTGTAATAGACGCCCCCGGCCTTCTTGACCTCCGGTTTGTATTCGACCTTCGCCTGGTGGCCCTCCGTAAGCCGGATCACTTTCCCAAGGAACTGCTCATAGACGTGACCGAGGATCGCGGGCGGGATGACCGAGAAGATGTACGGGCATTCCGGGTAGTAGAGCCGTTTTACAATCCCCTTCAGCGCCTTGTCATCAATTTTTATCGTAAGGCTGAGCGTATCGGGCGGTTCGCTGATCTCGGCCTCCTGTTGGAAGTGGAAGAGCCCGGAGTTGTACTTGTCATCCGCGTGCCGGAAGAGATCGCAGAGCCGGTCGTAGATCCCGTCACCCTCCATGAGTTTCTGGAGCATGCCGTATTCCTCGATCCCCCGGTCCTCGCAGATCCGGAGGAAGATAAGCCGGTCGATCGTCCGCTGCACAACGGCGTTCAGTTCCTCGACGGTGACAGGATTGCGCAGAGCAATATTTTTTGCTAGCACATCCCGCCATGATTCGATCTCACTTAAGAAATCGTCATCGACACTTGCTGTTCCTTTTTTTCCTTTGGCCGTTTCAGCGTACTTATCGAAGGAACCTTTCAGGATACTGTCCTGTGAAAAGACCGAGACGATCCAGTCCCATTTCCCCGGAAAATCCTTGTACGTGAAATATTCGATCTGTGCATCGGTAGCCCTGTCAGTTGTCTTGGGTTTACGGGTGCAGTCATAGACCGCAAAGTCCTCGAAGTTGGTCAGGATTGAGAGCGGCAGTTTCGCATTCCATGCATACCAGCGCAGCTGGAGCGCGGCATCCGTATTATCCTTGATACTCACCGCCGGCTTCTTTGCCTCGACAATAAACTTCCGGATACCCCCAATGCGGAACGTGTAATCGAAAAACTGCGTCCTGTCGCGGATACGGATCGGTTCTTCCAGCATCACTTCGCGGTACGCTTCGGAGAATCCCTTGTTGTTATCGATATCCCAGTTCAGTGCACGGAAGAACGGTTCGATGTAATCCGTCCGGACTTTTGCCTCATTGTAATTGGCCTCATCCCGGAGATAGGCCATCCGGTGGACCTCATACCGTTCGATAAGAGTTTTGATTGCATCCGGGACAGGCATTATTAATTGTGTCATTGTCAGGAACGTTAA
>Ga0315275_10008185_pt1 | contig 10168 bp, 10 predicted proteins | sample YL17G03_0_MG_FD_205557 | JGI IMG/M metagenome (GOLD analysis project Ga0315275, IMG submission 205557) | Sediment microbial communities from Yellowstone Lake, YNP, Wyoming, USA - YL17G03_0 | ecosystem: Environmental > Aquatic > Freshwater > Lake > Sediment | place: USA: Wyoming | collected...
CCGAAATAGGCGTCGAGGCAGTTAAGGTAGGCCTCCAGATGGTATCAGAGACAGAGAACTGGGAGAACGCTGTAATAGCGAGAGCCATCCTCCATGTAATCGAGCAACTCGAGACGGATTAAGCAACCACCGTTTTTTCTTCTTTATTTTTCCGAACGTTCTCACCTTAATTAGGAGATTAGAGAAGCGGTGAGGGGGCGGGTCCTAAATTAGTTCGCATAACGTGCGCGCGTGGGCGACACCGGTGATTTCAGCGCTCTGATTAGCGAATAGAAGGGCAGTGGCCTTGTCCAGTTCTCTCCCTCATCTGAATATTAGGGCGACCTTGTTCTCGAGTCTCATAAATTAGTGTTTGCCCTCGAGCCTAAAGCGGCTGTCAGATAGTAGTCCCTGTGCCGAGTCCGAGTAAACGGTTTAGCCAGCCCGCTTTCAATAAAAGCAAGTAGATTAGTGGGTGAAGGTGACCACGCCGACGATTGTTATTAAGGCGGGTACTATGTGACTTTCCGTCTCTCTATCCATATCGATCTACGGGGGGCGCTGTAGGACCTTCAAGGTTTTCCACGGCAAGTCTTTTTCACCTGCTATAGTAAGAAGCGTTTGGTGTATCCTATTGGCCGATCCTTTGACTCTACTGAATAGGGAGAGGATAGTTGAACTCGTCGAGGAGATGGTCTCCATCCCCTCCATAACTAACAAGGAGGGCGCCATGTCCGATTGGACCCATGAGAGGCTAAGGGAATTGGGTCTGGAGGTTAGGAGGCTCCCAGTCGAGGAGTCGGGGGACACTGTGGTCGGGTGGCTCGACTCGCCGCGTAAGGGACCTTCGATGATGCTCAACTTCCATATGGATACTTTCGACGCATTTAGGGGCTGGGTGACTGACCCCTTCAAGCCCGTCGTCAAGGATGGGCGTATATACGGGCTTGGCGCTCACGACATGAAGGGGGGCGGTGCCTGTCTGATTGCAGCCGTCGAGGCTATCGTAGAGTCGGGGGTCAAACTCAGGGGTAAACTCATCGTCTCGAGTACCTCCGATGAGGAGAACTGGAGCCGGGGAGCGCACGCTCTCATTAAGAGTGGTTACCTGAAGGACTGCGAGTACTGTATCGTCCCCGAGCCTTCCACATCAGGGACACTGACTATCGGCGAGCGCGGGAGACACGTGTTCCATCTCACCTTCCACGGTGAATCCGTGAGCGCCGCGTATGATAAGGGTGTGAATGCTGTCGTCGATGCCTCGAAGGTGGCAGTTGCCCTCACCCAACTCGACAAGGCCGAATTAGGGTACAACGAGGATTATGAGTTAGGAGGTAGCCTCTGCGTCATCGGTCTGAAGGGAGGGGGCACAATGATTTATGTGCCTGAGATCGCTGAGCTCTGGGTCGATAGACATATCCTGCCAGGGCAGACTGTGGACTGGGCGGCGGAGCAGATCAGGGCGGTAGTTGGCAAAGCCGGCATAGATGGCACCTACGAAATCACTTGGGACGAGCGCCCGACTCCTGCGCCACTCAGCTTCATAGTACCCAAGAATTCAAAGCTTGTCAAAACTGTGACGAGAAACCTCGAGCTTGAGACGGGTTGGCGGGTGCGACACGTTCTAGCGAGGAGCGTGGCGGACACGAATCACTTCGCCGTCCATGGTGGTGTGCCAACGTTAATCTGCGGCCCGACGGGGGGAAACACCTGCGAGGCGAATGAGTGGGTAGACTTCGATTCGCTGCTACCGACTTCTAGGACGTTGGTGAGGTCGGTGACTGATCTTCTAGGAGTGATGTAGATCCTCCGCGACTCTTGCTCACCCGTTTTCCTCGATAATGTCCCGGGCGATGCCCGTCGCTGAGAGGATATATTTGGTGCAGTTGTGAACCCAGAGGTTGCTCTTGTTGAACTCTTCGTAATCAGAGGGGTTAGCTATATCGAGGCCTAGGAGGGCAGGGCACCTCAACTCACCGTGTTCCTCCCTGAACCTTTCGAGTAGCTCTGTCGAGTACCAGTACGGGTGGCGGTCCCTTATCGGCTCAACCTTGTCTCTGCCGTACCTCATGCTTAAGCCCATCACAGCCCCTGTGACGGCGCCGCACATCTCCCCACTACGACCGACCCCAGCGCCGAATCCTGTCGCGATCCTTGGGACTAGCGAGCTTTCGATGCCCTGGCAACGAGCCAGGGCCATGAGGCAGGACTCGGAGCAGAGGAACCTCTGCTCTGCGTAGGAATCCGCTAGTTTGAGCGTCTCTCCCTTGGACAGCATAGGCATCTATTCTTGGATCGCTACTGTAGGTGAATTGGTTTGTGGTCGACCATACGAGATTGAAGTCCACATGGTCTCGACGTTGATGAGGTTCCATGTCATTGATTACGATTCCGCAGGGGATGCAGCTTATGAAGATGAAAGTTTAGGTTGGGACGGTTGTGGTCAAAGATCTTTCAAGGGCTATTTATGGTGGCCTCCTCGTTTGTATGCGTTGTATCCCAGCCCCAGGTGCGGTTACCACCAGAGCTCGTAGCGCATCTGCTTCCTACGGACGCCGAGGCCACGTAGTGTGTCAACGAGCTCGTGTATCATCTGGGACGGGCCGCAGATGTAGTGGAGAGCCTCTGGGTCGACCCCTGACTCTCGAATGAGATCTGCGTTGATCTTGCCCACATGCCCACTCCAGCCCTTGGTCTCATCCGTCACCGTGAGGAGTGCCCTCATCCTTGGGTCGCGGCGCGTTATTAACTCGATCTCCTCCCGGAAGACGAGCTCTGATGAGCTGCTAGCGCTGTAAATGAGGGTGGCGGAGGCATCTGGGTCGCCCCCGGCTATGTACCTGAATATGCTCATATGCGGGGCGATACCTATTCCTCCGGCGATGAGGCAGACTTTTTTCGCTGCCCCCGCCTCATAGAAGATCTCACCGTGGCCACCGTCGATGTGGACAACCTCCCCCTCACACGCGTCCGAGTGTATGTGTTTCGTGACAGGGTTCTCTCCCACCCTCTTGATAGCGAGTTCGAAATTACCGCGTGTCAGAGGGGAACTCGTCATAGAATACCCAGCGACCTTTCTCTCCCCCGCGAGGTCTGCGTAGAAGTCTATCCACTGACCGGCCTTGAAGCTGAACTCACCCTGCGGCTCGATTCGTAGGGTCTTGATGGTGGGGGTTGCTTGTGTTATATTCTTGATGACGGCGGGAATCATGGAGTTGTATATGCCATCGCGGGGTAAAAAGGGGGGTAGCCATCAGCCAAGCTTCTCGGTGGCGGCCTCGATTCTGTTAAGGGCATCATTCATTATCGCCTCGCTGGTGGCGTGTGTGAATCCTTCTACAAACGCATGCGAAAGAGTCGGAGTGCCTTCGTGCGTGCAGACTGGTGTGAAGACCGTCCCATTAATACGAAGAACCACCATTCACGCGCGCGATTTGATAGAGTATTTCTAGTTGCGTCCCACATATTAAATCATGATTGTTCATATAGACGCCCCACCGTCGAGCATCCTCATACAGAAAAGGGTGAAGAATGACACTGGGGAAGAGTTCTTATTAATTACCCAAATCAACGGTGTGCGATTTACGAAGCTTTCAGAGTTTGACTCTTATTTTAACGAAGTGAATAAAGGGGTTGGGTCGACGGGGGTAACAAGGAGGATTGTTGACTCGAACTTTATTATTGTCCCTATGCGGGTGATCCGGGACTTCCTAGCGGAGCCTGACTAACCCGGTGTGACAAGGGATAGATATAAAGATTTGAAGATGTGATTAGTCGCAGAATGGATGAAAGAGCACTCTCCTTCAGGGATTATCTTGGAAAGGCTGAGGTTAAGCTCGGCTCTTCCCTTGGTGGGAGGTGTAGGATCGCTGTTTATCACGAAATGAACAAAGACCTCTTGAAGATCGTCGGTGAGATCGAGGATGAGAGGTTCAGGAGCGAGCTTAGATATAGCGAGAGGGAGTTGACGAATCGCTCCAAGAAGCGTGGTTTCACCTGTTTCATAGTCTATCTGGAGGAGAGGCCGGTGGCTTTCGTCTTCGGTTTCGATGACTCCGAGGAGGGGGCCTACTTCTCTGACAGCGCCGCGACCCTCATAGAGAGAAGGGGAGTAGGCTCGATCCTCACAGCCCTTGAGATGCTCTACTGTTTGGAGATGGGTTACCGATCTGAGAGGATGATCACAGAGGAGCTGGATGAGTCCGGGCGTAGGCTCAGAGAGTATTGGGAGAGGTTCGGCTTCAGGGTGACAGAGGTTAACCCAAAGATAGGTGTGCAGATGAGGCTGGAGCTGGTCCTTGAGATAGTGTCGGACATGTGCATCAAGTACATCGGGGCTTGAGGCTCCCCCGGAAGTTTAATTAGCATTCGCGGCTTCTTCCCTTCATAGTTCTCAGAGTCGGCCACAGGGGCGCCGCGCGCGCGGAGGACATTATTAGGGTCGTAGGTTGGGCGTGGACAGCGTCATCTCCGACTATCCTAAAAAAGTCATCTAGATGCTTTCCACAGATAACTACATGTTGGGTTGTATTACCAACTTTGATAACTTATTCTAAAGATGCGAGGCAACATTATAAAAATTGGATTAACAATCATGAATGACGTGAGTCTTCAAGTCCCAGCTTTGCGAGACGGACTCGCAAAGGCCGAGATTAAGTTAGGCAACGTTTTAGGCAGCGAGTGCAGGATAACGGTCCACCACGATTTTCCCAAGGGTTTGGCCCAAATTGTCGAGGAGATCGAGAATAGGAAATTCAGGAGTGAACTCCAATACACATTTAATGAACTCGTCGAACGGTCGAAGCGGCCCGGGTTCACATGCATCCTTTTCACCCTCGATGGTGAACCCTTCGCCTTCGATCTCGGATATAGCGACGTAGAGGAGGGCGCTTACTTCGGGGACAGCGCGGCGACCCTCATCGAGAGGAAAGGAGTTGGAGCGGTGTTGACCGCCCTGGACGCGCTCTATTGCTGGGATGCTGGATACAAGTCGGTGAAGATGATAACCGAGGAGGAGGACCAGACGGGGCACCGATTGAGGGAGTACTGGGAGAGATTCGGCTTCAGGGTAACGGGTGTTGATTCAAAAGTTGGCGTCGAGATGAGGCTTGATCTAACCCCTGCGAACGTCAAGGCCCTCTGCGATAAGTACATCGGATAGAAGGATCGGGGTGCCTACCCTTACTGGCTAGTATCCTCCGTCGATGAGGATATCCGTCCCCGTAATGTAACCAGCCTCCTGCGAGCAGAGGTAGACAGCAAGCTTCGCCACATCCTTCACATCGCCCCAGTAACCGAGAGGGATGCGTGAGACGAGGTTATCGTTTGATTCAGGGTCACTCCAGATAGGTTTCGTCAGCTCTGTCTCAAACCAGCCTGGGCTTATCCCGTTGACCGTGATTTTCTCCTGCGCAAGCTCCAACGCAAGCGCCCTAGTGAAGCCGAGGCGCGCGCGCCGAGACCAGGGAGCGGCACAACAGACGTTTTAAGCCCACGTGGCCCCTGAGAGGATCAGTGAGTTACGGGTGCCCGGCGGATACGTTCTGGGAGTGGACGGCGGTGGCACGGCTACCCGGGCTGTCATAATGTCAACGGACGGCGAGTTGGCGTACGGCGGCAGGGCTGGCCCTTCCAATCCTATCACAGTGGGCGTGGATCGGGCTCTAGCCAATATACTGAGAGCCGTGGAAGCAGCCTCGGAGGCGGGAAACGTCAGCAGGTTCATGGCTAGCAGGCTCGGTATAGCCGGCACAGATAGGTCCCGGCTGAGGCGGGGGCTACTGGCCGGCCTCCCGGCATCCTACGGCGACGCGGCCATCATATCTGATGCAGCATCGGCCCTAGCTGGCGCCACGGGTCTCAGACCCGGCGTCGTCGTCATCGCCGGCACAGGCTCCATAGTCTACGGGGAGAACCAGGCCGGAGAGCATGCCCGGGCAGGCGGGTGGGGTTGGAGGCTGGAAGACGAGGGCAGCGGCTATACCATAGGCGCTAACGCTATAATGGCGGCTCTGAGGGCTTACGACGGCCGCGGTCCCTGGACAGCTCTGGCGGCGAAGATACTGGGCCGCCTAAGCCTCGGCTCCATGGAGGACATCGTCGACTGGGTCTACAGCCCAGGGAGGGAGCCCCGGGACATAGCGTACCTTGTGCCCCTGGTCCGGGAGGCCGAGGCGGAGGGCGACGAAGCGGCGCGACTGGTCATGGCCGGGGCGGGTGCGGAGCTGGGCCTCGTTGCCGGTGCTGTCATCAAGCGCCTCGACCTCAGGGGGGAGTTCTTGTTGTCCCTCAATGGCGGCGTATTCAAGCAGCCCAGCGTTTATATCATGGCCTTCGAGGAGGCTGTGAGGAGGGAGGCGCCCGACTGCATCCTCATCCGGCCCAGAATGCCACCAGCGCTGGGCTCCGCCCTCTTAGCCCTGAGGGCCGCCGGTGTTAGGGTAGACGAGGGGCTCCTATCAAAGGTCGAGAATAGCTTTGGGAGGCTGGTGGACGCAGATGACTAAGACCACCGAGGCCGTGAACCCCGCATCCAGGGGCATCGACGCCAAGCCTCTCGGCGAGGTGCTCAGGGTCATCAGCATCGAGGACACACTGACGGCGGGGGCCGTTGCGGCTCAGCTCCCCGCCATCGAGAGGGCTGTAGAGAAGGTCATTGGCACCATCCGGAGAGGTGGCAGGGTCTTCATGGTGGGGGCTGGGACCAGTGGCCGACTATGCGTGATGGAGGCCGCCGAGGTCCCGCCCACCTTCGGGGTGCCCTCCGATCTGTTCCAGGGCGTGGTGGCCGGCGGCGTCCCAGCCCTCAGCGGGTCCGTAGAGGCTGCGGAGGACGCCCCCGAAGCTGCTCGGGCAGAGCTTCGGCGCCGCGGTCTGGGATCCCTCGACTTGGTGCTGGGCGTGGCCGCCTCAGGGGGTACACCTTACACCCTTGGGGCTGTCCGCTACGCCCGAGAGGTGAGCGCTACCACTGTGGGTCTCTCCTGCAACGCGGGCTCGGAGCTGTCACGGCTAGTGGACGCTCCCATAGAGGTTGTGGTGGGGCCGGAGGCTGTGGCGGGTTCCACCCGGATGAAGGCGGGGACGGCTCAGAAGATGGTGCTCAACATGGTTACAACGGCCGCCATGATCCGGCTGGGCAGGGTCTACGACGGCTACATGGTGGGTGTCCGAGCCTCTAATGCGAAGCTGGCAGACAGGAGCAGGAGAACCCTGTCCAGTCTCACTGGGCTGGCATCTCTTGAGGCGGGGAGGGCGCTGGAGTTGGCCGGAGGCGATCTCAGGGTGGCATTGTTGATGACCCTCGCGAGGGCTGGGGCGGACGAGGCTCGGGAGGCCTTAGAGGGGTGGGTATCAGTGAGAGAGGCTCTGCGGAGGCTGGAAGCATGATTCCTGAGAGGGGTGTATCCTACTACGGTGTTGCCTACCCGGACCGCGCCGCTGAGGACTACGCGGAGATGGCCGACCACGGGTGTAACGCGGTGCTGCTGGCCGTCTCCGAGTTCGACTGGTGGTTCTGGAGGAAGAACGTTGTGAGGCTAGTAGACGTGGCCAAGGACTACGGATTCAAGGTGTATGTGGATCTCTGGGGCTGGGGGAAGACTCTGGCCGGGGAGCCTCCCAGCCTGTTCCTTATGAGTAGCATCGACGGAAGGCAGAGGGCCGCCTCGGGTAAGACCTACCATGCTACGTGCCTGAACCACGGCCCCTTCAGGGAACACCTTAGGCGCAGCATAGCGGAGGTCATCACCGAGACCAACGTGGACGGCCTCTTCTGGGACGAGCCCCACTACGCCAACTGGCACGACCCCGACTGGGCCTGTATCTGCCCCATATGTGCGGCGCTCTACAGGGACCTCTACGGGTGTGACATACCCTTGGAGCTGACCCCCGAGGTGGTGGAGTTCAGGGAGGACAGGGCTATCGGGCTCCTCAGGGAGCTGTCCGAGCACGTCAAGGAGACGGACTCCTCGGTGGACGTCACATGCTGTCTCCTCCCAACGGTGAGCCCCCTCATTGGCATCACCGACTGGGAGAAGGTGGCCTCCATCCCCGAGCTGGACACCCTGGCCACGGACCCCTATTACTTCCACACGGAGATGAACAGGGAACAGGGACTTCGCTTCTTCAGGGAGACTAGCGCCGATTGCTTAGAACTGGCCAGGAGGCATGGGAAGAGGAGCCAGCTGTGGCTCATGGCGTTCAGGGTCCCGGCTGGCCGTGAGGCCGAGCTGCTGGAGGCCGCCGACATAGCAGCGGAGCTGGGCGCGGACTCCCTCTTCGCTTGGTCCTACAGGGGCGGCGAGGGCAGCGTCATGGAGTCAGGCGACCCGCGGAGGGTCTGGGCCACCATAGGAGAAGTCTACAGGAGGCTCTCCGTCTGACCGTCAGGGCTGGCGTGGACGTGCTGCTGGAGGACCCCCGAGGATGCTTGGCGGGTCGCTCCGTCGGCCTGGTCACAAACCCAACGGGTGTAACCAGCCACTTGGAGTCCTCACTGGACGCCCTACACAGTCACCCCAACGTAGACCTGAAGGTCGTCTTCGGGCCGGAGCACGGCGCCAGGGGGGACATCCAGGACGCGCTGCCTGTGGGCGGCCACGTGGACGAGGCCACGGGGCTGCCCGTCCACAGTCTCTACGGCGAGTATAGAGCGCCGAACCCGGAGCTTCTGGACGGCCTGGACGCCTTAGTCTTCGACATCCAGGACTGTGGCGTCAGGTTCTACACCTATGTCTCGACGCTGACCCACTGTATGGAGGCGGCCCATCGCGATGGCCTAGGCGTGGTGGTCCTCGACAGGCCGAACCCCATCAACGGGCTGGGCGTTGAGGGCGGCGTACTAGAGCCCGGGTTCGAGTCCTTCGTAGGCCTCCACCCCGTCCCGTTCAGGCATGGCCTCACCGTGGGGGAGTTGGCCTCACTCATTAACGAGAAGATTGGATGTCAGTTGGAGGTTGTAGAGATGGAGGGGTGGAGCAGAGATATGTGGTTCGATGATACGGGTTTGCCCTGGGTCCAGCCGAGCCCCAACCTGCCAACCCTGGACACGGCAACCGTCTACCCGGGCACTTGCCTCTTCGAGGGGGTGAACGCCAGTGAGGGGAGGGGTACCACGCGGCCTTTCGAGAGCATGGGCGCTCCGTGGGTGGACGGCAGACGTTGGGCCGAGTCCGTGAACGCCCTGGGGCTCCCTGGTGCCAGGTTCAGGACGTGCTACTTCACGCCCACCTTCTGGAGATACACGGGCGAGAGGTGCTGTGGCCTCCAGGTATACGTCACCGACAGGGACACCTACAGGCCCGTCGAGGCGGGGATCCACCTACTCTCAACGCTCATTTCACTCCACAGCGACGCGTTCAGGTTCAACGAGCCGACGTACGACTCGAGGAGACACTTCGACCTCTTGGCCGGTACCGGCAGGCTGAGGCTCAGCCTTGTTGAGGGCGTACCCGTCGAAGAGATCGCCGCGTCGTGGGAGCCCTGCCTGGAGAGGTTCATGAAGCGTAGGGAGAGGCACCTCATATACGGTGAGTGAGTTGAAGGCATACGCGCTCAGAGGAGCCCTGGTCACGCCCTTCGAGATGATCTCGAGCGGCCAGCTGGAGGTAGAGGAGGGCGCCATAGCCTACGTGGGGTCTGAGAGGAGCTACGGAGGCGAGGTTCTAGACTACAAAGGCGACCTGGTCTGTCCCGGGTTCATAGACATCCACGTTCACGGTGGGGCAAGCGTCGACGCCATGGACTCCGACCCGGAGGCTCTCAGCAGGCTCTCAACGTACTTGGCTGCGGGGGGCGTCACCGGGTTCCTGGCCACAACCCACACCGCCCCCCTCAAGGAGTTGGAGGCGGCTCTCTGCAGGGTCAAGGCAGCCCAGAGGATGAGCGCACCCGGGGCGCAGATACTGGGCGCTCACGTGGAGGGGCCCTTCATCAGCCAGGAGAAGAAGGGCGCCCAGGACGGCGGAAACGTGAGGCGGGCGACGGAGCAGGAGCTGGACGCCCTTTACCAGGCTTCAGGCGAAACTATTAAGATAATGACCCTAGCTCCGGAGACCCAAGACGCCCTGAGGGCTGCGGAGTGGCTGGTGGAGAGAGGGATCGTGGCCGCGGTGGGTCACACCGATGCCACCTATGAGGATGCGCTGCGAGCATTCGACAGAGACTTTACGCATTTGAGCCACTTCTA
>Ga0315275_10008186_pt1 | contig 10167 bp, 11 predicted proteins | sample YL17G03_0_MG_FD_205557 | JGI IMG/M metagenome (GOLD analysis project Ga0315275, IMG submission 205557) | Sediment microbial communities from Yellowstone Lake, YNP, Wyoming, USA - YL17G03_0 | ecosystem: Environmental > Aquatic > Freshwater > Lake > Sediment | place: USA: Wyoming | collected...
CGATTTTCTCGATTCCGGTGAGTTGCCGCGCGTGCTGGACGGTATTGATGACGCCAGCGTGCCCGCACCCGGTGAGCACCACCAAACCCTTGTCCCTGACGTGCACGACAATCGCTTGGTCATCGTAGAGATACGGGTCCGGCTGCCAACTGCCGTCGATCAGAGCATGATGCAAGGGAAGGCCGACTTCGAAGGAGGTCGTCCGGGGCACCTGGCCGGTGACCAGCAGCAGATCCTCCAGCAACAACGATGGACCGCGCTCTTCGACGAACTCGATGCCCTCCTGCGACAACTTCTGGCGGTCTGGCGGTGGCAGGTTCACCTCAAGACCGTCCGGGAGAACGAGTTTGCGTTGCAGGAAGGCGTCGGGGTGTAAGACCAACGGTAGCCTACGCTTGCCGAGGCGATCGACCAGAGTCGGCAGCCCTTGCGTGTGGTCGGCGTGGCCGTGACTAAGCACGATCGCTTGCAACTCCTGGGGCTTGAGGCCGAGCACGTCCATGTTGTGTACCAGACCGGTCTTGCTCAGGCCGGTGTCGAAGAGCAGGGAGGCGGAAGTGTTATTCCTATGCACGGTGACGAGCGTTGCGAAGCCGTGCTCCGCTATGGGATTCTCGCGCGTCAGCACGTCGGGGGAGAACGGCAGGCGCTGGACGTTCTGGGCGCCGGGAAGCAGCAGATCGACGTTGTTATCGAGGATCGTGAGGATCTCGACCCGATCGACCTCTTTCAGCGGCATCATTGTCAACTCGCGCCCCACTCGGGGCGGCCCTATCTACACTGGTCGACCGCTTGGATCAAGCGCGGTGCTTTCCACGGCTGTGCACCTGACTTGAAGATCCTGCGGCCGGATGTCGTAGAGGCGGTCACGTCACTGCGGGGCCTCGTCCTCCCTCGCCCCTCATCCGACGCCGGTTCACGCACCTAGGCGAGGGGTTCGGTTACGGCGAGTCCCTCTGCGCGGGCCGCCGCATTGAGTGGTGGATCAGCCGACATGAAGCCAATAGCTTCGCCAGCGGGAGCAAGCAGATCACGAAGGGACAGCGCCACCGCGAGTTGAACTGCGTCATAGGCACGTAGGCCGTGGGCCTCGATGACGCGGCACGCTGCGGTGATGTGACTCGATTCCAAGGGCGCCACAAGGTAATCGTCGACCAGGTGAACGCCGAACGCCGACTTCAACGCACGGTGCTGCTCCGGGGAGACGGTGCCCTCGCGGAGGCGCCGATTAAGCGCGGAAGCAAACTCGGCACGCGAGATGTCGGCGATAACGACGTTCACGCTTGGCGCGCTGACCAGATCCGTAACCGTTTGACTGCCAACCTCCGCGACATAGCGCTTCACCACTGCGCTCGTGTCGAGGAAGAACACAGACACCTCACCAACCCTCGTCGCGTTCTTCAATCACTGTAGCCGACAGTGGCTTCCCGCTGATCACCATGGGAAGGTTTCGGTTCACCACCTCGCGGGATAGCGTGCTCACGTCGCACCCCGCGAAAGCGGACGCCTCCTCGAAGCTCAGTCGGCGCACTCCCCGCTCCGCCAAGATCCTCTCCACCGCCGACTTCGCGGCCACATCGCGGCCGAGTCGTTCAATGGTCAGCCGCACCCGCTCGCTGTTTGGTAGGCCGAGACTGCTCAGGGGCCGCAGCACTCCATCTTCGACGATCGCATCACACGTGATCGGCATGGCTTGCCTCATCTGCTGCCTACTCTAGCCGCAGCCGGCCTTGCAGCACAAGCAGCCGCGGTGCTGATCCCTCTCCTCACGCCTCCCGCCTCACCCCTTACGGCCCTTGCACGCACCCGTTCAGCGCGCTGTTCACCGCGGTGAGGATCTCGTCGACGGTGACGTGGCCGTCATGGTTCGCATCGGCGGCTTCGCAGTCGAGGAGCGGTGCGTTGCCGGGGGCGATGCTCACCATTGCGAGAATCTCATCGACGGTCACCGTCTTTCCGTCGTCCCAGTCGCCGACGCAGTACATGGGCGTGATAGTCGGTGGCGCGGTCGCGCTCGCGGAAGGCAAGGGCGTTGGCGTTGCTGTTTCCGTTCCAAGATGACGGGCGTGATCACTTTGGTTGGAGTTGCAGTTGCGGTCGGCGTCGGGATGTAGGTAGCGGTCCCCGTCGGAGTCGGAGGCGGGGTATCCGTCGGCGTTGGCGAGAGTTTATCAACGAGGCCCCGCAGTGACGTCATCACGGTTGTGGAGGAGCGTTTCGAACGCCGCCTGTCCGAGGAACTGGGCAAGCTTCGCATCGAACTCAAACACGACATCGCCGTGCTCGAGACAAGGCTGGCGGAGCGGTTCGCAGATGTTGAGACGAAACTGGCGGCGCTCCGCGCCGACGTCATCAAGTGGATGTTTCTCTTCTGGGTCGGTCAGCTCACGGTAATGACCGGCCTGTTCCTCGCCTTCTTCCGCCACTGAGCCGCATCCTTGGGCCCCGTTCGCTGTCTCCGCGCTCCCAGTCTCCAGCCCCCAGTCGCTAGCCTCCCGCTCCGATTTGTGCCTATATCGCTGCACCCTTCGGTTGCAAACATGACGGCGCACACCGTTTTGGTGGTCGACGATGAACCGGCAAGTCTGCGGGCGATTGCGCGCGCCCTCCGCGACGGCAACCGCGTGATCACCGTAGCGACGGCGGCTGAGGGATTGGCAGCACTGGCAAACGAGCCGATCGCGTTGATGATCGCCGACCAGCGTATGCCCGAGATGACCGGCACCGAGTTGCTGGCACGCGCCGCGGTCGAGCATTCCGAAACCATCCGCGTGTTGCTCACCGGCTACACCGGTATCGACACGCTGGTGGAAGCGATCAACAGCGGTCACGTGTACTACTACCTCACCAAGCCTTGGGAGCCCCATGAGCTGCGGCTCGTGGTGCGCCGCGGCCTGGAGCGGTACGACGTCGAGGCGGATCGCCGCCGCCTGATCCGCGAGCTCGAGCAGGCGTGCCAGCGCGCCCGGCGCGAAGCCGATCAAAAAGGGCGGCTGTTGACGCTCGCTACGCACGAGCTGGGCACACCGTTGCACATCCTTTCGAACGCATTGGCCCTGATGGCGGAGGTGCCACCTGCGGCGCGGCCTTGGCTCGACACGGCGTATCGCAGTGCCGAATGGCTGGCGCGCGGGCTGACGCAAATGGCCACGGCCGCACGTTGGCGGACCGGAGGCCTCAAACTGCACACGGCGCCGGTGGATCTCATCGGCCTGCTGCGCGAGGCGCACGCCACGTTCGAACGCACCACCGGCGGCCGCGCGCTGGCCCTGCGGCTCGAGGTACCGGAGGTATTGCCCACGATCAGCGGCGATCGTGTGTGGCTCGAGCGCGCCCTCTTCAACCTGATCTCGAACGCGGTGCGGTTCACACCCGATGGAGGGTCGGTCACGGTCACCGCCGCCGCGGCCGAGGCGGCAGTGGAAATCAGTGTGGCCGACACCGGCATCGGCATCGATGCCTCGTTGCTCGACGAAGTGTTCGAGCCGTTCTCCGCTGCCGGCGGGGACATCCAGCTGCACACCTCCGGGCGGCTCGAGTTCGGCTCGCGCGGCTTAGGTCTCGGGCTGGCGATCACCAAGGCCATCATCGAGCAGCATGGCGGCACCATTTCCGTCGAGAGCCAGCGCGGGGCGGGCAGCCGCTTCACAGCGATGTTGCCGGCAAACTCTCCAGGTGTGGTGCCGGAGAGAATCGGATAAGATGCATTCGCTGATGACGACCGCCGAGAGCAGCAAGACTCCGCTTCGCTGCACGCATTGCGGGCGGGAGGTCGCCGAGACACTCCATACCCGCTCCTCGTACCATGTCGATTACTACCAGCTGCACACCGGTGACGTGCAGCCGACGACGGTGGCGCGGCCGGACGATCCCGCGGGCGTGGTCACCATCCTCAAGCTGTCGCGCGTGTATGTGGTGGTGACTTGCGCCGATTGTTACCGGCGGCCGAACGTGCGGCAGGAACGCGAGGTGCTCTTCAGACCCGAGCAGGCCCAGGGGATGCGGCAAGAGGAAGGCCGGCCATCGTGACGATCAAACGCAGCCGACTGGCGGGGACCTGGTACGCGCGGGACGCGGCGCAGCTGAGCCGTCAAGTGGACGAATTCTTGGGCGCCGCCAGCGGTGGGCCGGCGGCGGCGTTGCTCGGACTCATCGTACCCCACGCCGGCTATGTGTACTCGGGGCGCGCGGCGGCGGCCGGGTATCGCCGCTTGAGGGGTGGTGACTACCAACGCGTGACCATTCTCGCCCCGAGTCACTTCGCGGCCTTCCACGGCGTGGCGGTGCTGGAAGTCGACGGCTTCGAAACGCCGCTCGGCACGGTGCCGGTGCACCGCGCCGGCGTCGAGACGTTGCTAGGTGGCTCGTTGTATCACAGCGACGCCGGACCCTTTCAGGAGGAGCACTCTCTGGAGATCCAGTTGCCGTTGCTGCAGCGGGTGTTGCCGAACGTGCCCGTGGTGCCGGCGCTCATCGGCGATCTCGGTCCCGACGATTTCGCCACCGCCGCGAGCACACTGGCACAGCTCGATGACGGCAAGACGGTGTTCGTCGTCAGCTCGGACTTCGTGCACTATGGCTGGCGCTTTGGATACGTGCCTTTTGCGGCCGAAGGCCCGGAGCAAGTGCGCACGGCCTTGCGCGGCCTGGATATGGGTGCGATCACCCGCATCGGCAGCGGCGACGCGCAGGCCTTTCGCGACTACCTCGCGGAAACCGGCGCCACCATCTGCGGTGCTCTGCCGATCACCCTGTTTCTCACCTTCCACCGCCGGCGCACGCCCGGCGAGCTAATCGAGTACTACAGCTCGCTCGATGTCACTGGTGACTTCGAGCACACCGTCAGTTACGCAAGCATCGCTTTTCCGCGGCCCTGAGGCGCCGCTCTTCACGGCGGCTCAACTGGCGCCCGTTCAATTCTCTCCTCTACACTTTCATCGCGAAGAACCACTGCAACCCTGCTGCGTCGGCTAAGCTTGACAATTACGAGCGGGCCATCGTAGAGAGCCTTCCTCTCTCATCTGGCAACAAGACCGGGGCAGAGCGCGAGAGGAGGAAAAGGTCGTGGCGAGAGTCAAGGAGTTCGGGCTGGCCCTGGAGACCTCGCCCGCAACCGAAATTCTGAGGTGCGCCCGACTGGCTGAAACAGCCGGGTTCGGGAGCTTTTGGGTTCTGGAAGACCCCTTCTTCCGGGGGGCTTTTTCTCTGGCAACTGCCGTGGCGTGCCAAACCGAGTCGCTCCGAATCGGCATCAGCGTGGTGAATCCCTACACCCGGCACCCGGGGTTGATCGCCATGGAATTCGCCACGTTGGACGAGATCTCCGGCGGTCGCGCCGTGTTGGGGATTGGCGCCGGCACGCGCTTCTGGATTCAGGATCAGTTGCACCTCGGATGGGAACGGCCGGGCCGCGCTATCCGAGAGACGGTGGACCTCATACGCGGACTCCTGCGCGGCGAGCAGCTGACGTGCAGCGGCGAGATTTTCCGCCTCACGGATGCCGTGCTGCATTTCTCGCCGCCGCGAAGTCATCCGCCGATTCACCTCGGCGTCACCGGGCCGAAAAACCTCCAGCTGGCAGGAGCTATCGCGGACGGCGTCATCCTGAGCACGATGAGTGGTCCTGAGTACGTGCGGTTCGCGCGTGAACAACTGAGACTGGGAGCGGAACGAGCCGGGAGAACGCTCGAGGGATTCGAGGTGTCGGCGATCCTGCCGATATCCATCTCGGAGGATGAAAAGGAAGCGAGGGAAGCGGTAAAGCCCCTCTTGGCGGTCCTGCTCGGGATTGGGGCATTTGAGGCGACGAGCCCGATCTTGCGATGCGTCGAGTTTCCCGAGACGCTGCTGCGACAGTTCACCGAGCGTTTCAGGCAAGGCGAGATTCCGGTGGAGCTCGTCACTGATCAGGTCATCGACAGCTTCGCGATCGCGGGGTCTCCGGCGCGCTGCCGTAAGAGGATGGCAGAGTTCGTGGCTGCAGGTGTGGACGTACCGATCGCGTACGAGATCCCGGGGATCAATCCGGAAGAAATGATCGCTACCCTCAAGCGACACCTGGTTCCGGAGTTCTCCTGAGGCCAGCCCCTCGTCGGTGCGGCCTTTGAGGCGGTCACATTGCCGAAGATGGCGGCGCGCGTTGTCGTGCAGTAGCGCGTGGTATATAAGTTCGCCGAGACCTTGGCGCGTTTGTAGCATGGTAGAGGCCGCAAGAGGCATATCGCAGCCGCGCGAGCCGCGACGCCGTCATGGACTGCGGCTGCTGGAAGAGGTCGGCGCGATCGTCACCCACGCCGCCGACCAACGGGCGAGCATACAGAGCATTGTCGAGGCGGTGGCAAACTATCTCTCGATGGAGGTGTGCTCGGTGTACGTCTACGACCCCGCCAAACGGGTGCTCACGCTGTGGGCGACCACAGGGCTCGACCCGAACTCCGTCGGCAGAGTCAGCATGAGTGTGGAGGAGGGGCTGACAGGCATCGTCGCCCAGAAGATGCAGCCGGTGATGGCAATCGATGCCATGGCCCACCCCCGGTACAAGTACTTCCCGGAGACCGGAGAGGATCGGTACCACTCGTTCCTGGGTGTCCCTGTCGTCGACCAGCGCCAGCCGCTAGGCGTTCTGATCGTGCAGACCTCACGCCGGCGCCGCTTCACCCTCGAGGAGGTACGGCTGCTCAAGGCGATTGCCGTTCCAGTGGCCGGGATTCTGGCGCAGACGCGGTTGCAGGCTCGGCTGCAGACGAAGGAGGAGGAACGTCTCTCGTACCAGCAGCGCATGGTCGACGCCATGGAACGGCTGCGTCACTATGAGGCGCATGGCCCGCAGCAGGCGCCGACCCGCCCGCGGCGGCAAACGCGGCTGACCGGGCTGGCGGCTTCACCCGGCTTCGGCATCGGCCGTGCCCACCTGATGGACTCCGGGATCAAAGTCGACGAGTCGTCGAGGCAGCGGCGGACGTCTACGAAGCGCGAGGTCCATCGCCTGCATACTGCCATTGAGCGCGCCATCGAGGAGTTAGAGCGGATCAAGGTCCGAATCCGTTCAACCGTCCCGGAGATCGATGCTGCCATGTTCGAGGCGCAGCAACTGATGTTGAAAGACCAAGGCTTTCTCGCACGGTTGGAAGAGCTGATTCGCGATGGGCTCAGTGCCGAGGCCGCAGTCGATCAGACCGTGAAGGAGTTTATGGCCCAGTTCGCCGGCCTGACCAACGCCTATCTCCAGGATCGCGCCGCCGACATCAGGGATATCGGACAACGCGTGCTGCGGCACCTGCTTGGGATCAACGAGCGGCAGCGCCCATTTGCGACGGGCATTGTGCTCGTCGCCAGCGGCGTCTCGCTGTCGGACCTGGCCATGGTCGAGCAGCAGGACCTGAGAGGCGTAGTGCTCGCAAACGGCGGCGTCACCTCCCATGCCTCCATTCTGGCAAAGTCGCTCGAGATCCCGACCGTAGTCGGTGCCGAACGTGCCGAGGACGTGATTCGCGAAGGGGATCAGCTGATCGTCGACGGCAACGCCGGTGTCGTGCACGTCAACCCGAGCAGCGAGATCCTGCGCGAGTTCGATCGGCTCGAACGCGAGTACCGAGCCTTCAATCGAGAGTTAGAAACGCTGCGCGATCTGCCCGCCGAAACCGTCGACGGCCACCGCGTTCAACTGTGCGCCAACATCGGCCTGCTGGGCGACATGAATCTGGCTTTGCTGCATGGCGCCGAGGGCATCGGCCTGTACCGCACGGAGGTGCCGTTCCTCTCCCACCGTGATTTCTTGAACGAAGACGAGCAGATCGAGCTGTACCGCCGTGTGGTCAACGGCATGGGGGGCAAGCCGGTTACCATTCGCACACTCGATCTCGGCGCGGACAAGTACCCCCCGTATCTCCACGTCCCACGCGAGGACAATCCCTTCCTCGGTTGGCGCTCGATTCGCATCTCGCTGGAGCTGCCCGATATCTTCAAGACGCAGCTGCGTGCCATCCTGCGCGTCGCCGTGAATCGGCCGGTGCGAATGATGTTCCCGATGATCTCGAGTCTGGAGGAGATCCGGCGCGCGAAGGAGTTGCTGGCAGAGGCGCAGGAGGAGCTGCGGGCAGCCAACGAGCCGGTTCCCGACGCGATGCCGGTCGGCATGATGATGGAGGTGCCTTCCGCCGTGTGCTTGGCGTCTCATCTGGTGCAGGAGGTGGATTTCATCAGCATCGGCACGAACGACCTGATCCAGTACGTGCTCGCGGTTGACCGCAACAACCGCAAGGTAGCGCCGCTGTACGAGCCGCTGCATCCGGCTGTGATTCAGATGGTGGCGAACGCGGTGACTGCCGCCAAAGACGCCGGCAAGCCGGTGTCCATCTGCGGCGAGATGGCGGCCGATCCCGTGTGCACCTTGCTGCTCGTCGGCCTCGGGTTCGACGATCTGAGCATGGGGCCGTTCTTCATCCCGGTCATCAAACGGCTGATCCGGGCGATGACCTTTGAAACGGCTCGCAGCTTGGCCCAGGAGGTGCTGACCTTGCCCACGGTCAAGGAGATCAAGAGCCGGCTTTTCGAAACCATGCGAGCGCTGGGCATGATCGACATCATGGAGATGTACCACTGAGGTCGTCAGCCGTGCCCGCGATTCGTGTCCGTTGCGTTCGCCGCCACGCCGACCGACTATTCGCGAGGACGATCGCGAGAACCTGGACAAGTTTCGCCACTTCACATAGAAGTCGGCGTGCGGAAGAGATGAACAGTGACTTGCGGCGAGGGGGACAATCAGGTGGCGCGACACCGGGGTAGATCATGGTTGGCTGTGGCAGGGATGCTGGTGCTCGGGGCGGCGGTGTGCCTGTGTGCGCCACGACGGGCGGCGGCAGAGCGGGCAAGAGCCCCCGAGAAAAAAGAAGCGAAGGCGGCCAGAGCACCCGAGGTGAGCCAGGGGATCAACGCGCTGATCGAGGCGCAACGCTCGTTGGCGGCCGACATCTCGCAGTTGCGCGATCAGTTGAACGCGTTGCAGCAAGGAGTCGGCGAGGGGCACGACGAGGTGCGCCAGAACCGTGACTTGTTGCAAACGAGCCTCGAACAGATCAAAGGCATGCGTGAGGAGGTGCGAGGCCTGTACGTGGAAAGCAGTGGCCTGAAAGGTGACATCGCCCAGGTGGGAAAGCAGGTCGAGGAGCTGGACGCCAGTCTGGGCAACTTCCGCCTCAGCTCCGGCATCGTGGTGGCGGTGGTCATCGTGCTGCAAGTGGTGCTGGTGGGCTTGATGTTTCGTGGCCGCAGGGAGTAAAGGATCAGAACGCGAGGGGCACCAGAACTCGCAGACCAATTCAAGGAAAGTTGTAATGATGCACCGAAGTATCAGATACGCAGCCGAAGGCGTTGTCTTGCTCCTGCTGATTTCCGCCGTGCGTCTCGCCTCAGGCGAAGAGGCCAAGGCGCCCGCGGCCGGTCTCACCCCTGAAGAAACCGTGACGCGTTACCTGGAGGCGCTGAAGGCCGGGAACTTCACCCGCGCTTACGACTACGTCTCGGCCGGCATGGCGCAACACAAGAATCGTGAGGAGTGGGCCAAGGAGCAACAGTGGACCGCGCAGATGGCGGACGCGAAAATCTTTGATTTTCATGTCTATCCGGGCAAGGTCGAGGGCGCGGTCGCCCGTGTTCCGGACGTCCTCAGCTCCCAGGACAAGTTTTTGAATCAGCTCGGCGTGCAGGAGTGGGAGCTGTACACCCTGATCCGCGAAGACGGACGCTGGAAGATCGACCAGCAGGTGCTCCTGGAGAAATCCGAACAGGGCAAGTGGTTCCCCTCCGAGGCACCATAAAAAGAGGCGGGGAGTCCTTGACAGTCAGGGGCGAGGCTTTGTACAGGAGCGCGACCACGCCGGGGGCAGAATTGTGAGTCGAACATCCTCAGGAGGCATCATGCGGAATATTCGTTGGATCCGTCCATTGCTGCTGCTCGCGGCAATCGCCGTCAGCACCGGGTGTCACCGCGAAGCGGAAGAGGTCCCGCTGCTGTCGCGCACCATTGGTATCTCCGACAAGTTCTATGACGTAGAGGCCCTCAGCGCCGACCACGCGGTCGTCATCGGCTATGGCGGCAAGATCCTGACCACCACCGACGGCGGGTTCACCTGGTCGCAAACGAAGGCCGGAGGCAATCGTGGTCTTTAC
>Ga0315275_10008187_pt1 | contig 10167 bp, 8 predicted proteins | sample YL17G03_0_MG_FD_205557 | JGI IMG/M metagenome (GOLD analysis project Ga0315275, IMG submission 205557) | Sediment microbial communities from Yellowstone Lake, YNP, Wyoming, USA - YL17G03_0 | ecosystem: Environmental > Aquatic > Freshwater > Lake > Sediment | place: USA: Wyoming | collected...
ATGTTGTCGCCGAAGCATACCAGGAACGTTTCATCCTTGCCTATGTTCGCTTCGTAAGCGGTGTCCTTCAGGTCCCCGCCCGTCTCGCGGCCGAGCACATTAACAACGTGCACGTTGAACGGCCTGCCCTGCGTCTTTTCAAAATAATTTTTTATTGCTTGTCCCGTGAGCTCGGATGCCCTGGCGGCTATGTATACGTCGGTCAGGTCGCTGCACGTTGCAAGGTTGTCAAGCACGTATTCTATCATTGCCCGTCCCGCCACGTGGACCAGCGGCTTTGCCGTCGTGTATGTAAGCGGCCTGAGCCTGTTTCCTTCCCCCGCCGCCAAAACTATTGCTTTCATCATTCTCACCCTTTCATTCTCTCATTCCGAACTTTTCCTTCATCTCGTTGTTTATCTCTATGTTGCCGCCAACGATTTTGGCCGTTCTGCCAGTGACGTCTTCAAGCCAGCGCCTGAACGCCACCGTGTCTTTCTTGAAGCACGGCCCTCCCCACGCCTTGCCGTAAATTGAGCCGTATTTCCCTATGCGCGGGTCCTTGGCCACCATATTAGCCACGAAATCCGTGTCTATTGCCATGCCCTTCTTTTTCAGCTCTCCGCCGAAAAGCGTCAGTACCTCGTTCGTGTACGAGACCGCGAGCGGCAGCCTGTTGTTGGCCGCCAGTTTCGTGAACTCCGCGGTCGCGTAGTTCGTCCTGAATATCGGGACCGGAACCTTGGCCTTTTTGTAAATTACCTTGTCCGCCGTCTCTTCCGTCTTCTCTTCCGTTGTCTGGAAGACCGTTTCCTTGTAGAACTTTTCTATGATGTCTCCCGCCTTCCTGTCCGCGCCCTCGCCTATGACTATTCGCCCCTCCTTGTTGGAATCTATCTGGAACGCCTTGTCCGTTGTCCATGTGTTCTCTATCACGGTCAGGAACTCGGGGTTGTATACCACGCCGAAGTCCTTGCCGCATTTCTTTCCCGACCCCTTTTCCAGGGCGGGTATCACGACCTTCTCCGTAGTTCCTGGCGTAACGGTTGATTTGACAACAAAAACATGGTATTTGGAACTTCCTTTCAGCGCTTCGCCGCAGGAAAGGCCGGCCCTTTCCAAGCATGAAAGCTCGTACTTGTGGTCCGCTCCCACCGGCGTTGGCACCGCTATGAAGGAAATGTCGGAATTGGCTATCGCTTCCTTGACGTCCAGCGTCGTTTTGCGCCCTTCAAGTCCCGCGAACGCCTCCTTGATGACGTCATAGAACACCACATCATGTCCGCCTTTCGCGAACGTCATGCCTATCCGCTTTCCGACCTGTCCTGAACCTATTATTGCTATGTTGATTGCAACCGCCTTAACTGTAAGTCGGAGAAGGAGCTATTAATATCTCACCTTTATCCTACTTTATACTACTTTTAAATACCTGATGTCCACAACCTTTTAATAGGTCCTTTGAATGAAACAGAAGCTCTCGATAACGCTTGAAAAGGCGCTTCTGAAGGAAGCGGAATCCTTGATAGACGGCATAAACATACGTAATACTTCGCAGTCCATAGAGTTCCTTTTGCGCCGCTCGCTGCAGGACAAGAAGACCGCGGTGGTTTTGGCCGGCGGGAACCCGAAAAGCCTGATGACCGACGGCATTTACAGGCCGCTGATGAAGATAGGCGACAAGACCCTCATAGAGCGGAACATAGAGGCCATACGCAAGGTCTTCAAGAACATCCTGATTGTGGGCCAGGCGCCGGTGATAAACGAGTTGTTCAAGGTTCTCGGCGACGGCTCCCCCCTGAACGTGAACATCACCTATCTGGAGGAGAAGGAAACGCTCGGCTCCGCGAAAACTCTGGAGATGGCGAAAAAGCTGCTAAGCTCGACCTTCCTTTTCCTGCCGTGCGACCATTATTTCGAGTTCGACGTGGGGGAGCTGATGAAGTTCCACCTTGCGCAGGAAAGCGTAGTGACGCTTTCCGTGTTCAACAAAACAAACTTCGAATGGCCCGTGGCGGTCGTTGAAATGGACGGCTACAGAATAACCGGCTACGAAGAGCGCCCCAGGAAGCCGAAAACGCACCTCAGGAGCATGCTGATAGGGATCGCCGACCCCTCGATATTCAACCGCATACCGTCCGGGCCCGTGAATTGGAGCCTCCAGGAAAACGTGTTCCCGAAGCTTGCTGCGGACGGGCTTATGTGCGGCTATCCCGTTTCCGGCAATTGGGTGAACGTCAGGTCCAAGAAGGACATAGAGCTCATCAAGCGCCTTATTTCTCAGTAGAGCCAGTCGCTGTCCATGTGCGCCCTTTTCGGTATCAGGAACGGCGCGTGCTTCCCCGCAAAGTAAACCGCCTTCCTTGCGAGCTTTGAGAAAAATATCTTCGGGCCGAAATGCCTTTCAAGCCTCCTGTTGTACCGCGCGGTATCGAGTTTGGAGTCCGCCAAAAGGTCGGCCGCGGTCATCCCCCAGATTATGCCCCCGCCGCTCCACGGCTTGGTCAGGCCGGCCGCGTCGCCGCACAGCATGAAGCGTTTGTCTTTGGAAAGCGACAGGCCCTCGGGTATTATGGCTGAGAAAACTTCCGTCTTTGCGCGGCGGAATATTTTCTTTACCCTCTCCGGCCGTTCGAGCGCGCCGACCTCGGTCGTTTCGCCGCGCGGTATCTTCCACTTGAAGCCGTTCTCCGTGGGAGAGACCTCGACGCTGTTCTTCTTGCTTCTGCGCTTGAGCACTGCATACAATCCTATCCTGAAAGAGGGCGTTTTGGCCCTGGCATATTTCCTCACGACGGAATTCGCGCCGTCGCAGCCTATTATGCGGTCAAACTCCTGGGCAACCGTCCGCCCGCCGTTTTCCGCCACCAGGTGCGGCCTTGATCTGCCGAGGGAGATTATTTTCACGGCTCTGTGCCCGGTCTTTATCTTCGCGCCCGCTTCTTCGGCCAGTTTTGCCGCGTACTTGTCCAGCCCGCCGCGGTTCAGCGCGAGCATGTTGCGGTTGAAAAACACGGTTGATCGTTTCTTCGGGAAGCGCAGCTCAACGGTATCTATTTCGTTTTCCACGAGTGCGTCGTTGCGCGGAACGAAGTCCCACAACCGTTCGGAAACCAGTCCCGAGCAGGGCTTCCCGCCCACCTCGTTCTTGGCCTCAAAGACCGTTACGTCATGCCCGTCCTTTGCCAGCCTGTAGGCTAGGTATGCGCCGTTAATGCTGCAGCCCACTATTCCAACACGCATGCCATCATCCTTCTGCCTTAAAAATTGCAATACTTATATAGTTAACAGAAATAAGAAAGTTAAAGTGTTTCAATGGAACGCTACAAGCTCCTGATGGCCATACCCGCAATAGCGCTGCTGCTGTCGTTGTGTTATATCGGCTATCTTGCCGCCGGGCCCGGGCTCCTTTTGGACATAGACCTGAAGGGAGGCACGCAAGTGTCGATAGATTCCGTCCAGGCGCCGGACCTTGCCAATATCGAAAAGGTGCTTGCCGATTACCATCCGTCCGTGCGCAGCGCCCGCAGCCTCGCCGGCTATACGACCATAATCGATGCGGACGCTTCCGCGAACACCACCGAAATCGTTGAAAAGTTGCGCTCTGCAGGCTATTCCTTCGACAGTTATTCCGCGCAGACGGTCGGGCCCGCGCTTGGCGCCTCGTTCTTTGCGCAGGCGCAGGTCGCTATGGTTTTGGCGTTCATCTTCATGGCAATCGCCGTTTTCATAGTTTTCCGCGTGCCGACGCCCAGCTTTTACGTCATACTTTCCGCCTTCGCTGACATCGTTGAAGCGTTCGCCGTGTCGCAGTTCATCGGGATCAAGCTCTCGCTCGCCACGTTCACCGCGCTGCTGCTCCTCATCGGTTATTCGGTCGACACCGACATCCTGCTCACCACGCGCGTGCTGAAGTCGGAGGGCGAGATAGGCAGAAAGACCAGGGACGCAATGAAGACCGGCATGACCATGCTTGCCGCGACCGGCGCCGCCCTTGTCGCATTGTTCGTCATGAACGCCGCGCCGACGATAACGCAGATAGCCTCCGTCCTGCTCATCGGCCTGGTGTTCGACGTTATGAACACCTGGATAACCAACGCCGGCTTGCTGCGCTGGTACATAGAAAGAAAAGGTAAGTGAAATGGACTTCAAGATATTCAGGGACTGGCGTATCGCGCTTTTCGTGGTGCTGCTTGTGCTGTCGCTGGTAGCCATTGCGCCCTCTACGGAAAAGTCGGTGACCGTCAAGTCCGTGTCTTCAAGCAGCCCGCTCTACGGAAAACTGGCGGTCGGTGACACCCTCAGCTGGATGAACGAGCGCACCATTACGACGCCCGACGATCTGCTCATTTTCGACAACTTCACCGGTACGCTGCGGTTCGTGCACAACGGCAAGCTCGACCTCGCCGACATCAAGACGCCGGGGCTTGGGATAGAAGCAGAGGAGCGCACGTTCAGCAAGATAAAGTTCGGCCTTGACATAGTCGGCGGGACGCGCGTGCTGCTTGAGCCCAAAGGCAACGTTTCTGCCGACATGATACAGCAGTCCATGGCGACCTTGCAGACCAGGATAAATATCTACGGGCTGAAGGAAGCTAAGTTCCAGGCAGTTGACGACATCGTGACCGGGAAGCATTATGTTCAGATAGAAATGACGGGCGGCAGCAGGCAGGAAATAGATTCCCTCCTTGCGAAGCAGGGAAAGTTCGAGGCGAAAATACCCAGGATAGTCCTGCTGACGGACGGGCATGGCAGCCTGCTGAACAGCACGGTTTTTGTCGCCAACGGCTCGTTGGCCGTGGACGGACGCCGGTATGCAATCAACGACACGTTTTCACTGGACGGCATGCCTTTCGAGGTGATGAACGTGAGCTCGAACTCGGCCGTGTTTTTGGCGACCGTGCTGAACGGCAATGACGTCAAGTCCGTCTGCATAACCGAGCAGGCGGGCATCTGCGCCTCGCGCGTACAGCCGGTGAAGGGCGGCTACCAGTTCATGTTCCAGATAACCGTCTCCGATGAGGGTGCGAGGAAATTCTCTGACATAACGAGCGGCATGCGCTCTATCGTGGAGCCGTCGAGCGGTGAGTCGTACCTGGAGAGCAAGATTTACTTTTTCATAGACGACAACGCCATAACCGAGCTCAACATAGGCTCGGATCTGGCCGGGCGCGCCCTGACCGAGCCGTCGATAAACGGCTTCAGGACCACGCGCGACGCCGCCGTGCAAGAAAAATTGATGTTGCAGTCGATACTCCAGTCCGGTTCGCTCCCCGTAACGTTTGACGTGACGCGCGTCGACCAGATATCGCCGACCTTGGGGGCGGGCTTCCTTAAGTCCGCGCTGCTCGCTGGCGTTGCCGCGGCCGTAGGCGTCGCCGCCGTGCTTTTCATACGCTACAGGAAGCTGAAGCTCGCGCTGCCGGTCGTGCTCACCTCGGTGAGCGAAGTGATAATGATCATGGGCGTGGCCGCGGTCATAAACTGGACCATCGACCTTGCTTCGCTCGCGGCCGTTATTGCAACTGTGGGGACCGGAGTTGACGCGCAGATAATGATAATAGACGAGATGATGATGGGCGCGCAGCATAAAATTTATACGACAAAGGAGAGGATGAAACGCGCCTTCTTCATAATATTCGGCTCGGCTTCCACGGTCATCGCGGCCATGCTTCCGATGGCCATCATAGGCATAGGCGCCATGCGCGGCTTCGCGATAGTGACGTCCATCGGCGTCTTGATAGGAATATTCATAACAAGGCCCGCCTTCGGAAAGATAGCCGAACTCGTGCTGTCGAAAGAGATGGAATCCGAGAAGAAACCGTGACTATTTCTTTAGTTTTAGTATGGCTTTCGCGAGGTCGCCTTCGCTTTTTAGCGCTTCCTTTGCACGTGCTTCGCTCACGCCCGTTTGTTCCATAACCATATTAATATCGTCTTCGGAAAAGGCGTCTGCCGTCCGTTCCGTCACCTTTCCCGCTATCTGAAATGTTTCCTGCCCGCCCATCTTTATTTTTGTGACCTGCGGGTTCGCTATGACCAGTTCTTTCCCGCCGGTCTTGATTATGACTTCCTGCGCATCGACCTCTTCCGAAGCTATTCCCATCTGCTTCATCATCTTCTCCATCTGCCGCTTGTCCATTCCGCCGAACATAACGCTCTTTAACGCGGCGGAGAAATAAAAGCTTATGCTGGAGCTGCTGCTTGCCGTCTGTCTGGGCGTCCTGCTTGGCGTGATAGCGGGCCTGCTGCCCGGGCTCCACCCGAACACGCTGATACCTGTTGTGCTCGGCTTTGCGGCCTTCTTCGACCCGCTCACCGCCGCCCTCGTACTCGTAACGGCGGGCGTGGTGAACCTTTTCGTGAACTTCATACCGTCCGTGCTGCTCGGCGCACCCGAAGAGGCGACCGCGCTGTCCGTTCTGCCCGGCCACATGCTGCTTTTAGAAGGCCGCGGCCACGAGGCGGTCAAGCTCATGGTAATCGGTGCTCTGGGCGCAACCGCCCTCGCCGTGCTGTTGCTCCCGCTGTTCTCCTCCGTTGTTCCGTCGCTCTATTCCGCCACAAGGCCGCATCTTTGGTGGGTACTGTCCGCCGTCTTGGCTTATATGGTGCTTTCGGAAAGGAAACCGCGGTTGATTTTCTATGCGTTGCTAACGGTCGCTCTATCGGGCGCGCTCGGCGTTATTGTGCTGGACAACTTTTCAGATGCCATGCTCTTTCCCCTGCTCTTTGGTTTGTTCGGTCTGCCCATGCTGCTGCTGAGCGCCGAGCGCGGTGTAACGCTGCCGACGAACGTGAGCTTTGATGAGGCACCGCTACCGCCAAGTTTCGTTTTGTCCGGCATAGCGACCGGAACATTGGCAGGCGTCTTGGCCGGGCTGCTGCCCGGAGTAGGGACATCGCAGGCGGCCGTGCTCGCCCAGGCCGCGCTTGAGAATTCTAAGGAGGCCCCGCGGCGCTTCCTGATAGCGCTCGGCGGCGTGAACGCCGCGGACGTGATGTTCTCCTTCTTCGCGCTCTGGCTTATTGGCAACCCGCGCAGCGGGCTGGCCGTGGCCGTCGGCCAGATGATAGCGGTAACCCAGCAGAACTTCCTGATAATAATCTCCGCGGTGATTTTTTCGGCGGGAATTGGCGCCTACATTACTTTGAGGCTGTCGCGGAAGGCCGTCTTCTGGCTGCGCCGCTTTGACTATGCACGATTATGCTCATGCACCGCCGCGTTCATCGCGCTGCTTGTCCTGCTCTTCACGGGCCCGCTCGGGCTTTTGGTTCTGGCGGTCTCAACGGCAGTCGGAATGGTCCCTAACCTAGCGAACGTCAGAAGAAGTTTGGCGATGTCGTGCCTGATAGTGCCTACAATACTTTACTTCCTTTAGGCGGCCTTCACGAACTTCCCCAGCTCCCCGCCTTTTGAGAAGAATATCTGGTCCCCGCATTTTGGGCACACGCCGGCGAGCGGCGGGACGGCCGCGCTCCAGCCGCATTTCCTGCACGTTATGCCGTCCCAGCCGTTTAGCGTGGTCAGCTCCGGCGGCGCGGACTTCTTGCCGCCGAACATTTCCGCCAGGTTCTTTTGCCTCACCCCTTCGAGCACTTCTATTCGGCTCACGCCCAGCGCATCAAAAATCCGTTCGAGCGGCGGCAGCAGTTGGTTCTCGACGTAGTATTGCGGGTCTATCTCGAGCCCGTTCTCCTTTACGTAGGCAGGGTCTTCCGCGCGCATTGACAGCAGCGCATTGCCCTTTACTATTACGTAACCGAGCCGTTCGCCGACCATGCTGCTTCTGGTCGGGTCGCGCGCCATCAGCTTCTTCGCAAGCTCGACATGCGGCTGCATTCCTTTGTATGCGCTGAGCCCTCTTGTGACGCCTTTCACGACCGTCAGCTTTTCTAGCGGGACCTTGCCTTCGCTCAGGCCCTTGACCACGTCCCGCGTATAGGCTATCGCCTTCTTCGAGTCCTGCTCCTTCAGTATTATCCTCAGCACTTCGCTCATGGATTCGGTCGTCAGCTCGCACCAGTCACGGCGGACGGTCTCTATGCCTTTCATCTCAAGCTTGTCCTTCCACGTATCGCCGGACTTTTCGAACTTCCAGCCCGCATATCTTTTCTTTGAAAGTATCAGGAACGTCTTGAATATCTTTTCGAAAGCGAATTTCAGGCCCGGCAGGCGTTCAGTTACGTATGCGGAAATCTCCTCGCCTTTCTGCTGCGCCCTGTCTAGGTCGGCTATGTCCGTTTTCATGAAGATGGAGTCCGTGTCGCCGTAAAGGACTTTCACGTTGAAGTTGTTCTCGACGAGTTCCTTGGTCTTCGTGATGTTCTCGCGGCCGTAGCTTGTTATGGCGCCCGCCACATCCATCACGTATAATCGCGAGCGTATGTAGCCCGTGTAGCCGTAAAGCGAGTTCGCCATGTCCTTCAGCGCCAGTTGTTTCGCGTTCAGCTGGCGTATCACTTCTGGCTCCGTCGCCGTCTTCATTTGCCGTTTTACCGCCGCGCGCGTTTCCACCAGCTCCGTGACCACCGCGGGCAGCACGCCCTCACGCACGCTCTTGTCCACGAAACGCGCGTTGTTCGGTGACGTATGAAAGCTTGCGGTTGTCTCGCCGCGCACGTAAGTTGTCGGGCAGATGTTGAAGCTGCGGATTATCGACGGGTATAGCGACGCGAAGTCTAGGACCAGGACGGAACCGCCCGTATGCAGGCCGACGGCAGGTTCGAGCACGACCGCACCCTTGAGTCCGACCTTTTTGCGCTCTATGTCGCGCCTCTTCATCTCGTCGCCTTCGGGCTTGCACGCCATGATTATGTCCCGCTGCTTGAACGCGTACAGCAGCTTGTTTTCGTGGCGCTGCGACTGCCCGCCAAAAGCGTCCTGAAGGAGCAGGCCGCTCACCTTTGCCAGTTCATAGAACTTGTCAAGAAGGTTTTTTTCTTTCACGAGCTTCATTGCGAGCTCGCTGTCCCTCACGCAGTATTCTATGAGCTTGTCGAGCTTTTCTCCGCCCGCTCTCCAGTGGGCCTTTATTTCAGCGATGCCGCCTATGTCCAGCTTCTCCGACTTGAGGAGTTCCTTCGCCACCGTCCGCAGGTCGTATCGCTTGAACTTCATCCAGGGGTCGCGCTTGATTACGTCGTACGTATCGGCCACGATGCGCCCGGTTATGCTGACCAGCATGCTGTTCTGCATCTTCTTTATGAGGACGGGTTTTTCGCAGCGTCCCAGCTGCGGCAGCAGCCCGTACGTCTTCATCCTTTCCGTTATGAACGGCATGTCGAACGCGTTTATGTTGTAGCCTGTGATTATGTCGGGGTCGTAGTCCGCAACGATGTCGGCGAACTTCTTAAGCATCTCCATTTCGCTGGGCGTGCCCATGACGTCCTTGTCCGGGGACTTGTGGAGCTTGGCAAGTATTACGGTCTTGTCATGGCCGTTCCACTCCGGCTTGAACACCATCGAGATCATTATTATTTCGTCCTTGCCCGCCTCCGGCACGCGGTCGCCGTCCGGGATCGTTTCTATGTCCAGCGCCATGTACTTCAGAGGTATGTTTTTCGGGTTCTCTATCGGCTTTATGGTGTCCGCTATCAGCGCCTTGCAGCTTACCGTGTCCGTGCGCTCAAGGTCGCCGTCCGCCTCTATCCAGCCCATGCCTTTTATTCCGAAGTCCGCCATGAACCTGTAGCGGAAAAGTATGTCGGCCTCGTACGGCGTGCCGTAACGGTAGGTCAGTTCCTTCATTTCCGGGACGTTGCCGGGGTCCTTGCCCGTTATTTTCATCACTTTCACTTTCGGGCCGTAGCCTATTGGCAGGTAGCGCTCCACTTCTTCAATGGAAGCGCCGAACTTTTCCTTGATTTCGCGCACGAAGTCGTCCTTTTTCTCGTCGGGGACCTGCGCGTAGAAATACGGCAGGAACCTGTCGTAGAATACGCATACCGGCTCGCCTTTCTCGGTCTTGCCGTATACGCGTATGAGCGGCTTGCCCCGCAGCATCTTGTAATCGCAGTCGAGCACTTGCAGTTGTACCTTCATTGGTCGCACACCCCTGGTAACGCTTGCCGCATTGCATTGGCCCTCCAAAAGCGGAGGTAGAGCGGCTCTATTAGATATCTATTCAGAAATTTAAGCCTTACTTGAACATTGCCTCGCGCGTGTTGAGGTTTATTTCCGCGCAGTCG
>Ga0315275_10008189_pt1 | contig 10166 bp, 5 predicted proteins | sample YL17G03_0_MG_FD_205557 | JGI IMG/M metagenome (GOLD analysis project Ga0315275, IMG submission 205557) | Sediment microbial communities from Yellowstone Lake, YNP, Wyoming, USA - YL17G03_0 | ecosystem: Environmental > Aquatic > Freshwater > Lake > Sediment | place: USA: Wyoming | collected...
CAGACTCCCGCCACGAGCAGGATGCTCGCGAAGATGAGTGCCACGATCGGCTTGTAGTTCACCGCCACTTCCGGCGGTGGCTGAGGTCCGCTCACATTCACCACCAGCCACTTCTCCCGCTCATTGTTGTTCAGCATGTCGTTGGAGAGATAGGAGATGTTGTGCTCTCCCTCGGGAAGGGTGAAGCCGCCGGCGTAGTCTATCAAGTTCCCGCCATCTATCCTGTACCGTGTGACGTTCACGCCGCATCCTGAATCCGAAAAGGCAAGGGCGAATACGGTGTCCAGATTGTACGGACCGCTGGCGGGAGAGAGTGTCGTGGCGGGAGGAATGTCGTCCACGGTCAGGTCCATCGAGCTGACATCCTCCAGGTTCCCCGCCCAGTCCAACGACCGCCACTCGACCGTGTGCACGCCTTCCCCCGCCAGGAAGAAGGTGCCCGTGGCGGTGTAGTTAACGAGATTCCCGCCATCGATCATGTAAGTGGTGTTCCTTATCCCGAGACCGCTCTGGTCAAGGACGGAGAAGTCGAGGGGTGTTGTTGACTTGACGAAGGTAACCGTGGCGGGGGAGGTGTAGTTGGGATTGCCGATGACGAGGGAGGTGAGAGGACCGGACACGACCTCTATCGTCCACGTGTACACGTTGTTCGTCTCGTCCCACTCGCTAATGTTGTTGTCGTAGTCGACATCCACTGAAACCGAGTACGTGTCCGGCATGGCAGGGGATGTCCACGTGGCGGTGAACCTTGACGAGGTTGCAGCGGGAGCAAGAGGATTCACGACGAGTGTGGAGAATGGCGGTGACGATTGATCGCGGAAGGCGATTATCGTGTTGTCCGTGGCGGTTCCGTTTCCCTGGTTGAGCACCTGGACGGAGATGGAGACTTGCGAGGACATCCCGACCCTGATTGGCGGGAGCGGGAGGGGAGAGACTGGAACGTAGTCTGGCCTCAGAACCGGGCTAGGCTGGACGAGGACATCGATGCAGATTACGTTGTTGGCCTCGCTGGACTCGCTCACCGTTCCGGGTGGCGGGTCGGCGTAGGCGCAGAGAGCATGGTCGCCGACGAGCGAAGGCGTCCAGTCGAACGATGCGTTCTCTTGCGAATGACCCGCCACGCCCGAGAGGGGAGACAGGCTGATGTTCTCGCCCGCCTCAGGCTTCATGTCGCTGTTCCTGTCGTCGAACAACAGGACGTCGAAAGCTCCCGCCGGAAGGTCCCCTCCGTTCGCGATGGTCGCATCCACCCGTGCCAGAGTGCCTTCCAGGAGAGGCGATGGAGGAGTAACATCCATGGAGATCGGGGTGAGGTCGGCGAGGGACAGGACCCTGAATACCGCATACGCCATGTTGTTCGTCTCGTCGATTTCCGCGATTTGATTGTCTGGGTCTGCGACGACGCAGATTTCGTGGTCTCCGGGTGGAGAGGCGGTCCACATGACGGAGACGTTCGCGGACCCATTCACCGGAATCGGCGGGAGAATCTTGTCGGACCCTATTTGCGGCGACGGCGGCGCACCGTCGAAGAACCTCGCGTTCGTCGCCATCGAGTCAGCTCCCCCGACGTTTCGGATGGTAGCGTTGACCTGAATGACAGTCCCTTCGACCTGCGGCGGTGGAGGGGAGAAGGAGATGTCCGAGGGGGAGACGGACAGGTCCGGTATGATCTGCAGCGCGCGTATCCTCACCGCCCTGAAGCAGGTGTTGCCGACTGCGTCGTCCACCCTCATGGCAACGTTGTAGTCTCCCGCCGTGTTGTACGTGTGCGCCCCGAAAGGTCCGCCACCCATCGTCCCATCCCCCAGCCGCCAAGTATAGGTGTAGGGCGCGATCCCTCCGCTGGCGGACGCGGAGAAAAGGACGTTCAGCGGGACGGGGCCGGACCTCGGATTCACGTTGATTTCGCAACTCATCAGGCTCACGTTGGTCATGTAGATGTCCAGGTTGGATGGATTTCGGGAGTCCGTCCATGAGACGTCGAGGGTGTGATTGCCTCCAGGGCTGTACGCCACGACGCCTGGCCTCCGGAAGTCGGGGCTGGCGACAGCCCCAAGGTCGAGGACAGATTGCGGCACCGTCCAGTTGCCCGGATCTCCCCAACTCGCCTGGGTCCAGAAGATGTTGTTCGTTCTCCCAGGGATAGAGTCGTTACTCCAGTAGGCGACGTGGAATGTGCTCGTTTCAACGTCGATCGCTATCGAGTCGTAGCCTTCGTTGAAGACCGTGGCGGAGAGGTTCAGCGCCATACTGAATGTGTTCCCGCCGTCGAGGCTATAAGCATACAAGAGATCGTCGTTGCCCGTCGAGTTAGTGGCGGTCCACGTTACGAGGACCGTGCCTCCCTCCCTGCTCGTGGCGATTGCGATGTCGTGGTTGTCCGTCGCATTCCAGGAGAGGCGACGACCGGGTTCAGCCTCCCAGTAGGCATCGTCGCCGCGGTGGGTATTCCTGATGTAGTACACATCTCGATTGCCGCCCGAGGACCTGAGGTAGGCGATATGCAGGTTGTCCAAGGCATCCGCAGTCGCGGCTGGTGTCTCATTCCTGCTAGGTGAGGAGCCGAGTCTGCCCACGACCTCGTATGGAACTGTCCAATCATGAAAATGGGAGGCGAAGTCTTCAGATTTGAAAAGCAGAATTGAACTTCCGCCGTCGGTCCTGTTTCTCTGAAACGCGATGAAAGGAAACCGGGGATTCATTAGGGAGAATGATCCTGATGGCTGTCCGCCATCGACCCTCGTTGCGTTCTGCATCATTATGGAGTGACCTATCCATCTGAGTACATGTGGCGCGTTCGTCATCGCATCCCGAAACTCAGCAGATATGATGGTTTCCGCCTCACCATAATTACCCCCCACACTCAAGGAGGTGAACGGACCCAATCCACTGGAGATATCGGTTCCGTTCCAATACCAAGAGTTGAAGTTGTCAGCAGAACCGCATCCACGAATTTCCTGATACGGTGCGGTGGAACTCGTGCGGAGCACGAATAGTTCCAGAATCTCAAGTGACGGATTAGACAATGCGAGAATCGGCAACCTCTCCTGGTCACCGAAATATTCGTCTGAACACACCTTCGCCGAGGATCCTAGCGCCTTTTCAACAGGAGGTGAGTCCGCCTTCGGCGTTAGCTGCAGGTTTCCTTCCCCACCGCCAATGGCTAGATTCAAGGTGGAGACGGCGACAATCATGATTGCAATGCACGCAAAACCGACTCTGCGGTGGAAATCGAACCGGCAAGGTCGTTGGCGATCGACCAATATTCGCAATTCATATCCTCCATTGGCTTGGAGCGGATGGTCCTCACATTGCTGAATCCTTGACCTTAGTGGCGGGACTAATCAGGTTAGTCTGAATCCTTCGCTGCCATCATCATAGCCCGGGGGGGAGCACAATCCGGGTACATCAGATCTAGCAGACCATGTGAAGTCCACATCTTTGTTCTCTCGTGGGCTCAGTATCTCGACGCTCAACAGGTGCGATCCGCTCTGCTGGGCGCGAGTGGTCGCATTATGATAATCATCATCGTAGAAGCTACTATCGTAGTAAACAATCAGCGTGAAATTGTGATACGCGAGCGGAGCGTTGGCATTGGTCCTGTTGTCCCACCAATATGCGCGGTATTCGATAATCACATCGTCGTCAGGATAATTGATATTGAGCACGACAGGCAGGAGTATCACCCAGACGTTCGCTCCACATACAGTACTCATTCCGCTGTTATAGACTTCAGTCTTCCCGCCGACGATAGCGCCGGTCTTGTCGACCGCCATGACATATTGATTGGCATTCATGAATAAGACTATCAATGCGAGGCTCAAGACTCCATCCAAACTATGCGAAAATGCGAACTTTGGTTTCATCATCACTCCTCCATGTACCAAGTCCCTCATCGGCTTCAGGACCTGCACGAGAGTATTCTCAAAAACGAGAGCAGCAGGCAGATATTAGGCATTTTCCTATATACGCCGGATTCATCAGTTTCATGTGGAAGACAGAGACAGAATTTCGCTTCGACTACCCGTGTAATTTCACTCTTGCGTGTCTAAACTTAGCCCTCTGACGACCGAGTCCTTCGAGGAGCACGGCTCGATGCACGCGGACGACGAGATGGACAAGGAGCACCGCAGGGACCACGAGGTCATCGTGAAGAAAGGACTGAACCCCGAGCGCCCTGAGTGCGAAAACGGTTCCCGCCGAGTGGATCGCGAGGTCGATGGCGGTACCGATGACGACAGATGGCTGTGGCGGTCACGAAGACATTGGGCCAGGGTGTCCTTCTACCCGCCCTTCAGCGCTTTGGCCAGGGCGGGCAGGACCTCCAGCACGTTCCCTACGACCCCGTAGTGCGCGTACTCGAATATCGGCGCGCTCGGGTCCGTGTTGATCGCGATGATGAGCCCGGAGTCCTTCATCCCCGCCACGTGCTGCATCGCGCCGCTGATGCCGCACCCGATGTACAGCTTCGCCTTGATCGTCTTCCCGCTGGAGTCTATATGGCGGGGGCTTCCTCGGTTCCAGTCTTCTTCTTCATCGCCCTCGCAACAAGAACGACCAGGCCGAGAATGAGGATCGTGCAGTCAACGGCCATGCCGACTCCGACTACGGGAGGAATGCCCAGTTCCCCCGTGAGGAACGAGATGACTCCAGTTACCGCCTCTGCAACGACGAACGGCATCGGGGTGAGGATGAACGCCTTCACCACCGCCATCCTTTCCTTCCCGCCGTTCCACGGACGCTTCCTCGATGACCAGATTCCCGCCACGAGCAGGATGATCGCGAAGACCAAGGCCACGATCGGCTTATAGTTCACCGCCACCTCCGGCGGTGTCGTCGTCCCCTCCACCGTCACTACGAGCCACCTCTCCGCCTCCGTGTTGTTGAGCATGTCGTTGGAGTAGTACGAGATGTTGTGTACGCCCTCGGGAAGAGTGAAGCCGTTCGCGTACACGGTCCAGCTCCCGCCGTCTATCCTGTACCTGGTGATGTTCACTCCGCACCCCGAGTCCGTGGCGGTGAGGGTGAAGACAGTGGCGGTGGTGTAAGGACCAGCGGCGGGAGAGATTGTGGTGACAGGTGGCGTGTTGTCGAGGATTACTGTTTCGTTTTGAACGCTCTCAACATTCCCGAGGTAGTCATACGAGAGATACTCGACGTACCATGTCCCGTCTCTTCCCGCCAAGCTGAACGATGATGAGTAATCCCGCCACGAGGACCATGTCCCGCCCCAGAAGCGGAAGAAAGTGGAGTTGGAGCCCACACCGCCATCGACTGCCGAGATAGAAAGAGGAGTTGAAGAGTTGACAAACGTCCCGCCGATCAAGTGTTTCAGCTCGCCTATCAAGATGGCGGTGGTCGGAGGTGTGTCGTCGACCCTCAGCACCTTCGAGTTGAGCTCCTCCAAGTTCCCCGCCCAGTCAAGCGACCGCCACTCGACAGTGTGCTCGCCTTCTGCCGTAAGGAAGAATGTACCCGTGGCGGTGTAGTTGATGGGATTCCCACCGTCGATCGTGTAGGTGGTGTTCCTTATCCCGAGCGCGCTCTGATCGAGGACTGAGAGGGAGAGGGGAGTGGTTGACTTGACGTATGTCGCCATGGCGGGGGAGGTGTAGTTGGGATAGCCGACGACGAGGGAGGTGAGAGGACCGGACACGACCTCTATCGTCCATGTGTAAACGTTGTTCGTTTCGTCCCACTCGCTCACGTTGTTGTAATAGTCGACATCCACCGACACCGAGTACGTGCCCGGGCTGGCGGGAGATGTCCACGAGGCGGTGAACCGGGCAGAATTCGCGGCGGGAGCGAGAGGATCCACGACGGACGCCAAGAATGGCGTCGATGACTGCTCGCGGAAAGCGACGATCGCGTTGTCTGTGGCGGTGCCGTTCCCCTGGTTGAGCACTTCGATCGAGAGGGAGACGGGAGAGGACATGCCCACCCTGATTGGCGGGAGCGGGAGAGGGGAGACGGGAACGTAGTCTGGTCTCAGGACCGGGCCGGGCTGGACGAAGATGTCGATGCACACCACGTTGTTCGTCTCGTTTGACTCGGTCACCGTGCCAGGTGGCGGGTCCGCGTATGCGCAGATGCTGTGCAATCCCGTCGGAGTGGCGTTCCAGTCGAACATGAATCCCGATTGAGAGTTACCAGAGATTCCCGACGAGAAGGACATGTTGATCTGCTCGCCTGCGTCGGGATTCTTGTTTCCGTTCCTATCGTCGAACAGGAGGACGCCAAATGTTCCAGCAGGCATGTCTCCCTCGTTCGACACGGTCACGTTGATCTGGGACATCGTGCCCTCCAATATCGGGGGTGAGGGAGTGACGTTGAGGTCACGGGGAATGAGATCTGGCGGGGACAGCACCTCTATGGTTGCGCAAGCGACGTTGTTGAACTCACTTTCCTCGACAATCGCATTGTCCGGGTCAGCGAGGACACAGATGTAATGACTCCCTGTAGATCCAGCCATCCAGACGACCGAAGCGGTGTCATTCCCGCCAAGGCGCTGGATTGCAGGTATAACTTGGTCCACGCCTATTCGCGGTGAACTGGGAGGAGGGCCGTCATAGAACCTGACCACGACCTGTGAGGCGTTGGCCTTCCCGATGTTGTGGACAATCGCATCGACTGTGACAAGGGAATCGGCAAGGACGGGACCCGGCGGGAGGAAATCGACATCGGGTGTTGAGACATCCAAATCTGGCAAATCAACGGGATTCAGGGCAGAAATCCTCGTGACGTAGGCGTCCCCGTTGCCGTTATACGTGGGGTCGATACATCCGAAGATCGCCGGGAAGTCCGCTGAGTTTGTGAATCCTGTTATGTATATGTCGTTGAGTGGATTCATGGCGATGGAGAGACCGAAGTCAGCGCTGAAACCGCCAAGGAATGTGGAGTATGCGAGGCCGCTCCCTGTGGCGTTCAGCACTGTCACGAAAACGTCTGAAATGCCATTGAACCACCTGTCCTCGGCATCTTGAGTAACCGGGAAGTTTGCCGACTGAGTGTCACCGACCAGGTATGCATTTTCTGCAGGGCCAAGCATGATCGACCCTGCCCAATCATCCCTTTTTCCCCCGAGGAAAGTTGAGTAGATAAGACCTGTTCCTGCGGGATCGAGCTTGACGACGAAAACTTCAAAGGAACCGTTCAAGGTAGTGTTGAATGATCCCGGAGTCACTGGGAAGTCGGCGGAATCAGTCGTACCGGCGACAAAGGCGCTGCCCAAAGAGTCCACCGCCAATGCGGGTGCGGTGTCTGTGCCGGTCCCCCCGAGATACGTCGAGTAGACGAGACCGGTCCCCGTGCCATTGAGCTTCGTAACATATACATCGTACGGTCCGCCTTTGAAGGACATCTGGAACGCGCCAACTGTCACCGGATAATTGGTCGAACTTGTGATACCGGTCACGTACGCATCGCCGGCGAGGTCAAGCGCAATCGAATATCCGGTCTCACCACCATTGCCACCCATATAGGATGAATAGACAAGGGAGCTTCCTGTGGGATCCAGCTTCAACACGAAGGCGTCGGCAGGGCCGCTCAGCGCGGTCTTGTATGCGCCGGGGGTTGTCGGGAAATCCGTCGAATCGGTATCGCCAATCACATATGCATTGCCATCTGAATCCAGTGCAATGTCTCTTCCACGTTCGCTGCCGCTGCCGCCCACGAAGGTGGAGTAGATAAGACCGCTACCAGTCGCGTTCAATGCCGCGACATAAGCCTCTTCCTGACCATTGATGTTGAAACTGACATCATAAGCGCCAGAAGTTGTGGGGAAGTCCACCGAGGAAGTCGAGCCGGTCAGGTATGCATTGCCGGCTGGGTCTATGGCGATTGCACCTCCGGACTCAATATTGCCGCCACCCATATACGTGCAATACACGAGACTGTTCCCGGTTGGATTCAACTTCGCCACATACATGTCGGTCGAGCCATTGAGAGTGAGATCGAAAGATCCGGGGACTGCTGGGAAGTCCGTCGAGCTGGTCATGCCGTATACGTACGCGTTTCCGTCAGAATCCACCGCAATGGACCATCCGTCATCGTCGCCGCCACCGCCGAGAAAGGTAGAGTAGACAAGCGGGTCGATGACCAGTTGCTTCGATGTGTCCCATCCATCGCAGTTGAACCCGTACGTTGTTGGGCCATAGGTGATGAATCTGCACTCGATCGACGTTCCATCCCCATCGTACGAGTAGGGACGAGAATCGCGGACCTCGCCTATGCCGGATTCGACGACAATATCATTGTCCTCCAATCGCAACGAATCCGCTCCTTCAACGTTGATCCTAATCGCCCGAGGATTCGCTCCCGGCTTTACGACGAACTCGTACTTGAGGCCGATCGCATTTTGCCGATAGACAAGGTCGATGCCGTCATACAGGTTATAATAAATTACTACGCCATAGGACGGCACGCCAGTTCTCCATTTATCAGGGTCGTTCCCGTTGAAGAAGCTGCTATTAAAGGATAGGCGGTCAAGCCCGACAGGCGACGGTTTATTGCTTCCCACGAAGCTGAGCATACGCGCGTACGACTTTACAACAGCGATGTCGGCTGAAGCGAAGCGACTAGATGGTTCCTTTAGCGCTACTTTGACTCCTCCTTTATTGAAGTCCTTGGCCACGAATAAGACTCCGTCGTCTCTGAAGGCGACAGAGGGATTGCCCGTCGAATAGTACTTCACAAGTTTGTTAACCTGTCCTCTGTTTTCGATGAAATACCCGGAGGCGGAATCGAGCAAATCCGCGATGACACTCATCGTGCTAGTTTGGGCTGGGGATTGATGGCTCCTGTCGGAAAAATACGAGGCAGCAAGGAGATTCACCGCCAAGATAGTGACCGCGGCAATGGAGGATAACCGAAGCCAGACCTCGCCACTCATCCATCGTCCCACGCACGGCGCTTTCATGCGATAGAATCCTCTTGGCAGATTGTCTTTTGTCCTCGCATCTGGACGGTCTTAAGAATTCTCCCACCTTTCATTAACATTCTTCGCTGCCTTACTCCTCAAACGACAACCCGAAATCGCACGAGATTGGGAATGAGCCCTCTGTTTCCGATGTGATTCTTCGTTTTTTCTGCCTCCAAGCAATCGCGTGGCGCTTAATCGCCTAGACTGTGTGGCAATGCCAATAAAATGGGCCGCCGTACGGAGAGCTATCTGTATCGAACGCCCTGATCCACAACGTATCATACCTCGATGGGTCGTCAGACACTGTGAATCTGAATCCCAGTTTCCCGTTCGAACCCGGATACGTCGTGATATTGTGCCAGGTGCCGACGCTTTGAATCTGCCAATCGAGAATGGCCTGCCAATCCACGTTGGGATCATATGACCCGATTACGTCAGAGCCTTGGTCGAGGGTATTGCATGCACCCCCATCAGCAATATAGTTGCCATCGACTGTGACCCAATCGTAGCTCCCAGCGCTCGCGATTCCCGCCGCGAAGGATAGTGCGACGAGCACGGCACCAAATCCGAATCCAGCCAATCTTGATTCCCTCATACTCCCATTCCTCACGTTCATCTTCATCTCACCTCCAGACGCAAGAGCCCTCATGCATCCTCCGGCCTTCGCGCTTCTGGCTGTCAATCGTGATATCGTACGCAAGCAAGAAACCATCGTACTTACACTTCGTACATCCTCTCCTGTGACGAATCCTGCCCAATGATCGCCTCGACAATCATACTGGGAGGGGTCCTAGTCTGAATTGCTCAACGGGATCCGTGTCGTCGGTCGAGTCGTTCGAGGTGCATGGCACGATCCACGCGGAAGACGAGAAAGACAGGTAGTACCGCGAGGACTACGAGGTCATCGTCAGGAAGGGACTCAACCCAGAGTGCCCGGAATGCGGCAATGCCCTCGTGTACGAGGAAGGCCGCGTCAAGTGCCACACGTGCGGGTACTCTGAGTGCTAGAAGGCCTCAGGCCGTCTCGGGCATTCTCTTCATCGCCCTGCAGACAGCCACCATCAAGCCGAGAATCAGGATGATCGAATCCACGGCAGTTCCAGTTCCAAATGACGGTGGTATCCTCAGTTCGCCTGTGACGAATGACACTATTCCAGTCACGCCCTCCGCCAGCACAAAGGGCAATGAGGTGAACATGAAAGCCTTCACCACCGCCATCCGGTCCTTCCCGCCCTTCCACGGCCTC
>Ga0315275_10008190_pt1 | contig 10163 bp, 13 predicted proteins | sample YL17G03_0_MG_FD_205557 | JGI IMG/M metagenome (GOLD analysis project Ga0315275, IMG submission 205557) | Sediment microbial communities from Yellowstone Lake, YNP, Wyoming, USA - YL17G03_0 | ecosystem: Environmental > Aquatic > Freshwater > Lake > Sediment | place: USA: Wyoming | collected...
AGGCCGCGTGCAGTGAACCGCTAGCGTCGATGGCCAAAGACGGCCACGACACGCCGGCGCCCGTCAGCGTAGAATTGTCGTAACTAGCCGACGCGATCGTCGCCGCATGTCCCTCGCTCGAAAGGTAGCGAATGTATGTCAGGCGGGTATCGCCGCTAGTTGCAGACTCCCCATACACCAGGTGCCATGACCCTTCCGCGTCTACCACCAAGGCAGGCATACCGACCGACGCGCCCGTGGCCAGCGGCACCTCCGCCGACCAGCCCGCCCCAGTATCTGAGGTGTACATGATCGAACGGGTAATGGTGCCCCAACCCGACTCTACACTGCGAACGTAGGCGGCGTGCAGTGAACCGCCAGCATCCATGGCCAGCGTTGGTTCCCGCAGTAGATCGCCCGCCCCGGTAGGGTCCAAACTAGCCGACGCGATCGTTGCGGCATCTCCCTCGCTTGAAAGGTAACGAAGGTAGGTGTCCCGACCCACCCACTGGACATACAGCAGGTGCCATGACCCTTCCGCGTCTACCACCAAGGCAGGCTCAACCCGCAGGCCCGTGACCAGCGGCACCTCGGCCGACCACCCCTCGCCAGTATCCGCGAGCGCCGCCGCAGGGGCGATGGATGGGAGACGCCTGTCGGCCTTCCCTTGATTGGCAGCGCTGTCCACGCTCACCTGCGTGGTGGTGGAGGGGGAAGCGGCGCTACGCGTCACCACGATCAGCGCCATAGGGATAAGCAAAACGAGCAGTACGACGCGAAAGAAGCGAGGGACTTTCATTGGAGCGCACCTCCCCGACGTGCAGGCCAGCTCACGCATCATGCCAGAACATCTCGTAAATGTCAACGCCCGCCGCCCCCCGTAGGGACCAACGGCCACCCGCCCCCCTACGGCTGTTCTTCGCCCGCCGGGAGAAGTACACTTACCATGGCGTCGAGGCGCAGCTAGCAGGGCACCGCGTAGGTACGTGAATCGCGATTGGAGAGCACGTTGGACCACAAGACCGTCTACATCAAGTTCTTCGCCAGGGTGGACCAGGCCACGATCAGCGCCCTGATGGCCGCCGTCGAGCAGAAGCTCGCAGAGGGGGCCAAGGAGCTCGTCCTGCTCATATCGTCGCTCGGCGGTTCGGTGTTCCACGGCCTTTCTGCTTACAACTTCCTGAGGGGCATCCCGGCCACCGTCACAACCCACAACTTCGGCAGCGTCGACTCCATCGGCGTCGTGCTGTTCTGCGCCGGGGAGCGAAGGTTCAGCGTGCCCCACGCCAGGTTCCTGCTGCACGCCGTTCAGGCCAACTTCGCCCAGGGCGCCAGCCTGGAGGAGCAACAGCTCGAAGAGCGACTGAAGGGCCTCCGGATCGATATCGAGAACATCGCGGGGGTCATCGCCGCCAACACCGGCCGGTCAGAGGAAGCAGTGACCCAGGACATGCTCAATCGAACGACGCTAAACCCCGAGCAGGCGGTCGACTACGGCCTCGTGCACGAGATCAGGGAGCAGTTGCTGCCCTCCGGCGCCGAGCTGGTATCCATCGGGCAGGGGTAGCCCGCCGCGCCTGTGGGCGCCGACGGCCATCGATGCCTTTCCCCATTTGACATTTCAATTGCCGTTGTTTATTATGTAAATGCGCGGCGGTGACGCCCCACCGTCCGTGACGAACGAGCGGCGATATGCCGGCCATCGCCGCTCGTTCTTTGTGTCGTGCCTACCTGAGCCACCGTCTCCTGGCGTACCAGACGCCGGCGGTCAGGGCAACGAGCACCCCACCCGCGACCCCAGCCAGCGCGGTGTAGCTGCGGGTCGAGGATGCGCCTCCGGCAACGCCGGGGACCTCCGCGATGCCTCCCACGGGATCAACGGGAGTGGGCTCAGCAGTAGGCGTCGGCTCAATAGTAGGTGTGGGCTCAGGAAGCGCGACAATGTCCTGCACGATGACAGGCGTTCCGGCCATGCACACGTTAAGACACTCCTCGAACGGGCACAGGGTTGCCCAGACGCCAACCCTATCGCCACAGGTGAATCCTTTCAAGTCTCCATAGAGTTGATAGGTAGAGCCACCCGCATCGAGCAGGATGCAGCCGCACATTAGGTCGTCGTAGATCGTGCCTTCCAGATCAAAGGTCTGCGCCGGTGACGCGGCGTCAGCGCCCGTCGCGCCGCTCTCCCAGAAGGGCGTGAATCGCGCGGCGAGGCCAACCAGCAAGAGCACACCCAAGACAACAATGCCTGCCGCAAAGCGCTTCCTTCGCATGGTTCCGAACCCCTTCGAGCCCCTCCGTGCGACGTCACCGCCTAGCGCGAAGACGGGAGACCTGCATTACTAACGCTGGCTCTGGCTCTCAGGTTCGGGTTCTGCCCCCTGACCCTTGACTCCTTGTTGACCCGTGTGTGACGCCCTATAATCTTGATCAAGGCCCAGGAGAAAACCTTCAGAAGGGAATGCTGCGTGGCGACCCAAACCATGGGCTATGTTGTCCTTACCCTACGTGCCTACGCAGAAGGCAAGCAGTGGGTATCCGAATGCCTCGAGCTGGGTGTTGCCAGTTGCGGCGACACCATCGAGGAGGCCCTCGAGAACATCAGGGACGCCGTCACCCTCTACCTCAGCACGATAGAAGAGCAGGGCGAGATCGCGCGCATTTTCCGTGAGCGCGGCATAGCTGTGCACTCCGGCGAACCGCCGGACGGAGAGATCCCGGTGTGGGCCCGTCCCAGAGAGGTAGTCTCCCCCTACGTCACGAAGGTGCCAGTGACGGCGTGACCAGGCTGCCCCTCTGCTCCAGCGACGAGATAGTCCATGCTCTCGAGCGGGCCGGGTTTCGGCCCACTCGACCTGCCAGGGGGACGCACCTGGCCATGTCCAGAGACATCGGCGGCAGAACCGTCACGACGGTTGTGATCCTGGGCAAGCGCGAAGTTCCGCGTGGCACCCTGCACGGCATCATCCGCCTGGCCGAGATCTCGCCTGAGGAGTTCACGGCCCTCCTACGAAGGCGCTGACAGCCCCTGACCCCTTCCCCCTTTGCCCTCGCCTTCCCCCTCGCGATACGATAGTACGCGGAGGCCTGCGCCCGCCATGCACCCATCCGGCAACCGCCCGTCCCTCTGGATCGAGTTCTGGGTCCTGACCCGCGCCGTCTACGGCATCCTCTTCTGGCCGGTGCTGGCCCTGGTGGCCCTCCTCCTGGGGCTGCTCGGCTTGTTCTACCTCTTCGCCACCCACTGGGCCTTCGGTCTGCTGGCGCTCGGCGGCCTCGCCATCGCCGTGGGCGCCTTCGCCTGGTGGGACAGGCGCCGCCCGCCGCCGCCCGGCCTCACCCGCTAGCCGCTCGTGCTACCATAGCCCTCGAGATGCGCCTCGCCACCATCGCCGAGAGGGTTGCCCACGTGCGGCAGCGAGTGGAGCGCGCCGCCGAGCGCGCCGGCCGCTCGCCCGCCGACATCACCATCGTAGCGGTGAGCAAGTCCGTCTCGCCCCAGGCCATCGAGGAGGCGGTAGCCGCCGGCATCGCCCACGTGGGCGAGAACCGGGTGCAGGAGGCCGCCGCCAAGATCCCCGGCCTGCGGGGCCTGCCCGTCACCTGGCACCTGGTGGGCCACCTCCAGACCAACAAGGCAAAGACAGCCCTGGAGCTCTTTGATATAATCCACAGCGTGGATTCGCTCCATCTAGCTGAAGCGCTCTCGCATCGCAGCCAGCGGCCTCTTCCCGTTCTCCTGGAGGTCAACGTGGCCGGCGAGGCCGCCAAGTTCGGCTTCCCGCCGGGCGAGGTGGCCGCCGCCGCCCAGGCCGTCGTCCGTCTGCCTCGTCTCGACCTGCGCGGCCTCATGACCGTCGCGCCCTTCGTCAAAGACCCCGAGACAGTGCGGCCGGTCTTCCGCGAGCTGCGCTGCCTGCGCGACGCCCTGGGCCTGGCCGAGCTCTCCATGGGCATGTCCGACGACTTCGAAGTAGCCATCGAGGAAGGGGCCACGCTGGTGCGCATCGGGCGGGCCATCTTCAGCGAGAGGATGCCCTGACGTGCGGCTGGCTTTCGTCGGCAGCGGCGTCATGGGCGAGGCGATCATCACCGCCGTGCTTCGGGGCGGCCTGGCCCGCCCGGCCGACGTCACCGCCTGCGACATCGTCGCCCAGCGGCGAGAGCACCTGGCCCAGGCCCACGGCATCGCCACTGCTGAGCGCGCCGCTGATGCCGTCGCCGGGAGCGACCTCATCGTTCTGGCGGTCAAGCCCCAGGAGTTCGCCGCCGCCGCCCGCGACCTGCGCGGCAAGCTGGCCGCGAACCAGACCGCCGTCTCCATCATGGCCGGCGTCAGCCTGGCCGCCCTCCGCGACGGCCTGGGACACGCGGCCATCGTCCGCGCCATGCCCAACACGCCCGCCCAGATCGGCGAGGGCATGACCGTCTGGACGGCCACGGACGCTGTCAGCGCCTCCGCCCGCGAGGATGTCCACCTCGTCCTGGGCGCGCTGGGCCAGGATCTCTACGTGGCCGAGGAGAAGTACGTGGACATGGCCACCGCCGTCAGCGGCAGCGGCCCCGCGTTTGTGTTTCTGACGATGGAGGCGATGATCGACGCCGCCGTGCACATCGGGCTGCGGCGGGAGATGGCCACGGAGATGGTCCTCCAGACCGTGCTGGGATCGGCGCGCTACGCCCAGGCCACCGGCCGCCACCCGGCCGATCTGCGCAACCAGGTGACCTCGCCCGGCGGCACCACCGCCGAGGGCTTGCTCGCCCTGGAGGAGGCCGGCGTGCGCGCCGCCTTCGCTCAGGCCATCATCGCCGCCTACGAACGAGCCCGCCAGCTGGGAGGAGCAGCATCGAAACCCTAGCCAGGTTCGTCGAAATCCTGTCCTGGGTGCTCACGGCGGCCATCTTCATCCGGGTGCTGCTCTCGTGGTTCCCCATCGACCCCCACAACCCGCTGGTGACCGTCCTCTACGAGATCACCGAGCCCATCCTGGAGCCTCTGCGCCGCGTCGTCCCCCGCCTGGGGATGTTCGACCTCACGCCTATGGTGGCCATCATCCTCATTCAGGTCATCGGGAACTTCGCCGCCGGCGCCCTGCGCTAGCCCGCCGCTTATTCGACGGCCTTAGCGAACTCCGCCGTGGGGATGGCCGTCAAGGGGTCCGGCGTATTCCGGCAATGTAGGGGCGCCCCTTGGCGCGCCCCGACGCATTCCGCCCCCGCTGTGCCACACCGCGCTTGTCTTGCCCGTCGCCTCGTGCTATGATTCCGCGCGCAATCGCTGGCGATAGATTATTCGAAAGGACACCTGCCATCAGCACCGACGACAAGCGCAAAGCCCTGGACCTAGCGCTGGAGCAGATCGAGAAGAAGCACGGCCGGGGGGCCATCATGCGCCTGGGCGAATTCTCCCACCGCCTGGTCGTGGACGTCATCTCCACCGGCTCGCTGGCCATGGACATAGCCCTGGGCGTGGGAGGTGTGCCCCGCGGTCGGGTGACGGAGATCTTCGGGCCAGAGATGACGGGAAAGTCCACACTCGCCCTGCACATCATCGCCCAGGCGCAGAAAGCGGGCGGCCTGGCCGCCTACATCGACGCCGAGCACGCCCTGGACCCCACCTTCGCCAGCGCCCTCGGCGTCCAGATAGCCGACCTGCTGGTCTCCCAGCCCGACTCCGGCGAGCAGGCCCTGGAGATCGTCGACGCCCTGGTTCGCAGCAACGCCGTCGACGTCATCGTTGTGGACAGCGTGGCGGCGCTCGTGCCCAGAGCCGAGATCGAGGGCGAGATGGGCGACTCCCTGCCCGGCCTCCAGGCCCGCCTGATGTCCCAGGCCATGCGCAAGCTCACCGCTGTTATCCACCGCTCGCGCACCGCCGTCATCTTCATCAACCAGCTCCGCGAGAAGATCGGCATCATCTTCGGTAACCCGGAGGTCACGCCCGGCGGCCGCGCCCTCAAGTTCTACAGCTCGGTCCGCATCGACCTCCGACGGGCGGAGGGCATCAAGCAGGGCAACCAGGTGATAGGCAGCCGCGTGCGGGCCAAGGTGGTCAAGAACAAAGTGGCGCCCCCCTTCCGCACAGCCGAGTTCGACCTCATCTTCTCCGGCAAGAGCCTGGGCATCAGCCGCGAGGGCGACATCGTGGACCTGGGCGTGGAGAACGGCATCGTCAGCAAGCAGGGCGCCTTCTTCAGCTACGGCGGCACCCGCCTAGGCCAGGGACGCGAAAACGCCAAGGAGTACCTGCGCGAGAACCCCAAGATGGCGCAGGAGATCGAGGCGGAGATCCGGCGCAAGCTGGACGCGGCCGGCCCCGCCCTGGCCCTCGTCCCTGAAGGGCCCCCTGAGTAGAGGTCGACGGCCGTCGACCCCCTACGGCTGGGGTCGCGTGCGAAGCCGGAAGCTCCCACTCCCATGCGCATCACCGCCATCGAAAGGCAGAAGCGGCGGCCGCGGGTCAACGTCTTCCTGGACGGCCGCCTCGCCCTCTCCCTGAGCCTGGGCCTGGCGGCCGAGGCCGGCCTGCGCCGCGGCGACGTCGTGACCGCCGAGCGTCTGGAGACACTGCGCCAGGCCGACGAGCGCCAGCAGGCCCGCGAGTCCGCGTTGCGCCTGCTGGCCTACCGCCCCCGCAGCGAGGCCGAGCTCCGCTCCCGCCTGGCGCGCCGCGGCCTGCCGCTGAGCGCCGTCGAGAACGCTATAGAGCATCTGCGCCAACAGGGCCTGGTGGACGACGCCGCCTTCGCCCGCTACTGGGTAGAGACTCGCCAGCAGTCTAGCCCGCGCGGCCGCTACCTCCTGCAGCGAGAGCTGCTGGCCAAAGGCGTCGCCGCCGAGACGGCGGGCGAGGCGCTGGCCGCAGTGATCGACGAGGAGGTCGCTCGCCACGCCGCCGCTAAGAAGGCCGGCACTCTCCGCAACCTCGACTACCCCACCTTCCGCCGTCGCCTGGGCCAGTTCCTCCTCCGCCGCGGCTTCCCCTACGAAACGGCCCGCGTCCTGGTGAACGAGCTCTGGCGGCAGGGGCAGCAGACTCGGTGAAAACTGCAACTAAAGTCGCATCGCCGTCGCGCCGCGGGTGTTAATCTATACTAGTGGGTGAAATGATGAGGTGCCCCGGCACGGACCCCCGCTCGGTAAGGCCCGAATACCGGCGCTGCACGGAGTGCGGCTACCGCCTCGAGTTCTTCAGCGATGAGCTGACGAGGCGTTGCCCCCAGTGCGGCTCGAAGCAGACGAAGGAGGCCGAGCCCTCCTGCGTCGCTTGGTGCCCGGCTGCCGAGGCGTGCGTCGGCGATCCAGAGAAGGTGCGGCAGATACGCGAGGCGGTGCTGCGCAATGTCAAGCCTGAGGAGGCGGAGCGGTTCAAGAAGCTGTCGCAGCAGATCCGGGAGAGAGAAACGAGATGACGAGAATGAGAAGAAAGGTCATTACCATCGATGAGGAGAAGTGCGACGGCTGCGGCGCCTGCATCCCCTCCTGCCCCGAAGGAGCGCTCCAGATCATCGACGGAACGGCCAGGCTGGTCAAGGAGAGCTTCTGCGACGGGCTCGGCGCCTGTCTCGGCGACTGTCCTCAGGGGGCCTTGATCATCGAAGAGAAGGAGGCGGAGACGTACGACGAGGAGGGTGTGATCGCCCACATCGGGCAGACTTCGCCGGAGCTTCTGGAAAAACATCTGGCCCACCTGAGAGCGCACGCGGACGAGCTCCCCTCGCTCCCCTCCCCCGGCGCGATTGCCGCCTGTCCCTCCGCCCAGGTTCTCCGCTGGGAAGAGAGAGAAGGAGAGGCGGGAAGAAGGGCAGCCGGGCGCTCTGAGCTTCGGCAATGGCCGATACAGCTCCACCTGGTTCCGCCAGACGCGCCGTATCTCCACGGCGCAGACCTGGTCCTGGTGGCCGACTGCGTCCCCTTCGCCTATCCCGATTTCCACGCCGACTTCCTGAAGGGGAAAGCGATCGCCGTCGGCTGTCCCAAGCTCGATGACATCGATGCCTATATCGACAAGGTCACTCAGATACTGACGCAGGCGGACTTGAGGAGCCTTACGGTTGTTCACATGGAGGTTCCCTGCTGTCACGGCCTTGTTCAGGTTGCGCGCTGGGCCCTGAAAAGGAGCGGAAAAGACATCCCCATTGAAGATGTGGTGATCGCAATAGACGGTTGCCGGAAATAGGTTCAGGCCGTCCGCACGCGCGCTGCCAGCACGCCGCCGGTGGCGACTGACTTCCCCGTTCCCGAATCGAAGTTCTACTCATTGGATCCGTCTATCATCCCCCGCTTCTAACCTACTCCTCCGTTTCTTGACACTTCTTTCAGGCGCGGCTTATGATGAACTAAGCTTAAACTTAGCTCTGACAATCTGCCCTGTACCCCACAGGAAGTGAGGTGAAGATGCCCGAGGCCTTAGTCCTCGTTATACCCGTTGGCCTCGTTGCACTGGTAGGAGGGATTCTCGGCGGCGCCTGGATACAACAACGGATCGAGTATCGGCGCACCGCCACAGCGGAAAGAAAAGCCACTAGCATCCTGGCGGAAGCGGAAAGACGCCAGAAGGAGCTACTTCTCGAAGCCAAAGAAGAATCCCTCCGTCAACGCAGCCAGATCGAGTCTGAGCTGCGCGACCGACGCAACGAGCTTCAACGCCTAGACCACCGTCTCATCCAAAAGGAAGAGAACCTAGACCGCAAACTCGAATCGCTGGAACGCCGCGACCGCTCCCTGGCCAACAAGGAGCGCGAGTTGGATAACATCCGCGGCCAGTTGGAGGGCCTGGAGCAGCAGCGTCGCCAGGAGATCGAGCGCGTTGCTGCCTTGACCACCCTGGAGGCCCGCGAGGTCCTCCTCCAACAGGTGGAACAGGAGGTCCGCGACGAGGCCAACCGCCGCGTCCGCGAGCTGGAGGTGGAGCTCAAAGAGGAAAGCAACCACCGAGCCCGCGACATCCTGTCCACCGCCATGCAGCGCCTGTCCTCTGAGGTCATCTCCGAGGCCACTGTCTCCGTCGTGCCCCTGCCCAGCGAAGACATGAAGGGGCGGATCATCGGCCGCGAGGGCCGCAACATCCGCACGCTGGAGCACCTCACCGGCGTGGACGTGATCATCGACGACACGCCTGACGCCGTCACGCTCTCCACGTTCGATCCTGTGCGACGAGAGATCGCTCGCGTGGCCCTCACCCGCCTTATCAGCGACGGCCGGATCCACCCGGCGCGCATCGAGGATATGGTGGAGAAGGCCAAGAAAGAGGTCGACGCCGCCATCAAGGAGGCCGGCGAGGAGGCGGTGGTAGAGGCCAACACGCCCGGCCTGCACCCGGAGATAATCAAAATGCTGGGGCGGCTCAAGTATCGCTACAGCTACGGCCAGAACCAACTCAAACACGCCGTGGAGAGCGCCCACATCGCCGCCATGCTGGCCACCGAGCTCGGCGCCGACGCTAACGTCGCCCGGCGCGGCGGCCTCCTCCACGACATCGGCAAGGCCATCGATCAGGATACCGAAGGGACTCACTCCACCATCGGCGCCGATCTGGCGCGCCGCTACGGCGTCAGCCCCGCCGTGATCCACTGCATCGAGGCCCACCACGAGGAGGTCGAGCCATCGACGGTGGAGGCCATAGTCACCATCATCGCCGACGCCGTCAGCGGCAGCCGACCGGGCGCCCGCCGCGAGTCGCTGGAGCAGTACATCAAGCGGCTCCAGGCTCTGGAGGGAGTGGCCAGCAGCTTCGACGGCGTAGAGAAATGCTACGCCATCCAGGCCGGCCGCGAGATCCGCATCATCGTCAAGCCCGAGGCCATCGACGATCTGGGCGCCGTGCGGCTGGCCAAGGACGTGAGCAAGAAGATCGAAGAATCGTTGGAGTACCCAGGGCAGATCAAGGTCACCGTCATCCGCGAGAAACGAGCGATAGAGTACGCTAAGTAGCGATGGCTGGGGAGCGGCCTAAGGCCGCTCCCCAGGCCCTAGCCTTCGGAGGAAGTTTGAGGGTTCTCTTTGTGGGTGACGTGGTTGGCCGCCTGGGCCGGCGTACTGTTCAGACCCTCCTGCCAGCCATCCGCCGCGAGACAGCCGCCCACCTGGTGATCGCTAACGGCGAGAACGCCGCCGGCGGCCGCGGCCTGACTCTCACTACCGCCGACGAGCTTTTCGACGCCGGCGTAGACGTCATTACTTCC
>Ga0315275_10008192_pt1 | contig 10162 bp, 6 predicted proteins | sample YL17G03_0_MG_FD_205557 | JGI IMG/M metagenome (GOLD analysis project Ga0315275, IMG submission 205557) | Sediment microbial communities from Yellowstone Lake, YNP, Wyoming, USA - YL17G03_0 | ecosystem: Environmental > Aquatic > Freshwater > Lake > Sediment | place: USA: Wyoming | collected...
CTGAATAAATACAATGCATTTCTGACAACACTTGCCAGGGGAGTTGCCATAGGGGATGAACTGGAATACACCGACGAAATCACTCTTGGCCGGGCTATAAATAACAGGAATCCTTATCATCAATAGCATAATCTGTTAAACATATTTATCTGCAGGTTGTTAATGTATCAAAAACAAATTCATGGCACGGATGAATATTATACTTCCCGCGATGGGAGAAGGAGTTATTGAGGCAACGATAAACAAATGGCTCGTAAAAGAGGGTGCTGAAGTAAAGGAGGATGATCCACTTGTTGAGGTTGCGACCGACAAGGTCGATTCTGAGATACCCTCTCCTTCTGCAGGTATCATTGTGGAAATCAGGGCATCAGAAGGGTCTGTTGTAAAAGTAGGCGATCCGATTGCTGTCCTTGAAAGAAGCATTGCAGTTCAGCCTGAAGAGGTAAAGAAGATCGATAAAGAGGTTGAAAGGATCCGCGAGACAATTAATGCTGTTCGGGAAGAGAAAAAAGAGGAACTGCAGGTTTCAAGGGAGATGAAAAGCCGTACTCCGTCCGGTAAGTTTTTATCTCCTCTTGTGAGAAATATTGCAGGGCAGGAAGGGATAAGTTATTCTGAACTGGACAAGGTTACCGGTACCGGGATGGACGGAAGGATTACAAGAGATGATATTCTGAGACTGCTCGATGAGAGAAAGAAAAAATCTTCGGAAGCTGAAAGGAAGGTTGAAAAAGAAGTCCGGCCAGCTGCTTCTCAGGGAGATGAAATAATAGAGATGGACAGAGTGAGGAAACTTATCGCCGAGCATATGGTGATGTCCAAAAGAACTTCTCCCCATGTTACATCATTTATCGATGCTGACGTAACCCGCATGATTAGCTGGAGAAACAGCATAAAAGAAAAATTCCTTGCCAGGGAAGGACAAAAGCTCACCCTGACTCCGATATTTATTGACGCTGTCGCCAGAGCACTGATTGATTTCCCAATGATCAATATTTCAGTTGATGGCAACAATATAATTAAAAAGAAAAACATCAACATAGGAATGGCCACGGCTCTTCCTGACGGAAATCTTATCGTTCCTGTCATAAAGAATGCAAATGAAAAAAACCTGACGGGTCTCGCCCGGGCAGTGAATGATCTGGCTGAACGAGCCCGAAGCAATAAGCTTAAACCAGATGAGATAACCGGAGGTACTTTCACAGTCACCAATTTCGGAACCTACAATAACCTCTCGGGCACCCCCATAATAAACCAGCCGCAAGCGGCCATTCTTGGTACGGGAGCTGTCAGAAAAATGCCGGCAGTTGTTGAAACTCCCGACGGAGACGTGATTGGTATCCGGCATATTATGATATTATCGCTCAGCTACGATCACAGGGTGATTGATGGCGCTCTTGCGGGCCGATTCCTCAACAGGATCAAAGAGATCCTGGAAAATTATACTCCTGATATAGCATAGATATTTTTCCTGGACAGCAATCATCAAATTTATTAATTCGGAGAAAAATAGACTCTGTAAGAATGATTGTTTTCTAAAATTGTTATATTTGTTATGATGATTAAATTCAGGGTAAAAATATTCAGCCTTTTACTGCAGCTTATTACTTTGTTATTCCTGTCTGCTGCTGTCTCTGCTCAATCGAATGTCGAGATGAAAAAGATTTTTACAGAGGCTGAATCATGCAATCTTTTTGAGGAGTATGAGTTGGCTAATCCTCTTTATCTTCTTTTGGACAGCCCTGACAATTTCAACATTAAGTACAAGATCGGGACGTGTTATCTTAATACCCCGGGGGAAAAGGATAAAGCAATCCCGTATCTTGAATCTGCTATCAAGCATTCAAGCTATGATGCAAAGATCAATTCCTTCAGGGAAAAGAGAGCTCCTCTGGATGCCTATTTTTTTCTTGCTAAAGCATATATGATCAACAATGAGCTGGAAAAAGCTCTGAGTACCTTCAACAAGTTTAAAACTCTCGCACAGGAAACAGAGCAAAAGGGCGGGATGAAAAACCTGGCTTACATTGATCAGCAGATCCAGGCATGCAACAATGCCATAAGCAATCAGGAGACTCCCTTCAGGATAAGTAAAAAGAGGCTCGGACCTGAATTCAGCCAGGGTTCAATCAATGAAAATCCAGCTGTCAGCTTTGACGGAAATACAATAGTGTACACTGAGCGAAGAGGTATTTTGAATTCCATCATGTTTTCGAAAAAAATAAGGGGAAAGTGGCAGCCTCCTGTTGAAATCACTTCACAGCTGAAAGCCGGAGATGATTGTTCCACCTGTTCCCTTAACTTCGATGGAACTATTCTTTTCCTTTACAAAACAGATACTTTTGACGGGAACATTTATTCGGCTGAATATGTTGATGGTACATGGACCCCGATTAAGAAGCTTAATAAGAATATTAACACAAAATACTACGAGTCACATGCATCAATCTCAGCAAGTGGGAAAAAACTCTATTTTACAAGCAACAGGGACGGAGGACAGGGAGGACTGGATATCTATCTTTCAGAAAAGGATGCTTCGGGAGACTGGGGCCTTCCAATTAATCTGGGAAGCTCTGTTAATACAAAATACAACGAAGACACTCCTTTCATAACTATTAATGATTCTCTGCTCTATTTCAGTTCAGAAGGTCACAAGGGCATGGGAGGATTCGATATTTTCAGGAGCAATGGATCAGGGACCGCCTGGAAATCGCCTGGAAATCTTGGTTTTCCGATAAACTCAACTGATGATGACAGATTCTTCCAGCCATTCAATAACGACGAAAACGGGTTTTATTCAATAACCACAGACTATAAGAAGAAGGAGATCTTCTATATCACACTGACTAATTCAAGGCTTAACCGTATCTATGATGTGACGGGCAAATACAGTCTCAAGGATACTGTTGTGATATTTGATGAAAAGAATACAATTTACCTGACCGACAAAGATACACGTGACACTCTCGACATAGGTTATCCTGAGAGTCTTACAGGACAATACAACTTTATTGTTGCCCCCGGCAAATTCCGTCTGGTGTATACCGGGCCCGGGTACTACGCGCAACATATTGATACGGCAATCGCAAAGAATACTCCTGGTGGAGTCATTCATCTTAAAGACATCATTCTTGATAAGAACCCGCCATTTGTTTATGAAAAGCTTGATCTTTCAAAAATCCCGGTTGTTGACCAGATTGACCCCAATATTCTTATCAAAAACCTGCGGGTTTATGATGTGACAGAAAATGATCAGCAGGACACAACAATACTTTACTACACTGTACAGGTTATGGCATTGTATAATCCCGTAGACATAAGTTATTTCAGGTATGTTTCAGATATCAAAGTCTTTTACAATGAAGCTGATCTGTTTTACAGATATACCACCGGCATATTTACGGTTAAGGATGAAGCTTATGCGCACAGGGACGACCTTTTCAGCAAAGGTTATCCGGATGACCTGTTCATCAAAAAGGTCACACGCGGAACAGGTGAGAAAGCTGTAACGAGTCAGAAATATTACTCAATACAGCTAAAGGCCACCAACGTTCCGTTGGACATAAATACTACGTTTGCAGGGCTAAAAGGTGTCAGGGAGACAAAAGAAATTGACGGAATGTACCATTATCTTTATGGCCGGTACACTTCAGCCGAGGAAGCCAGAGCTGTTATGCAGAGAAAGCAGATTATTGAATTCAAAGATGCTTTTGTAAGAGAAATTAGCATAATTATTAAGAAATAGCTAAATTTACTATTTGCTGTTTTATTGAAAAATGCGAAGACAAACTACATTTTTAATACCCCGAAAAATGAAACACCTTTACCCCGTTAAAAAATCATTCATCTTAGCGGTTCTGTTAGCCGGCATTGTGCCTCTGTGCGCTCAGGAGACTGCCTTAAAAGACTTTCAGAAAGCCTTTAAGAATGCTGATATGTATTATTATTACGATCAAAACTATCTGAAGGCAGCAAGATTGTATGAGCCACTCCTGAAAAGCAATCCGGATAATTACAACCTGGCGGCCAAACTTGGAATATGCTATCTTAACCTCGATGGCAAAAAAGAAGAAGCCCTTAATCTCCTGAAAAAAGCATCGAAGGGAGTAGTTACAAGTGAGAAGGAATATAAGCAAACAGGAGAGAAAGCCGCTCTTGATACATATTTATATTTAGCAATCGCTTTCCATCGCAACGACAGTCTCCAGCAGGCTCTTACCTTTTTCAATGATGTCAAAAAGAGACTTACTCCTTCAGATACTTATCAGGAGGATTTTATCGATCTTCAGATCAGGAACTGCAGATATGCAATGGAGATGAAAAAGCGGCCTCTGAGAATTATATCTGAATACTTTGCTCCATGGCTTAAAGACTATCCAGGCGCCTGCAATCCAGTCCTTGCCAAAAACGATTCCGTTTTTGTTTTTACAGTCAAGAATGAAGGAATAACTCAGGTTTATTGCTCATATAAAAACAAAAACTGGGGTAGACCCAGCAATATAACAAAACAGCTCGGTGGGTATGACCGGTTTTACACCAACTCAATTACCGGTGACGGAAAACTGCTTGTAATGTACATGGATGACGGCGGAGATGGCAATCTTTACTATAGCCAAAGAAGTGATACTACATGGTCCAAGATCAAAAGCGTAGGGAAATATGTCAATTCAATTTACTGGGAGGCTGACGGATTTATCACTCCTGACGGTAAAACAATGTATTTCTCAAGTAACAGGCCCGACGGTGAAGGAGATCTTGACATATGGACATCTCAAAAGCTTGCCGATGGTTCATGGGATCGTCCGGTGAACTGCGGGAACACCATTAATACGCCATATGATGAAAGCACTCCGTTCTTTGATCCTGAAAATAATGCATTGCTGTTCAGCTCAATCGGTCATATAACCATGGGTGCAGCTGATGTATTCAGATCAATAAAAAGAGGGGGTACCTGGACCCAACCTGTCGGAATGCCTTATGCTTTCAATAACGTCCAGGAAAACACCGATTTTATCCTGAATAACAATGCCCCTGGATTTATTGCCAGCCGTTTTGATGATAAGACCAACATAAGGAATATTTATGCAATTGTTGCTGTTGATCCGGCTGACGAACTTACTAAAGCTTCAGGAACCATTAAGCTTGAAGACGGGATGGAGGTCGATCCGAAAGTTTCACTGATTACATTAAAGAATCTAAAAACCGGAGAAACATTTCAGAATATCTCTGTTAACCAGGACGGATCATTCAATTTTGATATAAAACCTGGTGAGTATGAGGTCTATATTAGCCATGATGGCTATCATACCGATACAATTAGCCTAAGCCTGCCTCTTTACTACTCAGGTAGTTATCTTGCTGTAAATCCATTACTCTCACCTGAAAAGGTTTCAGCAGGTGATTTTCTCTCCATTAAGAATGTTCTGTTTGATTTTGATAAATATGAAGTAACAGAAGAAGCTAAACAAACACTGGAAATACTTAAAAACATAATTATCAATTATCCTGAACTGACTTTTGAGATTGCCGGTTACACCGACGCAAAAGGAAGTACAGAATACAACAGGAGGCTTGCCGACAAAAGAGCGCAGGCAGTAATAGACTATTTCACTATGACAGGGATTGAGGGTGCTAAATTTGTTAAGAAAGCTTTCGGCAAATCAAATTTTGTAGCTGTTAACACCAATCCAGACGGAACTGATAATGCTGAAGGAAGAAAATACAACAGAAGAGTCACATTCGGAATAGTTAATCCAAAAACAGGTGTTATCCTGCGACAGGAAGCCTATACTCCAAGGTACCTGAGACAGCCCAGCTCTATAAAGTACAGTATTATTCTCAAGCAGACAAGGGAAAATCTCTATCCCGGCTATTTTAGTAATCTCATAAAGGATGAAATGCTATTTGTAAGGACAATCAAAACTGATTCTCTCAACTTATATGCTCTGGGTGTATTTTTTAACAGGTCAGATGCTGTAACATACCTCGGGTATTTAAAAGGGATCGGACTCAATGATGCCTACATTATTAACCAATATGATCTGGATAATGCGCCAGAACAGACAGATACGGGATTATTAAATGAAAAACCTGTGCTTACAGAAAAGGTATTTTCAATCCAGCTTAAGGCTACCAGGAGTCCCATCGACATCAGGAAGATTTTCCCTGGTTATAAAGGTGTAAGGGAAATTATTGCTGATGATGGTTTCTATAAATATATATATGGAGAATTCAGCTCTATTGCGAAAGCAAAAGAGGCTCTGATAAATGTCAGGAAAGATTTTGGCGATGCATTTATCAGGGAGGTTAATGTTCTGATAAAAAAATAGATCAGCGTTATACAGTCTCAATGAAATACAAGGAAATCAGTTTACGGGCCCTTGAGCCCGAGGATCTTGAATTGCTGTATGACTGGGAGAACAACATATCGTACTGGACAATAAGCAATACAATAGTGCCTTTCTCCAAATACACCCTGAAACGTTATCTCGAGGATTCCCACAAGAATATTTATGAAACCGGGCAGGTTCGGCTGATGATTGATCATTTCCCTGATAATGCCACGATAGGTACCATTGATATCTTTGATTTTGATCCGTTTCATAAAAGGGCCGGTATCGGAATATTAATTGCCAATGAGCAATACCGGAGAAAGGGATATGCTACAATGGCGCTTAAATGCCTGATTGACTATTGTTTCAGCACACTGATGCTCCACCAGCTATATTGCGGCATTCTTGCTAATAACTGTGAAAGCATTGATCTGTTTAAGAAAATGGGATTTGTTCAGTCGGGAATAAAAAAGGACTGGGTCAGGTCATCTGACGGTTACCTGGATGAGCATATATTCCAGATCATTAATCCGAATGCTTAATATTATTTCAATCCTGAAGCAAGAAGGCCGCATGCTGCCGATACATCAATACCTTTTGATTTCCTGATCGAAGCTGAAATTCCTGATATAACCAGTTCATGATTAAAATAGTGCATCCTTTCGGGAGAAGAAGAAATATTATCATCCCCGGGAATTGCATGATATGGAATAAGGTTGATCCTGATCCCCGACCCCCGAAGCAGGGCCTTTAATCCCTCGAGATGTTCCTCAGTGTCGTTTGTATCCATGATCATAATATATGCAACGCTCATCCTTCTTTTCCTTCCTGGCTGGTGATCTTTCATTATTTGAATTATCTCATGGGCAGGATATTTCTTTTCAGCAGGAACTGTCCGGTATCTTTCCTCGGGAAAAGGTGAATAGAGGCTAAGTGCAATGTTGCATCTTGACTTTTGAAGAAAACACTTTATCCCGGGAGTGATGCCTACCGTCGAAACAGTTATATTGCGCGGACTTAGAGCGAGCCCCCATTCAGCCGAAAGAATATTGCAAGCCTTCAATACATTGTCAATATTATCCATTGGCTCTCCCATCCCCATAAATACAACATGAGTCACTTTTTCAGATACCGGCAGTCCGAGAATCTGTGTCAGGATATCTCCGGCTGATAAATTCCCTCTGAAACCATATTTGCCCGTGACACAGAAAGGGCATCCCATTCTGCATCCAGACTGTGACGACACACATACTGTGGTTCTTTTATTATCAGTTAGTAAGACTGTTTCAAATTCCTGCCCGCTTTCATTTCTGAACAGGTATTTTGTTGTTCCGTCAGAAGATCTTTTTGAGGCAACAGGTCCATAGATCCCCGGTAATGATATCTTATTTAGTTCTTCTTTAACTACTTTGGATATACCAGGAATCAGCATTATATCACCTATTTTCTTTTTATACAAATAGTTAGCTATTGCTGTAGCCTGAGAGGTATTACATTCTGCAAGAATCCTTATCTCGTCAGCAGTTAATCCGCATAAGCTTCTTTTAATCATAATTGCAGATATTTACAAAAATAATACGATTATCTATACCTTAGTAAATATTTTCTGGATCAAAATAACAGACCAATTTCCTATAAAATGAACAGGATTATCATAGCCATTATCACTTCAATTTTCCTTATCTCATGCATAGGAAAGGATCAGATTAAAAAAAACAATAAAAATTTACAAACCATGATCACAGACTCAACTAAACAGTATGGTTTTAATATTGATTTCCTGAAGAAATATGTTGATGTAATTGAACTTAAGAGCAGCAATTCCTCGGTTGCCATTGTTCCCGGCTGGCAGGGAAGGGTCATGACCAGCACATCGGAAGGAATTCAAGGGTTTAGCTTCGGTTGGATAAATCATAAACTTATTTCCTCCGGAGAAACATTGCCGCATATCAATCCATACGGGGGAGAAGAGAGATTATGGCTTGGCCCTGAGGGAGGACAGTACTCAATCTTCTTTAAAAAAGGAGATGAATTCATTTATGAAAAATGGCAGACTCCGGCGTTCCTTGATACGATTCCATTCAGGACAACCGAGCTTACTGATTCTTCAGCTGTATTCTCGCAATATGTTGAAATAGAGAACTACAGCGGAATTGCTTTTAGCCTCGAAATCGACAGAAAGGTAACCCTTCTTTCTGAGGTTCAGATAATGAAGGAGACAGGAATTGATCTTGAATCAATTAATTTCGTTGCTTATCGATCAGATAATAAACTTACAAACAAAGGAACCGAAGAATGGAAAAAAGAAACCGGCCTTCTATCAGTCTGGATGCTGGGGATGTTCATTCCTTCACCAGCCGTTATGGTTGTGATACCGGTCCGGCAGGGTGATGAGAAGGAACTTGGGGTGGCTGTTAATGACAACTATTTCGGAAAGATCTCAGACGACCGTCTGAAAATCTCGGGCAGCAATATTTATTTCAGGGCGGATGGTAAAAGCCGCGGAAAAATAGGTATCTCCCCCCGGAGAGCCAGGGGAAAAATGGGCAGCTATGATTTTGAGAATAACATACTTACTTTGCTGATATGCAAATTGCCTGAAGGGAAAACAGAATATGTGAACTCAGCATGGCAGATTCAGGATAAGCCTTATTCAGGCGATGCCCTCAATTCCTATAACGACGGCCCTCTGGAAGACGGATCGCAGATGGGTCCATTCTATGAACTTGAGACCTCCTCTCCGGCCGCTGCCTTAAAGCCAGGTGAGAGTATAACCCACAGTCAGATAACAATCCATCTTACAGGAGACAGAAAACTCTTGAGCAAAGCAGCAGTAAAGAGCCTTGGTATTTCGCTTGATGAGATTGAAACGGTTTTTAATTAGCTAATTGACCTGAGTTATCAGTCCCCGGTTCTTAAGAAGGGGTTCAATCTGAGGTTCACGGCCGCGGAAGTTGACATACATCTGCATTGCATCCATAGTACCATCTTTCTCAAGTATGTTTCTGCGGAATGATTCAGCTGTTGCCCTGTCGAAGACACCTTTTTCCTTGAACGCCTCAAAAGCATCATTATCGAGTACTGCTGCCCAGGTGTAACTGTAGTATCCCGAATCGTATTCGTCAATTATATGAAGAAAATAGGTGCTTCTGTAGCGTGAAACAATCTCAGGTATCAGCCCTATCTTATTGAAGAATTCCTTTTCAAAGCTTTGAATATCAACTTCTACCGGATATTCAAGAGTATAGTATGCCATGTCAAGAAGCGAAGCTGCAAGCAGTTCTGTATTTATGAATCCCTGGTTGAAATATTTGCTTTTCTCCAGTTTATTTACCAGTTCAGCTGGCATGGGTACACCTGTTTCATAATGTCGTGCATAAACATTCAGTAATTCCGGCTCTGTAACCCAGTGTTCCATAATCTGTGAAGGAAGTTCAACAAAATCCCATGCAATGTATGACATGTTGTAGGCATTTTTGCAGAAAAGGCCTTCAAGGGCATGTCCGAACTCGTGGAAAAGTGTTTCAACCTCCTCAAGGTTCAGAAGTGCTGGAAGGTCTCCCGATGGACGTGTGAAATTACAAACCACTGTTACGACAGGTGTAACAGGTTTCCCATCGACAATATGGTAGTTCCTGTACCCGCCGCACCACGCACCCTGGCGCTTGCTTTCACGTGGATGGAAATCGAGATACAGAACACCCAGATGAGAACCATTTGCTTCCCTGACTTCATAGGCCTCAGCCTCGGATTGAGGGAGAGGACAACCGGCATTAGGTCTGAAAGTTATCCCATTATGCCGGTTGGCGCAATTGTAAACTCCTTCACGG
>Ga0315275_10008194_pt1 | contig 10161 bp, 6 predicted proteins | sample YL17G03_0_MG_FD_205557 | JGI IMG/M metagenome (GOLD analysis project Ga0315275, IMG submission 205557) | Sediment microbial communities from Yellowstone Lake, YNP, Wyoming, USA - YL17G03_0 | ecosystem: Environmental > Aquatic > Freshwater > Lake > Sediment | place: USA: Wyoming | collected...
GACCCTAAGGGTCTCCAAGACCCTTAGGGTCTATACTGGTCTGTTCCTGATCACTAGATTTTACTTCGAAATCAGGCTCACGCGCTGGTTAATTCGATACACAATACCGGGATGCATAAGCTTCTTATCCTCCAAAGATGAGCGCAGATAAAAGAGAAAAATTATGATATCTCTCAAAGTCGCACTCCTGCAAATGAGCTCGGCCGGTATGAACCAGGAGGCCAACCTTAATATAGGGGAGACCACCTGCCGCCTGGCGCACCAGATGGGCGCGGATATCGCCCTGTTCCCCGAGATGTGGAACATCGGCTACACACCCTGCCCGCAAGCGCCGGACGCCCGCCGAAACTGGCTGGACTCTGCGGTGGGGCCGGACGACCTTTTCGTCGCCCATTTCCAGGCCCTGGCGCGTGAGCTGGACCTGGCGATCGTGCTTACAACCCTCGAGTGGTGGCCTGATGCGCCGCGCGACTCGGCCTGCCTGATCGACCGCCACGGGCAGATCGTGCTGACCTACGCCAAGGTGCACACCTGCGATTTCGATTTCGAGGCTGAGTGCACGCCCGGCGAAGATTTCTACGTCTGCGACCTGGACACCACCCAAGGGAGCGTCAAGGTCGGCGTGATGATCTGCTACGACCGCGAGTTCCCGGAGAGCGCCCGCATCTTGATGCTGAAAGGCGCCGAGCTGATCTTGACCCCTAACGCCTGCACCCTGGACGCGCCGCGCCTGACTCAGTTCCGCACGCGCGCCTTTGAAAACATGCTGGGTGTGGCGATGGCCAATTATCCCTACCCACAGCAGAACGGCCATTCGGTGGCTTACGATGGGGTGGCCTTCAACGAAAAGGGCGCTGCAGTTGACCCGCTGATTGTGGAAGCCGGGGACAGCGAGGGCATCTATCTGGCGTCGTTCAACCTGGAGCGCCTGCGCGATTTCCGCAAGCGCGAAATATGGGGCAACGCCTTCCGCAAGCCGCATGCGTATAGCCGTTTGATCTCCGAAGAAGTGCTTGAGCCGTTCGTCCGCCCGCAGGCCAGGCGGTGATCGTAGGGGCACGGGGGGTTCTCGACCGGAACTGGTTTCTGAACACCTGTCCCGTGCCCCTACTGCAGGTTGCCGCCCTCCTCCTCTATCCTCTTCACTCATCTTACTGTATAATAGCGGTTTCCTATAATCCAGACATTCAATACCTGATATAGGGGCCAGCCGATCGGTGAAATGTTCCACTTGTTCAGCCGAAAATCCTGAGGATGCCCGCTTTTGCGAAAGCTGCGGTAGCCCACTCAGCCGCGCCTGCCCTAAATGCCACAAGGAAAATTCGCCGCAAGCCAGATTTTGCAAGCACTGCGGGACAGCTCTCAAATCGCCAGTTACTGCTCCGCTTCCCGCGCCTGTCTCCAGCCTTTCCACCCTGCAACAAACTGCCCCTCCAGCGTTACGGGAGAAGATGCGCCAGGCCTCGGCCAAAATCGAAGGCGAGCGCAAACCAGTCACCATCCTGTTTACCGATATTGTCGACTCCACCTCCCACGCCGAAAACATCGACCCGGAGGACTGGAGAGAGATCGTCCTTGATTCGCACCACATCGTCAGCCAGGCGGTTTACCACTACGAAGGGACTATCGCCCAGCTCCTGGGTGATGGCGTTTTGGCTTTCTTCGGCGCACCGATCACCCATGAGGACGACCCGCTGCGCGCCGTGCATGCCGCCCTGGATATCCAGGCAGAAATCACCCGCTACGCCCAAAAGATTGCCCGCACCGTCCCCAATTTCCAGGTGCGGATTGGCATCAACACCGGCACAGTGGTGGTGGGGAATATTGGTGACGACATGCACATGGAGTATCTGGCAGTTGGCGATGCAGTCAACCTGGCGGCGCGACTTCAATCAGCGGCCCAGCCGGGAAAGATCCTGATCGCCAACCAGACCCTGCGTTTTGTGCAGCAGGCGGTCGAGCACCACGATTTGGGAGAGATCAGCCTCAAAGGCAAGGCAGAACCAGTGCGCATTTACCAGGTGGAGGGCTTGAAGCTGGCTCCCAGCCGCGGGCACGGGCTGGGGGAGATGGCAAGCCCGCTGGTCGGACGACAGGCGGAGCTGAATGCGCTGCTGCAGGCCAGTTCAGCCGTCCAGGCGGGACTGGGCCGGGTGGTGGTGGTGGCTGGCGAGCCCGGCCTGGGCAAGACCCGCCTGCTGGCCGAGTGGCGCGCGATGGCCTGGGATGAGCTGCGTTGGGTGGAATGCGCCACCCTCTCTTATGGGCAGGGATTGCCCTACCACCTGCTGCTCGACCTGCTGCGCAATCTGCTGGGGGCAGGCGTCTCCACCGGGGAAGCTGAGCTCAACCGCCTACTGAGGGCGCTGGTTGACGAATTGTTCGGCCCTGAGGAAATCGAAACTTATGCCTTCCTGGGCCACCTGCTTTCACTCCAGCTCAGTAGACCGGCGCTAAAGGTGCTGCGCGGGCTGGACCCGCTCACCCTGCGCACCCAGTATATCGCCGCCTTACGCCGTTTGTTGCTGGCATCCGCCGAGCGCCAGCCACTGGCATTGATCTTTGAGGATATCCATTGGGCTGACCAGGCCTCCGTTGAGGTGTTAAACCAGCTCTTACCGCTGGCGTGTGAAGCAGCCCTGCTGTTCTGTTTCACCACCCGCCAGGAGCAGGGAACCCCCGGATGGGGGCTGGTCAGCCTGGCGCGCAATACCCTGGGCGCCGGACTGGTCGAGCTAGACCTTCAACCGCTCTCGCCGGTTGAAGTGGAGCGCCTGGCCGAAAACCTGCTGGCGGCGGACGACCTGCCGGACGGACTGCAAGCTCTGGTGCTCGAGAAGGCCGAGGGCAACCCATTGTTTGTCGAGGAAGTGATCAACGCCTTAATCGAAGCAGGAGCCCTAAAACGGCAGGATGGGCGGTTAGTGGCGACGGGCGACCTGGCAAAGGTGGATATTCCCGATAATTTAAAACGCCTGGTGTTGGCGCGCATCGACCGCCTGGCGGAAGAACCCAAGCGTACCCTGCGCGTGGCGGCAGTCATCGGGCGCGAGTTCCTGGTGCGTCTGCTGGATGCCGTACTGGCGGGGGTGGGGCAGGCCGAGACGCGGGCGCGTCTGCTCAGCCAGCTCAGTATCCTGGAAGCCACCAGCTTGATCCAGCTGGCTGCCACCCGCCCGGAGATCGGTTACCTGTTCCGCCATGCCCTGGTGCAAGAGGCCGCCTACGAGGCCGTGCTCAAAGTCGACCGGCGCCGGCTGCACCAGGCTGCCGCTGAGGCTCTCGAGCAGCTTTATCCCGAACGGGTGGATGAGCTGGCTGCCACCCTGGCTTATCACTTCGAGCGCGCTCTGGATCGAAGGCGAAGCCTGGTATACCTGGAGCGAGCCGGCGATGGGGCGCGCTTGAAATACGCCAACGCCGAAGCGATTGCCCTGTACCGCGCTGCCATCGAACAGGCCGAGGCGCTGCGCCAGGCCGGCGAGCCCGGCAGCCAGCGGTTGGCAGAGCTATACGAGAAGCTGGGGAACGTGCAGCTCGTGAGCGGTTTGCATGAGAGTGGGCGAGCCAGCTTCGAGCAATCCCTGGAGCTGACCCCGCCGGAGCAAACTCTGAGGCGAGCCCGTTGCCAGCGCCAGATCGGCAATGGTTGGATGGTGCCGCGCGAGTATGCCAAAGCCCTGGCGGCTTTCGACTCCGGTGAGATGATTGGTCACCCAGGCGCCGAAGGCGAAATGAAATGGCGAAATGAATGGCTGAACTTGCAGCTTGACCGGCTGTGGGCGTTATACTGGATGAATGACGTGCTTGGGATGGACGAAACCATCCGGTGCATCCGTCCGGAAATCGAAGCTTACGGCAGCCCCAGCCAGCTCTCGGTGTTTTATGGCCGGCTGGTGACGCTGGCCATGCGTCGCGACCGATATGTCATCTCGGATGAGACCCTGCACTACGCCCGGATGGCCAAGCAGACCGCCCAAGAGGCCGCCCAACAGACCGGAGAGCTGACCAACCTGATGCAATCCCCATTTATCCTCGGGTTTACCTATCTATGGCGCGGCGATTTCGCCGAGGCGGAAACCAATTTTTTGGAAGGCCTGGAGCTGGCCGAACGTACCGGTAACCAGGAGCAGCTTGTATTAATTCCATGCTACTTGGTGACCCTCTACCGCTTCATGCAAGACCCAACCCGTGCCCAGGAATTCGCCTCGCGCGCCCTGCAGGCTGCCCAGGAGGCTAAAATGCCAGCCTATATCGGATTGGCGATTGCCAACCGGGGCTGGATTTTCCTGCAACAGGGAGAGATAGACCGGGCCGAATCCGAGCTCAAAGCTGCCCAGGCTTATTTGCCAGCTTTCTTCCCGCTACATAGTATATTTGCCTTCCCATTGATCGCCATATATTTGCCGCGCGGCGAGCTGGACGAGGCAGCCGACTTGGCGCGTAAGGTGATCCACCCTTCCCAGCGCAAGCTTCCAGACCCGGTGGAGGCCAGCCTGAATGCAGCTATCCAGGCTTTTGAAGCCGGGGACCGGCCAGGCGCTCAGGCGCAGTTGGAGCTGGCCATCCGCCTGGCCCGCGATTTGAAGACGTTCTAAGCAATTCTGGTTCAACCCCAGCTCTGAATGCTCGGGAAAATCTATTTATTGGAGGAAACCATGATACTCGTTGTAGGCGCCACCGGCCAACTGGGTGGGACGATTGTAAAGAGATTATTGGCTCAAGGCAAGCAAGTACGCATCCTGGTGCGACCGAACTCGCCTTCAGAAGCCTTAGCCAGGCAAGGACTGGCTACCTCTGCTGCCGAGCTGGCAGCGGCCGGCGCAGGGGTTATCAGCGGAGATCTGCGCGATCGGGTTTCGCTCGACGCCGCCTGCCAGGGGATAGACACGCTGATCACCACGGCTAACTCTATCCTGCGCGATAATGATATTGAAGGCATCGATTTAAACGCCAATCTCAGCCTGATTGAGGCAGCCAGGGCCGCGGGGGTTAAACACTTTATTTTCACATCCACAAACTTAAGCGATCCCAACAGCCCCGACCCATTCGCACGCGCCAAGGGGGTGGTTGAGCAGCGCCTGCGGGAGAGCGGAATGACCTACACCATTCTGAAGCCCGGCCTCTTCATGGAAGTGTGGGTGGCCATGACGGTTGGCATGCCGCTACGGGCCGGCCAGCCGGTCACCCTGGTGGGGCAGGGCGACCACCGCCACGCCTTCGTCTCTCAGGCTGACGTCGCCAATTACGCTGTGGCGGCAGTCGACCACCCGGCAGCCCGCAACGCCGATATCTTCATTGGCGGTCCAGCATCTTATAGCTGGACGGAGGCCGTCCAGACGATTGGTAAGGTGATCGGCACACAATTGCCGGTGAACTACGTCGCCCCGGGGACGCCCATCCCGCTGCTGCCGGAAAGCATGTGGGGGCTGTTGTATGGCATGGAGATGTTCGAAACGGAGGTCCCGATGGAAGAGACCGCCAAAACCTATGGCATCCCGCCCACCTCCCTGGAGGTTTTTGCCCGGCGCTTCTTCGTGTAGGGGCACGGGGATTCTCGACGGGTTGTACGGGCACGGGGGTTTCGACGGGAACTGGTTTCTGAACACCTGTCCCCGTGCCCCTACATCATTCGGGGTTATAATTGGCGGAATAAGATCAACTAGCTCCCCGATGTCGGGTCGATATTTGGAACCCTCGCGAAGACCCATACCCTAAATCCCAGACCCTAAAGGTCTTTAAGACCTTTAGGGTCTAATGAGGCGAACGAATATGGATGAACAGAATAACTTCTTAAGCCAGCGCATTCCCGTCGCCGTATTAGGCGCAACCGGTGCAGTGGGTCAACGCTTTGTCCAACTTTTAGACGACCATCCCTGGTTCGAAGTCGTTGCGCTGACCGGTTCTGACCGCGCCGTTGGTCAAAAATATGGCGAGACCTGTCATTGGATTCTTGCAAATCCGATGCCGGATTGGGCCAGGGGATTGGTAGTATTACCCACTGTTCCCGAGAAAGTAGGTGCGCCCCTGGTTTTTTCGGCATTGCCAGCTTCAGTAGCAAGCGAAGCTGAGCCGCTGTTTGCTCAAAAAGGAGTGGTGGTGTGTTCCAACGCCTCCGCTTTTCGGCAGGAACCTGACGTGCCATTGATATTGCCGGAAGTTAATCCCGATCATACGAACCTGATCCACGAGCAAAGACAGGCGAGAAATTGGCCGGGGACGATTGTTACCAACCCTAACTGCACGATTACCGGGCTTACGATTGTTTTAAAGCCCTTGCTTGACAGCTTCGGGATAAAACGAGCGTTCGTCGTCTCCATGCAAGCCATTTCTGGCGCGGGTTACCCTGGGGTCCCTTCGATAGATGTCTTGAGCAATGTGGTACCCTTTATTCAAGGCGAGGAAGAAAAGATGGAGTGGGAACCCCGAAAAATGTTGGGTAGCTTGCAGAATGGAAGCCTGGACCTGGCGGATTTCAAAATTTCGGCTCACGCCAATCGTGTCCCTGTCCCTGAGGGACACATGGTGTGTTTAAGTGTGGAATTAGCGCATCCCGGAACGATCGAAGAAGTGAGCCGGGCAATAGCGAATTATCAGGCACCCGAAACCAGCCGGAGCTTGCCATCCGCGCCGAAAGCGGTAATCCAGCTCAAAGGCGAGCCGGACCGGCCCCAACCCAGGCTCGATATTATGGCGGGAGCAGGGATGACCACCGTGGTAGGTCGTTTACGCCCGGACCCCATATTTGATTATAAAGTGGTGATCCTCTCCCACAACACGATCCGTGGCGCGGCAGGCGGGTCAATTTATAATGCGGAGTTATTGGTGAAGCAAGGCTTTATCACGTGATGCTGTAGGGGCACGGGGGTTCTCCACGGGAACTGGTTTCTGGAAAAACTCGCCCCCGTGCCCCTACCTGTAACGTCCGCCCCCGTGCCCTTACTTCGCTCCCAAGGAGATTACCCTGCCAGAGCTGCTGGTATTTTGATGAACCGAGGGGTCGCCATAGTAAGCCACTTTCCCGGAGCTGGAGCTATTCACTTGCAGGCTCTGAGTCACCCACAGCGTGGCATCACCGCTCGACGAAACGGTTACCGTGGCTTGCTGGACCTGTAAATCACCTGCCTCGAACGAACCCGAGCTCGATATATTCAAATTCAGCGAATTGGCGCTGCCTTTAATGGCCACGCCCCCAGATGAGCTGAGATTCGCCGTGATCCTATCGGCCTGGATCTGTTCGATTTCAACATCGCCCGAGCTGGAAAGGTTCAGATTAAAATCTCCCGTGGTGAGAGGCCCGACTGTAATCTTGCCAGAGCTGCTAAAATCTAGCCCAGCCAGGTTTTTTACGGTTAAGTTGATCAGAACCGGATGGTGGCTCTGAATGTTTGTCATGGATTTCCACCGGATCACCAGCTCACCCCCCCTCACGTCGGTAACCAGGTAGGGTAAGAGATTATCCTCAGCCGAGACGGTCAACGATTCGGTTGCTCCCTGTTGGATCTGGACATCGCCCGAGATCTCCATGCTTACCCGGCTGATGCCGCTGACCGTGCGGTTTTCTGTGACCACGTTGCCCGAGCCGGTGATCGTCTGGCCGGAAGAACTTCCAATTTGGATGTCACCAATATCGAAAGGCAAGAACGGCATGGCTTTCATGCCCAGCTGCCCGCCGGCAAATGCGACGACGAAAATAGCTCCCACCACCAGCAGGCCCATGATCGCCCCGATCAAAGGCGAGCGCCCGCGCAGGAGCAACCCTACGCCGAGCACGATCAGCAATATGGGCCACAGGCTGAGCACCATCCCCAGGTTTGCCTGAGGGATCCATCCAAGGTACGCCAAGCTGGCGATCACGCCCGCGCCGATCATCAGGACCGGCCAAAACAGGTCCAGGCGTTCACCTTCCGCTTTACCCAATCGTAGCAGGCGCGTGACCAGCAGGTAGAGTCCTACCAAAGCCAGGAGTATGCCCCAGATCAAGAGATTTCCCCAGTTGGATACCCCGGTGACCGAGAAGATGAACCCCATGATCACGCCAAAGATCAGGAAGAGGATCAGCCCGGAACGGATCGTGTCCATGCCGCGCTTGCGCAGATCAGGCTGGTCGCTCCAGTAGCCGTTGATCAGGACGCCAACTCCAATTCCGCAAATGATCAAAGCCCAGGCGTACGCCCAGGCTGTCCACTGTTCGGTGCTGTTGATGACGAGCAAAATCAGGCCGATGGTGACCAGGATGCTGCCCGGCACTGCCAACCCCCCGGCTGATTTTCCCCCCAGCACCATCCCAATGAAGAATGCTGCGCCGACCCCTACGATGATCAGGGGCCAGAGGTTGTCCCAGTTCACGAATGTGAAGGTTCTTCCGAACAAGGCCAGGACTCCGACGATGATCAGGATGATGCCAATGACCAGGCCACCTCGATTGCGGTTCTTATCCATTTTGGGCCTCCTTCGCAGTTATTTATATTTGGGGGTTTGGTTTTCTTAGGAAAAACTGGTTATATTCGGGTGATGGTGATTGGCTGAAAAGAAATTAATCTCCTTTTCAACAGCACTTTATTTTCTTTTAATGATAATTATAAACCTTTTCCCGGTTGGAGTCATTAAATTTCATTCCATTGCTTCGGAATTCCTGCGAATCATGACAAATGGTACGTGACAGCCATTGTGTAATTTGTCATAATGATCATAGGCGAGGCCGGCCGGCTATCTCATTGTGAAACTCGCCCGGGGCTAAAGCCGCCGGGCTGAGACCCGGCGCCCCTTGAACGGGTAAGTTCGAGTGCAGAACCTGTGGTTTTCGCCGGGAAAACTCGGTTACAATTTTCGATGAAGGAGGACCGAAAATGGTCGATAATGCGCTCTCTCTTCTAATGCTTTCGGCGTCCTGCCTGCTCGTGGCGCTGGCCATCCTGGCTCTTTCCCTGGCAGCCAGGTTCAACCGAAAAGATAAGGATAAGGATTAAGAACAAGAAAAGGCCTATCGTGTGCTCGAGTACTCTGGTTTGGAGAAATGACGTTGTCCAGTCGATGATGAAACCCGGCGATCTGTGGTGCGAATTACGTTGCACGCTATGAGCGACCGTAGCTGTGCGAGTATATTGCCAGGGTCGCGGCGCAATTCGAGAGGTTTCTGGGGACCGCTGTAATCAAACGGTAGGGGCACGGGTTTTGTATTAGAGGTTGCGTACTCGTCCAGAATCCCCGTGCCCCAACAAGTCATGACATATGGCACGTGACAACCATTGTGTAATTTGTCATAATAATGATAAAGAAGAAAGTTCATGTATAAAGGAGACAACCCATGATACCCCAAAGCATTGAAACGACCTTCATTTTCACCGACCCGGACGATTTCCACATCTTCGTACGCAAATGGACCCCGCCCGCCGGCGCCTCGCTCAAGGCGACGGTGCTGGCGGCCCACGGCGCAGCCGAGCACAGCCTGCGCTATGCGCGCCTGGCTGAGTACCTGAACGCCTCCGGTTATGTGGTCTATGCGCCCGACCACCGCGGTCACTGGATGACCGCCGGCTCGCTCGATAAGGCCAGCTACGCCGGGCCGGACGGCTGGAACGGTATGCTGAAGGATATGCACCAATTGGCCGGGATCATGCACCAGGAATACCCCGGCTTGCCGCTGTTCCTGTTTGGCCACAGCATGGGCTCGCTGATGGCTCAGGGGTATATCGAGAGCTGGGGAGTCGAGCTGGAAGGAGCGATCCTATCCGGCACCTTCGGCAGCCTGCCCGGCGTGGAGCAGATTTTGCCGATGGCGGAGGGGTTGGCCCAGGGCGAGACCGCCGACCAGCCGTCCATGATCTTCGGCAATATGTTCGGGTCATTCAATGCGCCCTTCGCCCCAGGCAAGACCGGCTTCGAATGGCTCAGCCGGGACGAGACCGAAGTCCAGAAGTATGTGGATGATCCCTGGTGCGGCTTCCCCTTCACCAACGCCATGGTCTACGAGCTGTTCAAAGGCGGCCTGCAGACCTGGCGACCGGAGAGTGAAGCCTGCATCCCCAAGGACCTGCCCTTGCTGGTCTTCTCCGGCGAGCAGGATCCGGCGGGAGGCAATACTGTGTCTGTTAAGGAACTGGTGCAGCGCTACCAGGCCCAGGGGATCAAGGAGATCACGGTCAAGTTCTACCCCGGCGC
>Ga0315275_10008195_pt1 | contig 10161 bp, 10 predicted proteins | sample YL17G03_0_MG_FD_205557 | JGI IMG/M metagenome (GOLD analysis project Ga0315275, IMG submission 205557) | Sediment microbial communities from Yellowstone Lake, YNP, Wyoming, USA - YL17G03_0 | ecosystem: Environmental > Aquatic > Freshwater > Lake > Sediment | place: USA: Wyoming | collected...
GTCTGCATGAGCCTACTGCCTATACCTATCTCTCTGTATCCTTTCCTTATCATCATACCTGCAGCTGCGACGTGGCTCATCGTGCCTATCTCCCTTGCTATCGTTGCTGTACCGACTATTTTCCCACCACATTCTACGATAAATGTAAAGTGATCGTCTCTTACTCTCACTATCGCCTTCTTTATCCATTCCTTCTCTTCTTCGGTTGTGCATTTCTTATTAAAAATAATGTAAATTCCTTCAGCAACTACTGAATTCAGGCAGTCGGCAAATTCCTTTGCCCTCTTGATGTCGCTAGGCACTATGGAACGGATTACAACCTCCCTGCCATCCTTCGCAGTGACAACCTTGAACATAGAAAAAGACCTGTGATTCACTTCAGGACTCCGAACTTTTCTATTGCGGCCTGCAGCTCAGGATGCCTTCTCGCGTATTCCTTGAGATCGGTGCCTTCCATTACTGCATCTACTGCCTGTCGGGCTGCCATCGCTCCTTTGATCGTGCCTTCGGGGTGGCCATGGATCCCTCCACCGGCCTGCAATATCACATTATTGCCAAATATCTCTATGACCTTGGCAAAATGACCTGGATGCAATCCACCTGAGGCCACTGGGAATGTTGGTGCAATATTGCCCCATTCCTGGCCAAGCATAAACTTTGTTTCTGGGGTTGTCTTCATGGATATTGCGTCCTTGCAGCCGACTATTTCCTCGAGCCCTCCTGCCATTTTCCCTACCACTGTGCCTATGTGGAGCTGATCCATTCCAATCAGCCTGCTCAGCTTTGCAACAACTGTCATAGACATACCGTGCTTCTCATATCTAGTGAACATGGCATGTCCTGCCCTGTGGGCATGGAGCACAAGTTTTAGTCTTGTGTTAGCTTCCCTAACTGTCTGGAGAGAACTCCATCCTAATGTGACGATATCGACCATGGCATATTCATTGCCCTCATCTTCCAGGAATCTCATTCTCCTTATCATTTCATTGGTCTCGGCAGTGACGTTTGCCATATAAACTTTCTTCTCTCCTGTCTGTTTCTCTGCCTTGTCCCTGAGGCGCAATGTCTTTTTGACCCTGTCCTTAAACTTGTTGAACTTCTGACTGGTCAGATTTTCGTCATCTTTTACTACATCGCAGCCGCCGAACCACGCATTGTACGCTGCTTGGGCATGATCTGTTGGATTCAAGCCCATCTTAGGCTTGATAATAGTGCCCACCAATGGTCTCTCCTTAACCTTCAGAAGCTTCCTTATGCCCGCTATACCGAACTGAGGTCCATTGTAGTCCTTGATGAATGTTTTTGGCATCCTGATGTCAAGCAGCCTGAGATTTGCTGCTTCCTTCATGCCGAAAATGTTGCCTGCAACGCTGCTGAGGAGCTGAGGTATGTTTCCTTGCTCGAAAGCCTCTATGGGATATGAGATGTCAATTATCCCATCCACAGGATTCATGTGGAACACGTGCGCTGCCAGCCTCTTTATGTACGGCTTTGATGTCTCTACCTCTGTCCATGTGCCTATTGATGACTCAGCTGCCACGGCTGATGCAGCCACCTCAAATGAAGTCCCGTATTTTGCCTCCAGGTAGAACCTGCAGACCACATCCTTCTCATCCGGCTGATACTTCAAATCTACATAACCCTCATACGCCATAATAACACCCCAACACGATACAGGTAATTTTCAATAAGGGTTTTAAAACATTCCTGATATATGATTTTACGAAGTGAAGCAAAGCTAACACGAAGGGAACACATGAAGAACAAGAAAAACGAGAATTTCTCAGAATGGTTCACAGAGATAACGCAGGAGGCTGAGCTGTGCGACCTCAGGAGCGAGATAAAGGGCATGGTAGTGAACATGCCTTGGGCAGTCATGACCATGAAGAAGATGTATGCTATTTACGAGGCTGAGCTCGAGAGGAAGGGTCATAGGCCGGCGCTATTTCCAGCCTTAATTCCAGAATCATTGATGAGCAAGGAGAGCGAGCACGTGGAGGGATTCGTGCCTAACGTACTCTGGGTCACCCATGGGGGGACCAAGGAATTGGAGGAGAGATACGCGCTCAGGCCCACAAGCGAGACCATAATGTACAAGATGTATGCCTTATGGATACAGGGGCTCAAGGATTTACCACTTAAGATTTATCAGTCATGCCAGGTATGGAGATATGAGACAAGCGCCACAAGGCCTTTCCTGAGAGGGAGGGAGTTCTGGTGGATAGAGGCCCATGATGTATTCGCCACAAAGGAACAGGCAGAAGCCCAGGTCAAAGAGGATATGGAGACGACCGAGGCTATAATGCACCAACAATTCGGAATCCCGTTCATGTTCTTCCAGAGGCCCCAGTGGGACAAGTTCCCCGGGGCTGAGAACACATATGCCGCCGACTGCCTCATGCCTGATGGCAAGATAGTGCAGCAGCCATCGACACACATGCTTGGGCAGAAGTTCTCGAAGGCATTCGATATCAAGTTCCTTGATGAGACCGGCACATTGCAGTATGCATGGCAAACCTGCTACGGCCCGGCCATATGGAGGATCTATGCCTCAGTCATAGCGCAGCATGGCGATGACAAGGGGTTGGTGATGCCTTTCTCTCTCGCCCCTGTGCAAGTAGTGATAGTCCCTATATTCAAGAAGGAAAATGAGATGGTTGTAAGGGATAAGTGCTACAAGATAAAACAAATGCTGGCGACAGAGGGATTCAGGCTGGACATGGACTTCTCAGATGACACGCCCGGATCAAAGTTCTACAGATGGGAGCTCAAAGGAGTGCCCATAAGGCTGGAGATAGGTGAAAGGGAAGCCAAGTCAGGAATAATCACCTTGGCAAGGAGAGACACGGGCACAAAGGAGCAGGTGGGAGAGGCAAATCTCGCAGCTAAGATAATGGACCTGCAGGAGACCATAAGGAAGAACCTAATCAGCAAGGCTGATGATTATTTCAAATCCAAGTTCTCAAAGGCAAATACAAAAGAGGAATTGAAAGAGCAACTGAAGAAGGGCGGGTTCGTGAGGATTCCGTTCTGCAGCATAGACATGGATGGGAAGGAATGCTCGGACAATGTCAAGGCTGAGACCATATCCGACATAAGGGGAGTGCCTTTCGGATCAGACGAGAAGCCGGCAGCAGATGAAGTCTGCATACATTGCGGAAAGCCTGCGAAAGTGTATGTGTATGCAGGGAAACAATACTAGGTGAGAATATGATAAGGAATGTGACAGAAATTATTCTGTTGTCGGTAGTGTTGATATCTATAGTTCTGCTTTCGGGCTGTTCGGTTCCGCAAGAACAGGGCTCTAGTTGCATAAGTAAATGCGATCAGTTATGTGATCTAGCCAAATCTAACAATATTAGTTCTGATGGATACAACTATGCCATCTACCTGAATAAGACTATGGGCTATCTACATAACTATTCGAGTATATCATGCACTTGCCCGTGTGCGCTCTCTTAGAGATATGATAATATGGCCCGCAAAGAATGCCCTAATAAGAAAGAGAATGAGAAGGACTGCCCATGCGACGAGACTGATTGCCCTAGGCACGGGATATGCTGCCAGTGCATAAGATATCACAAGTCCAGCAGGCAATGGCCGACTGCTGCCTGCATGAGGTAATGGGATAATATTTAATTCTCTTCTTCCAGATAATATTATGACAGCTAGCCCCGTCGTCTAGTGGTCAAGGATACGGGCCTCTGGAGCCTGTGACGTCGGTTCGAATCCGATCGGGGCTATTATGGTACCTAATCTTAAGTATGATATAGAGCAAGCTGATACGAAAGACCTGGGTGAATTGGCAGAGCTTGGGAAGAGACTTTGCCTTGAGATGCGGAGCATAGATCCCACAGGGATGGATCTCAAGAAAGGATTCGAGAAGGAGATAAGCAAATGGCAGGCTTCGAGCATAAACAAGAAGAAATGCCTGTTCCTCAAGGCAGTTGTGAATAATAGGATTGTTGGATACTTATTCTGCGAAATTCAAGATAGACTGCCAATATTCAAGAGCGATCCGGGCCACATATACGATATTTACATACTGCCAGGATACAGGAACAAAGGTATGGGCTCTGCCCTTATTTCAGAGGCCATGAAATGGTTCAGGGAAAAAGGAGTAAAGAGAGTCACTATAGACTCTCTCGCTAAAAACCCGGGTGCGACAAGGATGTATGAAAGGATGAATTTCATAGGTTATAGATTGAAGCTGGGGTTAAAGATATGAAATTTCAATCTGTATCCCACAGAATCCGTCTGGCTAAGAAGAGCGACATCCCCTCAATAATCAGGTTGAGGAATCGGGACTGGCCAGGCGACTCGGGCTGGATGACTAAAGAGGCCATGGCAAAGATAATAGACAATAACCCAAGGCTGTGCTGGGTGCTGGAGGTCAGAGGGAATGTGATTGGAGCAAGGATAGCTAGCGATGACTTCGAGAAAAGAATATGGGGCTGGTTGCTGGCAATATCGCCGGATCACAAGAGGAAGGGGTATGGAACTCTTTTATTCAAGGAAACGAATAAGGCTATGAAAAGAATGGGATATAGATGCCTCTTCTCGGTCTGCGACCCCGGCAATGTAGTCTCGAAGAAATGGCACAAGAAGATGGGTTACAGAACCTTGTGTGTTGTACCCAAATGGTTCTTTGATGACAATGATGCATCTCTCTTTTATTACAGGCTGAAATAGATTCGACTAAAATTAGCGGACTAAATATCTCACTTTCATCCTCTTGGGCCTGAAGAAGTCCTTCACGAATTTCTTGGCTTTTGCCACATTATATGGCTTACAGGAGAAGACATTGAGATATACTGCATCCATGCCCTCGGAAAAATGCCCCGTTATGGAGCTTGTTTCTATAAACTGCAGCAGAGAATAACCGGAGGTTATTTCACTGTCATGCCCGAAATGAGGTATCAAGGTCTTGCCGTATTTCTTCATCTTCAGGAGTTTGCACAGCCTGTCCACGAAATCCTGCAGTCTCCTCTTTGACCTTAATGATTCTTTGTCCTGACAGTTATGTAAATCGAAAATAAGTTCATAACCAAAGGTGGTTGTCCGCGTCATCTTGTTTCACTTTAGATAAGAATTCATCTTTTGCCTTATAGTTTTAGAAATAATATGAGGAATAATCTTTTAAATATATTCCCTATCTCCCGAGCTCCGAGGTTAAATTTTAGGGAAAGTGGGGAAAATTACAAAAATATATTAAAAAAATGGATTTATTTCTTGGAATCCTTTGTGGTAGAGGGTGCTTCTTTTTGCGCCTTGCTCAGGTCGTACTCCTCCTCGAACTTCACCTTCTTGACCTCTGGCAACTCTGTCAGCCACCTCAGGAATGCCTGTTTCTTCACAAGGAATTCTGTCTCCATTGAGGTCTCTGGCTTCGCAATCACAGTGTCTCCTTCTATTGAGATTGTGCCTTTGAGCTCAGAATCCTCGAATGTAGCCTGCACCTTGTCCTGGGTTGTTGAAAGAACCTTCAGTAGCTTCACTTTGTATTTCAATTCCTTGCCTGCCAATGGGTGGTTGAAGTCGACTACGACTCTTCCTCCGCTGACCGCTTTTATCATGCCTGTGCGGTTGTCAAGATTGACCATCATGCCCGGCTGGGGGGCAACTTCCTGGTCCTTGAATTTTGACATAGGGACGATCGCGAGCAGGTTCGGGTCGACGGCTCCGAATCCCTTATCGGGCTGGATTGCCACTTCCTTCTCCACGCCTTCGTCCATCTCAACTAAGGCCTCCTCCAAGCCCACTATTGCCTGGTTCTTGCCTAGTATTATTATTGCGGGACCATATTTTGACCTTTCGTCGAATATGCCTGCCTTCTTCGCCTCATCTATTGAGGTCGTATCAAAAACAGCGCCGTCGCCTATCATGCCTGTATACTCAATCTTGACATAATCTCCTTTTTTTGCTTTCATGTTATTCCTCCAATAATCAACAGAATTCCGTTTCTGTATCTATGATGGACATAGAAGAAGAATTCCTAATATTATAGGCACCAAGATATTTATAAAGGTTAAGTTGCATATGATTTCAGAGGTAAAGGGATTGGAAAGTAATCCTCTCTTTTTATCTATTTTTGGATTAGTTTTTGTCTAATTTAGGGAATAATAGGGATAATATGGAAAGAGAAATGATGATAAAACTGTTCGTGGTTTTCGTTGCAGTGTCCTTCGTAATAGGCATGTTCACTTATTTTGAGAGGGAGGAAATAAACAAGAATAAAGGTACTGGGACCGCGCAGGATAATACCACTGAGACATTCGTTGCCGCAGATGGCAAGGGAATGGGCAGATTGATGTCATATGAAAGCACAATCTATGTCTCCCCATGGAATGAGAGTTACAGAGGCATTGTCGAATCCCTGAAATCTGAACGGCAGATCGAATACCTGAACTTAGCAGGAGAGACAGCAGTACTCATGACATCTTCAAAATCCAACCTTTCCTATATCAGGGAAAAGCTTGGCAGCATAGACTCTGATGTGTTCGCAGAAGTTGTAATAGCATTCAGCGACCCCATTAAATTCACACTAATTAATGGGAGTATAAAGAACATGAGCATAAATCCCATCAATGTTATGATAGATCCCGCTACACCTAAAGATGAGATGATCTCTGCTTCTATAACAGCAGACATAAGCCAGATAGATATCAAGAATGTGAAGGTAAATCTCGTGCCTAAGAAATCAACAGTAACCCTAGGAGTTGAATTGGTCTGTGACCAATCATACTGGATGCAAGGCAGTATCGGCTGGGAAAATAGGGGTGTGGACCTCGACAGCTATGCGACTCTCATGAATATCTCAAAAGATGGGATAAATTATGTGAAAAAGGATATTGTAATCCTTCCAAGGAAGATAAACAGCACCGAGATGGAGATGTTGAGGAACAAGAACTTATCATTCCTCACAGCCATCTTTGAGGATAGCATCGACGCCAACACTACAAGCAAAATTGAAGTCGAATCGGCGATTTCATCATTGGGGATATCGGGGCTGGGCTATCCGGATTCCATCATGAATGCCACATTCACTGTGATTGAATCCGATTTGCCCGCTTTGACTAATGAGCTTAGCAAGACATTGGGCAACCTGAAGCTAAAGAGAAGCTGTGGCACAAACATAAGCACAGTGACAATCAATGGCACTAAGTATTTCGTGGAGACTCGCGCCAGAGATGTTGTGAATTATCTGGATATCATCAAGGCTGTGGATGGCAAAGCCAACGTGACGCTTGAAGTATCTACAATCGGCAGGTCTTTGACAAAAATAACTCTTTTAGATGTCCAGTAAGACCTGGATAAGGCATTTTCCCTTGCTCCTCTCTACTTTGAGCATCCCGTAGGTCACTCCTTTGATTATTGTCTTCTGTTTTCCCGCTCCAGCCCAGGCCTTAACCCTGATAGTCGATTTTCCCGGTTCTTCCTTGAAGGAAACCACCTTGAGTCCGCCTGGAATCAATTCTAGGAGCTCTGATTCTGCAAGCAGCCTTGACAGGGTCGAAACAACCAGCTCTTCCACATTCCCTGCTGACTCCTCGAACTCGAACTCCTTCTTCTTGCTCACCCTGTCTGCAAGTGTTGTGGATAAGGCTTTGGCTGATTCTTCCAGTGCCTCTTCAAGGGTCTTGCCCTCTGCTTGGAAGAGGATGTCCGCTGTATGCTCAAGGAATTTGAATGACATATACGATAGATTTAGAGAAAAAGATTAAAAACAACTAGCTTAGGAATTTGACTTCCCTTCTGATGAAACTACTGGACTTGCTCTCGATCTCTGCTATCGCTTCGTGCATCCTCTTCTCCATGGACTCTTCCTGGTGCAAGTGCTTCTGGTACTCTTTTTGCTTCTTTTCGAATTCCAGCAAATCCTTCTTCAGCTCCCTTTCCCTGTCCTCAAACTCCTTCAGCTTCGACTGCCTAAGAGAGAGCTCTTTATGCAAGTCGGACAGGTTTATTGCAGAATTGATCATAGATTCCTGCCTTAATCTTTCTATAGCATGAATGGCCTTGTCAAGGGTCTTCTTGTCTTCTATTATGCCTTTCTTCAACATCTGCGCCTTCAGGTCATCGAATACAGACTCGAACGCCTTTTCACCGCTTGCGAACCGAATATAAGCATCCACAGGGTTTGAAAGCAATCCATCGACTGCATTGATCTTCCATTTCTCTGCCACAATTCTCCTATATTTCTTAAGTGGCCTCTCAAGCAAGTAAAGCGGGCTTGTGAGCTCCTTGTTCAAACCCTCGATTTCAAGCCCGAGTCTCTTTATCTCCTCGCGTAGCCCATTGGAACTATCCGCTATGCGTTCCATGTCCTTTGCCAAATTCTCTGCCTTCTTGCCCTCTTCATCAACCTCGTGCTTCATCTTATTGGTGAGATTCGACAGGCCGCTGTGCTCTGTCTTCAATGACTCATATTTTGATATTTCTGATATTATGCCATTCTCGGCATCGAAAACATCCTTCTTGCTCTCTATCCGTGCCCTTATGTCGTCATTTATCCCGCATAGCTCTTTCATAAGCTTCCCGAACTCCTTCATCTCGTCATTGAAGAAGAAGAACAAGTATCTGTTGTCTGAGGTTATCTTTGTTATAGACACTATAGCGCTGTTGAGTGAATTGTGGAACTGTACGAGATTCTGCAGGTTCGCGTCCTTCATCGGCCTTATAGAATCGATTATGGGGGGCGCTCTTTCTGAGAATTTCTGCTTCATCTGTACAGCTATCTCGTATCCCCTTATCTCCTTGCCTATGCTCTTCTCCTTCACCTTGTTCATGCTTTCCTTCAGCTTAGGCAATAGAGCCATGGCCTCGGAGCTCAATGACTTGCATGCGGGATAGATGTCTTTTACTTGGTCCTCCTTCCGTTTCATTATTGCAGTCTTAAGGTCCTGCATATTCAGCGATATGGGGCCTGCGGCACTTGCAGTGTCTCCTTTTCCTTTCCCGAATATGAAATCAAGTATGCCCATGCTCCCACGATGATGTTTCGTATCGTTCCAATTTTATATACCTTGTGATTCATACAGGCATGGGCAAAAATAAGAAATTCAGATTTTTCTGCTTCGGCAATCCATTGGTCAAGCAGGATAGCATGCCACTGTTCCTTATTGATGATTTAAGGAAGGGATTCCCAGGCACTGAATTCTTGGAGGCAGGAGGGCCCGAGGACATAGAGGGGCAGGAAGAGATCAATATAATCGATACTGCAGAGGGCATCAGCAAGGTGAGTGATATAGGGATCGACGATATAGAGGAGCATAAATGCTGCTCGCTGCATGATTTTGACCTTGCTATGAGCCTGAAGCTCCTCAGAAAGATGGGAAAACTGAAGGCAGTGAGGATAATAGGGATACCTAAAGAATACCCTAAGAAGAAGGCGTTGGGTGAATTGAAGGCCCATATCAAAGAAATTATTTCCAATTCACCTTGAGGAAATGCGTCGCGCAGCTCATGCATGGATCATATGCTCTTATCAGCTTCTCCATGTTGTGCTCTATCTCTTCTTTTGTTTTGTCCTTTTGGAGATCCTCCTGCACCATCTTGCCTATGTCGCATTCCATAGGGACCTGGTTCTGGGCAGTAGGTATGACCAAGGTGCCGTCTTTTATCATTCCTTGGTTGTCTATCTGCATCTCATAGTATAAAGTTCCTCTCGGGGCCTCTATCACCCCAGTCCCCGTGCCTGCAGTTGGAGTCAGCCTAGGGGGCAGCTCTGGCTTGAATTCTGTAGTCTCCAGTATCTGTATGGCCCTGTCAACGCAGTGCAGCATCTCTATCGCCTGCGCGAGCTCGTTGTCGAAAACATCATGTGACGGGAATGTGGAGAGCGCCTTGTTCGTGTCCTTCCTTGTAGACTTGTGCAGTCCTGCCTTGTTCAGGTTTATCCTTGACAATGCCCCGACCCTGTAGTTGCTGCCTCCGCACTTGAATCCAGTGGCTTGAGAATAAGGGATCACAACCCTATGCAAATGGTCCCCGAACTCATCGTGCTGAATTATGTCCCCATTCGAGAACCTTATGTCTCCATCGACAAAGCTGAAATCGTTATTTGTGAGTGCGATATATTCTGTCTTGTTCTCGAATACAAGCATTGAGTTATAGAACAAATCCACTGCATCGATTATTGGAGCTCGTGCATCCTTCAAT
>Ga0315275_10008198_pt1 | contig 10160 bp, 6 predicted proteins | sample YL17G03_0_MG_FD_205557 | JGI IMG/M metagenome (GOLD analysis project Ga0315275, IMG submission 205557) | Sediment microbial communities from Yellowstone Lake, YNP, Wyoming, USA - YL17G03_0 | ecosystem: Environmental > Aquatic > Freshwater > Lake > Sediment | place: USA: Wyoming | collected...
ATCAGAAAAGTCGCGACCATCACAATATCCATCAGGATGGTTCCTACGACCCCGCCCACGAGACCGAATTCGATGCCCTTCAGGAAGTGTTTCTCAAGCATCCTTTCAGGAGGACAATCCCCTCCTTTGAATATAACCGTTAGGGGAAGCCATCGCAGCCTCTCTCAACCGCTTAAGTACTCCTCGTGATGAGGTTCGTCGCATCAATCCAAGCCTGCCTCACTTTGGATTTCTTGGCGTCCTCGGTCTCTACTACGCAGTAAAGAAGTAGGACGGACTTGAACTTGAGTTACTGGCTCTTTTTCAATCAGGGGAACTTTGGCACCGAGGTAGAAACCTTTTCTTCTCTTTTCCTGGTGACCGAGAAGGTTCAGAGAGCGTGCTACACAATGTTCTCTCGTCAGGGATCATGCATCCAGGTCCTTCTGAGAAAGGTTGAATACTTCGCATGCGATAGGCGTTCTGAAGGAAATGGATGATACTGACCGGAAGCTATTGCTTCTGATATCTGCGGACCCCAGGATACATCTCCGGGAGCTCGCCAAGAAACTTGGGATTTCCACGCAGGCCGTTCACCACCGATTACAAGTCTTGACGAAGATCGGGGTGATACAAGGCATAACTGCGGGCATTTCCATCTATTACCTTGATGCAGTCCCTGTGATGGTCTTCGGTAGATCCAAGACAGCATCGATCGAGGAGACGCTGAACAGATTGGGGGAAAGCGAATTCTCGAAGATCGTAGTCGTCGCCGGATGGAATTTCCTCTATGTCCTCGGGGAGCTGAGAAACATATCCGAACTCGATAGCTATGTCGAATTCGTGAAACGAGCAGGGGAGATGCCGGAGCCTACCGTGGGCATAGCCTACATCGATTCTGGGATCCAGCCTGACTATATTGATGGAGGGAAGCGGAAGCAGAGCTACAAGGAACTCTCTCAACTCGACCTCAGGATTATCGCTTCACTCAAGGACAACGCGCGCGCACCAATAGCGGATATCGCTGATATGGTTGGAGTCTCGGCCAAGACGGTCAGGCGACATCTAGATGACATGATATCCGAGGGTTCGCTAGATTTGAACGTGCCTTGGGACCCACCCTCAGGAGAAGATATTTACACGATTGTGCATGTGAACCTCAGGGAAGGTGCTGACAAAGTAGAAGTCAGCAAGAGGCTACTCTCGAAGTACCACCTCGCGTTCGTCAGGTCATTCAGCAATATCCCAGGTTTCCTCATATGCGCTCTCTGCTCTGACAAGATGACTGAGACGCGCAGGATCCTCAGAGAGATCAACGGGGATGAAGATGTCCTGTCCATAATGTTCAATCTCAACTACTTTGAACGCAAATACACGACCTGGCGAGACAAGTTGCCTGCAGTCCGGACGCGCCCTTCCAAGAATGCTAGAACGCACAATCTGACGTCTGGACTTAGGAAGCAATGACCCTGATCAGCAAGCTTGGCACCATATTGTTCCTCTGAAAATGTCCCTTCTTTCAATTAGAGTCGGAATGAAATGGTAGTTTGCCGTCCGTTTATGACTTCAATTTCATCTGTTCCCCAGACGTGCGCTTATGACTCTGACTGCCGTTGTCAAGGACTGCGTACTGGCACAAAGGGCCAGAGAAGGGGACGGAGCGAACACCTCCAGGGTGGTTCGATGAGGAGGGAGTAAATGAGGAAACTAGTGGTGGCGGTATTGAGCGCGATTGTGGTAGGATTATTGCTGGTTCCGAGTGGTGTCTCGGCCGGAACGAAGATGGTCACGGTTCCGGACAGGCAGGGAGACCTCTGCAAGCATTACAACTGGAGTACTGGGGAGCCCAGGCACGTATTGGGGGACAACACGCCAGTGGTAACTGCCGGATACCTCGACATCGTGTCCGCGTGGCTTGCGCAAAAGGGGAAGATGTACACATTCGGGATGGAACTCGCGGCTGGTCTTCCACAAGAGGGGAAAGCACTGCCGTGCGGGATGAGTTTGGCGACCTGGCAGATGATTATTGAATCCGCTGGGCCTTGGGATCCATACAACCCCTTGCCTTTCGCATACTTCGTGACTTTGACGTATGACGGATCGAGCTACTCTGCCAGTCTATGGGATGTTGACATGCGCGTCATGACACCTTTGCAGTTCACGCATGACGGACCGAAAATCCAGATGGTGTTCTCGGAAGATTCGATTGGCGGTTTGTCAACATTCTGGTGGTCCTTCGATGTGGAGGTGTATTTCGGAGTAGGCGGATGGTCGATGCCTGACAATCCCGACCCTGGAGCCAGCCCGGGCCAGGTGTACTGGGACATTCCGTGGCCTCCTCAATGAGCAGCGGAATCATTGCTAGTGAACTCAAACCTTTTCCTTTTCGTCTTTCCTCCCCCTTGGGCTTTTCCGCCCGGGCAACGTAAGTCTTCTTCGGTTGTTTGTCCGGAGAAAGACCGCAGAGTGACAAACGGACAGTCGTCAGTCCTCGACCAAGAGGAACGAGTCTACCAGAGCGCCGGCGGACTGGAGGGCCTGCGTCCAGAACAGCTTGTTCTCCAGATCTCCGGGGCGGAAGAGGCTGTCGTACTTGAGCCGATCATCGCCGGGAAGCACTCTCTCCGCACACCGCACGGCAAATTCACGAAGCTGACGGGCATTAGACAGGCGGGGATTGAGGGCTACGTAGTACAGGCCGAGCTTCTCCACTTCCCGCACCTCATGGCCCATCTGTTTCCCGGCTTGTCGGAACTGACTCAGCACGACCAGCAATCGGTCGCCCACCCCCATAGGCGGGATCGAGTATTCGTTGTCGGTTGGAACTCGGCTGAGGATGTCGGAACCCTTCGGTCGGGAGGCCATCGTGCTCTTCATTTCCTCCATGCTGGAGCCAGAGCTCCCCGCAAGCACGAAAGCAAGTCGCGCTCCTTCGGTGGCCGAGGCGTCCAGGAACGGCATTAGTGCCTCGTACGGCCAGGACACGCCCGGATTGGCGTCCACCTCGTCCACGAGGCAGAGGCAGGGCCCCTGAGCGACGCGTAGCTCCGCGAGCCCCGACCGAAATCCCGCTTCATCGAGTTTGGCTAGATTGAGTTCACGGTAGTGCACGGAATCTCCGAGTAGGGCCGCAACCTCCTGCACGAAGTAGGTCTTGCCACTTCCCGGAGGCGCCCAAATGATGTAGTTCTCCCTCTTCGGGGACGAGCGCTGACATGCGGCCACGATCTTCTGCCGAGCATCCTTCAAAGTGTTGCGCACGCTCTCACCGTATCGTACATAGTTGCCGACGATGCGATAGTGAGACAGGGTCACAACGTTCATCCCAGCGAGCAATGAACGCGCTTCCACCGCCTCATGGGAGTCCGCGAGGACGGCATTGTCTGCGAGCACCATCGGTTCGGTCCCGACCGTTACCATTATCGGCTCAGGTTCATGGGACTTGTACTTCCCGCTCTCATCCAGATAAAGGATCCGGGGTTTCAGGACGAACTGGCCCTGATGGGTCGGCTTGAGGAAGAGCTTGATCCCCTCCGTTTTCAGCGGATCGAGGCGCTTTCCTCTCAGATTCAGGTAGCCGTCCTCCATCCGATAGCCTTCTGGCTCCTCCCGCAACGTGAAGCCTTTCGGGACCGGGTCCTGAAGCTTGATGAGCTGAGCAGGGCCTCTCCCGGCATTGACCAGTTCGATCTCAATACTCAGCTCCTCGTCCACCCTCAACTCCTTCTTCGGAGCGACAAGGTTGGCTTGGACGTCAGCATGTTCGAATCGCTCCAAGCCGACGGGCTGTTCGTAGGTGTGTGTGGGGCCCGCAAAGGAAGCGGTTGACGAAACGGCGAGGGGCGCCTGGAAGAGCTCGGTGAGGGACACGGCGAGTTCCCGCTCGGGCTTCACGCTCTTGAGTAGCCGGAGCACCTGGTCCTTCTTCCCGGGTTGCTCGGCCTTCTCAAAGCCAGCCGCTGAGGCTTCAAGGATCTTCTCCACGGCGAGATACGCCTTCGCCTTCTTCTCGTGATCCGTTTCCTGACCCGCCCGATCCACTGCTGCATATGCGTCGAATAGCAATTTGCTCGCTCTGGAGTACTCCGAGGCGCTCTCCGCGCCTGCTCGAGCGTAGTGGCTCGCCGCGCTGTCGAGATGCTTGATGGCTGATGCGTGGAGGGCTGGATCCCGAGTGTCGGCGAAACGCGTGCCCGCTTCGAGCGCCTTGCAGAACCGGCTGTGGCCAAGGGCTAGGCTTTTCGCTTTCTCGTTCGGGCTCAGGTCCTTGGCCCGCTCGAACAAACGAGATGCTTCGCCGTAGAGCTCCGCCGACGACTCGGCTTCCGCTTGGTTCATCTTCTGCCATGCGCGAGCAAGAACAGCTATGAGGCCGATTTCGTTTCGATCCTGCGCGGCAGGCGTTGCTCCAAGAATATCTTCGAGCAACTCTGCGGCCTTTCCATATCCTTCGGAGCTCGAGGTGCTCTCGTTCTTGATCGCGAGCTGTTTTGCCTCCTCCAGCATCGTTCTGGCTCGGCAGTACTTCGATCTAGTGCTGGCCGCATCGGCAAGCCTTGATATCATGTCCTTCTCGTCCTCGGCTATCACTCTTTTGCCTGCCTCCTTGAGAGCCAGTAGGGAAGCCTCAAAGAGATGTTTCGCCTTCTCGAAGCAACGAGCAGACTCCATGCACCGATCCGCTCTGCTCAGAACCTCAGCATCCTCAACGCAGGCCCATGCCTCGTAGTTCGATGCCAGGAAGCGCCATCTCTTGGAGGAGTCATGAAGCTGTGAGGCCCTCCTCCAATGGCCGCCTGCGGTCTCGTATTCCTGCCTATCATGGTGATGCCTTGCCTTCTCGATCTCCGTCCAGGCGTCCATGTAGATGGCGTAGTCCGAGTACACTTCGGAAAGTTGAACAATCCTCCTTGCGGCCTCTTGGAACATCATTGAGGCCTTAGCGAACGATTCTGAAGCCCCAACATGATCGCCTAGCGTATCGCGAACCTGAGCAGCCTTCCAATGCCCCTCTGCCATTCGACTGGGCCATCCTCCCTTCTCGCTCCACAGGACGGAATCCTCGAATGCCTTGCAGGCTTCTATCAGAATCGCTCTTTCATTTGCGTATCTGTTGAGTTCGACGAGCCAATTGCCAAGAATAGCGTAGTAGGCACCTATGTATTGGCAGCGGGAGGGATCCCCATGGTGAAAGTATGATTTCTCGGCCAGATTCAGACCTTCCTTCAGCTGGGCGACGGTTTCTCGAAGCATGGCGTTGCGCGCGGCATCGTCTGATGTCAGCAGAGCAAGCTCGTGTTTGTGGCCAGCGAGGTCAGCGATCTCAGCCCCCAGGAGAAAGAAGGCGGTCGGACTCGATCGCGTGAGAATCTTGACGGATTCGGTCTTGCGCTCGACCGCTTGCTCAATAAGTCTCCTTCTTATTGCGGGATCTGCCTCAGTACCTGCTATTGTGGCTAGACACGAACCCATGTGGTAGTGCGCCCAGCCGATGATCTCAGGATATCCAGATCGTTCAGCCAGCTCGAGCGCATCGGAGGCGAGTTCCATGCATCGTTCGGCTAGGTCACGCTTCCTGCCTTGATCGGTCTCAAACGAGCACAGAATCAAGCAAGGCCCGAAGTCAGGAACTTCACTCCAGCTCAGGTACCACCAGTCAGGAGAAATGAAGGAAACAACAGCGAATTGATCGAATGCTTCTCGCGATGCCTTGACGACCATCTCCAGCAATCCGTCTCGAACATCCGGGCTTTCAGTCCCACGAGCGAACCAACACGCTATAGATGAAATGAAGTCGAGCGCGCAACCAATAAGGAGTCTGTCATTTGTCTTCTTGCAGAATTCGAGAGCTCTCTGGGCGAGTTGGATTTCGTTTCCATGCCATGCGGGCCTCGATGCGACAAACAGCTGGTAGAGAGTGGAGGCAATGAACGCATCTTCTTCTGACAGCTGGACACCCTTTATCCAGAATTCCCTTGAACTGTCGGAATATCCGGCAAAGCGATCCGGACCAACGACATACGCGTAGAATGACAAACTTGCTGAAGTGTTTGAACAGAGGGTCGCGAGCTCCCGATTATCGACGTTGTTAGAAGATTCCTTCACAGCATGTTTACCGAACTCCATTGTCTGCTTCGCGATCCTCTTACGATCTTCGAAATCGGTCTCATAGGCCGTCGCCAGCGCAGCAGCCACGACGAGGCGGTTGTATGTTTTGGCAAACTCGGTTCTGTGTTCCGGTTTCATCGTCTGACTCAGGGACTCCACTGCCATTTGCCATGAAGTTCTGGCCAGTTCCTTCTTCTTGTCGGCTTCGACTTCTAGCCAATATTCTCCGTACTTGATCATTGCGCCGCATCGACTGAGCAGCCCAGGAACCTCACTATTCTCGGCCAAAGAGAGCAAATCATTCGCCTTCTGGAATTCGGGAACTACTCTCTTCATTCTGTCTTTGAACTCTTCACTGCTGGCAGATTGAAACGCTTCTTTGAGCATGGCGTAGGCCAGCTCCTCTTGCATCCTTCCCCTTTTGATTGCGTCTTTCTCCGGAACAGAATTCAGTATCTCTCTGAAATGCGACGCGGCTTCTGACCATCTATACTCCCTCTCCAGCTCGAGGGCGCGATCATGCAATCGCTCTACGGGGGAGGACTCCCTTACCATATCCATCCAGGCAAAGAGGAAAATGGCGACTGCCCTCTTAACTCTTCACTCGCGAAGAACCTGTTTTTCATCCAGACGAGAGACCTCCGTCAAGGATGTGCTTGACATCTAGACTCGTGAATCTAGCTTATTGCGATGCAGTGCTAGGAGCCGTTCAAACATTCGAGGATCTAGCCCTTTCCCAATTAGGGGGTTCTAGTACCGAGATAAGAACCCTTTCATCTCTTTCCCTCGTAGCGAGAGTTCAGAGTCAGCAGCAAGATGACTACGCAATCATAATGTAACACGGACTCGATTCGCGAATGCGAGGGGAGAGTATTCATGGGACTCAGAAAGCATGTTCTGTCCGCTGCGGCTGTAGCTCTTGTTCTTGGCATGGTGTTGGCGACCACTTCGGTGTCGTTCTCGGCCTCCGCGTCAAAGGCTAAGTACCTGTACTACTGCACAGGCGACCCGAACGATGTCGTCACGACGACCTCCGCCAGCCTGCTGCTCGCGGGTGGGGGCACGGACGTCGATGCGGGCATGAAATGGATGATTGACAAGTCGGGCGGCGGCGATTTCGTGGTCATACGCTGTACGGGCACTGACGCCTACGATCCGTGGATATACAATGACCTGGGCGGCGTCAACTCGTGCGAGACCATCATAATCCAGGCTTCAGCGGGGTGTTACGACCCCTTCGTGATAAACAAGATCCGTAGTGCCGAGGCGCTCTTCATAGCTGGCGGAGACCAGGGGGATTATGTGAGACTATGGAAGGGAACGCCCATCGAGGATGCCATTCACTTCGTCGCGAGCAAGCCCGCGCCGGTCGGGGGCACGAGTGCCGGCCTTGCCGTGCTTGGTCAGTTCGTGTTCTCCGCCGAGAACAACACGCTCTATCCGGAGAAGGCGCTCTTGAACCCGTACGATCATAAGGTTGCTATCGCGCGCGATTTCCTGAGCCTGCCAAACATGGCGGACACGATCACCGATAGCCACTTCGTCGCGAGGGACCGGATGGGTCGACTCGTGACATTCCTCGCGCGGATAGTCCAGGATGGCTGGGCCGAGGGCGCCAGAGGCATCGGGATCAACGAGAAGACGGCCCTTGGTGTCGAACCGAACGGGGATGTCACATTGTTCGGCCTGAGCAATTCGAGCTCGGCGTACTTCCTTAGCACGCCGGGCCCGCCCCAGGTCTGCCAAGACGGGACGCCCTTGACATATCTCGATGTGTCGGTGTTCCGAATGACGGCAGGGGGTAGCTTCAACCTGGAGACGTGGCACGGCGTCGGTGTCACAGCGTATACACTCTCAGCCGAGGCCGGCACGCTGACCTCCTCCCAGCCTGGCGGAAGCATATACTGACCTGAGGCGGCACAGCATTCATCAGTGCGGATGCCGTCGGTGGTAGGAGGCTTTCTTCCCTAGGTTTCTCCCATGTCTTAGGAGGTACGCATCGGCCCGGATGCAGACCGCATTAAACGGCTCAGAATCAATCTGCGCAAGGAGCCGGACTTGTAGTTCGGCGTCCAGTCAGAGGGGCAATCAAAGATCCCTCATAAATGCAACTAAGTTTTTTCACGGCGCGAGTTGGCTCGGTCCTCACGTCTGGAATTGAGCCTAGGTCGTGGTTTGAAATCGATTGGCGCAGGCTGCTTCAGCCTCTTTTTTCGGGCAGCTCCTCCTTCTCATTTTGGAAACAACTTTCCACGCCACCAAGCGAGCACGACTATCAGGAGACCTGTTCCAATGATCCATGGCATATGGTACCATGCACCAAACCAAACCACAAACTGACCACCCAAGCGAACCGCTTGCATGGTTCCGCTCATGTACTTTGCCAGATATCTTCCAAGAGGAGAGACCGCATACTTCTCAATGTTAGCGTATCTAATGATAATAGCGGACGCAACCAAGCTTGGCACGAATCCCCCTAAAAGTCCCAAAACTAATTCATGTATCCAGAAAAGGTAAAGGGAAATCAGCGATGCCGCGATATCGGCGCAAAGTTTTGCTGGATGGATTTGATGGTAAAGTACCTTCTCCCGAGAAGTCAGAACGTTCTTGTTGTCGTTGTTCATTAGGTCATCTTCCTCGCGTACGATTCACTACCACCCTCAGCTTAAGTTTTTATCCATTCTTTTCGAGCCCCGCTCGCTTGAGGGGAGTTTGCGGTGCTTTCTTGGGGTCGTGTCCAGTGCCTCATTGAAGTCGGCAGGTTGGCTGGAATCGCTCCGCTGCCGAAAGTAATGGTCGAGGCCAACCCTGTTGTCCAAACCGCGACAAGCATGGGCGCCTCCAGGATCGCCGGGATCAAAAGAGAAGTCCCCAGGGTCCACATTGTCGGGAAGAACCCTTTATCTCCTGCTGCGGGGATGACGATTGGAGAGAGGAACAAATGACGTTCAGGAATCTTAAGCTCATAGAGCCTCTACTGGAGGCAGTTGCTAAACAGGGTTATACTGCGCCAACACCGATACAGGAACAGGCGATACCTCATATTCTTCAAGGCAAGGATCTGATCGGGATCGCACAAACTGGCACAGGAAAGACTGCTGCATTTGTTCTGCCCCTATTGCAGTTGATGTCACAATCACCTAGGCGTACTATCCCTAAGTCTCCTAGAACTCTAGTTCTTGCGCCAACTAGAGAATTGGCTGCGCAGATAGACGAAAGCTTCGCGACCTACGGCTCATTCATGAGATTCAGGCACACTGTAATGTTCGGCGGTGTCAGCCAAGTCCATCAGGTTAGAGCGATTTCCGAGGGTGTTGATGTCCTAGTCGCTACACCTGGCAGATTATTGGACTTGATGAATCAGGGCTACGTGAATCTAAACCATTTAGAATTCCTTGTTCTCGATGAGGTTGATAGAATGCTTGACATGGGATTCATAGTTGATGTCAAAAGGATCATTTCGAAATTGCCGACGCACAGACAATCAATATTCCTTTCAGCAACAATGCCGCAAAGGATAACCGAGCTTGCAAAGACATTGCTCCGTCATCCTGTGCGCGTTGAAGTTGCTCCTCAAGCAACCACAGTAAAGCAGGTTCAACAAAAAGTCCTCTTTGTAGACGAAAGAAACAAAAACGCGATCTTGTTGGAATTGCTGAGACATGAAGATCTGAAATGTGTACTGATATTTACAAGAACAAAAAGAAGGGCCAATAGCGTCGCCGAGGTGCTGACTGATCGGGGCATTCGGGCTGAAGCCATACATGGCAACAAATCACAGGGTCAAAGAACAAGGGCATTAGACAGTTTCAAATCAGGACATGCAAGAGTGCTGGTTGCAACTGACATTGCTGCAAGAGGCATTGACATTGATGACATATCCCATGTGATAAATTACGATCTACCTGTTGACCAGGTTGAATACTACGTTCATAGAATTGGCCGTACCGCAAGAGCGGGAGCCAAGGGCACTGCGTATTCCCTGTGCGCAAGCCATGAACGGGATGCCTTGAGAGAGATCGAGAGCCTCATAAGAATGCATATCGAAGTAATGTCACATTCATTTCATTCTA
>Ga0315275_10008199_pt1 | contig 10160 bp, 9 predicted proteins | sample YL17G03_0_MG_FD_205557 | JGI IMG/M metagenome (GOLD analysis project Ga0315275, IMG submission 205557) | Sediment microbial communities from Yellowstone Lake, YNP, Wyoming, USA - YL17G03_0 | ecosystem: Environmental > Aquatic > Freshwater > Lake > Sediment | place: USA: Wyoming | collected...
GTCGAGGCGCTCTTCAGCGACGGGAACCTCGGCCTGCTCTACTGGGTCCTGGCCGTGTCGGTGGTCCTGCTCTTTCCGAGGATCCTGAAGGACGGGCTCGCCTGGTCAGGAGCGGCGCTCGGCCTGATCTTCGCCGAGACCGCCGCGAGTGCTCTCTGGCTGTACCCGGAGTTCACCCTGGACCACGGGACGGTTCACCGCTCCCTGCTTCCGGTGTCCGCGGCGGCCGCCGTGTGGCTGTCCGCGCTCATGGTTGCCTCGTGCCGTCCGGGATCGGCGAAGCCCATTCCACCTGGCCGTCGCGGAGACGCAGCTCGTTCCGGATCGAAGGGACGACCTCGTCGCCGTGGTGGGTGACGAGCACGGTGGTCCGCCCGGCGCGGCAGAGCCGGTCGACGAGGTCCATGGCCTCGGCGCGCGCCTGCGGCTCGAGCCCGTTGAAGGGCTCGTCGAGCAGCAGCACCTCGGGGTCGGTGACGAGCGCGCGCGCAAAGAGGAGCCGGCGCATCTCTCCGTACGACAGGGCCAGGATGCTTCGCGACGCCAGGTGGGCGGCGCCGAACGCAGCGAGCCAGTCGGCGGCTGCCGCTCGCTCCGCGGCCGTGGGGTCCTCTCCGAGCCCGATGCTCCCCGAAAAACCGGAGAGCGCCACCTCGAGGCCGGTGGCGTCGCCGCGGTGGCGCGCCTGGAGGTCGGGCGCGACGAGGCCGACCCGGGCGCGGACCTCCCGAACGTCGGCACCCGGCCCCAGGTCGAGGCGCTGGATCCGGCCGCCGGGCGCGAGGTGCTCCTCGCCGAGGAGCAGGCGGAGGAACGTCGATTTCCCGGCCCCGTTGGGGCCCCGGACGGCCCAGTTCTCCCCCCTGCGCAGCGTCCAGTCGAGGCCGCGAAGCACGCGCCGGCCATCGACCAGCACGTCGCCGCGTACCTCGAAGAGCGGGGCGCCGGGCGCGCGCCGGGCAGGCGGGGGGAGGGGGGGCGGGGCGCTCCGGGCCGGCAGGGAGCGCCAGGCGGCCTCTACCTCGCCGCGGGGACCGGTGCGGACGATGCGACCTCCCTCCAGGATGGCCGCGTGGCTCGCCTCGGGGACGACCTCCTCGGGCCGGTGGGTGGCGAGCACCGTCGGCGTGCCCCGCCGCGCCAGCGCCGACACGGCGTCGAGCATCCAGGCGCGGGAGTCGGCGTCGAGTCCGTTCACGAACTCGTCGAGGAGCAGGGCGCGCGGTCCGGGGGCGAGGGCGCGAGCGAGCAGCGCGCGGCGCGCCTCTCCGGTCGAGACCTCGACCATCGTCCTGCGGCGCAGCCCGCCCAGCCCGAGGGACCCGAGCGCTGCGTCCACACGCCGCTCGCCGTCCGCGGGAAGAGGCCCGCCCGGCCACACACCATCGGTGAATCCGCTCCGGACCACGTCCTCGACCGGCACGGCCCAGTCGCGCCGGAGGTAGGCGTCCTGGGCCTCGGCGGAGACCAGCGCGATCCGGTCGCGGGCTCCGATCGGGCTCTCGGTGGGCTGGCCGTCCAGGTGGAAGAGGCGCCGGCCGCGGCTGGCCGGGTGGGGCCAGGCCTCGCCTCGAAGCAGCCGGAGGAGCGTGCTCTTCCCGGCCCCGTTTCCCCCGAAGACGGCCCAGCTCTCCCCTTCGCGGAGCGAGAAGGACACGCCCCGGAGAAGAGCGCGGCCCCAGAGCCGGACATCGACGTCGTCGAGGGTGACGAGGGGGGCGCCCAACGCGGGTGTCATGCCCGAGGCCGGGGCGGCGCGCAACCAACGGCGCGCGGCCGCCGGGAAGGGCTACAATCGGGACGTGGAGGCGCGCATCGTCGAGTTTGCCCGTCTGCTGCGGCAGAACGGGGTCCGGGTCTCGCCGGCCGAGGCGGTCGACGCGGTGCGTGCGGCGTCGCTCGCCGGCGTCGCCGACCGGGAGACCTTCCGGGCGGCGCTCCGTTCCACGATGGTCAAGCGGGGAGCCGACGCCGCCACCTTCGACCGGCTCTTCGCGCTCTACTTCTCCGGGCTGGCTCGCATCGTCGAGGCCCTCGAGCGATCGGTGCTTCGCGACCTCGAGGAGAGCGGCATCCTCGAAGGGGACGAGCTGACCATGGCCGCCATGACGCTGGCGCGCCTCGCACCGCGCCTGTCGCCGCTGGCCCGGGCTGCGCTCACCGGGGACGCGGCACTGCTCGCGCGGCTCCTGCGCGGGGCGGCCCTGACCCTCGACTTCTCGGCGCTGGAGGCATCCACCCAGCTTGGATTCTACGGGCGGCGCCTGCTCTCGTCGGGGGCCGGCGGCGCCAGCCTGGCCGCAGATCTGGAACGCTTCCCACAGGCCCTGCGGGACGCCGGTCTCGACCCTGCGCGCCTGGAGATGGTGTCGGAGCGGGTGCGGCGCGCGCTCGCCACCGTCGAGGACGCGGCAAGGCGGTACGCGGATCTGGAGCGGGGGGCCCGCGCCGAGCGCCGTCGCGAGGGAGCGCTCGCGGAGCGCGGCTTCGCCACGCTCTCCCGCGACGAGGTCGCGCGCACCGAGCAGGCCGTGCGCCGGCTTGCCGAGCGGCTGCGCGATCGCCTGGCCCGCCGGGAGCGCTCGCGGCGGCGCGGCGCCCTGAACGTCCGCCGGACCCTGCGCCGCAACCTGGCCTGGGAAGGAATCCCGGCCCGGCTGGTCTTCCGCGCCCGGCACCGGGTCCGCCCCGACGTGGTGGTGCTCTGCGACGTCTCCGACTCGGTCCGCCACGTCTCGCGGCTGATGCTCCTCTTCGTGCACACCCTCCAGTCGCTCTTCTCCCACGTGCGCAGCTTCGTCTTCGTCTCGGACCTGGGCGAGGTCACCGACGCCTTCCGCTCGGAGCGGGACGTGGCCCGGGCCGTCGACCTGGCCACCGCCGGGCGGGCGGTGAGCCTCGCTGGAAACTCCAACTACGGCCGCGCCCTGGTCTCCTTCCACCGTCGATATCTGGGCGCCGTCACCTCCCGGACCACCTTCATCGTGATCGGCGACGGTCGCAGCAACTACCTGGCGCCCGAGTCCTGGGTCCTGAAGGAGATCCGGCGCCGGGCCCGCCGCGTCCTCTGGATCTGCCCCGAGGAGCGCTGGGCCTGGGGAAGCGGCGACAGCGAGATGCCCCTCTACGCCGCCCAGGTCGATCGGGTCGCCACCGCCACGCGCCTCTCCGACCTTGAGAAGATCGCCGAGGCGCTCCTCCCGCGCGCCGCCTCCCGGGGTTGAGGCTCGGGGTTGACGCCCCAGGGGGTTCGCCCTAGGTTCCGCCGGTGCGCAAGGTCTACGTCCACACCTTCGGCTGCCAGATGAACGAGTCGGACAGCGACCGGATGGTGGAGGCGCTGGCCGGACGGTCCTGGTCCCGCACGCCCCACCCGGAGGACGCCGACCTCATCCTCCTCAACACCTGCTCGGTGCGGGACAAGGCCGAGCAGAAGCTCCTCTCCGCGCTGGGGCGCTACCGGGAGCACAAGGCGCGCCGGGGCGCTCTCATCGCCGTCGGGGGCTGCGTGGCCCAGCAGGAGAAGGAGAGCCTGCTCCGGCGCGTGCCGTACGTCGACTTCGTCTTCGGCCCCGACCACGTCGGGCGCTTGCCAGATCTGGTGGCCCGGGCCGATCGGCAGGAGCGCTTCGTCGAGACCGGCTGGATGGACTCGGAGGAGTACGTCTTTCCCCGCGCCGACGCCGAGGCGGCCCGCGGACGCGCCAGCGCCTTCGTCACCGCGATGAAGGGCTGCGACAACGTCTGCTCCTTCTGCATCGTTCCGCGCACCCGCGGCCGCGAGGTCTCGCGTCCGTATCCGGAGGTGGCCGCCGAGGTGGGCGCCCTGGCCGCGGTGGGGGTCCGCGAGGTGACCCTCCTCGGCCAGAACGTGAACTCGTACCAGGGCGGCTGCAACTTCGCCTCGCTCCTCCGGAGGGTCGCTGCGGTTCCGGGAATCGAGCGGGTCCGGTTCACCACCAGTCACCCCCACGACCTGTCCGACGAGCTGGTGGACGTCTTCCGGGACGAGCCGAAGGTCATGCCCCACTTCCACCTCCCGGTGCAGTCCGGATCCGACGCCGTGCTCCTGCGCATGCGGCGCGACTACGGTGTGGACGAGTACCTGGAGCGCCACCGGCGGCTCTCCGAGGCCCGCCCGGGCATCGCCATCACCACCGACTTCATCGTCGGCTTCCCGGGCGAGACCGAGGAGGACTTCGAGGCGTCCCTGCGCCTGCTCCGGGCCGCTCGCTTCGAGAACTCCTTCAGCTTCGTCTTCAGCCCGCGCCCCCACACCGGCGCCGCGCTTCGCCTGGGGACCGCACCCGAGTGGCAGGCGGTGCCCCGGCAGGTGGCGATGGAGCGGCTCGAACGGCTGCACGCCGGGCAGCGATCCATCGCAGTGGCGATCCTCGCCGCCCAGCTCGGACGGGAAGTGGAGCTCCTGGTGGAGGGCGCCTCGGACGCCGGCGGACACATGGGACGCACGCCGGAGAACCGCGTCGTCCACCTCGAGTCGCACGGCCGGGACCTCCCCCCTGGGTCGCTGGTTCGGGCCCGGGTCGTGCGCGCCGGGCACAGCTCTCTCGGCGCCGAGCTGGCGGCGTGAGGCGCGTTGCATGGGCCTTCGTGCCCGCGCTGGCGTACGCGGCGATCATCTTCGCCCTTTCCTCGCAGTCCGAACCGCTCCCGTTCCTGCCGCCGGAGATCTTCCTCCAGGACAAGCTGCTGCACGCCGCCGAGTACGCGGTGCTCGGGGGTCTCCTGGTCCGCGCCCTCCACCTGGCCGGACTCCAGCCCAGCGTGGCCCTCGTCGTCGCCGTGGTCGTGGCCAGCGCCTTCGCCGCGACCGACGAGTTCCACCAGTCCTTCGTGCCAGGGCGAAACAGCGACGTGGCCGACTGGCTGGCCGACACCCTCGGGGCCACGATCGGCGCCGTGCTGGTGACCGCCGCCTTGCGGCTTCCCGGGCGCGCGGGCTAGCATCCCGCCTGGACATGGCCCTGATACGCGCGTGGGGAGGGAAGGCGCCTCGGCTCGCCGACAGCGTCTGGGTGGCGGATGGCGCGGTGATCGTCGGAGACGTCGAGATCGGCCCGGAATCGTCGGTCTGGTTCGGGGCCGTGGTGCGTGGAGACGTGAACCACATCCGCGTCGGGGCCCGCACGAACCTCCAGGACTACTCGGTCCTCCACGTGACGAGCCGAACCCACCCCACCATCGTCGGGGACGACGTGACGCTCGGTCATCGGGCGACGTTGCACGGGTGCACGGTGAAGGACCGCTGTCTGGTCGGCATCGGTGCCATCGTCATGGACGGCGCGGTCGTGGGCGAGGACGCCATGGTGGCAGCCGGTTCCCTCGTGCCACCCGGGATGGTCGTGCCCCCGGGGATGCTCGCGCTCGGGTCGCCCGCCAAGGTGAAGCGGGAACTCACCCGCGAGGAGATCGAGTACTTCCGCGAGTCCGCCGCGAACTATGCCGGCTATGCCGAGCAGTACCGGAGAGAGGGCTGGGCCGGCCGATGACCATCGTCGAGGCGCTCCAGAAGTCGTCGCTGTTTCGCGAATTCAGCGAGACCGGGCTCAAGATCTTCGCGGCCATCGCCACCGAGAAGAGCATCCCGGCCGGCGCGCCGCTCTTCGCCGAGAACATGGTGGGCGAGTCGATGTTCATCGTGAAGAGCGGCACGGTGCGGATCACGAGCCGCGATGCGGGGGACGACCGGACGCTGACCGTCCTGGGGGCCGGCGAGCACCTGGGCGAGCTGGCGCTGCTCGCGCGCAGCGTGCGCCTCGTGTCGGCAATCGCCGAGACTCCCTGCGAGCTCGTCGAGATCACCCAGCGAGACTACTACCGGCTCCAGCCGCAGAAGCCCCAGGCCTGCCTGAAGCTCGCGCTCGCCATCGCAGCCGACCTGGCCCGGAAGATGGCCGAGGGGGGCGACGTCCTGCGAACGCTTGCCGAGCCGAAGGGCTAGGGTCGGAGAGGCCACGGCGTGCTGGAGCGTCTCGTCGAATATCTGCAATCGCAGCCCCTCGGGCTGGGGTACGCCGCGGTGTTCGGGCTGCTGCTCGCCGCCGGCTTCGGCTTCCCGCTTCCCGAGGACGTGCCGCTCATCGCAGGCGGGGTGCTGGCCTGGCTGGCCTCGCCTCTCGAGAAGGCGGTGTTTCCCGGGATGCTCGCCGACCACGGCCTCCAGGGCATGGTGGCCGTTGGCCTGGCGGGAATCCTGGTGGGCGACTCGGTCATCTACTGGGCGGGGCGGGTGTTCGGCCGGAGGGTGGCGGAGGTCTGGCCGTTCCGGCGCATCATCACTCCCGGGAAGCTGGAGCGGGTGGAGCGACTGCTCCGCCAGCGCGGGAATGTCGTGGTGCTGGTGGCCCGGTTTCTTCCCGGCCTCCGGGCGCCGACCTACTTCACGGTCGGTCACTCGCGCCTGCCGTTCTGGGAGTTCCTCCTCTTCGACGGGCTGGCCGCGGTGGTCTCGGCGCCGCTCTGGGTCTGCCTGGGCTTCTGGCTGGGAGACGACATCGAGCGGGCGGCGCGGGAAGGCGCCCGCTTCGGCCACTACATCCTGGCCGGCGTCCTCCTGGCGATCGCGGTGCTGCTCGGGCGAACCTGGCTGCGCCGCCGGCGCGAGAAGCGCGCGGCGCCACCGCAGGGCTCCCGCTCTCCCCCTACCGGCCTGTGAATCGGCCCCAGAGCCCCTTCAGGCCCGCCGGGTGCTCCGGCGGCAGGGGGCCGGACGCCGGCGTGGACACGGGCGGCGACGGGATCCCCGCCGCCGCGTTCGCGGCCTCGGTCTCGACCCGCTTGCGCACCTCGTCGGGCGTGCCCTTGGTGGTGAAGACCACCTCCACCTCCCGCTCGGTGGTCATCTCCCGGGCCCGGACCGCGAGCAGGCACTCCTCGCCCAGCTCGAAGGCGACGGCGATGCGAACCGATCCCTTCGGGCCACGCGGGAGGCCGGTGAGCTGGACGGTGCCGAGGTACTGGCACTCGGCGACGGTGGCCCCTTCGCCCTCGAAGATCCAGAGGTCGAAGGTGCTCTGATCGTCCTTGGTGGTGGCGAGCTGGTACTCCTTTCGAACGGGAAGCGGCGAGTTCCTCTCGATGACCCGCTTCACGCGGCCGCCCCCTCCGGGCAGGCCGACTCCGATGGATATGGGAACGACGTCTATGAGCACGACACCCTCCGCGCTGCCGAGCGAGTGGGCGAGAAGGGCCGCGCCGATGGCCACCGCCTCGTCCGGATGAACTGCCTTGCTCGGCGCCTTCCCGAAGAACGATCGGATCCGCTCCCGTACGAGCGGCATGCGAGATTGGCCCCCGACCAGGATGACCTCGTCGACGTCGTCGGGGGAGAGCCCCTTGTCGGCGAGAACCTGGGCGCAGGTGCGAAGGGTCCGCTCGACGAGCGGCTCCACCAGCCGCTCCACGTCGGCCCGGGTCAGGGTGGTCTCGAGGGCGACGGGGTTTCCGTCGACGATGGCCAGATAGGGGAGGTGGACCGGGAAGCTGTCCTGGTCGGAGAGCGCGCACTTGGCCCGCTCGGCGGCGTCGGAGAGCCGCGACCGGGCCACCGCATCCCCGGAGAAGGGCCCGTGCGCCCGCTCGTACCCGGCGATCAGGTGCGCGACGATGCGGGCGTCGAAGTCCACCCCGCCCAGGAAGGTGTCCCCCCCGGTCGAGACGACCTGGTAGACCCGGTCGGCCAGTTCCAGCACCGAGGCGTCGAAGGTGCCGCCGCCCAGGTCGTAGACCAGCACGCGCTGGTGCACGTTTCGCCCCCAGGCGTAGGCCAGCGAGGCCGCCGTGGGCTCGTTCAGGATCCGCTCCACGTGGAGTCCAGCCAGGGCACCGGCCTGGCGGACCGCCTCCCGCTGCCGCTCGCTGTAGTAGGCCGGCACGGTGATCACCGCCCGGTCCACCTCCTCGCCGAGCCAGTTCTCGGCGACCCCCTTCACCTCCCGGATCACGAGTGCCTGCACCTGCTCGAGGGAGAGCGTGGTCGACCCGAGCCGAACCGCGCAGAGTCCGTCCTCGGCCTCGACCACCGGGTACGGGAAGTGGGGCAGCATGCCCTGCACGATCGCGGAGTCGAAGGCCCGCCCGAGAAGGCGCTTGGCGCCGTGCACGGTGTGGGTGGGATTGAAGAGCAGCTGGCTCTTGGCGCTCTGCCCCACGACGATCTGGTGACGCTGGTTCAGCGCCACCATCGAGGGGACGGTGTTGTATCCCTCGCGGGAGGGAATGATCTGTGCACGGCCGTCGCGGACCACGGCGGCGCACGAGTTGGAAGTTCCCAGGTCGATCCCGATGGCGAGCCGGGACCGGCGGGACGAGGGCGAGGGGGGCCCCGGAAGGCCGAGTTCGAGGACCACGGACGAATCTTCGGGGCGCCGACGCACCCTGGCAAGCTTCCGCACCTGCGGGCATCGTCCCCTGTTTGCGGGTAGATGCATGTAGCCCCGCAAGAAACGCTAGGAAAATCAATCGCCTTGACCAAACGCCGGCCCATCCACTATATCGCGGCATGCTCAACCGCGACGACCTCCGCGAAGCCCTGACCTTCGACGACGTCCTCCTCGTTCCCGCCGAGAGCAGCGTCCTTCCGAAACAGGTCGAGACCTCGACCCGCCTCACCCGCAACATCCACCTCCACGTGCCCATCGTGTCCGCCGCCATGGACACCGTGACCGAGGCCCGGATGGCCATCGCCATGGCCGCCGAGGGGGGCATGGGGTTCATCCACAAGAACATGTCGGTGGAGCGCCAGGCCGCCGAGGTGAACAAGGTGAAGAAGTACGAGTCGGCCATGGTGGCCGAGCCGGTGACCGTCGAGCCCGAGGTGAAGCTTTCCTCGGCGGTGGCGCTGATGCGCGAGCACGGCATCAGCGGGATCCCGGTCACCCGCCGGGGAAGGCTGGTCGGGATCCTCACCAACCGCGATCTCCGCTTCGAGCGGAACCTCGAGCAGACCGTGGAGCAGGTCATGACGACCGACCTCGTCACGGCGCGTGAAGGGGTCACGATCGACGAAGCCAAGGACCTGCTTCACCGCCACCGCATCGAGAAGCTCCCGGTCGTGAACGAGGCCTTCGAGCTGCGCGGTCTCATCACCATCAAGGACATCGAGAAGATCCAGAAGCACCCGAACGCCGCCAAGGACCGGCTGGGGCGCCTGCTCTGCGGCGCCGCGGTGGGCGTGGGCGCCGACCGGGAGGCCCGCATCGCCGCGCTCCTCAAGGTGGGGTGCGACGTCATCGTCATCGACACGGCCCACGGCCACTCGATGAGCGTCATCGAGGCGGTGCGGGACACCAAGACGAACTTCAAGGGCATCGAGCTCATCGCCGGGAACGTGGCCACCGCGGAGGCCACCGGCGCCCTCTGCCGGGCCGGCGTGGACGCCGTGAAGGTGGGGGTCGGGCCCGGGTCGATCTGCACCACGCGCGTGGTGGCCGGCGTGGGCGTCCCGCAGATCACCGCGGTGGACGACTGCGCACGCGCCGCCGACGCCCACGGGATCCCCATCATCTCCGACGGCGGCGTGAAGTACTCGGGCGACGTGGTGAAGGCGCTGGCCGCCGGAGCCGCCACCGTGATGATCGGCTCGCTCCTGGCGGGCACCGAGGAGGCGCCCGGAGAGGTGATCCTCTACCAGGGGCGGAGCTACAAGTCGTACCGGGGCATGGGCTCGATCAGCGCCATGAAGGAGGGGTCGAAGGATCGCTACTTCCAGGCCGAGGTCGCCGACGCCGAGAAGCTGGTGCCGGAGGGCATCGAGGGGCGGGTGCCCTACAAGGGCACGGTGGCCATGAACGTGTTCCAGCTGGTGGGCGGCCTGAAGGCCGGCATGGGCTACCTGGGGGCGGAGAACATCGGAGCGCTCCGGCGCAACGCGCGCTTCGTGCGCATCTCGGCGGCCGGCCTCAAGGAGAGCCACGTCCACGACGTGATCATCGTCCAGGAGGCCCCGAACTACCGGGTGGGCTAGCATTCCCATGGACCTCCACGGCGAGAAGATCCTCGTTCTCGATTTCGGATCGCAGTACACGCAGCTCATCGCCCGGCGGCTGCGGGAGCTGGGCGTCTACTGCGAGATCCACCCCTGCACCATGTCCGGACAGGCCATGCGGGCCTGGAATCCGCGCGGCGTCGTGCTCTCCGGC
>Ga0315275_10008201_pt1 | contig 10158 bp, 11 predicted proteins | sample YL17G03_0_MG_FD_205557 | JGI IMG/M metagenome (GOLD analysis project Ga0315275, IMG submission 205557) | Sediment microbial communities from Yellowstone Lake, YNP, Wyoming, USA - YL17G03_0 | ecosystem: Environmental > Aquatic > Freshwater > Lake > Sediment | place: USA: Wyoming | collected...
TACCCTTAAGGCTTTGGAAATAATCAAAAGTTTTCAAAATGGTATCCGCTACTCCGAACTCGTAAACAAGATTCATCAGGAATTATCAGATATTCCAATGAACACTATCCATGGAACGGTATGGAATTTAGACGTAAGACTACCCAAGGAAATCTACAAACCAGCCAGAGGATTATTTCGCCACACCACATTTCAGGAACTCCAACCCAGCAAAGTAGAATCCAAGGTTATTTCTGCCCCAAGTAGAGTGAAAGAAGAAGATTTTTATGAACCTTTTGCCGATTGGTTAGTTAATGTATTAGAAGACTGCACAAAAGCAATCCCCCTAGGGGGGAATAAGTTTAAGGACAAATGGGGAACACCCGACGTAGTCGGAATCCGAGAACCACGCAAGAGCGATATCATCAAGCCGGCAACTGAAATTGTATCAGCTGAAATCAAAATAGACTCAAAGGACCTAATTACTGCTTTTGGTCAAGCCTGCTCCTATAAGCTGTTTAGCCATAAATCCTATATAGTAATCCCAAAAGAATCCTCAGAGGAAGATACGGCAAGACTCGATGGTCTTTGCCTCATCTTTGGCATAGGCTTAATTCTATTCAATAGCGCAGATCCGGAGAATCCCGAGTTTGATATCAGGGTCAGACCAATTAAGCAGGAACCTGATATGTTCTATGTAAATAAGTATATGAAGTTAATCGAAGACGATTTATTTTCCTAGTCACTGGAAAAAACCCTAGGGGAATTAAAAAGAGAACCAAAGGATAAGATCATTGGATTGCTTAAGGCAGATTAAAACTCCGAGTACCAGGATTCAGTAGATAGTTATGTGTATGTGGCAATTCTTAAACCAAAATAGTGGAGCAATTACCGCCATTTTCTCCATAGTAGTTGGGGCTTCCACCGTAGCCTACGCTTATTTAACAGGGAAGCTGGTATCTGAAACCAGAAAAATGAGGGAAGCTCAAACAGAGCCTGAAATTTCCATAATCATAGAACCAAGAGAACTAGACATGAATTGGATAGATATTATTATCGAGAACACCGGATTGGGAATAGCTAAAGACATAACTTTCCAAGTTGAACCTGACTTTGAATACATGAAGGATCGTTTTCTATCCCAGAAGGGCTTTATCAAGAATGGAGTGAAAAGTCTTCCCCCTAAAGGGAAACGAAAGTACTTTTTAACCGGTATGGGAACTGGGAAAGAGTTCGAAAAAAAAATAAAAACGTCTTTCCTAATTAAGGTTTCCTACCAGAATAGTACCAGGACTAAAAGTTATAAGCAAGAATATGCTATTGATTTTTCCGAATTAGAGGGCTTAATCGAAGTAAGGAAGGACCGCTCATATAATCTCGTGAGCGCTATAAATGCTATTCAGGCAGCCCTTAAAGAATTGACAGGGGTCATTGAGAATAAAAAGTTGTAAAATGATTAACGGAATCCGGTCATTATAGTCAAATAATTATGTTTAGGAATAAAGATACATTTATCCACACCTATACTGTGAAACCAGGTATGTTAATACTGTGAACCGAAGGATGTTTTAGTGTGAAACGAGGTATCCAAACAGCTATTTAACCGCTTATCTATCAGCTTTTTATGATTTGTAACTATTGTAACTTTGTTATAACTAATATAAACAACAACATAGGTGAGAAAGCCCATTGTGGATAAGCTTATTGTTGCCTTTTTAAGTTTTTATGGATAAAGAATTACTATAATAATACTACTACATTTAAAAAGATAACTTTATAAGCCATGACAAGAATAAATTTAAAAACGGGTAAAATAATTAAGCTTCAAGAATTTATCGGAGGAAATCCAGAACACCAACTACAGAAATATATTGAAAGCTATTTAAACCAATTTTTCCAGTGCTATTTTCTAAAAAGTTTTTACAAAATACCGAGTGGGCAAATTGATACACTTGCGATTACCGAAGATGGAAATCCTTGCATTATTGAATATAAGCACAAAAAAGAAGACACCATATTAAATCAAATAATCTTTTATTATGATTGGCTGATGCAAAGACCTACAAAGTTTGAATTTGAAAGAATTGTTAAGGAGAACGAAGCCACAAAAAAAATAGATGTTGATTGGTCAAAGATTCGTTTAATTTGTGTAGCAAAAGAATATTCTAATTGGGATATTAGTTTGATTAAGCATTTGGATACCGAAATTGAATGCTATACCTACACTTATCACGAAGACGAATTAGACATTCACCTTGACCCTATTGTAAATCAGTTTAAAAAACAAAAAGGCTATGGTGGCAGACAGATAACTACTAAAGAAATTACATTAGAAGACCACAGAAATAAAGCCGATAAGGAAGCAAAAACACTATTTGATAATTTAAGAGAGAATATATTTAAATTGGGTGATGATATTAAGGAAGGGTACGCCCCGAATTATATAAAATACTATGTTAATACCACTTTTTTAGCCATTCATATAAGAAAAAAATGGTTAGTAATTGAATTACGAGTAGATGAAAAGAGTTTTAAAGACCCCAAAAAATTTACTAAAGATATTTCTGATAGGGACTGGACAACCACAAGAGAAATGAAAATTGATAATATGGACAAATTAAATTATGCTCTGGGCTTAATAAGACAAGCATACGAAAATCAACACTAAATTTATGGATAAAGAAAAACAGACAAAGACGCTGGAATTAACATCAGCCGGTAAGGATGAAATGAACCTTGCCGAATTCCCCTTTGCGCTTCTATCAGATAAAGGTAAAGCGGTTAAAACACTTCAATTTTCAGATACGATCACCGGTACAGGAGGTAAGCTGGTGGCAAGAAGGTGGACCATAACTGCCAGCGATAAGTTTGGCATGCCTACTAGGGATGATGAAAAAGTCTATGTAGCGCTAATGCAGATCACTAAAGAGAATGGATGCTGCCTCCAATTTGAATGCAATCCATAACTCGTAATCCCGCCTTGCCCTCAAGGCGGGATTATTTATGTAAAAAACTCTTGACTAAAGAAACTTATTTGGTAAATTAAAGCCGAAATGAAGAAACCTTTTTAATGCCCGGAGGTTCTTTCTGAAGAAAGGGATTATTCAGCGGAGAAGATTCGAAATAGAGGCCAGGGCAACTCATTTTTCTTTTTAGCCACTAATTTACTTTTAGATTAGTGTTTTTTTTATTTTTGTGAGAGCTTGGAGAAGATAGAGATTTGAAGTCGGGCAAGGGTGCCCGACCTACGAAGAGACGATAGTCTGTATTTTCGTAGGCGGGGCTCCCAGCCTCGCAAAGTTTTTCTAAAATCTCATTACAAACATGTTAAGTAGATTCAGGGTCAAAGCTCAGGAAAAGAAACAGATGATCCGCTTTTCTTTTATTTTTCTTTTCACTCTTCTTTTATTCAGCTCCGCAACAGGTCAAGAGGCAACCCTTCCTCCTTCCCCACCTACAGATGTGATGGCCAAAGATACTCCCAATGATGCCGGTGGTAGCATAACCATAACCTGGAAGAAATCTCCGGATGATATCGGTGCAGTCAGGGAGGAAAATAAAGTCAAGGGGTACGAGATCCTGAGGTCAACTGAGAGTGAAGGAGAATACGAGGTTCTGGGCAAGACCACGGCTGGGGCACAAACTTATTTTGACACCCATGCTCATAACGGAGTGCCTTACTATTATAAGGTAAGAGCCCTGGGCATACAATCTTTTTCAGAATCTCTTCCCAGCACTCCAGCTAAAGCTAAAGCTCAGTGGATTGACTGGAGGAGAAGATACACTTTCCTTTTAGCTTTGATCTTAGCCCTGTCCATTGTCTATTTTATCAATCAGGCAAAATCCGGAAAACAGCTTTTCATCCGCAAGATAGCTGGATTAGAGGCGGTAGAGGAAGCGGTGGGCAGGGCAACTGAGATGGGCAGAAAGATATTCTATATTCCTGGAATATCGGATATGGACAGTATGCAGACCATAGCCGCGGTCACCATTTTGGGTCAGGTGGCTAAGAAGACCGCAGAGTATGAGGCGAAATTGGAAGTTCCAACCTCTCGCTCCCTGGTTATGGTCTCCTGCAGGGAAACCATAAAAGAGGCTTATTCCAACGCAGGCCGACCTGATCTGTACAACGAGGACATGGTTTATTACCTGACCGATGACCAGTTCGGTTATACCGCGGCAGTGGATGGGCTTTTTGTGCGGGAAAAACCGGCCGCGGTCTTTCTGCAGGGTCAGTTCTATGCCGAATCCTTGATCTTAGCTGAGACCGGCAATTACGTGGGAGCAATCCAGATCGCAGGGACTGCTCAGCCAGCCCAGCTCCCCTTTTTCGTGGCAGCCTGCGATTACACCCTGATCGGGGAGGAGCTTTTCGCCGCCTCAGCCTATCTTTCCAGGGACCCGAAGCTTTTGGGAAGCTTAAAAGGCCAGGACGTGGGAAAATTTATTTTCCTTTTCTTCATAATAGTCGGCTCTTTATTTATAACCTTTGGCATTTACGATTTGAGTTTCTTATTCCGTTAGTTTTTCAGGAGAAGACTTAAGATGCGCAGAGAAGTCCCTTTAGCTATAACTGCCATAGTTGGATTTGCCTTGATAATCGTCTATTTCATACCCCATCCTCCTTTCAACCACTCTAGAGATTTTTTTGAGGACCTGTTCTTCATTATAGCCGCCTTCGCTATCTGGCTGGGGTGTTTGAATCTTCTGAAAGTAAATGCAGATAAAGTCTATTTAAAGAAAAAGGGCTGGCCTTTTAGCATAGTGGTCTGGTTTGGTTTTTTCCTGATGGTCATAGTAGGTTTCTGGGAGGGAAGGGGATTTATGAATCCGGGCACCACTTTTTATTACCTGTATGACAAGCTCTATTATCCTTTGAATGCTACCATGTTTTCCATTTTAGCTTTCTTTGTAGCCTCAGCCTCTTACCGGGCATTCAGAGCCAGGAACAAAGAGGCGACTATTCTTTTGATTGCGGCTTTGTTTGTGATGTTAGGCCGGGTTCCTTTTGGATATTATCTTTCCTCCTGGCTTCCAGAGGGGTGGAGATTAGGAAATATCACTGATTGGATAATGGATTTCCCTCAAACCGCTGCGCAGCGGGCTATAATGATAGGAATCGCCCTGGGAATAGTTTCCTCCTCTCTCCGGGTTTTATTAGGTCTGGAGAGGACCTTTGCCAGCGGAGAATGAAATAGGTTTTTGAGGAGAGAAGATGAATTTTTTAGAAAAGCTCTTAGCCCTTGACCGCAGGATAATCTTCCTTTTCATCGCTATTGCCGTAGCCTTGCCTTTGTTTTTTACGGTCAAATTACATATTGAGGTTACGCCGGTTGTCAGGAATTTACATAATGCGATGGAAGCCTTACCTCCCGGGTCTAAGGTCTTGGTATCGTTGGATTATGATCCGGGCTCTATGCCTGAATTACAGCCTATGGCTGAGTCTTTTTTCCGCTACTGCTTCATGAGGGATTTAAAGATAATCATCATAGGGCTGTGGCCCAACGGGCCTATTCAGGCTAATTCAGCTTTAGAGGTCATCCTGAATGAACCTGACATAAAGAAGAAAAACCCAAAGTATGGCATAGATTACGTGAACTTAGGATATACTGCCGGAAACGAGGTGGTTATCGAGAGGATGGGAAGCGATATTCCTGTCACCTTCCCTAAGGATTACAGCGGAAATAAAACTGAGGACCTTCCTTTAATGAAGGGGGTAAAGAATTTCAATAATATAGATTTTGTGTATAACCTTTCAGCTGGCTACCCTGGCACGGTAGAGTGGGTCTTGTTCGGGGTTGACCCTTACAAAATAAAGTTAGGCGCTGGAAACACCGCAGTCCAGGCTCCTCAGATTTACCCTTATCTCAACAGCGGACAACTCGTCGGGCTTTTAGGCGGCATGAAAGGCGGGGCAGAATTCGAGATCGCTACCGGAAAACCGGCTAAAGCGGTAAAATTTATGTTCTCCCAATCTGTATCCCATGCGCTCATCTGCTTTTTCATCCTTATAGGCAATTTCGCTTATTTTGCTACCAGAAAGAAGAAAGGTGCATAAATGAAGAGGAGAAGATGATGGAAACGATCGGGATCTGGATAGCGGCTTTACTCACCCTGGGGATTTTCAGCTTTTTATATAAGGATAATCCCTTTTATAAGTTTTGCGAATCTTTATTTGTCGGGATCTCAGCAGGATACTGGTTTGTGACCACTTTCTGGCAGGTCTTTATGCCCAAGCTTGCAGATAACTTGGTCGCTGGTAGATTTTATTATATGATAGGAGCCATTTTCGGCGTGCTGATGCTCCTACGCCTTTTCCCAAAGATCGGATGGCTCTCCAGATGGTCATTGGCTTTGGTTGTGGGCACAACTGCCGGGCTTTATTTCACCCGTTACCTGGTAAGCAACGGAATGGTCCAGGTGCAGAACACCATCATTCCCCTTTATGTAAAAGGCAACTTATCTCAGACCATAGGCAATTTAGTTATTGTGATCGGGACTTTTAGCGGCTTGATCTACTTTTTCTTTTCCAAAGAGCACAAGGGTGCCTTTGGAGGCTTAGCTAAGCTGGGCATCTGGATTTTGATGCTTTCCTTTGGAGCCTCCTTCGGCTATACGGTTATGTCCAGGATGTCTCTTCTCATAGGAAGGATGGATTATCTCTTAGGTACCTGGCTGGGACTAATCCACTAAGAGATTAGACATGTCAACATACAGATAACGGAAAGGATCTTATGAGGTATAAAAACCTGAGAAGTTCACTGGTCTTGACGTTTTTTTTATTTTTCCTGATTTTACCTTTAAGTCAGATTTTAGCTCAGGATGACACCCTGCCCCCACCCCCTCCCACTGAGGTCAAGGCTGGTGATACTCCGAATGATAATGGTCATTCTATCACCATAACCTGGAAGCTTTCCGGAGATGATGGAGCAGGTAAGAAAAATGTGGTGGCTTATGAGATCTTAAGATCAGAATCGCCTACAGGCGAGTTTGTAGTACGGGGGATGGTGCCTGCTGGTAATAACACCTATCAGGATCGAGGAGCTAAAGAAAAGGAAGATAAGAACTATTTCCCTCCACATAAGGATTTTTATTACAAAGTCAGAGCCAAGACTTTAAATTCCTATTCAGAATCCGGGGTGGCTGGACCAGCCGTAGCTTACGGGCAGTGGTTCCATATCGGCAAGCTGCCGGTATTTGTGGGAACTTTAGCCTTTACCATAATGGTATTGGCTTTTATCAGCCTGGCACGTAAGGGTAAAGAGTTTTACGTAAGGCCATTGGCAGGTATAGATGCGGTGGACGATGCTATCGGTAGAGCTACGGAGATGGGAAGGCCTATACTTTACATTTTGGGCCTGGGTTCTGCGGCGGATATCGCCACCATCGCTTCATTTACCATCCTGAATAGAATTGCAAAAAAGACCGCTGAGCATAAAACTAAAATAATCGTTCCCTGCAATGACCCGATCGTTATGTCTGTTGCCCAGGAGACGGTAAAAGCAGGATATCTGGATGCCGGCAGGCCGGACATGTACAAAGAGGAGAACATATTCTATCTGACCTCCATGCAATTTGCCTATGTGGCAGCAGTTAATGGTATAATGCTTAGAGAAAAAACTGCAACCAATTTTTATTTAGGGAAATTCTATGCCGAGTCTTTGATCTTGGCTGAGACCGGCTCAGTGGCTGGCTCTATCCAGATCTCCGGCACAGATGAACTTGCCCAGATACCTTTCTTTGTGGCGGCAACTGACTTCACTTTAATCGGAGAGGAGCTTTATGCCGCATCTGCCTATTTAGGCAGGGAGCCTTTGCTTTTAGGGGCTTTGAAAGCTCAGGATTTAGCCAAGGCTATAGTGATGTTAAGCTTAGCCTTGGGAGCTCTGGCAGCCAGCTTTCATTTTGGCTTCTTTTTGAAATTGTTTACAGTTCAAATGTAAAAATATAGGAGAAACCTGATGCGCAGACAACTTCCCATCTTAATAGTATTCGTCTCCGGCGTTTTCATGATCATCCAGTATTTTATACCTCACGAATCGTTTGAGTTTATTTATGAATATGCTATGGACTGGATAATAATCATCGGGATCTTCGCCATGCTTTTAGGTCTGTGGAGCTTGACCCGGGTAAGTGTGTCCAAGGTTCAGACCAAAGCTCCGGGCTGGGGGTTTTCAGTGATGACCCTTATCGGACTGGCGACTATGCTTTTTTTAGGGATATATAAAGGGAACAAAAGCATAGCCGAAGGAACCTTGTTTATGGATATCTTCTGGAATATCTACACCCCTATTCAGGCTACCATGTTCGCTTTACTGGCTTTCTACATCGCCTCAGCTGCTTATCGAGCCTTCAGGGCCAGAACTGTTATGTCAACAATTCTTCTGGTAACCGCTTTAGTGATTATGCTGAGGTTGATCCCTTTGGGTCCTCTCTCCGGTATAAATCAAACCCTGGCCTCCTGGATTTTGACTGTACCAAATATGGCAGCCAAAAGAGCTATCTGGATAGGTATAGGTTTAGGTGCTACAGCTACCTGTTTGAAGATCATATTCGGCATCGAGAGAGCTTACATGGGAAAGGACTGATAGGCTATAATCCAACGGCTGAAAGCAATAGTTGAATGGAGGAATAAAAGATGACTTTTTATGAAAGGCTAATGCAGTTAGACCGGAGATGGATCTATTTAGCAATAGCCATTGCGGTGATCATACCGGTCCTTTTACCTTTTAAAGTTCCGGTCTATATCACCCCTGAGGTGAGAAGCGTTTACAATTTCGTGGAGAATACCCAGCCGGGCGAGATAATTTTTCTGGCGATCGATTATGACCCCAATGCCATGGCGGAATTGCATCCCATGGCCAAATCCATTATGAGGCAGGCTTTTTCTAAAAACATAAAATTGATAATCTCAGCTTTGTCCCAGAACGGACCTGGTATGGCGGAGCAGTTGATTTCCCAGATCTCCAAGGAGTACAACAAAAAAAATGGGGTGGATTATGTCTATTTAGGATACAAGCCCTATTTTGGTATCGTGATCTTAGCTATGGGGCAGAATTACCGCATTCCCTTTCCCACAGATTACTACGGCACTCCTTTAGATTCTCTGCCGATGATGGATGGGGTGAGGAACTACGATGATGTCAAAGGGATCATTGACATCGGGGGTGGGAATATCACCGAGTACTGGATAAATTATGCTAATGGACGTTATAAGGCAAAAGTGGCTTTAGGGGTAACCGGGGTTATGACTGCGGACTATTATCCTTTTCTCCAGTCCGGTCAGGTCTTCGGCATCTTAGGTGGTTTGAAAGGGGCATCTGAATATGAGAGATTGACCAAGCGTGAAGGCGAGGCTACTGAGGGGATGAGCATTCAGACTGTGGCTCATTTGGTGGTTATCGCTTTCATCCTCATTGGAAATATCGGATTTTTTATGTCTAAAAAGAAAAAATAAAAAGGTAAGGAGGAAAGAGTAATGGTTACTGATTTAACAACTGCGATTTGGAATACCGTAGCCGTATTTTTAACCTTTTGTATCTTCTCCTTTCTATATAAAGACAACCCATTTTATAAGATCGCCGAGCACATAGTGGTGGGGGTTTCTGCCGGTTATTTTGCCGCGCTCCTTTTATGGGATGGTCTGGTACCTAAACTCTGGGAGCCGGTTGTAAAACAGGGGAAATGGTATTATCTTATCCCCGGGTTCTTAGGGCTTTTGATGTGGACCCGTTTTTCCAAGAGATATTCCTGGATCTCCCGTTTTTCCATCGCTTTCTATATGGGCATAGCCACCGGCGTGGCAGTACCTCTTTACGTGCAGAACTATGTGCTCAGACAGCTGATCTCGACTATGTTGCCGGTACACTTTCAGAACCTGACCGGGATTTTCAATCTTTTGATCATTTTGGGGGTCTTGTGCTCCTTGATTTACTTCTTTTTCTCCAAGGAACACAAAGGCGCGATGGGTCTCGCTGCCAGGGTAGGGATCTGGAACTTGATGGTCGGTTTTGGAGCGGGATTTGGCTTAACCGTAATGGGAAGGGTATCTCTATTAATCAATAGGGTCCAGTTTCTGGAGAACTACTTCCCTTCGCTTATTAGATTCATTAGGTGATCAGAGAGTTGATCTAACTGAAAAAAAATGAAAAAGCGTTTTCCTTTTAAAATTTTCAGCTT
>Ga0315275_10008202_pt1 | contig 10157 bp, 12 predicted proteins | sample YL17G03_0_MG_FD_205557 | JGI IMG/M metagenome (GOLD analysis project Ga0315275, IMG submission 205557) | Sediment microbial communities from Yellowstone Lake, YNP, Wyoming, USA - YL17G03_0 | ecosystem: Environmental > Aquatic > Freshwater > Lake > Sediment | place: USA: Wyoming | collected...
TAAGAGGAGTCCCTATAGGATTATTCAGTGAGGATTATCCCACCCTAAAGGACCGTCAGATTAGTCGTATTGCCAGGGAGTTTCCGTCTTATTTGGGCGAGTTGAAGGAGAGTAAGGAAGAGGGGTTCGCCTTTTTCATCAAGGAAGTCTATGGAGGAGGACGGATTCTTCTAAGGAATCTTGATGACCCGTCAAAGTATATGTCCTCGGAGTTTGCTGGGATTTTTGTAGACGAACTTACAAGGAATAATGAGCAGACCTTCCAGGACCTGAGGAATAGGTTGAGGTATCCCGGTATTGAAGGGGTAAAGTTCATGGGGGCATCAAACCCAGGAGGGATAGGACATGGGTGGGTACGTAAGTTCTTCATAGATAAGGCGGCGTATGATGACCCGGAAAAGGAGAGATTTTTCTATGTCCACGCCAGTGCATATGACAACAAATATATAAGTAAGGACTACATCCATCAGCTGGAATCCCTCCCTCCGAAAAAGAGGAGAGCCTACCTTGAAGGCAATTGGGATATCTTTGAGGGTCAGGTGTTTACGGAATTCAATAGGGAAATCCATGTCATCAGTCCCCTTGTCCCACGGGATGCCTATGCTTTGGTCGGAGGTCTGGACTGGGGCTATAGTGCCCCTACGGTACTCTTATTGGGTGCCCTCTACCCTCAGGAGTTTGAGGGGAAGAGATTCCATAGGCTTATCATATATAGGGAAGTGGATGGTATGGAAATCACCCCGGAAGTATGGAGCAAGAAGTGGAAACAAATCCTCGAATTTCAACGGAGTAAGGTCTATGGCGACCCTGCAATGTTCAATAAACTCCAGGATAGTTCTTTTTCAATATCCGACCAATTCAAGCGGGAAGGAATATATATTCATAAATCCACAAATAATAGACTGAACGGCATCACAACCATCCACAATTGGTTAAACATAGCTCCGGACGGATTCCCTTTTATGCAAATCACCGATAACTGTACCAGACTGATAAAGACCCTCCCTGAGGCAATGTATGACGACAATGTGAGTGAAGATGTCGATAAGAACTGGGCAGAAGACCATTGGTATGATAGTTTGAGATACCTAACAGCCATGCTCAAATGGGCTCCTGGCGGAGTAGGAGGAGTGATGCGACCTAGCGGTCAGAAAGTCGGAGTGCCAAAATATCAGATAGTAAATGACAAGGGGGAATTCGTCAGTCTGGACCCTGATAAGTTCAGTGAGGGACAGAAAGGTTCGGTATATTATCCGAAATGATATCATATATATATGGATGTACTTGTCTTACAACAGAAAAAGAAAATAGATGTCACATCGGTGATAATCAGTAGTGACCCCACTGATAAATTGGGCGAAGTCTTACATATGTTTTTCTGCTATAATTGCCAGAATCCTCTCTTTCAATATATAGGTAAGGTCATGCGGATAACCCCAGGAAGTACCCCGCTATCATTACCCGTCCTTTTGAAATGCCAACGGTGTAAGAAAGTCTACCAAATCGAAGATATTTTGTAGCGTGATATAATTAAAAGAGTATTGAGTTTACACTGTAATTGGTTATATGTTACAAAACCCAACCCAACTCATTAAAGACGACAATCCCATTGAAGCAAAAGAAGGTATTATTCAGGAGGCAGACCCCCTTTCGATAGATATTGAAGATAGTGAACTTGCGAGAGTTCTGGAAAAAAGAATAACAGATTCAAAAAAATACTTTAACAGTGTCTACCAATTGGACATCCGCCGAGAAAAGAATGAAACCTATCTTCTCGGAAGACAGATAGGCAAGAATGAAAAAGCCAACAAACTGCGGGGGTATGAAGCACGGTATCAGGACAACGCACTGTATGAAATAGAGGCATCCATAAAACCAGTCGCCCTTAGCCGTATGCCCAACCTCATCGTCACCCCCGGCAATCCCAGCCCGGAGGCAAAGGAAAGCGCAAAAAACATATCATTAATTGTTGATAGTGACATAAAAACCCGCCAAACAAGAAAAGTCCTCGGTATGGGATTCAAACACCTCCCCATCTACTTTACAGGAATTATTAAATGTATATGGAACCCTGAACTGGATGACTATGAATTCATCAATATCCACCCCAATAACATTGTGGTCGATGAACAATGTCCCATTAATGACGTGGATTACATGAGTTTTGTCGCAGAAGCGGTAAAGACAACACCGCAGCAAATCATCATGCGCTTCCCCAAAAAAGAAACGGAATTCATCGAGGAAATGAACAAACAGGGCGTAAAAATAAAACAGGGCGAGGATTGGAAGCTCATGGCGACCTCACTCAAATATTGGGAAGTCTGGTTTACCTGGTATAAGAAAGCAGAAGAAAACCAATATGAACGCATAGAAGGACTCCTCTGGAAATACGGCGACATCATTCTAAAAAAGATGAAAAACCCTAACTATGACTATGAGGGGGAAAAGAAATTCTTCACCTACGACGAAGTAACGGGAGAAAAACACGAATCCAAGGAAAACGAACTGGCAGCAGCGGCAATCGGTCCGATGATGGGATTACCAACCCCCAATATCCAACAGGAAACCATCTATCGGAACTACTTTGATATGCCCCACAAGCCCTATTACTTCATGGGGTATGACCAACTTGGAAAAATAGCCTATGACGAAACCTCAAGAATAGAGCAAAACATCTACAATCAGGAAAACATAGATACAATAGGAAAGAGAATCATAGAAAAACTCAAGGACAGGGGAAAACACATCTTCAGTAAAGAAGCAGGGCTGACAGGAAAAGACCTTGAGAGAATGGATATGAACAACCCCGACCAGGACATCCTTGCAGAAGGAGATGTCAACAAAGTCCATGCGTGGATGCAACCTCCTCAACCCTCCCAACCAGAGTTTGCTGAAATAAAAATGGCGAGGGAGCGGATGTTTACATTAGCGGGTGCAACCAATCTTAGCGGAATATTACAAAGCAATGTCGCAACAAGTAACCAAATCGCACGGGAAGCCAATTTCAGCCGTATTGACGACATCACCGAAGAAACCATCAACGCAGCAGCGGAATGGATGGCGAGGTGGACACTCCAGATGATAAAGCTCAGATATTCCCAAGAAAAGATGAGAAAAATATTAGGTTCTAAAGGAACGACAACATTCCTTAAAATAAAATCCGACATGATAGACGACGGCATGGAAGTGCATATCAAAGCGTCAGGAAGTGACAAACAAAAAAGAAGTAATCTTGCTATTGACCTAGCCAAACTCAAAAGTATTGACCCGCTTTCCCTATTTGAAGACTTAGACCTTAATGACCCAGAAGGACGGACGGAAAAACTTTTAATGTTATCCACGGACCCGCAAGGTTATTTGATGAAGTTCGTGATGAATCTCACTCCAGAGGAAGCGGCAGCAAAACTCAACGCTCAACCTATGCCAGGACAACCAGCGGGACCAGAAGCTCCACGACCACCGTTTATCAATCCGCCACAAACCAATCCGCAGCAACCAATCCCAGGGAATACTGCCCAAGCCCCAGTTGCCCCTCCGACTGGAGTTGCTGCCTCACCGCAGTAATATGGAACCAACACAACCAAAAGCACCTCCATGGAAACAATTCATCTCTTTCATAAATGAGAAGATTAACGGAAAACCTGACCCAATTCCTCCTAATTTAGTTCAATCAACTAACCCGGAAAGAGTAATCCGTTCCGGTAAATTAACTCCAACTATTGCACAAAGACGGGATGAAACAATCTTTAATCCTTTTTCAACTCCAACACCGACTTCTACACCAACAGAACCAATAACTCCACAGATAACAGCACGGAATCCAAATTACTCAAAATATAATCCTCAACCGGTGGTGGTAGATGCCATAACGAGGGCAGCCAAACAATATGATATGGACCCGTCAATACTTTTTGATGTTGCCTTACAGGAAAGCAGTTTTAATCCGAATAGCATAAATAAGACAACAGGACTCAATGATAGCGGATTATTCCAATTTACCGATAGCACGTGGCAGACTGTTAAAAACTATGCCAATATGCCGGGGTCTACATTAAAGTTACCAAGTGATAATCGGTTAGACCCCTACACCAATGCTCTGGCGGCAGCATATCTGATTGCCCATGGTCAACTGGGAAGATGGAACAGTAGCAAGAATGTATGGGGACAATACTACAAACCCGAAGAGTTGCAACAATACTATTCTCAGACTCTTTAGTGATACAATATATATATGAAGTTAAAAGTCAAAGGAACCAAAACAATACTTAAAGTAAATGACCAAGTGAAGATGGGTATGGAAGTCGAGAAAGAGCATGATGACCTTACGGATGGCGACCCTAAAAAAATACGGATGATAGTGGATGCCCATCTAAAGGAATGTCCGGATTATTATACAAAACTTGCTAAGATGGAGGACGATAAGGAAGTTGATGAAAAGGAGAAGTAATGCCTTACAAAATTATCCATAAGAAAGGAAAATACTATGTTAAGAAAAAAAGCACAGGTAAAACGGTGGCTACGACAGATTCGTATAAGAATCTCAAAGGTATTCTTTGGCATCGTTCACATGGTGAGTAAGTAGGAATTATTGAAAATGATATACTATATATAAGGAGAATTTACTCTATGGCAAAAAAGAAAACCGAAGAAGAAGTAGTCATTGAAGAAACCCCCAAGGAACCTGAATACAAGGAAATCCATGAAACCAAGTTGGAGGATATTGTTGGTGAACCAAAAGAAGAAGAAAAAGAAATAAAAACCGAGGTTAAAGAAGAAGAAAAAGAAATAGAGTGGGACCCCAAAAAGTTTGAAGAAGACATGACGGCAAAGATGGGGAAAATCAGTGAAGACTCCGCAAAGAAAGTCCTGGAAACCATCACGAAATCCAAGGAACCAGATAAGGAAGAAGATACAGAATTAATCTCCCCATGGAAAAAAGAAGACAGACCCCCAAAAGACTACGAAGAGGTTTCAGATTGGGGAATAAAGAAAAAAGAGATATTGGATAAACGCCATGACGTTGAGGTACAAAAACAAACAGATGAACAAACCGAAAAAACTGAGGAATTCAACAAACAACAGATTGAATCCTTCAATAAATATACTAATGAGCAACTCAATGACTTAATGGAATCAGGAAAGTTCCCCAAAGACGATACGGAAGCTAGAAAGGCTCTTTTTCAAACTATGTTAGATGTGAATATCGCACGGGACAAAGAACATAAAGCTCCCATCTATTCAATTAAAGAAATCTTCTATGAACACTATAAGAAACCGGAAAAGAAAGAAGTTGCTGGTGGTGATGCACCCATTTCAACCGGAAAATCCGCAGTGACCACAGATGAAAAAGAGGTCAACTATAATGATGTCCACAAGAAATCTTTCATAGATTTACTTCTTGGAAAATAAGAGGTGGTATAATGTAATTAATAGTGGCATATACCATTTATGGTATTTTAGAAGACTTTACTTCAATATTCCCCTAGATTAATAATTTCAAAGGAGGCTAATATGGCATACGACGGAGCTTCTTTCGGCAATCGGGTAGATAATTTTACCTACCAGAAGATTGCAGCGAAAGTAGTCGACAACATTCTAAACAGCCCAACACTCGCATCCCGATTTATGGGAAAAGCAAAACCGTTTGTTGGTAAAACCATGGATTTTCCCGTGGATATAACAAGTGACTCACAAGGTCAATGGTTCAATGGTCTTGAAACATTAGACGCAGCAGCAGTCACAACCACAATCCCACTTTCCTATGCTCAGACAAATTTTGAGCAACCGGTAGTGAAGATAATGGTTGAAAGTTTTGCAAATAGTGGTACGCAACAGGCAATCCCGCTTGATGTGTTCAAATATGAAAAGGCATGTGCCGAAACCCTACAGGCAGTTGGAACAGCGTTCTACGGAACGGGTACGACCAACCAAATGAACGGTCTTGGTAATATCGTCTTGGATAGCGGAACCATCGGTGGACAAAGCCGAACCACATATAGTGTGCTTAATGCATATTTGTTAGCGTCAGGTGGAACTATGACATTGGCGAAACTCGCCCAAGTCGTAGATAACGTATCAGCATCAGGGTTGGCATCTGAGGAACCGACAGTGCTTGCTTCAAACAAAACAGTTTGGGCATTATATGAGCAACTGTTAGCTCCGACAGTGCGACATGAGTATACTTCCAGCGGATATAACGCTATGAGTATCCGTGGAACACGGGTTGAGAAATCCGATGCAACAATCGCCGGAGGTCAGGGGTTCAATGCACTTACATTCAGGGGAATTCCTTGGATAAAAGATGACTTTGCAACCGCACAGACCATGTTCGCTCTGAACGAGAACTATCTGTTCTACGCAGGACGCACACAGGTTCCGGAAGATTGGAAAGGATTCTTGGAGAAAGTGAACCTTGGTACGATGAAAGCCTATGAAGGTACAGGAGCAGAAGCAATGTCGCTTCCCTCTGAATACAATGGCTGGTTCTACCAGAAAGAGTTAGTCATGCCGTCACAAGCAGGTATGATTTCTCGGTTCTACGTCATAGGTCAAATGATGACGACACAACCAAGACGCTTGGGTAAATTGACAGGCGTGACAGGGGTATAAAACCCATAGTATAAAAACATTACAATAAAGAAAGTAGGTGAAATATGAACTTAGCAGGACCAGCAGTAGGAGCAGGTCAGGGTCTATATACATCCTCATCTGTGAAATATCACAAATTGGGACAAATAGCATGGACACCTGATGGACGCAAGTTTCAATACTGTTTAGCGGGAGAGCTTTTGGTAGCAGGTGACTTCTATCAGACAGCAGTTCACGCTTCAACGTATGTGAGTCAGGCAGTTCCGGCAACGGTAGCGATTGGTTCATCAACCATCACTATCACCACGGGAGCAGCATTCACTGCAAATCAATTTGCAGACGGATATGCAATCGTTTCTGCAGGAACGGGTATTGGACAGATGTTCTTGATAAAATCTCATCCGGCGGCAGACTCAGGTGCAACCTGTGTCTTAACCCTTGATGAAAAAGTGAGAGTCGCTTTAGACACTACATCTACAGTTACGACCATCAAGAATGCGTTTGACAGTGTGGTCAAATGGGCAGTAACCCAGACAGGCTCATCCGCAGGTGCAGCAGTCTATCCAATCGCAAGTGGCGAATATGGATGGTTACAGACAGGTGGAATGAGTGCGTGTTTATCGGATAACGTGGCAACAGCCGCAGAAACGACAGGGATTAGTCCATCTACAACCACCGCAGGAGCGATAACGAAAGCAGTGACAACCCAAGAAACAATTGGAGGGTCAGCGCAAGTAGTGACCGTGAGTGCAGCAGTTGCAGCAGTACGATTGAATATAAACTAATTGTCTATTCACTCCGCCTTTTAAGAGGAGGGCGGAGATGAGGAGATAATCCTCAAAAGGAGTATTATGAAAAAGAAAGAAGAAGTGAAAGAAATGAAACCTTGTGACGTATGCAAGGGAACAGGACATAATCCTAATGATGAGGATAAATCTTGTCCGAAATGTAACGGTACAGGAAAAATTTAATAAAAAGATAAACGCTTGACGAGAAGCAGTAGTGCTCTCCACACTATTGTGCATATTCAGGAGCGAAAGGAGGTGAAAAATATATGATGTTAGCACGAGATTACATGCCCGCAGTAAAATACGGGGCTAAATGGTTACAGACAGATATTGCAGGACTTTTAGGACTTCCTTATGTAGGAAATGTCTATTATGTAGACCCATATGCAGGTGATGATGCAGCGAATGATGGAACAGTCCAAAATGCAGCATTCAAAACAGTCGCAGCAGCTTTCGCAAAATGCACCAGTGGTAAACACGATGTAATTGTGATTGCACCTACGGGTGGAACAGGACGTACAATAGAACCAGCAGCAATTGCGTGGAATAAACGATTTACGCACTTGATTGGTAGTTGTGCGCCAACAGGTTCTACTCCTAGAGCAGGTATGGGATTCACATTGGCAGCCGCAACAACGACCCCTCAATTTGTTCTTTCAGAGAACGGTTGTATATTTAAGGATGTTGTATTTTCACAAGCAGTCGCAGACAGCTATGCGTTGGTGAAAATAACAGGAGACTACAATTATTTTGAGGGTGTGCATTTTAACGGGATTGCAAACGCAACCGCAGGTGATAGCGCAAATGGATATGACTTGTACCTAAGTGGTGGAAGTGAAAACACATTTGTACGATGTACTGTCGGAAATGCAACAAATGCACGTTCAGCAGCAAACTGTGCCTTGAAAGTGGACACAAACTGCTCAATGGATAAGTTTATAGGTTGTATATTCAATATTTGGGCAGATAATGTAGGAGCATTACTGGTAAACTTTGGAACTACACCAATAGACCGATACATCCTATTTGACCATTGTTTGTTCTCAAACGGTGGTGTCAATTCAGGAGGAACAGATTTGACCGTAGCAATGAATTCAAACGCAGCTATGGGTGGCTCTGTGATTATGTGGGACTCATGGTTTTCAGGTGGAGCAGCAGTCGCAGATGACTTTACACAGTTCTGGGCAATTGGAGCGATGACAAAGAATACGTCAGCAGCAGCAGGAGAAGCGATAATAATGGCGTAATGACTATTTATTCAGCTCCTATTTTGGGGGCTGAAATAAGGAGTAAATTATGACACATAAATATGTATTTGAAGTAGGACCAAACGGAGAAAATAACATAAAGGGAGAATTATCCTTTGATGCATCTGGGTTAAAAACATATACGTTGGAAGCATCAAGTACACCAATCGCACGGGACACATTAGAACATTTTACGGAATTTATGGACCTTATCAGTGACATATTTGTACAAACAGGTGGCGTTAAAAAAATAACAGTTATAAGAAAGGACTAATATGGCAACCACAACAGCAACATTTTGGAGAGATGCAAATAGAGTACCCATCACTCAGTTTGGAGTGGTTGTATCTAGACCAACCTCATTTACAACAGATGGGACAGTCGTTATTCCACTTTTTCATATTACTGGAGCAGTATTGGTTAATGCACTTTGGGGTGTTGTGACAACAGCTCTGGGTTCAAATCATACCGCAGCTTCATGGAGATTGAATGACCAAGGGGCACAAATATATCTAACCGCAGCAGGTGGTACAACATTATCCAGTGACGCAGCGGGGTCAGTTATTCTAAAAGATAAATTAGTAGCTGTTGCGGTAACTGAACTTAATAATACAGATGGAGTAGTATCTGAAACTGCTACAGCAGGTATTCCAGTATTCTCTCCGTTTGTTTTAGTAAAGAAAACAGCAGCAACAACAGATATTGAATACCGATATATAACAAATAATACATCTCTCGGAGCGATAACATTTTATTGTGCTTTCGTTCCTCTATCTTCGGATGGAGATGTAACCGTAATATAAGAATTCTTCAATATGGTATGATATATTAAAGGAGAATTTACTCTATGGATACATCATTACAAGGTGAAGCGTGGCACAAAGAACAACGCCGTCGCTCACAGGACCTCATTCGTGTAGCAAACCCAACAGAGAAAGACTATGTTTTGGTCTGGGAAGACCAGAAATTCATCATTCCCTCAAAAGACAATGATAAGGGTTGGGGGAAAGGGATGCGGGTCATGCAACGCTATTTAGCACAAAAATATACCAAGGAACTCACGGATAAAATCATCATGGAAAAAGGAGATAAGGAACTGGAGGAAAGAAAAAATAAACTACGGGATAGGGGAGATGTGGACCCAACGTATAATGCCAATATTCAACTTCAGTATGCAGGACGTACGGATGACTCAAAGACACGAGAACCTATTGAAGATACGTTATGGATGGGTATAGAGGAAGAATTCGGAGTGGATTCTGAATTTGTTGAAATAAAGGAAGAAAAGCCCATGATGATGAAAGACCCATTCCAACGGTTAAGTGATAAAAAATACTCACCAGACACATTAAAGGTTGTTGCTTCGATTGAGGAAAAACCCGAAATATATATCGCAAAAAAAGATAGAAAGGTGGAAGTATGACACTCCGGGAAGCAGCATCACAGATATTCAATTATCGGATAAAAGAGGGAGATTTAGGTTGGGATGAGATGGTACAGGAGTTAAGTAAAATGGGTACGTTTTCTCTTTCAG
>Ga0315275_10008204_pt1 | contig 10156 bp, 9 predicted proteins | sample YL17G03_0_MG_FD_205557 | JGI IMG/M metagenome (GOLD analysis project Ga0315275, IMG submission 205557) | Sediment microbial communities from Yellowstone Lake, YNP, Wyoming, USA - YL17G03_0 | ecosystem: Environmental > Aquatic > Freshwater > Lake > Sediment | place: USA: Wyoming | collected...
TTCTTATTATAGTGTCACCCACCCCTTGCCATGAACCATTATTGAACCCAACTAAATTCAGAGATCATGAAATCGTATTGGCGTTGTAAGAAAAATTCCATCGTTACCTAGATCAATGAGGGAATTAAATTAAAAATCGCCTTAGAACCATGCATTAAAGAAAAGTGTGATGAGTGACGGGATGGCTTGTGTATCCATATGAGCACGGCAGGGAAATAACGATGTACTCTAAACCTACAAACCAACCAGATCACCTATTTTTCATCTTTCCATTGGAAGTCTAACTTTTGGCTTATTATTTGTCAAAATTTTAGACCTAAAATTATATCTATTCCTAGTCCTAATTATTAATAATGACAATTAAAAAAGAAACGACATTAATTAAAGTAAATAATAAAAGCGATTCGTTGCGTACAACAATCCCCATCTCAATAAAAGAGATATTTGAGTTGGAAGAGGGTAGTAAAATCAGGTGGATATATGATCGGAAAAAAGGACTGAGCATTGAGATTCCGTCTTCCAACGGAAATGGAAGGGGTGGGGTCTAATGCCCAACGGAACAACATTAATCGAACCGGTTATACCTGGCATAAATTTACCAATAAGAATCAATAAGGGAACGGATGAAGATTTTCCGGAATCTCAATATAAAAAATTGATCATACTTTCCGATATTTCATTAAATAAGACTGAGATTGAGTTACTCAATAAAATAGAAAAGAAATTTTCAAAAAATGGCTTCAGATTGAATATCGCAGAATCTCAAATAACCCTTTATCTTCAGTCATTAGATTTTTCGGCGTTTAAAAAATATATCACCGAGTTATTGGATGCTGAAGACCGCACCATAAACAAAACCCTTTTTTTAGATATGATTAATGAAATCGCTAAAATAAAAAGTTATGGAATAAAGGGCAAAAAAAGGCAGTACGTTACGTACAATAATGAGAGAAAAGTTGAAAATCGCCAGTCAAAGGTAGAACGACGCGGGTTATACTATTACGCACAAAAAAATAATTTCTCAAAGGTAAATAACGAGCTCCCGAAAAAGATTGAGAATCTAATAATAAACAAGGATAGCGAGACTGTATTAAAACAACTTCCGGATAATTGCATCGACTTAATCATAACATCACCACCGTATAATTTCGGATTGGGTTACGATACGTCGAGGGATGGAGTAAATTGGGAGAAATATTTCTATAAACTGTTCACTATCTTCGACGAATGCATCCGCGTTCTAAAGTATGGTGGTAGAATAATTGTAAACATCCAGCCGTTGTTTTCAGATTACATCCCTAGTCACCACATTATTTCAAACCATTTTATGGAGAAAAAACTAATCTGGAAAGGTGAAATTCTCTGGGAGAAAAATAACTATAATTGTAAATATTGTGCGTGGGGGAGCTGGAAAAGCCCCAGCAGTCCATACTTGAAATATACCTGGGAATTTTTAGAGATCTTCGCAAAGGGCGATTTGAAAAAAGAGGGATCTCCTGAAAACATCGACATAAAAGATGATGATTTTAAAAAATGGGTAGTTGCAAAATGGTCTATAGCCCCAGAAAGAAAAATGGTCCATTACGATCATCCTGCAATGTTCCCGGAAGAGCTGGTAATGCGGGCGTTAAAACTGTTCAGTTATCAGGGTGATGTTATATTAGATCCGTTCAATGGTGTCGGTACAACATGCGTTGTTGCGAAAAGAACGAATAGAAGATATATAGGGATAGATATCTCTAAAAAATATTGTGACATCGCAAAGAAAAGGTTAAAAGAAGTTTTACCGGGAACAAATTAATCCGGCAAAATTCCCCCAAGTTCATTTCTTATCGCATCGTGAGATAATTTTTCCAAAACAATTTTTACTTCATTGAAAAACGAATAAACTGCATCAGAGTTAATCGGATTTGTTGTTTTACCTCGAATAATAAAAATTTGGTCTAACGGAGTTTGCCCTCTCGTGGGAATCTCATTGAGGTCAATCTCATTCCTCTCGGAAACACAATAGACCCTGACATTCGGAGATCCCTGTTTCATTTTCTGGGCAGTAAATTGTGACTCACTAAACATCGTTTTATCAATATACGTTTTGCATTCAATGGCGATTATTGGGATAATTATTGTGTATTGGTCCTCTCCAATATCTACTGTAAATTCCTTCCCGATACAAAAATCGATGTCCTTTGTTTTAATTTTCGCGTTTCCATTTCTGTCCAATACAACCCCGCCAAAAACACCTTTGTTAAAAAAGTCAAGGTTTAATCTTTCGATTTCTGGAATATCTTTTAAAAGAAAACCGCAGAATTCCTCTAAAACTGTTGGCCGGAATTTTGATTGGGATGTGATTCTATTATCTGCAAGGAATTGATCGACATGGGGGTAGTAGGCGTTTAATAATTCTACTTTTTTGTCGATATCCTCCATAGTTATCCCAATTATCCGTAATTGTTCTGCCTGATACGGTGTATAATATTGCTCTTTAAACTGAACAAAATCTTGGCACACTCTCCTATATGCATTCCCCTTTATATCCCGACATTTTCCGTTAATATTACTTTCATGATAGAAAAAATACCCAACCATATATTTTAGAATTCATTTTTGTCCATATCATCCTTGTGCGGGATATTCCGATTATTCTAATGGAGTGACCAAAATCTACATTTCAAATCAGGATCTTTAAATAAAACCTTAAGGTCTTCATGCCATAACATGCACTTTTCTTTAATGCATTCCTTTGGTCCTTCCGGATGGCTCATTGAGAATGGACAAATCTTCATATTTAAAAATAAACATCTTTTTGAGCGTTATATCTTCGCTATAACCTGTTTGCTGCGCGCCCGTTCTTTTTGTTCATCCTATTCAATATATCAAGCGATATAAATGAAAACACTGTTTTTCGACGGAAAAACTTATTATGTGGTCGTCTGAACTTGAGATCATGCGACTCAATAATGATTGTTAGGAGGTGAGAAATGAAGGGGAAGGGATCTAATGAATCACAGATCTGTAAAAAGTGCGGATTAAAAATGAGAGCTATCTCCAAATCGCGCCGCTTGTTAGATCTGGATGAAATGGGTGATATGACTGATGCTGAAGCATCTGAATATGAAGTTGCTGAGATGAATGATGATTCTGGAGAGTTTGGGATTGACCAAATTCTGTACGAATGTCCAAAATGCCATAATACAGCAACCGTTGAATTTTTGTAAATTATTTTAGAATGTTATAATAAACCGGAATAATAATTCGCGCCCGTTTCATTGGCGAAATTCGATAATTATTTAGATTCAAAAGAACTATTTATTTATATAAAATGTCTCGGAATGAAATAGAAGATCTTCTAGTATGGATCGGTGAGGGCATCATCGCGCTAGCTTGGTTTATCTTCAGACCAATAGTAGGAGAGATCTGGTTATTAATCAGAGTTCCTTTTGAGATGATTTATTCGTTTTACCAAATACTAATGGCATTAAGACAACTTCAAGAACAACTCCAAATTTTACAGTATATCTTACATATTATTCACAATCTGACTACACCACCATTGTTCCAAGGAATTTTACAATCAATCTCTCCATTTGCAAGTTTAATCTGGCTTTTGTTTGGGGGATATATCTTTTTCAAGATCGTTATCCCAACAGTTGCCGATGCGCTCTAAACCTCAAAACCAACCTTCATGCAACACCAACCGCTTGCACTTGCGATCAACCGCAGACGCAACAGAACTTATAATACAAATCTTAAAGAATTCTTGTTATGGGAATTGAAGATATCGTATATGATTTAATCAAAGAATACCGTGCATCAAGAGCTGACAAGCAAAAACAAATAGAGATTGCAAAGCTGATCGCGAAAAAAACATATCTTAGATTTCATTTTGAATGGAAGACTGAAAGAGATGCGGGAAGACACGAAAGGGCAATTACAGCTCAAAAGGCGATACTAAAACAATACGCTCAAATTTTTCTAGATATTGCAGTTGAAATTTATGATGTTTTACCTGACGAATCAGAAAGAATGCAAAACATTGCCTCAATAATGAAAAGTGGCGCTTATGCGATTATTATGCAGGGGGATAATACTACTACTACAATCGGAGATGAGTGCTCAGCAAAGGTTACAGAATTTGTACAAGAGTTGATAGAATAATTATTTTTAATCAAAATTTTTTAATTGTAAAAGAACCAATAATGAGATGCGTATCATCCGCAATAGCATCAAAATAGATGATCGTGGAATTGCGGTCACGTTGCTCCGCAATCTTAGTTCGCGGTAAGGTAAGGCTTGGCACATTTCCGGTTGCGTGGTGTTCTCCGGAATGGCGGGCCACGAGGGGGGTTTAAACCTCCCTCTCAATATCATAAAATCATTTTTTTATTATCTCGGTTTTAAAACAAAATAAATTGCAAAACCTAATGAAATTCCACAGATTAATGCACAAAACAAAAACTCAGTTGAAAATGGAGGGAGAAATACTGCGATAATTAAAGTAATTAAAAAAATTGCAGTAGAAATAATTGCATTTTCCGTATCTCCAATAATAACCACCTATCTAAATTTTCTTTTTTGTTAATCTTTTTAATAAAGCGCCATCTTGGAACTTTTTTAACATTTCTTTTTGATTGAGGTAGGTCTCTCTCTCAAAATTTTTCAAAAAGTGAGTGTTCTGATTGTTAAATTCTTGATCGAGACTAATTGCATTTACGTCTCGGTTAATCTCTTCTATTTAGTGTATTCGATCCTTTGATTTAATATAATAATAAGAGTCCTTGTTAAATATTCTGAACCGGTGTTCTGGCGGTTTTGGGATATACACGTATTTCGGTTTTCCAGGCGGTGTTATAATATTTCTTTGCGGCTTTCTATTAACACCGATGATATTTGCCCCAGTGACCGACGCCAATACATCCGATGCCGGATTATTTTCTTCAGCTGGGATTTCAGATATTATTTTATTAATATTTGTGTAATATGAGATAGTTTTATCAAAAAAACCCATCTCTTTAATTTTATTATTAAAATGGCGGAGTCTGCCTAATTGTGCAGTCGTAATTGTTTTGCCCTCAAAGTCAAACCAGTAGTTAAAATATTCTTTTTTAACATAATGTTCTATTAGTTTATCCTGTTCATTTCCTGTCATCCTAACAGAAATAGGCACAAAAATTGGTTTAGTGTTTTTTAAATTTAAAATGTCAAATGACTCGTCAACAAAGCGAAGATAATTTTCATCAATTAGTGTCTCTATTTTTTTCCATTTCATCTCATCAATTAAGATTTGTTCATCGGGTATCGGGCATTCTAACCTGACAGTTGCTCCATAGAGGAATTGTTCCATCTTTTTGGTTGTGGGATTGTAGAAATGAAGCCCCCCAAATATTTCTCGTTCCGATTCTTCAGGATGGTGATAAGGGTGTGGTACCCAGTATTGACCTAAATCATTTCTAATAATATCTCGTATTGAATCCTCTAAAGTGCAGTAAAAAGGTGCTATTTTTGATATTAACTCCGCAGGAGGATCATGGCGATCAATAGCCTCTTTGGTTTTCGAATCTACATTAAATTCAACAATTACTTTTAGCGCAGATACCCACGCATTACCCAGATTAATTTTATCGAGATCTGGTTTGAGTGTAAAAGTACCCTCGTAATTAGTGTCAATAAAAACGTAATAATCGATGGCATCTTTTGTAAATTTTATCGATTGTTCTTTCAATTGAGGAAGCCATTTCCAAAAACCCAATTCCTAATAGTTGAAAAAGAAAAATGATACTAATCTAATTCTATGCTGTTCTTCTGTCATTTTGGTCGCCGAATATTTTATTTAATTCTTTAAGGCGTTTAAAATATTGCGGATACCAATTACTCCGCATAGTCCTGATATTATTGGTATCCAAAAAAATGCCACTGTTCTAATTACTCGATTTCAGTAATGTGGTGCTTCTTTAATTGTAGCGCGCTCTTATCGAAAGTTTCATTTCGAGATCGAAACTGTCATCTTCTCAAAATAATTATTATCACATATGAGGAGATAAAATGGAATTGGATTTTAATAAATTACTCGGAAAAACACAACAATCAAAAATCATAAATCCTATTGAAATTTTCAACGATTTGGATAAAGAAAGTGATAAAGTTTACCTTTGGCCAGGTCAAAAATCGGTTCTGGAATTATGGCATGAAACACACCGGTTAAAAAAAGACACTATTGTTAAGCTACATACTGGACAGGGTAAAACCCTAATTGGGCTTTTAATGCTTCAATCCTTGCTTAATGAAGGAAAAGGGCCGGCTCTCTATCTTTGCCCTGATAATACCCTGGTCAAACAAACTGTTAATCAAGCAGATGCTTTTGGAATAAAAATTGTCGAAGTATCAACTGAAACGACCGCGTTGCCACGAGAATTTTTAAATTCTGAAGCAATTCTCATCGCAAATTGTTATAAACTATTTAATGGAAAATCAGTCTTTGGAGTTGAAGGGACCGGTCGAGAGATTCGAAAAGTCGGAGCTATTGTAATTGATGATGCTCATAGGTGTTTGGAAATAATTAGAGATTCATTCTCGATTAGGAGTAAAAAATACGTTAAAACGGTAGAGGGATTAAGTAAAAATCCAGTATTTCCTAAATTGTTTGATCTATTCTCTGATAGTTTAAAGAAACAATCTCTTGGGAAATTTGATGATATTATTCAAGAACGTGATGAAATCTCAATTACAGTTCCCTATTGGGTATGGCATGAAAAAATATCGGATGTAATGAAGATAATTAGCGAACATAAAGACTCACCAGATATAAAGTTCTCATGGGATTTAATTAAGGACGAATTAGAGTATTGCCATTGTATTTTTTCAGGAACTCGGGTTGAAATTGTTCCTCGATTAGTCCCCATAGATTTGATTCCATCATTCTCAGACGCTAAACAAAGAATATTCTTATCAGCAACTTTAACCGAAGATGCATTTTTAATAAAAGATTTAGATCTTGATCCAGCTAGTGTTTTGCATCCGCTCATCGATACTGAGTTGAAATATTCTGGCGAAAGATTGATAATTTTACCTACTCTCGTAGATCCCTCGTTAAAACGGGAAGAATTGATTATATGGTTTGCAAATCTACCAAAAAAATATGGTTCGTTTGGGTTTTTTGCGATTGTTCCATCCGGCTATTATGCAAAATTTTGGAAAAATGCGACCGTTATTAGTGCTGCAAATTTTGAAGATTCGCTTGAATCACTAAAAGAAAATATTAAAAATAAAAAAGCGTTTGAACACTACATTCTTGTCAATAAATATGATGGAATCGACCTTCCCAGTCATACTTGTAGGATTCTTTGTTTAGATTCCCTTCCCTCGTATGATGCATTGATTGATCGTTACAACCATACTGTAATGCCTAACACGACAATTATCCAAAGAAAACTCGCTCAACGTATCGAACAAGGAATTGGACGTGCTATTCGAGGTGTAAATGATTACTGCGTTGTATTAATTATCGGAGCAGACATTTCGGCTTTTTTTTCAGAAAATGCAAAACGTGAATACCTTTCAAATGAGGCACAACGTCAGATAAAAATCGGGGAGGTTCTAGCCAAAGAAATTAGAAAAGGCAACCCTTCTTTAACGGCAATTGAAAATCTCATCCAGAATGTAATCAATCGAAATCAAGGATGGAAGGATTATTATAAAGAAGAAATGAGGGATCTTGAAATTAAACCAATTAATTCGATCTACATTAATCGAATAATGTTGGAGAGAGATGCTGAGAAATATTATCAAAAACAGCAATTCTCTCAAGCGATCTCAACTATTGGTAAAATTATTGAAGATGTAAAAAATGATAAAGATGAATTGGGATGGTATTTACAACTCAAAGCAAATTACGAATATTCTATCGATAAACGAAAATCACTTGAAACTCAACTTAGTGCATTTAATACAAATACCCGGTTATCTCGGCCGCCTGAGGGAATTCAATACGCAAAACTATCAAAAGGGAGTGTCAACCGTGCTCAGAGAATTTATGATTATATCCGATTAAAAGGTGATTTCACACCACTAATTCTCGAAGTTGACAATATTTTGGATAGATTAGTTTTTGGCTTGCCCTCAGATTTGTTTGAAGAAGGAATTGACGAACTAGGGAAAATTCTTGGATTTGAAACAAATCGTCCAGAACAGAGATGGGGGTGTGGTCCGGATAATTTGTGGCAAATTAATGACGATCATTTTTGGATAATTGAATGTAAGAATTGTGTTACCGCTAACCGGGGGATATCAAAAACCGAAGCAGGACAATTGGACACAAGTATAGCCTGGTTCGAAGAAAAATTTGAGGATTGCCATAATGTCCCAATAATGATACACCCGTCGAATAAGTTAATGTCTGATGCATTTTCAATAAAAACACTTTATGCAATTCGAGTGAATGAGCTTGAGAAACTGAAAAGTAACGTCAAGAATTTCTATAAATCGTTTTCAGGAGTGCCAATCGATTCGATCACGCCCGATGGAATCAAATCGAAAATAAAAGAATATTCTCTCGATTCAGAAGATATTAAAGCGACCTTGTCCAGAATAACAAAATAATTTTTTGTTTTAGTTCTGGATTTTTCTATCTTCGAGGTTCTAGCAGATTGTTGTTTAATATGAAAAGCGAAATTAAGACATATTATTATGACAATGATAACAACAACTACCCACAATTTTTTAAGATGATTCGTTTTCGAATTAAAGAAGGTTCATGATACTGACATGAAAAAACAAGAGATTTTATCTCCCTCTTATACCGGGTATTAAGTACCTCGAATCAATATATATACAAAATTTGGAAAAACGCCTATGACAAGAGAAAATGTTACAAAACGACAACATTTTATCCCTCAACAATATCTAAGAAATTTTTCTTTGTCTGGGGATCATCTCTATGTTTTTCCATTCTCCAATGGAAAACCATACTTGAATGAAATAAAAAATTTAGCAAAAGAAGATTTTTATTTTGGAAGTGACAGTGCTGCAATAAAATTTGAACACGAATTGAGTAAATTTGAACAACAACAGAATTCGTTGTTTAAAAAAATTATTAACAATTATCGATTAAACATTCTAAATAACGAGGAAAAAAAACTTTTACGATTTTTCACACTCTTTCAAGAATCACGAACAAAAACCTCTAAAAAATTTTCACAATATTTCGCTAATTCTTTGAAGACGACTAAAAATGGAGAAATCGACGTATTTCAAAAAATCCCTCGAAATGTTGGTAGAGAAATAAACGATGAATATCGCACCACATTTGGGTGGACTTTAAGAGCGCCTATACTCTCTCATGAGAGTATTTCTGATTTAAAGTCTATTTTGATAATTAATACAACTAATCAAAATTTTATTTGTGGCGATGCACCAGTTGTTCGATTTAATCAATTAAAAATTTTCAATGAGCGATTACAAAGTTTATTTTCACCGGGCTTGGAGATTTTTTACCCAATTAACAACGAGATTTTATTGTTCTTTTACGATCCTAGAGCTTATGACATTGATTGTGATTTTGATTCTACATGTTACTTAGATAAACAGACTGACCTTGACTCTCTCAATAAATTACAAATTATCAATGCCCTCGAATCAGTTTTTTTTTCAGATATTCAACAAAAAGATAACATTGAAAAAATCTATCAAGAAATTCAAAAAATTATTTACAAAAATGCGGAGGAGAAATACGGTTCTTATGAAAAACTAAGTAGTTTCATAAAAAGTAAGGATAACAATTTGTGGAATGTCTTTTGTTTAATTTCAAAATACTTCAATTATGAACTTGATCTTTCGTTTATTCACAAAAATGTGGAATACGAGCAATATTGGATAAAAAAATATCAGGATGCAATAGATACAAACCAACCCCAGGAATTGATTCGAAATAAGGATCTTGAGCAAAAAGTACGCACAATTATTGAAAAAGAAACAAAAATCGGTAATAAAGACAATCACTAATTCACTTTTGAAAAGAGCGCGCCGCGATGCGAACAGTTTAGCAGAACCGTGAAAGCGATTTTTACAAAAGTGGCATTTTTTTGGGATCCCTATAACCCCCTTATTGAATACGAGGGTATGAATTCGAACCTCTCCAAAACCCAATCCTCATATTACCACGGCC
>Ga0315275_10008205_pt1 | contig 10156 bp, 6 predicted proteins | sample YL17G03_0_MG_FD_205557 | JGI IMG/M metagenome (GOLD analysis project Ga0315275, IMG submission 205557) | Sediment microbial communities from Yellowstone Lake, YNP, Wyoming, USA - YL17G03_0 | ecosystem: Environmental > Aquatic > Freshwater > Lake > Sediment | place: USA: Wyoming | collected...
GAACGTGCTCAAGGGGGAGATGAGCCTCGTCGGCCCCCGCCCCCTGATGCCGCAGTATCTCGCGCGCTACACCAGGGAGCAGGCCCGCCGCCATGAGGTCAAGCCGGGGATCACCGGCTGGGCGCAGGTCAACGGCCGGAACGCGATCACTTGGGAAGAGAAATTTCGGCATGACGTCTGGTATGTCGACCACCGCAGCCTCGGGCTCGACCTCCGGATCCTGGCGCTCACCGTGGCGAACGTCCTGCGGAGAAAAGGCATCAACCAGCCGGGTTTCGATACGGCCGAGGAATTCATGGGCAGCCCGCCCGGGCCGCCGCCGCGCTCCCGCTAGTCTGGAATTTCCGGCCGGTTTGGGATAGAATCTTCATCTTTCCAAGAATGCACCTGCCGAAAGGATAACGACGGACATGGATGAAGCAACGTTCGCGCTGACCGACCTTAAGTCGTTGAAACGCCTGGGCCAGGGCGTCCGGATTTTCCCGATGGTCAAGATCGTCAAGGGCGAGGTCGTCGAGGTCGACGACGGGAGCCAGATCGACGACTTTACCTTCATCAACGGAGGCGCCGGCGTCAGGATCGGCAAATTCAACCACATCGCCTCGTTCGTCAGCGTCATCGGCGGCGGCGAGCTCGTCACCGGCGATTTTGTGGGGATCGCCAGCGGCGCGCGCCTCATCACGGGCACCCATCACTACGGCGACGGCCGGCGGATCTGCCCGCTCATCCCGGCGGAAGAGCAGTGTGTCATCCGGGGAAAGATCGTCCTCGAAAAAGATGTTTTCATCGGGGCCAACGCCATCATCCATCCCAACATCACCATCGGCGAAGGGGCGATCGTCGGGAGCGGCGGGATCGTGCTCAAGGATGTCGAGCCCTGGACGATCAACGTCGGCGCCCCGGTTCGCGTGGTCGGGATGCGCCCGAAGGTCAAGGAACCAGCCAAATGAAGTTCAAGCTGCCTCTCGCCCGGCCCGATATCACGGACCTGGAGCGGGAAAAGGTCATGGAAGTGCTGAGGACTCCGGACCTCAGCCTGGGTCCGCGCCTGCCGGAATTCGAGGAAAAGTTCGCGGCCTACGTGGGCTCAAAGCATGCGGTGGCCGTAAACAGCGGTACCAGCGGGCTCCATCTCTGTGTCCGGGCCTTGGGGCTTAAAGAAGGCGACGAAGTCATCACGACGCCATTCAGCTTTATCGCGTCCGCCAATTGTCTTTTATTTGAACGCGTTAAGCCTGTTTTCGTAGATATCGACGAAAGTATCTACAATGTAGATACGTATAAGCTCGAGGACCGCATCAAATCGGTCCGCAAGACCGGGAAGAGGAGAAAGATCAAAGGAATTCTCCCCGTCCACGTGTTCGGCCGGCCCTGCGAAATGTCGGAAATCCTCGAGTTGGCCGGTCAATACGATCTTCCGGTCATCGAAGACGCCTGCGAAGCCGTGGGGTCGGAGGTTCAGGTTCCTGATCGACGAGGGGATGGCATTTCCTGGAAAAAGGCGGGAACGTTCGGTGCCTGCGGCGTCTTCGCTTTTTATCCCAACAAGCAGATGACGACCGGCGAGGGCGGGATGATCGTCACCGACGACAAGAAAGTCGCCGGACTGTGCCGGAGCCTGCGGAACCAGGGCCGGGCGGCGGGCAGCGCCTGGCTGCAACACGCGCGGCTCGGGTTCAATTACCGCCTGAGCGACATTAACTGCGCCCTGGGCATCGCCCAACTCGAGCGGCTCGGGGACATCATCGCGAATCGGGAGCGGGTGGCCAGGCTCTATGCCGAAAAGCTGAAGGAGATCCCGGAGATCATCGCGCCCCCGTTTGAGCCCGGCAAGAAGATCAGCTGGTTTGTCTACGTCGTGAGGCTCGCCCGCCGTTTCCGGCGCCGGGACCGGGACCTTGTCCTGGAGAAGCTCCGGAAAGCCGGGATCGGCTGCAGCAACTATTTCTCCCCGATCCATCTCCAGCCCTTTTACCGGCGGCAGTTCGGATACAAGAAAGGCGATTTCCCCGTTACTGAGAGAGTTTCGGAAAGGACGATCGCCCTGCCGTTCCACAATCATCTCACGCCGGGCGAGGTCGACTTCGTCGGCGAGACCCTCAAGAAGATCCTGAAATCACTCGGGACAAGGTCCGCATGAGGAAGCGCGTCCACTCGCTCGTCCGGGGCAGCCGGCAGGTCGGCCTGGACGCATTGGTATTCGCCGCCGCCTTCGTCAGCGCTTACATCATGCGGTTCGAGGGGACCCCACCGGCGGATTTTCTCAGGCAGATGGGCATCCTGCTGCCGTATCTCGTCATCGTCAGGCTCCTGCTGTTCGTTCTCTTTTCCGTGTATTCGGCCGCCTGGAGATACTTCTCCATTCGCGAGGTCTTTTTCATCACGGCGGCCCTCCTCCCGGTCTCCGGCGTGCTGCTCGGGTTGAGGCTTCTCCTCCCGGCTGAATTCACGCTCCTCCGCGTGCCGCTCAGCGTCATCGCCCTCGAGTTCCTGCTCTCCCTGGTCGGGACGACCGGCGTCCGCGTCGTCCGCCGCCTCGCCCACGAGCGAATCAACCGCGGAGCCTTGAGCAACTCGGGCAAGCCGACGCGGAAGAACGTGGTCCTGATCGGCGCCGGTGACGCCGGCAACATCGTGGTCAAGGAGCTCAAGCGGCGCCCCGACCTCGGGCTGAACGCCGTCGGGTTCGTCGACGACGACCCCAGAAAGCAGTGGAGCGACATCCAGGGGGTCCGCGTCCTGGGCACCACCTCGCAGCTGGGCGAGATCGTCCGCCGGAAACGCGTGGACGAGGCGATCATCACCATCGCCAACGCCTCGTCCAAGGACATCCGCAGGATCCAGGGTGCGTGCGAGCAGGCCAGGATCAAGGTCAGGATCGTCCCCGGGCTGTTCGAGCTGTTCGACGACGAAGTCAAGATCATGAGGATCCGGGAGATCAACATCGAGGACGTCCTCGGCCGGAGCGTGGTCCAGTTCGAGAGCCACCGGCAGGAGATCATCGGCCACTACCGGATGAAACGAATCATGGTGACCGGGGCCGGCGGCTCGATCGGCTCCGAGCTCTGCCGCCAGCTCGCCGGCTTGAAGCCCGATGAGCTGGTCATGCTGGACAAGGACGAATTCAGCATCTACGAGATCGATGGCCGGATGAGGAAGGAATTCCCCGATGTCCGGGCCGTACCGGTGATCGGCGATGTCCGGAGCCGGTCGCGGCTGGCGCCGGTCTTTGAGAAATACCGGCCTCAGATCATCTTTCATGCCGCCGCGCACAAACATGTTCCGCTGATGGAAGCCAACATCGCCGAAGCGATAACCAACAACGTCCTCGGGACCAAGACCACGGCCGAATTGGCCGCCGAGCGCGGCGTGGAGAGCTTCATCTTCATCTCCACGGACAAGGCCGTCAACCCGACCAGCGTCATGGGCGCCACGAAGAAAATCGGCGAGATCCTGATCCAGGAGCTGGCGGCGGCGGGCGGCACCCGCTTTTCCTGCGTCCGGTTCGGGAATGTCGTCGGCAGCCGGGGCAGCGTGGTGCCGCTGTTCCGCGAGCAGATCGCCCAGGGAGGCCCGCTGACCATCACCCATCCCGATGTCCGGCGTTACTTCATGTCGATCTCCGAGGCCGTCCAGCTCATCATCCAGGCGGGGACGATCGGCGGCCGCGGAGAGATCCTGGTCCTCGATATGGGCGAGCCGATCCGCATCCAGGACCTGGCCAGGGACCTGATCAAATTGTCCGGGTACGCTGAGGACGATTTTGAGATCAAGTTCATCGGCCTCCGGCCCGGTGAGAAACTCCTGGAGGAGATTCTGGTCGACGAAGAAAAAGCCCGGGGGACCGAGTTCGACAAGATCTTCGTCGCCCCTCCGAACGAAGTCGACAGCCGCCGTTTCACGGACAACCTGACGGCACTTCTCGAAGCGGCGGAAGCGGGAGACGAAAAGGGAATCCTTCAGTCACTCAAGGATATGGGCATTGGCTATCAGAGCAGACCGGGGAGGACAGCGTAGGCCGGGCGCCGGTTTTCTCCGGCTTGCCGGGAGAAAAAAAAAGGCCGCCCTGCTGGCCGGCGTCCCTATCCTCCTGATCCTTCTCATTCTGACTTTTGATAAATCGGTTTTCTTGTTCAGGCTGGCCGGTGCGGCGCTCCGCTCCGGCAAGGGAGGCCGGGATTACCTCACGGCCATGGCCGATTGCGCCTACCGCCGTCCCCGCCTGTTGCCGCTTCTCGCAGACGAGTCGGGAAATCCCGAGTTTCTGGCCACCTGGATCGCGTCTCATCTCCGGCGCGGCGAAGGCCAAATCAGGAACAAGGATACGGCACCGTTCCTCGAGCGCGTGACCGCGAGGTTTCCCGAAAACATCCTTCTCGACAGCCTGGGTTTCTATGAGAAGAGAACCGGCTCGCGAGACTGGGGGAATTTCGACCCTCTCTTTTTCCGCCTGGCGGGGGACCCGGATGTCAACGCGGTGAGCTATCGCGCGCTGACCGGAGCGTTTCAGGACGGCCGCCTGCAGGCGGACGCACTGCCCCCGCTCCTGAGCTACCTGGCCTGGATGAACAACCCGGCGCTGGCGGGCGATTTGCGGGATTGGGCCGCCGGGGCCGGTCTGCCCGGCGAGGTCTTGGCCGGTTCAGCCGGGGCGCTATCCTCGCTGGCTCCCGCCGCCCGGATTAACCCGGAAGCCGTCCGGAAGGCCCTGAGCGAGGTGCTCCACGTTGAAGCCGCCGAGCTTGAGCTGGGGAAAGATATGATGGATGCGGCGAAATCGTTCGAGCCGGGAGCCTACGACGAGCCCTGGGAGTTCGTGGACATGTCGAGGAGGGAGCCGTTTGCCACGGGGAGTTTCGCCGGCGGGGCCGACGCTGGGGCGGGTCCGGCGCTCCGGGTGATGGGATTCTTTGTCAAGAATGAGCCCGGGAGGATCCCCTGCCGGGCCGGGTTCAGCCGGAAACCGGCCATCCCGCTCGGCGCGAAGACCTATCTCTTCCATTTTTTCTACCGCACCTTGGGCGCCGGTGAGCGGCCTTCCTTCTGGCTGGCCGCGCCCGAATTCATTCCCGAGCGGGAGCTCGGTCCGACACAGGGGGAGTGGCGCCGCGTTCTTTACGTATTCCGGAACGGGGAGTTGGGGATTCCCGAAAGCCAGCCTCAGCTGAGGATGTGGGGGACGGGTACCGTCTGGTTCGCCGGCATCGGGCTGTGCGAGCTGGGGATCCGTGCCCTGAACCTGCCTTCGGCCAAGGAGGCGTTGTTTTATGAGTAAACGCCTCGTCCTCCTCTACGCGGCGGCCCTCTGCCTGCTTCTCAATTTTCTCATCCCGCCCTTTCAGAATCCGGATGAGCCCCAGCACTTCGGCGCTGTCCTGATTTACGCACTGGGGAGCAGCCGCGGCCCGGAGATCGAAGAGCGGGTGATCGAGCAGATGGACCGCTTTGACTGGTGGAGAATGGCCGGGATGGGGCGGCCCGCGGAACTGCCCAGGCGGTTTGCGGACATCCCGTTCCTGCATTTTGCCGGGTCCGAACTCATGGCGAGTCAACTCGTCCTGTACCATGCCGCGGCGGGCTCGCTGCTGAGGCTCGTCCCTTCCGAAGATGTTCTGACGCTCTACTATGTCTGCCGGCTATTCTCGGCGGTATTATTCTGCGGCAGCCTCCTTCTGCTGGCAGCCGCGTTCTCGCAGGTCGCCCGGGGCATCGGCCAAACGGCGGGCCTGGGCTTTTTCTTCATCCTTTTTCTGCCGCAGTTCTCGGTGCTTTCCCTGAGCGTCAACCCGGAAAGCCTGGCCATCTTCTGGGGGGCGCTCTTTTTTTACGCCCTGGCCGCCCGGATGTCGGGCCGGGCCGGCCGCCTCACGCTGGCCGTCCTGCCCGTCGCCGCGCTGGGAGGCTTCCTGACCGACCGGACGGGTTTCTTCCTCGTCCCGCTCGCCCTGATTCTCCCGTTCTTCTTTTTAAAAAGGGGCCAGCCGGCCAGGTCGCTGACCCTGATCGGCGGCAGCCTGCTGGTCACGCTCGTTGCTGCATCGTGGGCGGCCTGGCTTCTTCCGGTTCAGGTCTACAGCGGCTTATCGGCCGTCAGGGAATATTTCCTGCGCGGCCTGCCGCAGGCCGTCCGGCTGGCCGCCCCGCCCGATTTTGCCGCCAGGTATTTTCTGCGTTTGCTCGACAGCTTCTGGCTCAAGTTCGGCTGGATGGCCTTCCCGGCGCCCGGATTCTTCTATTACGTCTGGCGCACGGCGGCCCTTCTCTCTTTCCTCGGGATCCTCGTCTTGGCCGGGCGGCGGCTGCTGGGTTTCCATCAGGCCGGCCTCCCGGAAAAGCCCGGGCCCGCCCGGACGGGCCGGCTGGTCGGAGTCTGCGCCGCAGCCGTCGGCCTTCAACTTGCCGCGCTCTGGGTGACGTCCCTTCCGACCCAGTCTTTCGCCCAGGGCCGATACCTGTTTCCGGTCATCTTTCCCTTGGCGTTGCTGTTTGTCCTCGGATTGGAGAGCCTCGGCGATATTTTCGGCCGCCTGACCGGCAGGGTTTTCGTCGCGGCCTTTCTCATATTCGAGGTCATCTTTTTTGTCTTGGCGGTCTGGAGCCAGATCGCCCCGGTCTTCCATTTGACCGTCCGTGCGCCCCATCCAGGAATTTAAGAATCTTGGGGACGGTTCTCCCCGAGAACCGTCCCCATCTTCTTCTCCCCGAGAACCGTCCCCATCTTCTTATTGTTTATCGCCACATGAAAAAATAGTTGACTTTTTCCCGGGAATTGGAGAAGAATACTATGGTGTTTTTCCTTCTGCCAAGGGAAAAAAGGAAGTCCGATCTCATCGGTCAGGCCTCAGTCTGCGCCGGCCGATATTCTTAATCTTCAAGAAAAGGAGAGCCTCATGAATGCCCCGTCAGTTCGCCACAAGAAGTGTATTCCAACACATTTCCCGGCGGCGGTTTTAATCCTGGTTTTCGCCTGTGTGTCACTCCAGGCCGCCGTGCTCATGAATGTTCCCGTTTCCGTCACCCAGCCGAACGGCGAAAAGCTCGCCCTCTACGCCAGCGGCGACGAATTCTACAACTGGCTCCATGACAAGGCCGGCTACACGATTATCCAGGATTCTGACAGCGGATATTATGTGTACGCCAAGGACGACAAGGGCCGGCTCGTCTCCTCGGGCGTCGCCGTCACGCCGAACGAGGCCGTTAACGCGACGAGCGTCAAGGCGCTCGGCCTGCCCTTGAACCTCAAGGTCGCGCCCGAGCTGAGGCCCTCGCCCGCCGAGCTATTCCCCGAAGGCTCGCCCGCCAACCAGAAGCAGATACTCCAGGCGCCGAAGTCGGGCACGATCAACAACATCGTCATTTTCATCCGGTTTAGCGGCGAATCCGAGTACACCGACGCGATCTCGATCTATAACAACATGTTCAACAACGTCACGGCCTCCTATAACTCCATGCGCAACTATTTCCAGGAGGCCTCGTACAGCGCGCTGACGATCTCGACGGGCTTCTACCCGACGCCGACGACGACGGTCGTCTCCTACCAGGACGGCCACGACCGGAATTACTATAAGCCCTACGATGTCACCACGAACCCCACGGGGTATACCGGAGGAAATAACAGCACCGACAGGAGAGATCGAGAGCACGCCCTTCTGAAGAACGCCGTCGACACCGTGAGCTCCCAGGTCCCAGCCGGGCTGAACATCGACGGCGACGGCGACGGCTACGTCGACAACGTCTGTTTCGTCATCGACGGAGATCCCACGGCCTGGTCGTCGCTTCTCTGGCCGCACCAGTGGTCCCTCTACAGCGTCTCCGCCTACATCAACAGCAAGCGCGTCTACACCTACAACTTCCAGCTCCAGAATAGCCTGAAGAGCTCGGGCGTCGGCGTGCTGTGCCACGAGATGTTCCATTCGCTGGGCGCGCCCGACCTCTATCACTACACCTCGAACGGCCTCCACCCTGTCTATACCTGGGGTTTGATGGAGTATGATTCCAACCCTCCCCGCCACATGCTGTCCTACATGAAATACAAGTACGGGACCTGGATCGCCTCGATCCCGGAGATCACGGCGCCGGGGACCTACACCCTCAACCCGCTGTCGTCAGGGACGAACAACTGCTACAAGATACGGTCGCCCTACAGCGCCACGGAATACTTCGTCCTCGAATACAGGAAGAGGACGACCACGTTCGAGAACTCCCTGCCCGGCGAGGGGCTGCTGGTCATCCGGATCAACCCGGCGTACATCGGAAATGCCTCCGGGCCACCCGATGAGGTTTATATCTACCGGCCGAACGGCACGACGACGGCCGACGGGACCCCCGGCAGCGCCAACTTCAACTCCACCGTGGGCCGGACCGCCATCAACGACGCCACCAACCCTTCGTGCTTTCTCACCGCCGGGAGCCCCGGCGGTCTGAGTATCTCCGGCGTCGGCGCCGTGGGGAGCACGATCTCTTTTAACGTGGATTTTCCGCTCGGGGTGACATCGGTGCTCGACGTCAAGGCCACGAGCGCGGGGACGGCGGTTACGGTATCGCCGAACGACGTCCTGGGGCACGGCAACGGCACCACGGACTTCATGCGGGTCTACGCGCAGGGCCAATCCGTCTCGCTGACGGCGCCGGCGACGTCCGGCTCCCTGAACTTTCAGAAATGGTTCCAGGACGGCGCGGAGTTCGCGGCCACGCCGTCGACCTCGGTGACGATGGACACCAACCACGCTATGCTGGCGGTCTACGGAATCGACCTGGGCGAGGCGGTGGACAACACGGCCTTGAGCTGGGGCACGGAGGGGAAAGGCTGGTTCGGCGAGACGACGACCTATTACAGCGGGAACGACGCCGCCCAGAGCGCCCCGATCACTCATAACGAACAGACCTATATGACAACGACCGTTCTCGGCCCGGGCACGGTGAGCTGGTATTGGAGGATATCTTCAGAGGCTAACTACGATTATTCCTACTTCTATATCGATGGGAACCGGGTTTATAGCTACACCGGCCTCGGCAGCAGCTTCGTTCCGGTATCTCAAGCCATCCCCGCGGGAGTTCATACGCTCAAGTGGTCCTATGAGAAGGACGAGAGCGTGTCCAGCGGTTCCGACTGCACCTGGATCGACCTCGTCACCTACACGAACGGGAGGGATTGGCAGATACTGAGCGGCGTCAACCCCGAGGCCACGATGCGCGTCAACGTCGACGGGACGGGCGGCGAGGAGTTGGCCGGCGATTTCGGGGCGACCGGCCTGTGGCTTTACGGCGCCGGTAACTGGCAGATCCTGAGCGGCGTCAACCCCGACGCCACCGTGGCTGCGGATGTCGACGGCAACGGCACCCAGGAGGTCATGGGCGATTTCGGAACACTCGGCGTCTGGAAATGGAACGGCGGCGTCTGGTCGCAGGTCTCGGCCGTCAACCCGGAGGCCATGCTCGCCGCGAACACGGACGGGGTGGCCGGCCAGGAGCTCATAGTCGATTTCGGAACCACGGGCCTCTGGCTGCTCCACGGATCCAGCTGGTCCCAGATCAGCCCGAACAACGCCGGCACGATGATCAGGGCGAACGTCAACGGCGACGCAACGGATGAGATCTATGTCGACTTCGGCGCGATGGGATTGTGGCGGTATGACACCGGGGGCTGGGCTCAGATCAGCACCGGCGACCCCGAAGACATGATCGCGGGCAATACAGACGGCATGGGGGGAGACGAGCTCGCCGCGGATTTCGGCGCCTCGGGCCTTTCGCTCTGGAAGGCGAACGCCTGGACGCTGCTTTCAGGTTCCAACCCGAGCAAGATGGCCGCCGTCAAAATGGATGGGGACGGCAAGGCCCTGATCGTCGCCAATTTCCCCTCGCTCGGGGTCTTCAAATGGAAATCCGGCACCTGGACGCAGATGACGGGCACGCAGGCGGAGAACCTGGGGGCCGCCGACTTGAGCGGAGACACTTTCGAGAAGCTGGTGGCCGACTTCGGCGCCATCGGCCTCTGGATCTGGTAGAAAGGCGGGGACAGGCCCGGGCTTGTCGCCGATCGGATTTTTAGCCGCCGGATCGGGCATGTGATCAATGGGGAGAGGCCCCGGAAGGGGGCCTGTCCCCGTGGGCATCGCTATTTTCGGGCCCCGGCTTGATAAAAGAGTTCCGGAAAAGG
>Ga0315275_10008206_pt1 | contig 10156 bp, 6 predicted proteins | sample YL17G03_0_MG_FD_205557 | JGI IMG/M metagenome (GOLD analysis project Ga0315275, IMG submission 205557) | Sediment microbial communities from Yellowstone Lake, YNP, Wyoming, USA - YL17G03_0 | ecosystem: Environmental > Aquatic > Freshwater > Lake > Sediment | place: USA: Wyoming | collected...
TAACCGAACAGCTCGGCACTTGCACCGAGGCGTCTATCTATTCTAAGCACGTGCAAGAGAAGGCCAAGAAAGAACTCGCGGAAGCCAATCGGCTTACCAAGAAGCTTTCCAAAAGCGTTGAAAAATACAAAGGTGTGGAGTTCAGTGAAAATAAAGAGATTGCGGAGCTTAAAGGTATCATCAATGCCTTCATGTCGCGTACTGGTGTTAAACACGACTTACCTGATGATGTGTCGGAGCTACTGGAAGTAGCTAAAAAAGTGAAGGCCGAGTGGGACGAACTCTGTGCCGTAGACGGAGGTGTCCCTACGGTCTTTATGAGGGATGAGACCGGACATCCAATGATTAGCAGCCACATGATTCTCGGCAATATCAAAGAAAACCTACGAATCATCACCAACAACGGTGATAAAGACATTGCAAAGTCCAAAGTGTCTGTGGGGGAAATGGGAGCCTTAGACATAAAAGTGATAGAGGGCTTTATGCGTCCATCGCAGGACGTGGTTAAAGATGGAAACGGCAAGCCATTTTTGTTGGAACGCCCAATCAGGTTTGAAAGAATGGGCAAGGTGGAAACAGCTATTTCCCGCAGCGAAATGCTCCCGGTGGGAACCGAATATTCCTGCACTTTACGTATCAGGGAAAGTTCCCCGCTTAATAACATAGACGTGCTGAAAAAGCTGCTCGACTATGGCAAAAACAACGGTCTTGGTCAGTGGCGCGGTTCTGGCAACAAAGGGGCCTACGCCTACAAGCTTGATGCCATAGACTACAAAGAAACATTACCGGATGGGTGGTCTTGAGGACGTTGAGGTTTGGTGTTGTGTAGGCCGGATGCAGTGATGTGCTGTGGAATAGAGTACGGTGATGGTGAAGTATGGGCATGGTGTAGTCGCGTATAGCTAGGCCCCTTTCCTGTGTTCTGGGGTGAAGTTTTTGTTCTGATGTGGTATGGGCTTTGTCCGACAAAGTTCGTGTAGTGACGTGTCGGTAAAACCGACGACTAGTGAGGCGGTCTGTGGCTGGGGCAACGGTTAACGCAGGTGAAGTGTACGGTTTTTTGACTGTGGTGGAGCCGCGTGCCTTTAAAAGCAAAGGCCAAAGCCTTAACCAGTGTCGGTGCGTGTGTGGTAGGATTTACGCTGCAAGCGCTCCAGACCTAATAAAGGGGCGTGTGAAAAGTTGCGGTTGTAGGGGACTAACGAAGTGATAACCGGTTCTTTGTCCGGTGGTGAAAATGATTCGCATGTCTGAGAGTATAGGGGATTACGACCATTGGTATCAGTTGATTTTGGTCGTTGGGTGGGTTGCTGTGGGAATGCTAGCGGCGACACTAACAGTGTGCTGGTTCGTCCACTCCTCAACGGAAAAATGTAAAGATACAAGGGTTTGCAGATGGAAATATGTCGTCCTTGCTCCGGCGCTGGATTGCCGAAGCCAAGGACCAATTAGAGGCGCGTTAACTCCTGCACCCACAACCGCAGCTACCACCCCGACACCTCTCGTGATACCCAATATCACACTGACTGCAAACATCCCCATCAAGGTTAGTAACCTTAAGGACGCGCTTAAACTTTCTCATTGGTACCCCCTCTGCTAAGATATGCTTTCTTTTCGGAACGGGATGGCTGAGACTTTAGGTGGGGATGTGTCGGTGCGTCCCTAAATACACTTGGAACTCTACCATCTTGTCTCCCAAACGTCTTTCCCGCAATCCCAAATACGCCCGTACCCCTGCGATAGCCTTAGGGCTGCCTCGGTTACTCCAAGCGCCCTTTCCTCCGGTTTTAGCTTTAGGCTTTGTTTCGACTTTCTTACACCACCCTTTACGTAGTGGTAGCTAGGCGGAAGAGAACCAACCAAAGAAAAGCCAAGAGCTTTATACAACGCCCCATCGGAGTATCTTCGGTCTGAATAAGTGCGCAACCCACATCTACCAAGCATGGTAGCCTCCTCACGCACAGCCTTAAGCAAGCGGCTAACTCCACCTGTGACGGTGTAACCGACCCTGGTACAAACCCGGTCGATATACATCACTTTGCTATCCATATTCTGTCTGTGACCGAAACCAAAAGTGATGCATTGCACGAGCTTGTCATCGTGATATAAACCATAGCAAAGGGTGGTAGCAGCAGAGGTCTCCCCCTGTAGGTGGTTGTCCCTCAAAAATCTCTGAAACTCCCTTTTTGCCACCTTCCGGATAAGGCAGCTCCTGGCGTACACCGATGTCTCTGCTTTGTTGAGTTTGCTTAGGATAAGACTTTTGACTACGTCCTTTTTGTCCTGCCATTCATCTTCAAAAATGGTCAATAGTCTAATTTTGGATGCAGCAAGTTCTGTGTATTTTGCTGCGTGGTAGTGGCGGTCCTTACCAAACCCTGGTTTTCCTTCCTGATGAAAAAACAGACCGCAGTATTCTACTCCCAACTTGTGCTGCGGTAAGTATATATCAACTTCCCTGCCATTGGACAACAGTTCGCGGTGGGACCTTTCCACCTGGAAACCGGCGTTTTCAAGCCAATCCGCTATTTCTTTTTCTGCCATCGAAACCAGCTGCTGTTTACATTCTGGACACTTGTGACCGCCGCAGTATATGTTCCTAAATCTAAACTGAAACGTGGCGTGTTTTTCATTCTCACATTTAAGTGTCAGTATAGAATCAACGTTCTCATAGTGTCCGTCTACCCACTGCAGTGAAAGTTCTTTCAGTCTTTCATGTACCTGTTCGTCTATGAGCTTGTTTGCACCGTGGCAAACCGGGCATCTGTGCCCTTTTTGATAAGTTGCCCAGGTGGCATGGTATTCGTGCCCGTTAGGACAGGTGAACAGCAGCCTTGATTGGTTGTTATAATACTCGCCGTGCACTTGGTAGCCGTGGTCCAGCCAACTCTTAATCACATCGACAGATAACCGTTTGTTACCATAACAGAAGCCACAGCCCTGTTCGTCAAGCACAATCCCCTGGTAGCTATTTTCGTAAACGTGGTGGTGATGGCACCTAACCTTTATTCTCTGTTTTGTGATTCTGGTTTCAGTTAATTCACCATCATTTAATAGGACGTGCCCGCGACTCTCCAGAACAGTGATAAGCCTGCTAAGTGCAGCGCCTCTTTTGGATAGTTTCCGACATTGTGCACAGCTTTTCCTAATGTTGGTTAGCTGCGCTTTCCTTTCGAGACCACATTTGACACATTTGACGTGGAGAGGTGTAAATGCACCGACATAGTCTGTTGACAGACACTCCCAGCCGTTACTGAGACATCGTTCCTTCACTTCATCAAGGGACAGCTTGTAACGCACAGCAGGTTTGCATTGTGGACATCTAACCCCCATACTGATGTTACCAAGTCTAGCCCTAGACCAAGTGTGCTTGTTTGGGCACTCAAGAGTAAGAGGAGTACCCCGGTTCCCTTTTTCCGGGTTGATAAGCTTATACCCGCATGGGAGCAGTGTCTCAATGTCTGGTCTATCCACACACCTCTCCCGAGTATATTGGCTGGTATAGCCTTTACTATAACACGTTCTGTTTTATTTGTCAAGAGAAGTGAGGGTAGCGGAAGAAGTGGGGCAGGACGTCCTGCCCCACTTGTTTTCAGGATCCGATCAAACCAGCAAGGTCGTTGGTGTTGACCGCATAGAGGCCAAACAAACGTTTAATTACTGATTTAACGAAATAACCGAAGAAGAAGTCATACTTGGATAGGGATGAACTGTCCCGTATCACTATGATGTCTTTGGAAGAATCGAACTTTCGCACATTTCCGCTATCATCCTGATAATCTGCAATAACCCCTCGCCCCTGCAATCCGAGCAAAATTTGGCCAAGCGTAGCTCTGATTAGACCAACGGCTGCTTTTGTTGATGGAGTTGTAACCCCAATCAATTGGTCATTCATGCTGCTTCTAACAATCTTGGTAACATTTTGCTTCTGCACGGTGATGGAGATGAGTTGGAACTCTTCCCCGTTGGATTGGTGTACTGTGATGTCTTCCTCAAACTGGTACACACCACTTCCTTGGTTTGTCATCCAAACAATAGATGCCCCACCTAACAGCAGGTTTTCGGCGTCGTTGTATGTTTGAATGGTTTTAAACCCAGGCAACTTGGATTTAAGAATCGAACGGCCTGGGTCAGTAAAAGAACCGGCCAAACAGGCTGTTGCACCAGCTACGAACGAACCATCCAGAATCACCGTCGTGGTGATACCAGAATCAAGCACGATGTCCCTGGTGGCTCTTGTTGGGGACAAAAGCACCCTGGTACCCAAGGCTGGACTTTCTGGCGAGGTCTGCATTGTGCGGCGAGCGGTGTAAACCAAGGAACCAGCCACGTCTACACTACCGATTGGTGTACCGATAGGTAAACCAACCCACAGCATTTGTTCTCTTTTTTGGAATGGGTCGTTACCTCTCTCGTTTACTGACAGCGATTTACTGAGTGAGGAAATATGCGACAATACACACAGATCAGTAACCCTACTGTTCTTTTCATGAGCGGTAAGCGCGGTTTCAAAGTCCGTGTCTGTTAACTCGCCATCACCATCCAAGTCATAAACCTGTGTCACATACACAGCTGGGGCACCAGCGTCAAAAGCAATCTCGTTCATGATGTACAGATGGTTGTATACCTCTGAAGGGGCCAGGAAGTTTTGTCCATCTTCTCTAGTCAACAGACGGGTAGGAACGTTGTAATATTCAGCTGGTCTCAAGAAATTCGCAGTCATGAAATACAGCTGACCGGGAGCTGGCTCCGGACCAATAAATTCATACGAAATGCTAATCGTGCTGGACGGGGTTGATACCAAGGCCAAAAACCGAGTTCCAGGTATCTCAGCGAAAGAAAGGGGAACAAGAGTATTGTCATCAATAACCGACACAGTCCCGGTTGAATATGGGGTGTCAAGAATGACATAGGGGGTGCCAGCTGAGCCCGTAACAGAACCTGTTACGTCTATCTTAACTGCCGTTGGCTCTCTAGTTTCCGTAACCTTCCGCGTAAGTGACCAATCTATCATATCAAGAGAAGTGACAGCTGCTTCAAACAGGTCTCCTCCAGCATAGGAGGTTCCATTAATGTTGCCACGCATAGCGTTACGTACAGCAATGGATACTCCATCGGGAAGAAGGAAATAGCCCGTTTCTTGACTTGGTCCGGTTAGAAGGTTAACAGACCCAGACCAGGAACCGAAACCACCTTCCGGTGTCCCAGTCGAGTAAGCACCCGTTACTACCCCGGCGTCAGCACCCGGTGTAGTGGCTGTGCTAATGGTCAACTTATATACCCGGTCGTCCAGTGCTTGATAAAATATCTTGGGGGCTTTTACTTCAAAGTCGAAAGTATCACCTACTACAAAGTTCGATGCACCGAAGTCTATTGTGACTTTAACACCCTGGGTAAGGGTTAAATCAGGCGACCCGGTCTCGTTCACTGTCCCCAAACTCGTAGCCCCGATCACCTCTCCATATTGAGCCCATGCAAACGAAACAGTTCTTGATCCGAAAAGACCTGACGCAGCAGTCACCTCAAGCGCAAACTTGCAGTTATAGGTTCCAGTATATGCTGAAGAAGCAGCGTGCGATATTGCACCAGTACCAGTTACTGCAGAAGAGATGGTACCATACTTCAAAAATTGGTTGGTATTGGAGAAGCGACCGTCGAACTCAAGAAGACCCGGTCCAACGCCATTGAAATAGAACTTATCACCCACTGCGAAGTTGGTTGGGTTGAAAGTGATAGCTACCTTTATTCCAAGTTCCAAGTCTTGTACCTGAGAAGCTGGAATTGTTTCATCTGCTACAAATGAGGGCTTCGTCATAGTTGTGTGAATCGGGGTTGGGGGGAGCGCGTCTTTGCCACCGGAGTAGCGACGAGCTGACCATTCAAGGGTTGCTGTGTAAGAACCAGAAATCCCAGAAATAGCGGTCACTTCAATCTCATAAAACCTGTTATAGTTGTGTTCGTACGAAGCACTTCCATCGATGGCCAGGGCGCTACCACCTGTGTTACCTACGTCGGCAAAGGTGGAAGTCAAAAAGGAAGATGGGATAAAATTACCACTATCCGCTGTTGGTCCGGCAAAAGAGAATGGAACATAAAAATCCGTAAAATTTACAAACTCAGAGCGGTCTTGGGTGGTCCCAACTAGCTTGATTACTCGCAGGTTGTCAACTGGGATTGGGTCTTTTACTTCTCTAGACACCGATTGATAGTCAATTTGGTACACTGCTGTTGGGTCATATGCTGATTGGTTGATGATGATTTTAACAAAGTTTGGACCTACTTTGACGAATTCCCACTGATCTTCACGCAGGTTTACCCCGGTTAGTGAGTCAAAAATTCTAGCCGGTAGACCCTTTTCTCCGTCAGCATAGTAAAGAAGGGTAGCTTCATACGGGGCAGAGGTGGGGAGGGACAGCGACTCACCAAATACAAACGAGCGCCTTAACCCAAGGTTCTTCCCCTTGGCCAGTCGCGAACCTTTACCAACAAAGTTACAAACTCTGGCCTCGCCATTTAGGTTACCAGCCGATGGTTTAATCAGCTGCCCAATGTACGTTCCCGGCGCGGTATAGGAGGTGGTAGTCAAACGCTGAGCCATTTTATTTCCTCTATGATTAATGGTTTAGGGGTGGGTACAAGAACCAACCAAAACACAAGAACAGATCACAATCCGCTCTTTGCTGTAAAATAAAGTTGATATAGATGACCAACGCGCTACCTGGAGGAATGTAGTGAGCCCACGAGAAGCGCTGCTAAATGTACTGGCTACAGCAAAATTGGTTTGGATAAACGACCACGGTGGATATCATCATAAAGAAACCATTATGGTACGATGCGAAAACGGTCATACTGAAAAGCGAAGTGTTAGGATGCTACGCCTAAAGGGATACTGGGTTAAAATGGGAAAATATAGGGAAATTGGCTGTGAACAGTGTCGCCGCATGATTACATCAGAACAAATACAAGCCTTTGCCGAGTCTAAAGGGGTCAAGATAACCGACATAGAGCATCATAAAAATGAAGACTCGGTTTTGACGTACCAATGTCTTAAAAGCGGACATGTCTGGTCTAAAAAACTGAGCCTTTTTAAGTACCACTACCGCTGCCCAAAATGTCTATCCTATCGGAATTGGTATGACACCACGAAGTTGCTCCTACCGACAGGTGTTAACTTAGTGCACCAAGTAAATTCAAACACCGCAGCGGTAATGATGAATGGGGTCTTAAACAACTATTCAATCAATGACCTTATTGTACTATTTGGGCTCAACCTGTTCGAAATGTACGGGTTGACTATGTTAACCAGTCCAGAACGTTCTGGCAAAAGAGCCAGCCGGGAAAAGTTTCTGGTTAGGTGTCCAGAGGGACATGAGTTTTCTACCGCAAGACGATACCTACTTGAGGGTCATGGCTGCAAAGCATGTGCCTTTTCTGGGTTAAACAAGCCAGAGGCGGAATTAAAACAGTTTTTAGAAAGCCTTGGTTGTGAGGTATCGACGAGAGTGTTTATTGACTCCCCCAGCGGAAAGTTGGAGGTGGACCTTTTCCTGCCGGAACTCAACGTGGCCATAGAATATACCGGCATTTTTTGGCACTCAGTAGAACAAAAGACCAAAATGTATTCAGCCAGAGACAAGCCGAAAGAGAATATACAACGCAAAGTATCAGAGTTTATAACGCAGCACCAAAGAAAAATGATTCTGTGCGCTGAGACCGGTGTGCACCTAGTCCACATCTTCGAGTCGGATTTTAGGGATAACAAAACGCAGATGCTTAAATTGTTAGCAAGCATAGTGGATGGTAAAGAGCTAAGTACAACCGACCTAAGATACAGAAGGTACCGAGATGGTATGATAATATCAGCTCCCAGGGCCCACTTCTTCAATGCAAAGAGGGAAACACTACCTAGCGCCTCAGGTGCGGCACACACCGTATATGACTGTGGAGTGCTCTACTAACCTTAACTTTAGTTTATCAGTCTACGCTGGCGTACCCCCGTTGATAATGCCCCACTCCTACCAAGCCAGACAAACAAGTGTTTTAAAACAATGTCACGGGGGAATGTATGGCTAACTTCGATATCATTACATGGGATTCCACAGAAGAGCGTCAAAAAAGACGCCCATCCAGCACCAGCACGTTCGACTTTTCATCAATTAAAGTTGGTACTACTGGCCTTGAAATTAAGGAAGTAAGCAGCTCTGTTTCGTTCAGCAACCACCCGTTGGTTGATGTTACGTCTATTGAAATTGGGGCGTCTGGTCTTCTCATCTCTGAAAACACTGGTCACTTTGCCTTCGACGGCAAAAAGCTGACCAACCTTGCAGACCCAACAAGTGCTCAGGATGCTGCAACTAAAGCTTACGTAGATGCCATCGCAACTGGCTTGGATCCCAAACAATCGGTCCGCCTTGCCACTGCCGCCGCTTTGCCATCTTATACACCTGCTGGTTCTGGTGTCGGTAAAACCCTTACTGCTACCGCCAACGGAGCGCTCTCCGTGGATAGTGTTGCGGTAGTCACCGGCAACAGAATCTTAGTTAAAAACCAAGGGGCTTCTCACGCCGACCACGGTGTTTATGTGGTGACCGACCCTGGTTCAGGCAGTGATCCCTTCATCCTCACCCGCGCCACTGACTTTGACCAAAATGCTGAAGTCACGGCTGGGGCTTTCACCTTTGTGGAGGAAGGTTCTACCTGGTCCGATACTGGTTGGTTGCTCGTTACTGATAACCCCATCACCGTTGATACCACCGCAATGCAGTGGACCCAGTTCTCTGGCGCTGGTTCTTTCACTTTTGGCGCTGGTCTTTTGCAAACCGGCAACTTGATTGATGTAGAGCTTGATACCACCGCGTCAAACGTTGGGGCAGGTTCCGGCGGTGGGCAATCAGGTCTGGAATTTGATACGGCGGGTGGAGCTGGCAAGCTTAGAGTGAAGGTGGTCACTGGTTCTGCTTTGGAAAGAGAAGGTACCGGCCAGGGCTTGCGGGTTATGGTCGATAACTCGTCCGTCGAAATTTCTTCCAACGCCCTCCAAGTGAAAAACAACGGCATCACTTCAGCCCATCTTAACACGTCAGTTGCTGGGGACGGGATTAGTGGCGGCGGCGGCACTGCTCTTGCTGTAGACCACGACGGTGAAGGTCTGGCTTTTGTAAGCAACCAGCTCGCTCTTGAACTTGATGGTAGCACCCTTTTCAAATCTGCAACCGGGCTTAAAGTAGCTGATAACGGCGTCACCGAAACACAGCTAAACACATCCGTTGCTGGCGCTGGTCTTACTGGTGGCGGCGGGTCCGCTCTTGCCGTCGGCGCTGGTGACGGCATCACCGTCAATGCAAACGACGTTGCAGTAAACCATGACGGTCAGGGTCTTGATTTTTCTGGTGGCCAGCTTGTTCTTGAACTCGATGGTTTCACTTTAGCTAAAACAGCATCAGGTCTTAAAGTAGCAAGCAGTGGAATTTCCTCGCTTGAGCTATCGACATCAGTTGCTGGTGCTGGCATTTCGGGCGGCGGCGGTTCATCTCTGGCTGCGGACCTTGACCTGTCTGCACCTCAAACCGGTGCGGGTTCCGGCGGCGGTCAATCCGGTTTGGAATTCGACGCCAGCGGTGACGCAGGTCTCCTAAGAGTGAAAGTAATCTCTGGGTCTGCTTTAACACGCCAAACTACTGGCCTTAAAGTCATGGTAGATAGCACCACAAACCGTGAGACCCTTGCCGTAGTTGGTAATGAAATTCAGGTTAAGCACACTATCCCACTTACTTCCGACGCGTCCTCTGCTGCAATTGGTGACGTAGTTTATCTGAAAACCAACGGAAACTTTGATAAGGCGCAGGCCACTGTTACAAATCTTGATGATGCAGAACTTGGAATTTTGACCGAAACCGTCTCTTCGGCTGGTCAGACCAAGCTTGTTGTCATGAGAAGAGGGGCCATCTACGGTGGCTACAGTGGTTTGACCATCGGGAAAAAGTGCTACGTAAGCGCTTCTACCTCGGGTGCGATTGCGCAAACACTGTCTGGTTTCTCGGCTGGTAATCTGGTGTACTGTGTAGGTAGAGCGATTAGCGCCACTGAAATTAGCTACAACCCAGCCTTTGAATTCGAGTATTAAGCCTACTTTAGGGTGACCCGCTAGCGGGTCACC
>Ga0315275_10008208_pt1 | contig 10155 bp, 6 predicted proteins | sample YL17G03_0_MG_FD_205557 | JGI IMG/M metagenome (GOLD analysis project Ga0315275, IMG submission 205557) | Sediment microbial communities from Yellowstone Lake, YNP, Wyoming, USA - YL17G03_0 | ecosystem: Environmental > Aquatic > Freshwater > Lake > Sediment | place: USA: Wyoming | collected...
TGGGCTGTAATTTATGCGCTCAAACATCAGAAGAGACTGCCGTTAAAAATACGGTACAAACTTTCTTTGATTCAATCACTAAAAAAAGCCCTGATGTCGCGCGGTCGGTCTTATATAAAGACGGACTCATGTTTTCGGTCAAAGATAAAGAAAATAATGTTTCTGTCGAAATAACTTCTCATCAGGCTTTTATTGATAAATTGCCTTCGTTCGCTGGAGACCTGCTTGAACAAATGCAGGATCCCAAGATAATGATTCATGGGAAGATCGCCGTTGTCTGGACGCCGTTTACGTTTCACCGGAATGGCAAGTACAGTCATCGCGGCCTGGACACTTTTCAATTGATTAAAACAAACGAAGGCTGGAAAATTAGCAGCATTTTGTACACAGTCGATGTCGAATAAGCAATAGGGATTATATCGGGAACTAGTCGTCCGGATGCAGAGAGGGCCTCGTGTTAAGGCACGGGATTTTTTCAACTGAATGGGCAGACAAGGAACTCATTAAGCACGGCAGGAAATAGATGCCGGATTTTCAGCAGACCGCTATCAATTTCGCCCTCCGGCCCTGGATGGCGGAGAAAATGGATTTTTTGTAATCAACCGCTAAAGGCACTGTTAATTGAAAAATATTTTATTGAGGGTTTATCATGAAAAGAAGAACTTTTTTCAAAGACATACTGGGTGGGGCGGCAGTTTCGTTTGCTTATGTTGATTCTATTAATGCCGAAATTTATAACAACATTAAATCACTTAATGAAAAGCTCCTGAATGCCCAGTCCCCCGACGGTGTCTACTGGGACACGCTAAAAAATCATTACCTTCTTGAAGATGATCTGATCTTGATGAATAACGGCTCCATTGGCCCGATGCCGGAAACTGTATTTAATACACTGATGCAATATTTCAAAGTGCAAGCTACAAATCCGGATGAGGAGTATAACTTTCTTCCGCTAAAAATTAAGGACACGAAAAATAAACTTGCGGAATTCATAAACGCTGCCCCTAATGAAGTGGCCATAACCAGAAACACAACCGAAGGAATGAATTTTGCGGCACACGGTCTGTCCCTGAGGGCTGGTGACGAAGTCCTCATAACCAACGTGGAACATTTCTCCGGAATCGCACCCTGGCAGCTTAGGGAAAAAACAGATGGGATAAAGATCCAAGAAGTGGCCCTGCCCCTTGTCCCCGAGAGCGTTGAAGAAGTTGTTGACTGTTTCAAGCAGGCGATAACATCGCGTACGAAAGTATTTTCGATTAGCCACCCGTCATACATTAACGGCCTGCTGTTGCCGTTGAAAGAAATCTCTGATCTTGCGCATAAAAAAGGCATTTATGTAATTGCCGACGGCGCTCATGCCGTCGGGATGCTAGACCTGGATGTTAAAGAGTTGGGAATTGATGTTTATACGTCGAGCCCGTATAAATGGTTGGGGGCGCCACCCGGGACCGGTGTCTTTTATATTAGAAGAGAAGTGCAGGACAGCTTTATGCCGATGATCGTGGATCGGTCAAAATGGGCTGAATATAAAGACGCAGGAAAGTTCGAATTGCTTGGTAAGCGGCCAACTCCGTTGACAGCTGCCCTTGATGAAGCAATTAACTTCAATATGGAAATTGGAAAAAAAAGAATAGAAAGAAGAATCAAGGCCTTGGCAATGCACCTGAAAACACAATTGAAAAGTATTCCCGGTGTAAAGCTTCATACAAGTATGGATCCATATCTAAGCGCAGGCCTAACAGTATTTTCTATTAAGGATATTGACCCTCAACGGATAGTGGACTATTTAAGAGAAAAGTACAATATCGTAGTGAGGACGATCGGAGATAAAGGTAAGGGGACATATGGCGTACGGGTTTCAACACATATCTTTGTTTCCGAAAGGGATGTAGATACTCTGATCGAAGGAACTAGATTTCTCGCCAAACAAGGATAAATTAAAGACACTATAAACATTTGATCTGATGCTTTCTCCAGTGCAATATGGATATTTGAATAATATTTAGGGGAAAGCCATTCTAAAGGCGTTGAGGTTTACGAATGATACGAAAAAGTGTTATCGGCTTATTGATAGGAATGTTTTTTTCCGCTGTGGTTTCCGCGCAAAAGGAAGAGATGTTACCAGGTCCGTCTTTTAAAGATGTAATCAGCCTCAAATCGGTCGAAAGCGCCCAAATCGCCCCAGACGGTTCCGCTATTGCCTATATAGTCAAATCATCTGACTGGGTTAAAAATCAATATGATACGGAAATATGGCTTGTGCGGGAGGGGGAGAGGCCATTTCAGCTGACAAACACAAAGGATGGAAGCAGTTTCTCTCCCAAATGGTCACCTGACGCGACATGGGTCGCCTTTCTAGCAGATCGGGGTGATAATAGTCAAATCTATATAATTAATCCAGGCGGAGGAGAAGCCATAAAGCTTACCAGCCATAAGGAAGGCATAGATAGTTTTAAATGGATGCCGAATGGAAAACAGATAGTTTTTTCTGCGCTTGATTCAGTCGGCGATGATAGAAAGAAATTAGAGGAACTCTATGGCAGATTCGAGATGGATGATGCGGAATTCCTTATGGCGCATTTGTGGATAACAGATGTTGACATCGAAAAGACTCCGGTGCCCAGGAGATTAACATCGGGCACAGATTATACGGTTGATCTTTTTGACCCGTCTCCGGACGGAACAAAGATTGTTTTCGACCACAGGCCAAGACCATTTGAGGCCTCCTGGAAGGATTCGGATATCTCCATTGTTGATGTTTCAACGGGCAATATTATTCCTCTTGTTACTCAACCTGGCCCGGACCAAGGTTCAATGTGGTCGCCTGATGGAAAATGGATTCTTTTCAATACTTCCATGGGTGATCAGGACTATTTCTATAAAACTATCAAATTGGCAAAAATCCCGGCAGACGGGGGAAAAATTGCCGTTCTAACTTCCTCATTCAATGAATATCCGAATGCGCTTAAGTGGACGGAGCGAGGGATCTATTTCAATGCGGCACAAAAATCTTTAGTCCACTTATTTTTACTGGATCCGGAGAATGGTTCCTGGAAAAGAATTGCAGATACGCCGGAAATTATCATCGACGTCAGTTTTACTGAAGATAACAAGACAGCTGCAATGACAGCTCTTAGCCGGACATCATTGTTAGAGATTTATAAAACATCCCTGGATTCATACACTCCGGTGAAAGTCACCGATATGACAGCACAGGTAAAGGACTGGCCTCTAGGCACCAGGGAACTCATCTCATGGAAAAGCAGAGACGGCACTGAGATAGAAGGTGTTCTTTGGAAGCCCAAAGACTATGATTCGAGGCGTAAATACCCTCTGTTGGTTGTTATTCACGGAGGACCGCAAACAACTTCCAGGCCGATGTTGATTTCAACTTATGTTTATCCGCTAGTGCAATGGCTCGAAAAGGGAGCGATTATTTTAGAACCGAACTACCGGGGATCAGCGGGCTACGGAGAAAGATTCCGGTCCTTAAATGTGCGAAATCTCGGCGTTGGAGACGCCTGGGATGTTGAATCAGGCGTGGATTATCTCATAGGATCCGGCCTTGCGGACAAGGACAGGATCGGAGCAATGGGGTGGAGTCAGGGCGGCTATATTTGTTCATTCTTGAGCACAAATTCGAAAAAGTTTAAGGCGATTTCTATGGGCGCAGGCATTTCCGATTGGATGACATATTATGTCGGTACGGATATTCATCGTTTCACCCTTCAATATTTAAGAGCAACACCATGGGACGATCCAAGAATATACGCGAAGACATCACCGATAACCAACATCAAAAAAGCGCAGACACCTACACTCATCCAGCATGGAGAAAATGACCGGAGAGTGCCAATTTCAAACGCCTATGAGATGCTTCAGGGACTAAGGGATATGGGTGTCGAAACGAAGTTAATCGTCTATAAAGGATTTGGGCACGGCATTTCAAAACCGAAAGAACTTCTTGCTGCGATCTGGCACAACTGGCAGTGGTTTGCAAAGCATATTTGGAATGAAGAAGTCGAAATTCCTATGAAATGAGATTAAAAATAGTATTAAGTAGGAATGTTTTTTTGGTTTTTATATCAACGATCCTTCAAAGACGATTCTGAAACGAAAATATAATAGATCCGGAGGCAAAATTATGAAACGGATCGTGAGTATGTTATCGATCATTTATCTTTCTTCCTCACTGTCAGCACAGGTTATACAAAAATTCGATGTACGCATTCCAATGCGGGACGGCATTACATTATCCGCCGATATATGGATGCCTGAAGCCGAAGGAAGATACCCTGCAATTCTTCTCCGTACACCCTACATTAAAGTAATGAAGCAACTTTCAGATCTGGGGAAGGTCTTTGCACCGGAAGGATATGTTTTTATAGTTCAGGATGTCCGGGGGCGAGGAGATTCGGATGGGGAGTTCGGATTTTATTTTGTCGAAGGAAAAGATGGATATGATTCCATAGAATGGATTGCCCAACAACCATGGTGTGACGGTAATGTCGGTATGATGGGAGTATCATACCTTGGAGCTGTACAGTGGCTGGCCGCCCGCGAAACCCCTCCTCATTTAAAGTGTATAGCGCCTACAGCGCCATCCGCGGTCTATTTTGAGGAATTCCCTTATACAGGCGGAGCCTGGACCATGGATTGGGCTTTAGGTTGGCTAAATGGGACATCAGGCCGGATCGCTCAGGGGGGGAATCTAGCCGGAGTAGATTGGGAAAAGATTTATTCGCACCGTCCTTTGGTTACGATGGATGAAGTTATGGGGCGGCAAATGAAATTCTATAAGGAATGGATGGAGCACAGCACTCTTGATGCTTATTGGAAACGCATTCACTATACAGCCGATGATTTTCGTAAGATGGATATTCCTGCGTTAACAACAACCGGGTGGTTCGACGTTGACCAGCCCGGAGCACTGACATACTGGTACAACATGAGGGAGTTTTCACCGGGAAAAGATAAAATGTATCTTATTATTGGTCCCTGGAATCACTCAGAAACGTTTCTTGGCGGAGATGCGAAAGAGGGTGAACTCAGTTTCAATGAGGATTCGGTGATTGATAATATGGAACTTCATTTACGGTTTTTCAATTGTTACCTGAAAGGCCTAACTCCGATTTTTGATCACCCTCGTGCCCGCATCTATTCAACAGGCTCGAACAAATGGCGTGAGTTTGACGAATATCCTCCTTCTGAAATGAGATTCAAGAAATTGTATTTGCGAAGCGAAGGAAGTGCGAATACACTGCTGGGCAATGGAACGCTTTCATGGAATGTACCGGGGGATGAACAACCGGATAAATATACTTATGATCCGAAAGATCCCATTCGTATGGATAGGATGCCGGATTCGAATCCCATTGATAACCGGCTTATCGAGATCCGAAAAGATGTGCTCGTATATACCGGAGAAATACTTACAGAACCTGTTGATATTATGGGGACGGTTAAGGCCGATTTGTATGTATCAAGCGATGCCAAGGATACAGATTTTGTTGTTAAACTTCTTGATGTTTTTCCTGATGGGAAAGCAATAAACTTAGGGCGATATGGAATGGGCGTTAAACGGGCGAGATATCGTTTTGGCTATGAGAAAGAAGTTCTGCTAACGCCCGGTAAAACGGAAAAGATAACCGTTAACCTCTTTGATATCGGTCATACCTTTTTGCGCGGTCATAGAATCCGGGTTGAAATAGCGAGCAGCACGTACCCTTTAGTGAATCCGAATCAAAATACCGGAAATCCGGTTGGAACTGATACAGATTGGAAAACAGCTCATCAGACAGTGTACCATGATACAAAATATTCAAGTCATGTGATATTGCCGATATTGCCAAATAATAAATAGAAGCCTATGTGGTTGCAGGCTCAACGTATGTACACATCTGAGCTCAGGTCGGGAAGGCTATTGCGATACTATTAGGAAATGCAAATGCAACTGGGAATCACGCGCAGAGCAATGGTAAAAGCGGTGGCACGAGTGATTGTAGGAAGCGGATGTGTTCCGCTGCTCTTCGACCATGATGCTTCCGCTGAAGCGATGAGTACAGGTATAAACATAAAAATATCGCCTCCCGGCCCAAAATCGCTCGTTTTACTTGAGGACCTAAAAAAATGCATCGCAAAAAGTAATTATTGCGGACTATTCGGCATAGGCCTGAATAAAGGACAAGGATGTTATGTCGAGGATCTCGACGGTAATGTATATCTAGACTGTTTTACTTCGGCCTCCAGTACGATTCTTGGCTATAGTTATGATGAGGTCGCCGAAGCCCATTACAAAGCTGCTCTTAAACTTCAGCATACAGGATTCCCATACTCTCCGAACGTTGAAACTGTAAGGTTTTCAGAGAAACTCATTCGGATTACTCCTGGTGATTTCTCAAAAAAAGTCATTATAGGTTTAAGCGGTTCCGATTCAATGGAAGGTGCTATTGAAGCAGCCCGTAAATTCACGGGCAAAATGGGAATCATCTCTTTTAATAGGGCCTATCACGGTTCAACCGGCTTGGCCCAAGCGGCATCAGGATTCAATGCTTTGAACGAAGGTATCTATGACTTGAATGATCCGAATTTTGTAAAGGTTGATTTTCCCGCAACATGTGCCGATGCTGAAAGATCGCTGAAGAATATTGAAACGGTATTAGCGTTCGGAAAAACCGCTGCAATGCTAGTTGAAATAATCCAGGGTGACGGCGGTACGATTGTGGCCACTCCGTTTTTCTTTGCACGCTTAAGAGAGTTGCTTGACAGATACCATGTGCTTCTCATCGATGATGAAATTCAGACCGGAATGGGAAGAACAGGGAAGTGGTGGGCTGCGGACCATGAAAGTGTTGTTCCTGATATAATCGTAATCGGCAAGGGGCTGGCATCAGGGTATGCTCCGGTATCAGCGATAATCGGAAGGACTGAAATTCTAAATTCGCTCGTCCCCGCAACACAAGTATTCACTTTAACGGGTCATCCACCCACGGTCTCTGCGGCGTTAAGAGTCATAGACATTATTGAGAGAGACCATCTCGTGGAGAATGCGAGAGAAATAGGGGCATATCTCTTTGAGGGCCTCAAAAAAGTTGAGAGAAAATATCCTGATGTGATTGTTGAAGCCCGTGGAAAAGGATTTATGATAGGCCTTGAGATTAAAATCTCAAAAGACCCGCTTGCGGGTAAGATATTTGCATACCGTTGTGTTGAAAAGGGCGTTTATTTTGGATATATCGGCGATAAACATCGCGTCATCCGGGTGCTTCCTCCTATAACCGCGGGTCAGAAAGAAGCAGAAATAATCATCCATACGGTAAATGAAACAGCGGATGAAATGAGCAAAGGAAAGATCCCACAATCAACGGTTGACAAAGTCAACAGATACGCAATCGGATGGTAGACTGGAGCTCATCTCCGAAAATAAACCAAACCAGGAATGAAAGGATTCCAACGATGCCTGTGAAAAACATCAACGACTATCCGAAAGAGCCCGTCGCCGCTGGCGTCAAAACCTACCGGCAGGTCCTCATCGGACCCGAGGTCGGCCCCCACTTCGCCATGCGTCGCTTCATCATCGAACGCGGCGGTGAAATACCCCTCCATACTAACACCGTCGAACACGAACAGTTTGTTCTCGCGGGCCGGGCGCGCCTTTTACTGGGCAAGGAGACGTTCGAGGTGAAAACGCACGATGTGGTTTTCATGCCCGCAGGCGTCAAACACTCCTACACGCAGATCGGCGATGAAGCCTTTGAATTTCTTTGCCTTGTTCCGAACGAAAAAGACGTCATGGAGATCGTCACGTAAGCCCGGTCTCCGGGGGTGGACGCCTGCTCAGCGACAATTATAATTCCCGGCTGACGACAATTAAAATTCCCGTCTCCAGGGTACACTATCCGGGTTCTTTTAGAAGGAGGCCCGGATGGTTCAAGATCGTCAAGTCAGGAAGGCCGTGTCAAGATAAGTTCGCAACTTCGGGGCCATCATAAACGTCTTCGGCTAGCCGCTTGAGCAGCCAGTTCATGAAGCCTGTCCAAAGACTACGGCGGAGATTCATCACATCATCATGTTACCTCGCCTAATTAGGATAAAAGGTGCCTAAACGAAAACGAAACGAAAAACGGAAAATCATCAGGAGAAGACCAGGGCAAAAGGTGGCGGGGCCGACGAGACTCGAACTCGCGACCTCCGGCGTGACAGGCGCGGGAGCGCTGTGGCATTGACTCACTGACAGCCTCTATCATAGAATAATCCAAATGATAGCATATAAAGGGGCTTATGCCCTGATATCCAAGATAGCGTCAACAATCCTCCCAGCCATTCTCCTTTCGGCCGTCCTGACTGGCCAGGAGATGAAGCCCGTCCGGGAGGAGTTGAGCGAATGGTCCCGTCAATGGCTCGATGAGGTCGTTCCTTACATCATAACCCGTGCCGAAAAGGAGGTCTTCCTCAGCCTCCCCAACGAGGCCGCGAGGGGCCAGTTTATCGAGAGCTTCTGGAAGAGGCGAGACCCGGACCCGGCGACCCCGGTCAATGAGTACAAGGAGGAATATTATAGGAGGATCGGCGTAGCAAACCGGCTCTTCGGGACGTCGGGCATCGCCGGGTGGAGGACGGAACGTGGGCGGTTCTTCATCCTCCTGGGCCCCCCGCACGAGGTCCAGCGGGATTTCAACGTCGCGGATGCTCGCGGCTTCAACACCGTCACCAAGGAGACCTGGCAGTACTGGGGCCTCCCGAATCCAAAACTGCCGTACAACGTGGAGCTCGCGTTCGTCGACAGGACCGGAAGCGGGGATTACGTCCTCGAAAGAGACTTCCAGTCCGAAGAAGGTGTGAAAAGTGGCGATATGCGGAATCTGACCTTTCAATTCGATGCCATGGAAATTTTGGCCGAAGCGCAGAAGAACCCGTTCGAGAACCTGGATAAAATCAAGACGGTCATCACGACCCAGGTCACCTACGACCTCATCCCGTTCGAGTTTCGGACATACACTTTCAAGCGGGAGGGCGGGCAACCCCATATCATAGTGGTCATCGACATTCCCTATACGTCCGTCGCCCCGAAGCCGGTCGACGGGATGGACAGGTACTCCCTGAACATTGTTGCCCAGGTCAGCAATTCCCTAGGAGCGGTCGTCGCCCAGAAGAGCCGGGAAGTGAGTTTCAGCGTCGATCCGGGCCGGAAAGAATCCCTGAAGAACGACCAGGTCCAAGTCCAGACGTCCCTGTCACTCGAGCCCGGCACCTACGGAATCCACTTCGTCGTCTGGGATAACCACTCCGGCAAAGCCGGCACGCGCCACGCGATGCTCAACGTGCCCGGGTTTGCGAACGGGGAACCGACGATGAGCGACGTCCTCCTGTCGGCCGCGAGGGCTGAGGGCGCCGCCGCGACCGGCTCTCGCGTCTTCCGGAATGGCGAGGAGATGGAGGCTGCCGTCGAAGTCTACAGCCTAGCTCTGGACGAGACCACCGGCTTGAATTCCTTCCTGGCCAATTTCGAGTTCCTGAGGGATTCTCAGACCGTGCTGAAGGCTCCGATGCTCGAGCCCAAGCCCTCGGCCCAGAAAGACGTCCGGATCCGGAATGCGTTCCGGCTCAAGGGCTTTATCCCCGGGGAATACACCCTGAGGATCACGGTCGTCGACAAGCGTGCGGGCCGGACTCTCTCCCGGGACGCGATATTCGCCGTCGCCGACTGAGTGCGGGAGGCCTCGCGCTTCAGTCGAATACTTCGACGATAGCCTCGATCTCGACGGGAATGCCCATGGGCAAGGGCTTGACGCCCACGGCCGAGCGCGCATGCCGGCCCCTCTCGCCGAAGACCTCAACAAACAGGTCCGGGCATCCGTTGATGACGAACGGATAATCGACGAAACTTCGGGGCCGAGGCCACCTGATGCTGACGTTCGTGGCGGCGAAGTCCCCGCCGTCCCATGTTTTCGAGCAGGTTGCGCTCGCGGCGGCCGAGGAGAGCGGGAATATTGTTGATACGTTCGCTGGCGCAAACCCCGATTTTCAAATCGGGGTAAAAAAGCGCCGCTCAGTATCAACCCTGAGCATACCCCGGGCTTCAGCCCGCCCTCATTCGCTTCGCGAATGAGGACTGCAAAGCCCGGGGAGCCGAATGGGTTGATTATTATCCCA
>Ga0315275_10008210_pt1 | contig 10153 bp, 7 predicted proteins | sample YL17G03_0_MG_FD_205557 | JGI IMG/M metagenome (GOLD analysis project Ga0315275, IMG submission 205557) | Sediment microbial communities from Yellowstone Lake, YNP, Wyoming, USA - YL17G03_0 | ecosystem: Environmental > Aquatic > Freshwater > Lake > Sediment | place: USA: Wyoming | collected...
ATCCGGATACCGGCCGGCGATGGCTGTTCTTAACTTATTTTTTGGGGGAACTCCTCGTGAGATAGAAGTTGACTTATATCATCCGTGGGCGTAATAATTTAATCAAATAAGTTCGAATAAGCTTCTGTCAATATATATAGGGAGATACATATGAAACGGCTGGGCAAAGCAGGCGTCTTTTTTTTTGTTTACCTGATAACCTTTTCGATATTTGGATTCTCCGATACCGATGTCAGCGGAATAATTTCTTCCGACAAAACATGGACTCTGACCGGTTCTCCATATATCACTTCTTTACAAAATAGGTGGATGAACCACGGCCCATCCCCCTTAAGGGGAGACGTCATTTCAACTGATCCAAAAAATCAGGGGATATTATTTGCTTCTGTTTGTGAGAGCTCAAATAGTTACTATCTAATGAAGAGTGAAGATGGAGGGTCCACTTGGAATAAATCTTCAGTGGGAGGGGAAATAAATACGATTGCTATCGATCCAAACAATTCTAATATCATCTATATCGGTTTTTTTTGGAGTGGAAAAATAGCAAAAAGCGTAGACAGCGGCTTAAGCTGGCAAGAACTGAGCGTATCATTTGATAGACCGAGGTCAATTGAAATCGATTATGTGAATTCTAATGTCATTTATGTTGGCACACAAGATGGTATCTTTAAAAGCACGGACGGGGGTCTAAGTTGGAAGGCCTCAAGTTTCGGCATAGAAAATTTGGGCCATACATATGCCCGTGATATCGCAATAAATCCACAAAATACATCGATAATTTATTTGCTGACAAGCAGCGGTATTTATAAGAGTGCGGATAGTGCTTTGACTTGGAACAAATTAAACACTGACACTAATAGTAGCTGCATAATTCTCGATCCTAGATCGCCAAATACGATATATTGCTCTTCTAGCGGAGGAATCAGCAAAAGCAATGATGGGGGCTTAAATTGGAGGGGAATTTCTTTCCCTTCGGATGATGGCGTTCAGATTAACGGCGGCGCTCATGCTAAAGATGACATTGCTGTTGATCCGATGGATTCGTCAATCATCTATGTGGCTACAGGTCATGGGATTTATGAAAGCATCGACTACGGGGAAAGTTGGATAAAAATATATGGGGGTTGGACAAACTCTATAGCGATTGATTCATACGCGCCCGAAAATCTGTTTTGTGCTTCAGAATCACTAGGCATCGTAAAAAGTACGGATCGCGGGCTCAATTGGAAATCTGCTGGACCATCTTCGGAAATGATGAATATTGAGTCCTTTGCAATTGACCCTCGCAATTTCAATGATATCTATGTGAGCGATGGATGGACACTTTTTAAAAGTGCGGATACCGCGAAATCATGGTCGGAACTTTTGCCTTATTATATGCAAATAAAGGCAATCGCGATGGACCCTCTCGATTCAAAGACAATATATTTAGGCGGTGATGGAGTCCTGAAAAGCATAGATGGCGGGAAAAAATGGTCCAAGCTATTTCTTGGATATTCAAGTGTTGACATTATGGATATGGCTATATTCTCAGCGGATTCTTCGACAATTTATGCGTGCGGAGATGCCGCAAACGAGTCGAGAATATTTGTGAGCGGGGACAAAGGTATTACGTGGGGCATGTCGTATTCGTTAGGCGCGCCTGGTGGCGGTTCAGTAATCGCTTGTGGAATATTGTCGATTGTAATAGATCCAACCAATAAAAACAAAATATACGCCATCTATACTCAAAACGTTGGAAACTTGGTGTACCCTAAATATATAGGCGGGATTCTTAGCACTAAAGACTCAGGAGCGCATTGGGTGAAAAAAGAATTTAATGATAGCGCGAAAGGAATAGCGATTAATCCAATCCATCCCTCAATCATTTATTGCGGAATAGGGAAAAAAATATTTAAAAGCATAGATGAAGGTGCGAACTGGAAAGAAATTAAAGATATGGGCTATTTGATCAGTGATATTTCCTTTGATCCTGCGAATATAAACAGAATTTATGTCGCTACGCATGGAGGGGGAATAATAAAATCCATTGATGGCGGCAATAATTGGACACCCGCAAATGATGGGCTAAATGAAAAAAATATTTTTAGCTTGGAAATAGCTCCAACGAGCCCACCGACAGTCTATGCTAGTACGGCGAAGGGGCTTTACTCAATCCAGTTCAGCCCAGAATCTTGGATCAATTTAAGCTCCGACAAGCTTTACTATGGAGCAACTTCTAACGGCGCTTTCACCGGTGCTCAAACAGTCCTAATCAGCAATTCGGGCGAGGGCACTTTAAGTTGGTCTGCCTCAACACAAAACAGTTGGATCATTATTCAGCCCTCGTCTTCAGCAGCCGGGCCGGAAAGTATCACGATCGGGGTGGACCCATCCAAGCTGGCCGCAGGGACCTATTCGGGAGTGATTTCAATTATAGATCTGAATGCTTTGAATTCCCCCCAGACAATTAGCGTTACTTTGAATGTGTATGCGGCTGATTCATCTTCCCCTCCGTTCGGGTATTTCGATACGCCGATCGACGGGACGCCGGGGATCACGGGTGCGATACCGGTCACGGGCTGGGCGCTGGATGATATCGAGACGACCAAAGTCGAGATTTGGCGGGACGCGTTCACAGGGGAAACCCCCGGACTTTGGAAAGTCGGCGAGGCCATATTCGTCGAGGGCGCCCGTCCGGATGTCGAACAGGCTTATCCTGATCGTCCTTTCAACTATCGTGCGGGATGGGGCTATATGATGTTGACCTACGGGCTGCCGGCCCAGGGCAACGGGGAATATCGGCTCCATGCCTTCGCCGAGGACAAGGAGGGGAACCGGGTCCTCCTTGGGTCGAAGACGATCGTCTGTGATAACGCCCACGGGAAAAAGCCTTTTGGGACGATCGACACTCCGGCCCAGGGGGGAGAGGTGTCGGGAAGCGCGTACGTCAACTTCGGCTGGGTTCTGACTCCGCAGCCGAACATGATTCCGATCGACGGATCGACGATCAACCTGTTCGTGGACGGAGTGAATTTGGGGCATCCGACGTACAATAATTACAGGTCGGATATCGCCCTGCAATTTCCGGGATATTTGAATACGGGGGCCCCTGGGGCCGGGGGACCGGTGGGATACTTTTATTTGGACACGACGACGTATCCGAACGGAGTGCATGAGATCTGGTGGGTGGCGACGGACGACGGGGGCCGCATCGACGGCATCGGCTCGCGGTATTTCACTATCGTTAATACGGGGACGGGGGCGCCGGCAAGTGCACAATCAATAAAACTGGAAAAAGCCGATTCCTATGAATCCGTCATGAACCTCCCGGTGAGTTTCGAACCAGGAAAGATAAGGAAAGGTTTTAATGTAGAGGCGGATCCGGAAGTCTTGCGACCGGATAATTACGGAACAATCCAGATCGAGATTAGGGAAGTCGAAAGGATTGAAGTGGATCTTGGCAAGGGCAGAGACTATCGAGGCTACCTTGTAGTCGGAGGGGAATTGCGACCGTTGCCGATAGGCTCAACTCTCAACCAAAAAAATGGAACCTTCTTCTGGATGCCGGGGCCGGGATTCATAGGAAAATATGATTTGCTTTTCCTGCAAACAGATAAATTCGGGATCACGAGAAGAATTCCGGTTGAGATGACGATCAGGCCGAAGTTCGAGAAGTAAAAAAGATCGGCTTATTAGCATTGCGCTTCGAACGATCAACATAAAGGGCAAGTCGTCGGGGGAAAAGCGGTGCTGGTGATTGATTATTGATTTCTAGCCGTGGCTTCAGAACATCCAGGGCAAGGAGGAGAGGAAAAGGAGCGATGCGCCGGTTGCTGAATATCAATTAATAGACGGCTTCTCAGAACATCTTGGGCAAGTCGAATAGAGGAGAGAGGACGTACCCCTGCGTCTTTTTCCCCTCTGAACGCGCGAAGAAATATGGGACTTCCCGATGCGAATATGAAGGACATTATAGAGTGAGATATTGTAATAAAAGCCGAGTGCACGGTCTTCCTCGACGGCGGCCAGGGCCCCGGGCATTGCCCGGGGGTCCACTTCAGCCGTACTCGCCCGTGGATACAAGCCACGGGCGAGTGGCGAGCCGAAGGCTCGTCCCTTGACCGGGACGGCGCTTTGTGGAATTGGCATAAGGACGGAGTATCGATCGCGGCTCCCGTCAAGATCGACGGCGTCGATCCCTTCAAATAGCGGGATCGGGCCCCTGTTTTTTCATTGAGGAGAAGGGCCGATTTTGATAGAATCCGAGCAGATCCTTTGATCTCTTTCCGAAGGAGGAGGTATCCGATGAGTCAACCTGGAAGAATCAGGTCCGCGGCAGGCTCCATCCGTTCGATTTTGGCCATGGTTTTCTGGGGCGTACTTCTCTGCGTGCTCGTCGTTCTGGGCTATCAGTTCTTCAAGATGAAGATGCTGGTCGGGCACTACAAGGAGGGCGTCGTCGAAATCACCCAGAAATACCAAGGCATCCTGGATGAATACAACCGGGCCGTGGACACGTTCAACGAACTCAAATCGCGTTACAACGAAGTCCTGGCCCGGACGATCATCACCGAGCTCAAGGTCGAGAACAACAAGTGCTCGGTCATCCTCAAGAACTCGGAGGGCGTCCTGGCCGAGATCCCCGTCGAGGTCAATCTCCGCAAGGAGGTATTCGTCGATTACATTTATTTCGACAACCGGCTCTTTATCCGCCGGGTGTTCGATTCGGGCACCGCGCCCGAGCGCGCCGCCGACATCCTTGCCCTCCAAAACGTCCGGGGATTCCTGCCGGCGGCAATCGACTGGAGCGACCCGAAATTCCGCTCCGGCAAGAGCATCTACCGGAAGCTTACGGACGGCGCCTGGATGATCACGGTGACAGGCGGCGGGGCCTTGGACATCGATCGGAAGGAAAATATTCCCCATCTCGAGTTCATCAGCCCGCTCGAAGGCTTTCTCCTTAAAGACTACAAGCCGGAGAACGGCGAACTCCTGCAGAAGGCGTTCGACGAAAAGATCAACAAATACGCAGGGGAACTGGGCGTCCTCGATGTCCTCAAATTCGCCCTCGGCATTTCGGGCGGAAAATAGGGGGCGGGCCATCAAGAAATTCATCCTCATCTGAGATTATGCCGTCTAATATTGATGCTAAAATGTCGTTAATGGAGATCCGGAGGCGGTGAAGAAAACCCCAAGTCTTATAGGAATAGGCGTCCTGGCTATGATATGCCTCGCGCTGGGCGCGAGCCAAACCGGGAAAATATCTCGGGCTATCGATCTTGGACTCTTTTTCGCGAAATCGGAGGTGACGATCGCGGTCACGGATTCGGGTCTGGGCGGTTTGTCGATCATGGCCGAGGCGGCGGCCCGACTGAAAGAAGCCCGCGTTTTCAAGAGCGTGAACATCGTTTTTTTTAACGCCCTTTTCTCGAACGACAGCGGTTACAACAGCCTCAGAACCCGAGAGGAAAAGATCGTCGTCTTCAACAGCGCCTTAGAGGCTCTCGCCGGTAAATATCGGCCGGACCTGATCCTAGTCGGCTGCAACACGCTGTCCGTGCTCACCGGGGAAACCCGCTTTTTCAGGGCGACGAAGATCCCCGTCCTGGACATCGTCGGGCCGGGAGTGGACATGATCGCCGATGGGCTTAAAAAAAGCTCGAAGTTGGCCGTCATCATCCTCGGCACCGAGACGACCATCGCCGAGGGAGAGCATAAGAAGCGGCTGTTAGAGCGAGGATTCCCGGAGGCGCGCATCGTCACCCAGGCCTGCCCGGAGCTGGCCAGCTATATCGAAAAGGACCCGAAGAGCGAGGACACGGCCCTGCTGATCGAATCCTACGTCGATGAAGCCCTGGTCAAGATCAAAGATCGAAATGCCCCCATCCTGGTCAGCCTCAATTGCACCCATTTCGGGTATTCCATGGACCTCTGGGAAAAGGCGTTCGAGAGCCGGGGGATCAAATCCTTCGTTACTATCAATCCGAATTCCAAGGTGACCGATGTCCTTGTTCCGCCGGCATCGGTGAAAAGATACGCGGCCGCAGCCGTCTCGGCCAAGGTCGTTTCGATGGTCGAGATCGGCAAGCAGAAGATCGAGGCGCTGGGCGATTGGCTGAGAAAGATCTCGCCCGAAACGGCGGACGCGCTGGCGCGCTATGAGCTGAAACCGGATTTGTTCGAGTGGAAGAGGATGATTGGGGTGCGGGGGAATTAGCTGATTAATACCCCGTGCGGGCCGGGGAGAAGATCGCCGATGATCCACGCTTTGTGGCCGAGTTTCTGAAAGAGGGCGACCGCCGCCTCGGCCTCCTTTGGCCCGACGACGAGGGCCATACCGATCCCCATGTTGAGGGTCCGAAACATCTCCGGCTCATCCACCCCGCCCCGCTCCTGGATCAAGCGAAAGACCGGCGGGATCGGCCATGAACCCTCGGTGATCCGCACGGTTAGGCCGGCGGGGATGACCCGGGGGATATTGTCATAAAATCCGCCGCCGGTGATGTGGGCCATGGCCTTGATCCGGACCTCCTTCATCGCGGCCAGGATGGCGCGAGTATAGATGCGAGTGGGTTTGAGCAGTTCGAGCCCGATCTTCCCTTTCAGCTCTTCTTCCGTAAACGCGCGGCGGGCCAGCGAATAGCCGTTGCTGTGCAGGCCGCTCGAGGCCAGGCCGATGACCTTATCCCCTCTCCGGCAGGAGTGGCCGTCGATGATCTTTCCCTTATCGACCACTCCAACGCAGAAGCCAGCCAGATCCCACTGCTCTTTCGCGTATAAACCGGGGAGCTCAGCCGTTTCGCCGCCGATCAGGGCGCAGTTCGCCTCCCAGCAGCCTTTGACGATCCCCTTCATGACCTCGGCCAGCATCGCCTTGTCCAGCCGGCCGCAGGCGATATAGTCCAGGAAAAAGAGCGGTTCCGCGCCTGTCACGATGACGTCGTCCACGCTCATGGCGACCAGGTCGATGCCGACGGTGTCGTATTTCTTTAAGAAATCGGCGAGCATGAGCTTGGTCCCGACGCCGTCGGTCGAGGAGACAAGGACCGGGTTCCTCATCCCTTTGAGGCGGGGCTGGAACAGGCCGCTGAATCCGCCGATCCCGCCTAAAATCTCCGGCCGGGCCGTGGATCTGATCATGGGCTTGATCATTTTGATGAAATCGTCGGCCGCGTCGATGTTGACGCCGGCTTGTTTATAGGTCAGGGGGGGCATGGGCATATTCTCCAGGCGATATCGCGATAAAACGCTTATATCACCGCCCTCCGGCCGAGTCAAGAAAACGGGGACACGTCCTAAATGCAATAGAATTTAGGGCATGTCCCCTCTATCTTGTTGTCAATTCTGCCTGAAAGGGCTAAAATTTTTGTAACCTTTTACGGAATCCTCAGTCTATATCTACGATGAACGATAACCGGCTCATGGAGGACGTTCGGGACGGCCGAGTCGAGAAACTGGCCATCCTGTTCGAACGCCACCACGTCGCCCTCTTCAATTTCTTCCTCCGCCTGACCGGGAACCGCGCCGCCAGCGAGGACCTGGTCCAGGATGTCTTCACCCGGATTCTCAAATATCGGGCGACTTATCAGGGGGAGGACAGGTTCGCGGTCTGGATGTACAAGATCGCCCGAAACGCCCACATCGATTACTTGAGGAAACGCAAAGAAACGTTCCCCCTCGACGAACAGTTCGACGAGGCGCACAGCCCCGAGCCCGCGCCCGAAGACCGGGTCGTCCGGGAGCAGGAATCCGCCCTCCTGGCTCGGGCTTTGGCCAAGCTCTCCCCGAAAAAGCAGGAGATCCTCGTCCTCAGCCGGTTCCAGAACTTGAAATACCGGGAAATCGCCGAGCTCCTCGACTGCCCCATCGGGACGGTCAAAGGCCTCGTCCATCGGGCCATCCAGGAACTGGGCGATATCTATGCGAAGTTATCCAATGAGGTATGCCGCCATGAAGTGTGAAAACATCCGCGACCGATTCCCCGACTATTTGACCGGAGATCTGGAACCAAAGGCCAAAGCCGAGTTCGATGCGCACATCGCCGCCTGCTCGGCCTGCGGCGAGGAGCTGCGCCGACTGAGCGAGATCTGGACGAAGCTCGGCGTTCTGCCCGCCGAACAGCCCTCGGCCGCCCTTCGCGACCGGTTCTACACCATGCTCGAAGGCTACAAGGACGGACTCGAGGCCGAGCAATCCAAAGCCGCGCAAAAACCCCGTTTCTCATTTTCGTTCCGGCAGATCCGGCTTCGCCGGCCCGCGTTTCAATTCGCCGCGGCCGCCGTGCTGGTCGTCGCCGGCCTCGCCGGCGGTTATGGCCTAAGCCGTTCGGGCGGCAGAGTGAGCCGGCTGTCCCGGGAGGTCGAGTCGATGCGCGGGATGATGGCCGTCTCCCTGCTCCAGCAATCTTCTTCGTCGGAGCGCCTGCGTGGGGTGAGCTACACGTCCCAGCTCAAGGAGCCCGGCCAAGGCACGTTGGACGCCCTGCTTCTGGCCTTGGACAACGATCCCAACGTCAATGTCCGCCTGGCGGCGGCGGACGCGCTCTACCTCTTCGCCTCTAACCCGGAGGTCAAGGAAGGCCTTCTCAAATCGCTCGCCCGGCAGGAATCGCCCCTGGTCCAATCCGCGCTCATCGACCTTCTCGTCGTGAGCCGGGAGCAGCGAGCCGTGCAGGCGCTCAAGACCCTCATCGGCGGCGAAAAGCTCCGGCCCGAGATCAAGAAGAAGGCCGAGCTCGGAATCCAACAATTGAGCTTTTAGGAAACCATCATGAAAATCTTCAGCCGTCATCGCGAGCCGCTGTTGCGGCGTGGCAATCTCCAAGTGATCCTGATCATGATGCTTGGATTCGCCGTCTTGGCCGTCTCCGAAGATAAATACAAGATTCGGGAAAAAGAAGAGATCCGGCAGACCTTGAAGTTTCAGGACCCGGCCAAACCCAAGACGCTCCAGCTCGACAACATCTTCGGCGCGATCGACGTCCAGGCCTATGACGGCGGCGAGGTCGAGCTCGTCGCCCAAAAGACGATCAAGGCCAAGGACCAGGACAAGGTCAAGAAGGCCAAGGCCGAGGTCAAGCTCGACATCACCGCGGAGGGCGGCGGCATCGATATCTATGTGGATGGGCCGTTCCGCTGCCGGTGCGAAGACGGCAATGGATACAAGTGGCGGGACCTGGGCTATGAGGTCCATTTCGATTTCGTTCTGAAAGTGCCCCGGAAGACGGCCCTCACGCTCAAGACAGTCAACAGCGGCGACGTGACGGTCAGAGGCGTCGAGGGCGATTTCGAGGTGTCCAACGTCAACGGAAAGGTCACGATGGACGGCGTCGCCGGCTCCGGGAAAGCCCATACGGTCAACGGCCCGGTGAAGGTCGGTTTCACGAAAAATCCGGCCTCGAACTGTTCCTTCCGCACGGTCAACGGCGACGTGACCCTCTTCTTCCGGGACGGGCTGACCGCCGACTTCAAAATGAAGACGTTCAGCGGCGAGGCTTATTCGGATTTCGAGGTCAAGGCCTTGCCGGCCGCGCCCGCCGTTAAAAAGAGCGTCAAGGGGCATTTCGTTTACAAGCGCGACAAGTTCAGCCAGGTCCGGGTGGGCCAGGGCGGCCCCGAGATCACCTGCGACACGCTGAACGGCGATATTCTGATCAAGAAAGGAAATTAAGGAGAATCCTCATGAACAAGAAACCCATCCGTATCGGCATGGTTGTCCTGCTGGCCGCGGCCCTCCTGGCCGCCGCTCAGGACTCGAAAACGGACCGCGTCGTCGTTCCGTTGAGCAACCCCGGAAAGCCGGCGACCGTCAAGGTCAGCCTGATGACGGGCAGCATCAAGGTCATCGGCTACGAAGGCAAAGAGGTCATCGTCGAGGCCACGCCCAGGGAGAAAGTGCTCGGGGAAGAGACCCGTCCGGCCAGAGCGCCGAGGCCGCCGAGACAGCCGGAGCCGGCCATCGCCGGCGCCGTGGCTCAGGCCGTCGCCCCGCCCGTACCCGTCAAAGAAGTTGCCCCGCCCGTCTCCGTAAAAGAACAGGACAAAACCAAAAAAGACAAAACGGCCGGTATGAAGAAGATCCCGATCGAAGGCACCGGGCTGACCGTCGAGGAGGACAACAATGTTGTGTCCGTCGACATCGAGTCCATGAGGCGGGCTGTCGACGTCGTTGT
>Ga0315275_10008212_pt1 | contig 10152 bp, 7 predicted proteins | sample YL17G03_0_MG_FD_205557 | JGI IMG/M metagenome (GOLD analysis project Ga0315275, IMG submission 205557) | Sediment microbial communities from Yellowstone Lake, YNP, Wyoming, USA - YL17G03_0 | ecosystem: Environmental > Aquatic > Freshwater > Lake > Sediment | place: USA: Wyoming | collected...
GGGACCCCGGGCCTTCATACCCCCGGAGTGTTCCTCCACAACACACCCCATCCGGCGGAGAATATCAACGATCGCCGCGTCACCCTGGAGCGAAGGGAGGCTGAACCCCTCCACGAAGATTTCGCCGCCCGTGATCGCCGCGGCGGCCAGCGGATACGAAGCGCTCGATGCATCTGCCTCCACTGCCATCGTGCATGACGTGTACCGTCGGCCGGCCGTCACATGATAGCCCTCGCCCGCCGAACCGTGCACCTCGACACCGAATCGTTCCATGATCCCACACGTCATCCCGACGTATGTCTCCGAGGCGAGGGACCCGTCGACCATGATCCGCATGTCATCCTTCGCATAGGGGGCAACCAGCAAAAGGGATGAAAGAAACTGAGAACTCTTCTCCGCATGCACACGGAGTTCGCCCCCCCTCAACCCTGTCCCCTCGACCTCGTATCGGGCACTGCCGGGGGTCTGGCGGAGAGAAACACCCTGAGCCCGCAGCGCTTCGAGCAGGTCATCGTTGGGACGGCTTGCCATCCGCTCGCTTCCCTCCAGAACCGTTGTCCCCTGTGCAAGGGCCGCGAGCGACAGAAGAAACCGGAGCGTTGTCCCTGCGTTCCCCACGCGGATCGGGTAGCGGGGCGCGAACAGCCTGCCCTCGCTTCCTCGCACAATGAGCCCGCGTTCTGCCCGGCGTGCGAGGACCCCGAGTTGATCCAGCGCAGCGATCATCAGCGCCGAGTCGTCGCTGTCAGAGGCGTTCGCGAGCAGCGTCTCCCCGCGGGCAAGCGCCGCGCAGACAAGGGCCCGGTTGGTGATGCTCTTGGACCCCGGCACTCGTACCCGGCCTCGCACCGGCCCAGATTCTCGGATCTCCCTGATCATCAGACCTCGTAGTCCACCACTGCCCGGGCCGACTGGACCTTGCGCAAAAACTCAACAACCCGGACATGCGCCGGATGCCGTTGATAGGCCGCAAGCGATTCAAGTTCATCAAAATGGGAGTACAACACAAGATCGTAGGATTGCGGCGAAGGATTCACGCCCACGGCCACTTCGAAGAGTCGGATCTCGGGGATCGCCTCCGGCAGGCTCTCCAACAGATGCCGTGCTTTCGCAAGGTTCGTGTTCTTGTCGGACCCTTCAGCCTGGTCCAGGAATTTCCAGAAGACAATGTGCTTGATCATTGATGCCGCTTTGATGTGTTCGACGATCGCGGTTCCCGCCTGCGCCGCCCGTTCCCCTCCGGTGCGGCTTACAGATGTTTCAGAAGCAGCACTCGCATCCTCCCGATGTTCGGCCGTCGGCCGGTGAACAGCCTCGACTGTCGTGCAGCCTGGTTGAGATACATCTCGATTCCTGGAATGATCCGTGCTCCGCGCGCCCGCGCTTCCCGCAGGAGCCTGGTCATGGGCGGATTGTACACTGCATCGAAGACCACCGTTCCCCTCTCGAGAATCACTGCTGGCACCGGAGACCTCTCTGTGTCGGGTGCCATCCCGACGGAGGTCGCATTCACGAGAATATCGAACGTCGCCCGCCGGAGATCCTTCATCGGGACAGAGGTGCATCCGTATTCCGCCGCCAGCAGTCTCGCCTTCCTGCCGGTCCGGTTTGCGATCAGCACGTGTGCCCCTCTCCGTTGCGCCTCGAACACGATGGCCCTGGCAGCGCCGCCGGCGCCGATGACCAGCACTCGCTTCCCTGCAACCCGCAGGACACTCTCAATCGCGTCAAGCGCCCCGGGCGCATCGGTGTTGGTACCCCAGAGACCGCCAGATCTGCGGACGACCGTATTGACCGCGCCAATTCTTCGCGCAATCGGATCCACGCTGCTCAGGTGCTTCATGATGCTTTCTTTCCATGGAAGGGTCACACTGAAACCCTCCAGGATCCCACCGACGCTCTTCATGAACCGGTCGAGATTCACGACCGGGAATCTGCAGTACACGGCATTCCGGGATCGCGCGATGGCGTTGTGAACATACACGCCTTTGCTCTGCCGAACGGGGTTACCGATGACGCCATACACGCGTGAATTGCGCCTGAGCACGTCCGCCCGGTACAGGCGTTTCAGCTCCGATCCACGAACCTGGCCCCGGGCCGACGGCTGCCCGATTTCCGGCGCCGCGTACGTCGCCCATCCGCCAAACTTCCGGTACAGGATTCTCGACGCCTCGCCGGCCTCACCCATGCATGTCACAATCGCCCGCTGGCGATCGCGGCGGGCCAGGTCCAGGAACTCGATCATCGGGCCGATGTCCGCGGCATCATCGGCGGCATACGCGAGTTTGAGCACGTCGGCCCCCATGGCGCGCATCCGCCGGTACAGGGCACGGGGGGAGGCAGGCGGGCCGGAATGGAGATGCTTCGATACAATGAGCTTTGTCCCCGTCCTGCGTCGCAGGAAATGCTTTCGGTAGTCTGCCTCCAGTTCATAGTCAATGTACTCTGCACCGAGAAAGGCGGCGAAGAGAAGAAGCTCGAGACGCGCTTCTTCACTCCCGCTGAATTCCCCCCCCTCCCATCGCGGCCTGCAGGTCACAATTCGCGGCTTTTTCGTGCGCGCAAGAAGCAGGGCGAGGTCGGGACGGTGAAGACAATCCAGCCGGAACTCGAACATGTCCGCATAGAGGGAAGACCGCCGCACCTGTTCGGCGGCATCACGCATCGACGGGCCCGTGATCGAGACAATGATCATCGCCGGCCGGACAGCAGGTCATGCACGAAGGCGTCGGGCACACCCACCCCGATCGCGCACCGTCCGACGCCGCGGAGCAGAACGAACGCCGCGCGCGGTCCGGCGTTCTTCTTGTCGGCTGCCAGCGCAGCATGAAAGCGTGAGCGTGACCGGATGACCGGCAGCCGTGTCGCCAGCCCGAAGGAGCGCAACAGCGCGATGACCCGACGGCGGTCGTGCGCGCGAAGAAGTCCGAGCCTGACAGCAAAAGTCGACTCCGCCGCAATACCCATCGACACTGCCGTCCCGTGTGGGAGTCTGTACCCGGAGGAGACCTCAAGCGCGTGCCCGATGGTATGCCCGAGATTCAGCGATTTCCGCAAGCCGGATTCATGTTCATCCTTGTGCACCACAGCAGCCTTCAGTCCAACGCACCGGGAAATCATTGCCACCAGCGCAGGCGTGCGCCGCGCACGGATCCTCGCCTTGTTGCGCTCGAGCCAGCGGAACAGCGACGCATCAAGGGCAGCAGCGATCTTCACCCCTTCGGCGAGTCCATTCGCGAACTCAGGCCCCGGGAGCGATGCGAGCACTTCGGGATCGATCACAACTGCAGACGGATGATGGAAGGCCCCGATCAGGTTTTTCCCTGCCGGATGGTCAATGCCGACCTTTCCTCCGACGCTGCTGTCGAGCTGCGCGATGACCGTTGTCGGCACCTGAAGAAGACGCACGCCACGAAGGATCGTTGCGGCCACAAAGCCTGCGACGTCCCCGACGACCCCACCGCCGAGGGCAACGACGATGTCATCCCGTTGAATCCCGGCCGCAAGCAGGTGGGTCTGGAGAGCATGCACGACATCAGCGGACTTCGACGCTTCGCCGGGCGGAAAATCAAGGAGCACGGTCTCAATTCCTCGCAGCAGCATCGCATGGTGAACGCCGCGGCCGTAGAGACGGGCAACAGTTGAATCGGTCATCAGGAATGCCCGCCGACCCGGCGCAATGCCGCTGACGATGTCGGGCAGACGACCGAGGAGGCCGGAGCCAATGTGCACCGGGTAGGAAGTCACCCCGCGCTGCTGCAGACGAACGACGATATCCATTGCCTCTTCTTCTTCTAACAAAAAACCCCCACCGGCGGCGGTGAAGGCTCTCTCGGGATCGTGCTGGAAAGAAACGCTACTCCACCGGACGCGGTTTGCCGCCGAAGTACCAATACAATCGATGTGTCAACATGAAGGCCACCATAATGTGCAAGCATGATACGCCAAGGAGCGCAAAGAATCAAGAACGAGGATGCCTTCGGAGGTTTTTGAACTGGGCCGGAATTTCTTTATCTTGAGGGAACGGAGGTCTTTTTGGACCAGAATTCTGTCCGTTCCCTGTTTAATTCCATTGCCCGCCGGTACGACCTTCTCAATCACCTTCTGAGTGGCGGGATCGATTGCTACTGGCGCCGGCAGGCGATCGGACACCTCCGGGACTTCAAACCGAAAACGATCCTTGACGTCGCAACGGGGACGGCTGATTTCGCGATTGCCGCCCTCCGGCTGGAACCGGTCAGCGTGATCGGGATCGACATTGCGGACCAGATGCTTGAGGTCGGACGAGAGAAGCTGCGCCGGGCGGGCATCAACGGGAAGATCGAACTGCGCACCGGCGAAGCCGAACGGATGACCTTCGCTGACGGGACATTCGACGCGGCCATTGTGGCCTTCGGCGTGCGCAATTTCGAGAACCTGCGCCGGGGCCTGGCCGAGATGCACCGCGTGCTGCGCCCGGGCGGGAAGATCGTCGTCCTGGAGTTCTCCCGGCCCAGCCGGTTCCCCGTCAAACAACTCTACTTTGCATATTTCCGGCATATCCTCCCCTTGATCGGCCGCGCCGTCTCAAAGAGCCCAACCGCATACCGCTATCTGCCGGACACGGTCATGAGGTTCCCCGAGGGAGGCGACTTCCTCCAGATTCTTTCCCACATTGGATTTGGGGAGACGACGCAGGATCGTCTCACGTTCGGCATCACGACGATCTATGCGGGGATGAAAGCGCCCTGACGGGAACACCTTCGCAGGCTCTGCACAGGAAAGGAAGGATGTACGATGAGCGACCGCGTCATACGAGTCGGCCACAGCCCGGATCCCGACGATGCCTTCATGTTCTACGGCCTCGCTTCCGGCAAGGTGAAGCTCGAAGGGATCCGGATCGAACATATGCTCGAGGATATCCAATCATTGAACGAGCGTGCCCTGAGAGCGGAGCTCGAGGTGACGGCGATCTCCGCACACACCTATCCGTCGGTGGCCGATCGATACTGGATCATGAGGACCGGTGCGAGCATGGGTGAGGGCTACGGACCCGTCATCGTTTCACGGAAGTTTCGTTCTCTTGAGGAACTGCGGGGAAAGACCGTGGGCACGCCGGGACCGCTCACGACCGCGACACTCCTGTTCAAAACCTTCACCGATGGCATCAGGAACATCGACATGCAGTTCGACGCAATCATGGATGCGGTCGACCGGGGAATAGTGGACGCCGGACTGTTGATCCATGAGGGGCAGATCACGTACGAATCGCTGGGGTACCACAAGGTTCTGGATTTTGGGGAGTTCTGGGAAGGGATCACCGGCGGGCTCCCGTTGCCGCTCGGCCTGGATGTCGTGCGAAAGGACCTCGGCCTCGATCTGGCCCATCGTCTTTCGGACGGTCTCCGCGAGAGCATCGCCTACGGATATTCGCATCAGGAGGAGTCGATCCCTTATGCGCTGCAGTGGGGACGTGGCATCGACCGCACGCTGGGGGAACGATTCGTGAAGATGTATGTCAGCGAGCTGACGATTGACATGGGAGAGAAAGGGAAGAAGGGTCTGGAGTTCCTTTTCGCGGAGGGCACCAGGCGAGGATTGATCCCGCCCGTGGGCAGGATCGAACTCGTGTAACGCTTCGCAGACTAGGCCGCCTCAGTTATCTCGTAGACCTTTACAATATCATACATCGTCGTACGTTGTGCCGCGGCGAAACCCGACTCGTGGATCAGCTGGATGCACTCGTCGATATTCGTCGTGTTCACAAAGTTCGCCGCCGCGTGCACATTTTCCTCGAGCAACGTCCCGCCGAAATCATCCGCCCCGAAATGCAGCGCGATCTGTCCGGTCTTCTTCCCCTCGGAAAACCATGACGCCTGGATATGGGGGATGTTGTCCAGATAGATGCGCGAGAACGCGATCATCTGAAGATACCTGGTGGGCGTCGCATAGTGCGGAATGATCTTCTCCAGCGGGGTGTTCCCCGGTTTGAAGCTCCAGGGGACAAATGCCGTGAACCCGTGATGCTCCTCCTGCAACTGCCGCACGACTTCCAGGTGTTCCACGATATCCTCGTCCGTTTCGAGGTGGCCGTACATCATCGTCGCGGTCGTCTTGTATCCGATCCTGTGGGCCTCCCGCATCACGCGCAGCCAGTCGGCACTCGTGCCTTTTCTGTGGCTGATTTTTTTCTTCACGCGATCGGCAAGGATCTCGGCGCCCCCGCCGGGAATCGAGCGGAGGCCTGCGTCCCACAGACGCTGTAAGACCGCCGGGAGCGCCAGCCCTGAGACCTCCGACATCCCGATGATTTCGGAGGTCGAGAAGAAGTGCGGGTGGACCTCCGGCACCTCCTTCACGGTCCGCTGCACAAGCTCCAGGTAGTAGTCAAACGGCAGTGCGGGATTCACACCACCCTGGAGCAGTACGGTGGTCACGCCTTGGGAGGCAGCCTGCCTGAAATTCCGGATCATCTCGTCCACGCTATACGTATACTCTCCTTCCTCGCCCGGATGCCGGTAGAACGCGCAGAAGATGCAGTCGATCGTGCAGATGTTCGAATAGTTGGGATTGGTATCAACGACGAAGGTAACCCACGGACGGGGATTCTTCCGGAACCGGATTTCCCCCGCGACATCCGCAAGATCGAGCAGCTGCGCATGACGGAGGAGATGGAGGCCTTCCTCTCTCTCCAACCGTTCGCCGGCCCGGACGGCGTCCACGATGTGCGAGAGTTGCATCCTATCTCCCCTCCTTCTTCAACAGGTCTGCTTCAACATCTGCCGCGAGGCCGCGGAACACGGTCATCGCTTCCCGCTCGCGCTCACCGAGCGTGTAGTTGAAACCGGCAAGATACTCCTGCGTCTCGGCATCCGTCAGCCCGATGCGCCTGCCGTGGGCTCCGGCGATGGGAACATAGTCACCGCCGCTCGAAGCGAGCGACCGCTGAATCATTTCTTTCAGCTCCGCTTTGTCGGGCTGGCTCATCGATTGCTGTGCGGCCCAAACGGCAAAGACAAACGGGAGTTTCTGCCAGTCGTACCATTCCAGGGCGAGATCGAATACCAGTTCAAATCCGGGCAACCCCTCCTTGTTCCGCCTGAGGGCTTCATCGCCGATCAGGAGAACCGCGTCATAGGATGAATGGTCGTTGACCCCGGCGTGCATCCGCACACATGTCGCCCGCACGCCATATTTCCTGGCAAGCAGTATCTGCAGCAGCCGGACCGAGGTCGCCGTATCATCGGTGATGCCGATCGTCTTTCCGTCAAGATCACGCCATCCCTCTTTCGAGAACAACATGACGCTTTTCACCTGGTCCCGGGTGGCGATGCACCACCCCATGAGCTCGAGCTCGTCCTCCTGGTCGAAGTAGTCCATCAGTGAAAAGAGCCCCGCCGCGATTTCCCCCCGCTTGCTGAGCGTCCCCATCCGCCGCGGGACGACAGGGAGCAGCTTGAAGCGGCCCTTCTCAAGAGGAGCGTAGAACGGCACAGAGTTGAGGAACGGGATCTGGCCGATGACGCTGTCCGCGTACAGCCTCAGAGGATTGTAGAACGCGTCCCTCTCCACAGGAATCTTTCCAGCGTCGCTGATGATCCTGATGATCCGGTCCTTTGCCAGGGTCATCGGCGTCATCGCGCCGGCGTCGTGAGCTATCTTCTCCCCCCCGACAGTTCCATCCATGTCGTCCGCGCCGAAATTGAGCGCAACCGAAGCGACCTCCTCCGTCAGCATCACCCAGTATGCCTTGATATGCGGAACGTTGTCGAGCATCAGGCGCGAGACAGCAATGGTCTTCAGGTCGTCGATCGCCGAGGTAAACCTGTCCTTCGGCTTGATGCCGGTCTCGCCCGGCTGGAACGCGAGGGGGATGAAGGTGAGAAACCCGCCCGTGTCGTCCTGTGCCTCGCGAAGCTTCATCATGTGCAGCAAACGCTCCTCGAGCGTCTCGATGTGCCCGTACAGCATGGTACTGTTCGTGGGTATTCCCATCCTGTGGGCGGTCTTATGCACTTCAAACCACGCCTTCGCGCCGATTTTCTGGTTGAACAGGAGTTTCCTGACCCGCTCCGAAAAGATCTCCGCACCGCCGCCGGGCATGGTCTTCAGCCCCGCCTCCTGCAGTTGCCGCAGGACCTCCTCGACCGTCATCCTGAACTTCTTGTGAAAGAAATCAATCTCCACTGCCGTGAATGCTTTCACGTCCGCATCCGGGAGGTGCTCATGGATTGCGCGCACGATATCGAGATATCGCTCCCAGGGCCAATCCGCAGGCATGCCGCCGGTGATATGGACTTCCCTGATTTCCGGCGTCAGCTTCGCGAGGATTTCTGCCGACGTCATCTCATAGGCCTCGGGGTCGCCTTTCCTGACAGCGAAATCACAGAACTTGCAGGAGAGGACGCATACATTCGTGTGCTCGATCTTCTGGTTCAGCACAAAATAGACCGCATCGCCGCTCCGCTGTTGCTGCACTGCATGCGCCATCTTCCCGAGGGAGATGATGTCGGCTGTCCGGTACAGCGTCAACCCGTCCTCAAGTGTAAGGCGATGCCCGGCCTGAACCTTTTCCCAGATCGGGATCAGCGATCGGTCTCGAAAGAAGATGGTCGTGTTCATGATGTCAGAAATCCGCGCTTCCTATTTCCAGTAGTCCCCCCACCGCTGCTCCACCCGTTTCCTCACCTCCTCTGTCATGGTGAGAGGCCTCGGGTAGCCGGGCTTCCAGGTGCTGTCAATCCCCATGATTCCTTTATACACCGGACTGATTCCCAGAAGTTCCTGGGACGAAAAGACAATGTCCCGTTCACAGTCGAAACGCGTAAAGACTCCCCAGATGTAGTTCTCACGGTCGCGGATGTCGACATCTTCGCTCACCGCCGCAATCATCGCCACACCCCGGAGTTCGGGAGCCGTGACGAGCGATTGGATCAGCTGCATTCCTTCGCCCTTCACTTTCACCAGAAGAAGGGTACCGTAGACGAGATTGACGTCGATGATGCGGCGGTCCCGGTCGCGAAGAAAGGTGAGATCCCGGGGAGGCTGCGCGCCTCCCTCCCTCGCTGCGGGCCGTTGCTTCCGTGTGGCGTCGATGATCATCCGGCTTCCGAGATTCATGGCGAAGCTCGTGAAATCGAGCGTGTCCATCGGGACCCGTGGGATCATCACGTAATCAAAATGGGGATCGAAATGATCCCGGACTTCACGCATGACATCACCGAAATTCCTGACGTTCACCCCTTCGGACACGAGAACGATGCATTTTGTGAGGGAGAGTTGGGACAACCCCATCAGGCCCAGGGCGGTCTTCATTGATTCTTTGGCATAGCGCTGGTCGACCGCCACCACGAGCAGATTGTGAAATCCCGCTTCATAGTAGGCCCACATATCGGTGATCTCGGCATGGATCAGCTTCACGAGCGGACCGAGGATTCGCTGTGTCGCGTCCCCCAGGAACTTGTCTTCCATGGGCGGGATACCGACGACGGTTGCCGGGAAAACCGGATCTCGCCGATGGGTCATGGCGGTGACATGAAAGACGGGGAACTCCGCGGCATGGGAATAGTGACCGAAATGATCGCCAAACGGGCCCTCCATCCTTCGTTCGCCCGGCGGGACGACACCCTCGAGGATAAATTCCGCATGCGCCGGCACGTCGATTGCGATTGAGCGTCCGCCGGTGAATGCGCTTCGCCTGCCCCGGAGAAAGCCTGCAAACATGGCTTCGTCGATGTTCTCCGGCAGTGCGGCAATCGTAGCGAAGAGCAGCGCGGGATCGGTTCCGAGAGCCACTGCGAGTTCCAGCGGTTGACCGAGTTTTTCTGCCTGGTAGTAGTGGAATCCGCCCCCCTTCTGGATCTGCCAGTGCATCCCGGTGGTGGCCCGGTCGAACACCTGCATCCGGTACATCCCCATATTGCGCTTGCCGGTCCGGGGATCGTAAGTGACAACCTGGGGAAGCGTGAGGAATCGCCCGCCATCCTCCGGCCAACAGGTGAGCACCGGGAGCGAATCGAGATCGGGCTCCGTGATCACCTCCTGTGCGCGGCCGCCGCGAACCCGTTTGATCCTTGCAGAAAGGAACCGCCCCACGAGCGAGCGGTGCCTGTACAATGCCGCGGGCTTCGGCGGGAAGACGTCCCCCAGAAACGCGATCAGCTGTTCGCCAAG
>Ga0315275_10008213_pt1 | contig 10151 bp, 3 predicted proteins | sample YL17G03_0_MG_FD_205557 | JGI IMG/M metagenome (GOLD analysis project Ga0315275, IMG submission 205557) | Sediment microbial communities from Yellowstone Lake, YNP, Wyoming, USA - YL17G03_0 | ecosystem: Environmental > Aquatic > Freshwater > Lake > Sediment | place: USA: Wyoming | collected...
TTAAACAAAATCATCTTTAGGTATGGTTTCCGGGATAAGGAGGTTCTCGATGAACAGGCGTTCCCTCTTAGGTTTAGTTGTGCTCTCCCTGATTCTCCTGGCCGCGGATTCTCAGCCGCAGCTCGCCAATCATCAAAACGCGCCCGCGGCGCCGGCGCTTCCGTCCCAGTTAGCGCCGCAGCCTGCCGGAGCCCGGGTCACGTCCGACCACGATTTCGGAAAGATGCCCCTGTATTTTATTCCCAATCAAGGGCAGATGGACGACGCTGTCGCGTTTTATGTCCAGGGAAAAGATAAGATACTGTACTTCAGTCCGGAGGGGATCACGTTTTCCCTGGACTATGGGCGTGAGACTCCGGCTGTGCCGGACGGGAAATCCGGCCCTGGAGCCGAAGACGTTCATAGCTCGCCGAAGGCATCCGGGCGGTGGAACGTCACGCTCGACTTCGTGAGCGCCAACCCTGATGTGCGCCCTGTCGGCGAAGAAAAGGCTGTGCCGGTGGTCTCCTATTTCAAAGGGAAGCAGGAGGATTGGCGGACCGGCCTCTCCACTTACTCTCGAATTGTCTACCGCGATCTCTGGCCGGGCATTGACTTGGTTTATTACGGCACCATGAACCAGCTCAAGTATGAGTTTGTCGTGCATCCCGGCGCTGACCCCAAGAGGATACGTCTGCGGTATCGCGGAGCCAGCGATGTAAAGGTCGCAGAGTCGGGTCAGCTTGAGGTCCACACACCGGCCGGCGGGTTCCAGGACGGCGTGCCCGTGGCCTACCAGGAGGACGAAGGAAGGCGTATCCCGGTGGCTCTCCGCTATGATCTAGCGGATTCCCCAGACTCGGCCTTAAAGGGAGAGAGCGGCGGTCCGGGGGTTGTCTTCGGGTCCTGGCCCTACGGTTTCCGTGTCGGCGATTATGATGATTCCAGGCCTCTCATTCTGGATCCGGTCATTAACGTCTACTGCGGCTATATCGGCGGCTCCAGTGAAGATGATGGCTGGGGGATCGCCGTCGACGGCTCGGGAAACTCCTATCTCACCGGCTATACCGCCTCGACGGCGGCCACCTTTCCTGTAGCGGTCGGCCCCGACCTTACCCATAACGACTCGAGCGACGCCTTTGTGGCGAAAGTGAACGCCGCAGGAACGGGCCTCATTTACTGCGGCTACATCGGCGGCGACTACATGGAAGAGGGCTGGCGCATTGCCGTCGACGGCTCGGGCAACGCTTATGTGGTCGGCAGTACGAGCTCGACAGAAGGCACCTTTCCCGTCACCAATGGTCCCGATGTGCATTTTAACGGCGGGACCTGGGATGTCTTTGTGGCGAAAGTGAACGCCTCAGGGACGGCCCTCGATTACTGCGGCTACATCGGCGGTTCCAGTGATGAGCACGGCTTCGGCATCGCCGTCGACGGCCAGGGAAGCGCTTATGTTACGGGTTATACGCAATCTTCGGCGCTGACATTTCCCGTTGCGGTCGGGCCGGATCTGAATTGGCGCGGCGGCAGCGATGTTTTTGTCGCGAAATTAAACCCCTCGGGGACCGGGTTGGACTACTGCGGCTACATCGGCGGGTCCGGCGATGATTGGGGCATGGAAATCGCCATCGACGGGACCGGTAACTCTTATGTCACAGGCTGGACGGAATCGACGGAATCCACATTTCCTGTGGCCGTCGGTCCCACTCTCGTCCACAAGCCCTACCGCGATGCCTTCGTGGCCAGGGTGAATGCCTCCGGGACGGGGCTGGACTATTGCGGGTTCATCGGCGGGTCCGATTATGATGAAGGCTTCGGCATCGCGGTCGACAACGCCGGCCACGCTTATGTCGCCGGGAGGACGGCCTCATCCGAGGGCAGTTTTCCCGTTGCGGTCGGGCCCGACTTATCCTTCGGCGGCGTCAGCGATGCCTTTGTGGCGAAAGTGACCGCGGACGGCTCGGGGTTTGATTACTGCGGGTATATCGGCGGAACCGATAATGACTTTGGCAATGACATCGTCGTCGACGGCTCGGGCAATGCTTATATTACAGGCTACACGGGCTCAACCCAAACCAGCTTTCCCGTAAAGGTCGGACCCGATTTGACACACAACGGCGGTTTGGATGCCTTCGTGGCCAAAGTCAATTATTCGGGAAAAAGCCTCGACTACTGCGGGTACATCGGCGGAACCGGCAGTGACAGTGGCTATGGCATTGCCATTGACAGAGCCGGCAGCATCTACCTGACCGGCTTCACGAGCTCTTCGGCGGCAAGCTTTCCCGTTAAAGCCGGGCCGGGTTCGACCTACAGGGGCTCAATTGACGCGTTTGTGGCCAAGATCGTTGACGAGCCCCTCTGGAAACCGCGTCACGCGGCGGGCGACTTCGACGGGGATGGGACCGATGAAGTGGCGGTGGACTTCGGGGTGACGGGCGCGTGGATGTGGAATAGCGGGAGCTGGACGCAGCTCACCGCCAGCAATCCCGAGAGCCTGGTCACGGCCAATGTCGATGGGAACAATCGCGACGAGATTGTTGCGGACCTGGGATTTAGCGGTCTGTGGTTATGGAACGTGGGCGTCTGGACACAGTTGAGTGGCGTCAATGTCGACTGCCTGGCGGTATTGGATGAGGACTCGGATGGAAACAGCGAGCTGGTGGGCGATTTCGGCGCGGCCGGCCTGTGGCTGTGGTCGGGCACCGGCTGGACCCAGTTGAGCGGTGTCAACGCCGATTACGTGACGGGTAACGACTTCGACGGGAACGGCTCGGATGAGGTCATCGGCGATTTCGGGGCGACGGGCCTCTGGCTCTGGGACCACGACACCTGGATCCAGCTCAGCGGCGTGAACGCGGACTACATGACTGTCGCCGATTTCACCGACGACGGGATCAGCGAATCGCTGGTGGGCGACTTCGGGACGACCGGCCTCTGGAAATGGGCGGGTGGCACATGGACCCAGCTCAGCGGGGTGAACGCCGATTACATGGTCATCGGGAACCCCGACCCCGCGCCCGGCGAGGAGATCATCGGCGATTTCGGACCCACCGGTTTGTGGGTCTGGACGGGCGGCGTCTGGTCGATTCTGAGCGGCGTGAACGCAGAATACTTCATCTGGACCGACATCGACGGGAATTGGGTGGATGAGCTGGCCGTGGACTTCGGCGCCCTGGGGCTCTGGTTCTGGAACGCCGGCGCCTGGACCCAGATCAGCGGCGTGGACCCCGATTATCTGATGATCGCCGACGTGGATGGCGACAACAAATACGAAGTCCTGGCGGACTTCGGCAACCTTGGGTTGTGGGTGTGGAATGACTCCGTCTGGACGCAGATCAGCGCGAATAACCCTGAATAAGCGAAGGACCGACGATGAAGAGGAGCAAAATCATGAGATTCCGTATCGTTTTGGCCGCGACCTTTCTTGCTGTCATGGCTTTTGGCTTCGCCTCAATTTCGCCCGGTGATCACACGCGGGGCGCGACGCCTCCGGTCCAAGGGCCAGCCGCCTCCGGCGGCGCCGGGATCCTGGCCGGGGCCGTCTCTTCTCCCGGGGGGATCGCCCGCCATGCCGTCGGCGACTTCAACGCTGACGGGCTCGACGAGCTCCTGGTCGACCTCGGGACGGAAGGTATCTGGTGGTATGACCGGGGGGCCTGGAATCGGATCTCCTCGGCCAACCCGGAGGGGATGGTCTTGGCCGAGTTCGACGGCGACGCGGGGGCAGAGGTCCTTGTGGACGGGGGCGCCTCGGGTTTCAATGTCTTCAATTATCTGAGCTTTCTCCCTTATAACGCCATCAATCCCGAGACCATGGCCGCCGCGGACGTCGACAGCGACGGGCTGGATGAGCCCATCGTGGATTTCGGGGCGATCGGCCTCTGGCAGTGGAATTCCTCCTGGTCCAGGATCTCCGCCGTGAACCCGGATTATGTGATCGCGGCGGAGACCAACGGCGACGCGACCGATGAAGTCGTCGCCGATTTCGGCTCGGTGGGGCTCTGGAAGCGCCAGTCGGCCGCCTGGACCCAGTTGAGCGGCGTCAACGCCGAGTTCCTGACCTCGGGGAACCACGATATCTACGCGGGCGCGGACCTGATCGTCGATTTCGGTTCGCTGGGGGTGTGGCTCTGGAGCGCGGGCGTCGGTAACTGGGTCATCCTGAGCGGCGCCAACCCCGAACACCTGATCACGGGAGACGTCAAGGGGATCACCCAGGACGAGATCGTCGGCGACTTCGGGACGATCGGGCTCTGGCTGTGGTCGACCGGGAGCTGGACGCAGCTGAGCGGGGCGAATGCCGAAGACATGATCATCGCGGACCCGGACGGCGACGCCAAGGGGGAGATCGTCGCGGATTTCGGCGCTCTCGGGATGTGGCTGTGGGATACCAACGTCTGGACGCAGCTGAGTGGCGTGAACCCGGAGACGCTCCTCGCCGGTGATTTCGACGGCGACGCCCAGGACGAGATCCTCGGCGACTTCGGCGCGCTCGGTCTCTGGCGACATGACGCCGGCGTCTGGACGCTGATCAGCGGCGTGAACCTCGATTGATACATTGACTCGATTCCTTTTTTTGAGGCGGCCCGCGCGATGACGACAGCCCGTTTCATCCCTGTTGTGATGATGCTCGCTTTTCTTGTGCCGGCGGCGCCGTCGGGCCGTGCCCCGCAAGCGCCGGGGCCTGCCGGAGGGCGGATAACATCCGACCTCAATTTCGGAAAGACGCCCCTATATTTCATTCCCAACCAGGGGCAGATGGACAACGCTGTCGCGTTTTATGTCCAGGGCAAGGACAAGATCCTGTACTTCAGCCCTGAGGGAATAACGTTCTCCCTGGACTATGGGCGTGAGACTCCGGCCGGGCCGGACGGGAAATCCGGCCCGGGAGCCAAAGCCGTTCACAGGTTGCCGGAGGCATCCGGTCGCTGGAACGTCAAGCTCGAGTTCGTAGATGCGAATCCCGGCGCCCGCCCTGTGGGCGAAAAAGAGGCCGGAGCCGTGGTCTCGTACTTCAAGGGGCAGCCCGATGCTTGGCGCACCGGCCTCCCCACTTATTCCCGGATCGTCTATCGTGACCTCTGGCCCGGAATTGACCTGGCTTATTACGGCAGCATGAACAAGCTAAAATACGAGTTCATCGTGCATCCCGGCGCCGACCCTTCGAAAATCCGCCTGGCGTATCGCGGCGTGGACAGCCTCCGCGTCGACGATGAAGGACGCCTCAGAGTAACGACCCCCGCCGGTGGGTTCCGGGATGACACCCCGCTGGCATATCAAGAGAAGGACGGTAAGAGAATGGCCGTGGGGATGGCCTATGAAGTCGTGGAGACGGATGGCGAGAGGGCCGAAGATGCCGAGGCCAACTCCGAGGGATCAGAGCCTCGGGCCTACGGGTTCAGGGTCGGAGACTTTAACCCCAGCCTCCCGCTCGTGCTCGACCCCGCTATCCTGGTTTACTGCGGGTTCGTCGGCGGCTCGGGCGAGGACCGGGGCAACGGCATCGCCGTGGACGCGTCGGGGAATGCTTATATAACAGGCGGGACTTACTCCACCGAGGTCAATTTCCCCGTCGCCGCCGGCCCCGACCTCACCTATAACGGCGGAAACTATGACGCTTTCGTGGCCAAGCTCAACGCCTCAGGGACCGCGCTTGTTTATTGCGGGTACATCGGCGGCTCAGCGTATGACGTCGGCAATGCGGTGGCCGTCGACGCCTCCGGCAATGCCTACATCACCGGCACGACCGACTCGACAGCGTCCAGTTTCCCTGTTGCCGTGGGCCCCGACCTGACCCATAACGGCGGCTATGATGATGCTTTTGTCGCCAAAATCAACCCGGCGGGGACGGCACTGGTCTACTGCGGCTACATCGGCGGTTCCTCGAGCGATAGCGGCTGCGGGATAGCCGTAGACGCCTCCGGGAACGCCCACATCACGGGCACTACCGCCTCGACCGCAGCCACCTTCCCGAAGACCGTCGGCCCGGACTTGACCTATAACGGCGGGATCTACGACGCCTTTGTCGCCAAGGTCAACGCTGCCGGGACGGCGCTCCTCTACTGCGGCTACATCGGCGGCTCGGGCGATGACTTCGGCTGGGGAATCGGACTGGACGGGACGGGGAACGCCTATGTCATAGGGGATACCGATTCCACCGAAAGCACCTTTCCGGCGGCCGGGGGACCGGACCTGACGCAAAACGGCGATATCGACGCCTTTGTGGCCAAGGTCAACCCGGCGGGAACGGCGCTTGTCTACTGCGGCTACGTCGGCGGCATGTGGACCGACCACGGCTGCGGGATCGCCGTGGACGCTCCGGGCAATGCCTATGTCACGGGCTACACGGATTCTTCAGGGCTGACCTTTCCTGTCAAGGTGGGCCCCGGCACGATTCAGAGCGGCGGGTTTGACGCGTTTGTCGCCAAGGTCAACCCGGCGGGCACCGCTCTCCTCTACTGCGGCTACATCGGCGGCAGCGCGTACGACCTGGGCGCCGGGATCGCCGTGGACTCGTCGGGGAACGCCTTCGTGACAGGCTGGACACATTCGACGGAAGCCACTTTCCCCGTGACCGCCGGCCCGGACTTGACCTATAACGACACGCTGAATTACTTTGATGCTTTTGTCGCGAAAGTCAACGCCTCGGGAACCGGGCTGGCCTATTGCGGCTACATCGGCGGCGATTCCCTTGACTATGGCAATGCCATTGCCGTAGACGCCTCCGGCAACGCCTATCTCACCGGGACCACCTGGTCCAAGGAAACGACCTTTCCCGTGACGGCGGGCCCCGACCTGACCCAGAACGGCAACTACGACGCGATCGTGGCCAAGGTCGCCTATTTCGATGAGCGCCTGCCCAAACACGCCGTGGGGGATTTTGACGGAGACCTCCGGGCGGAGGCGGCGGTCGATTTCGGCGCCCAGGGAATCTGGCTGTATGACAGCGGCAGCTGGACGCAGATGACAACGCTCAACCCGGAAAGCCTGACGACCTCTGATATCGACGGCGACTCTGTCGATGAGGTCGTCGCCGACCTCGGGTTTTCGGGGCTGTGGCTCTGGGAGACGGGAGTTTGGTTCCGGCTCAGCGTCGTGAATGTCGAAACCCTGGCCGTCGGCGACGTGGACGCGGACGGAGCCGACGAGATCGCCGGCGATTTCGGTTCAGCCGGGTTGTGGCTCTATGATGCCGGCAGCTGGACGCAGCTTAGCGGCGTGAACGCCGATTATGTCACCACGGCAAACGTGAGCGGGACGAGCGGAGCCGAGGTCATCGGCGACTTCGGACCGGTCGGACTCTGGCTGTGGAGCGCGGGCGTCTGGACCCAGCTCAGCGGCGTCAACGCGGACTATGTGACCTCGGGCAGGATGACCGGCGGCGGCCGGTTCCTCGTGGGAGATTTTGGGGCTACCGGCTTGTGGCTTTGGTCCGCTGTCGGCGGCTGGATCGAGCTCAGCGGCGTCAACGCGGATTACATGCTCGCCGCGAACGTCGACGCCGACCCCGAAGACGAGATCGTCGGCGATTTCGGCGCCACAGGCCTGTGGCTATATAACGGCGGCGCGTGGACCACCCTCAGCGGGGTGAATGCGGAGTATATGATCCGGGCCGATGTCGACGGGAACGGCTCTGACGAGCTGGCGGCCGGTTTCGGGACGGCCGGGCTCTGGCTGTGGAACGCGGGCTCATGGACCGAACTCAGCACGGCGAGCCCCGATTACCTGATGGCCGGCGATTTCGAGGGGGACCACCGGGACGAGATCATGGCCGATTTCGGCATCCTGGGCGTTTGGCTTTGGGATGAAGGGGCCTGGACCATGATCAGCCCGGGCAATCCCGAGTAGATTTTTCGCGTATAGGAGATTAGATCATGAGACTCCGTTTCGTTCTGGCTCCGGTTCTGTTGGCATTCATGACATTCGACCAGGGTTCACCTGTGCCCTATGCCCATAAGGGGGGCGAGCGGGGTTCGACACAGGAGCTGGCCGCTCCTCCGGGCCCGGTCCTGCCGCCGGCCCAGCCTCGACCTGCTTCTGTCAAGGCCTCTGCGGATTTCGGCCGGCTGCCTCTCTATTTCATAGCCAACGAGGGGCAGCTGGATCAGTCAGTAGCGTATTATGTCCGGGGAAAAGATAAATCCCTGTATTTTACGTGCGAGGGGGTGACTGTCTCGCTCGCCAGCGCTGAAATCAACGGTTTGGCCATGAAAAGCCCATCCCTTGCGGAGCCCGGAGTTCAGTCGCCTGGGGCAGTCCGGAGGGCAGGCGATGAGATAAAAACAGAGTTGGAGAGCGCGGGTCCGGAGCGCTGGGCCGTCAAGCTGGATTTCGTCAACTCGAATCCCGACGCCCGGCCGGTCGGCGAGAGCCGTTCCGAGGCCGTCTTCTCGTATTTCAGGGGCAAGCCCGATGATTGGCGCGCCGGCGTTCCGGCCTATGGAAAGATCATCTACCGCGACCTCTGGCCCGGCATCGACCTGGCTTATTACGGAAACGTGAACGAACTCAAATACGAGTTCATCGTTCACCCCGGCGCCGACCCCAAACAGATCCGCTTGGCTTATCGGGGAGTCTCAGGCGTAAAGATCAGTGACGCGGGACAGCTCGAAGTCCGCACCCCGGCCGGCGACTTCCGGGACGGCACTCCCGTGGCCTACCAGGAGATCGAAGGCCGGCGTTTGCCGGTGGATATGGCCTATTGCTTGCCCGATCCGATCGCCATCCCCGGTCCTGAGAATCCGGGAAACGAAGAAAATGACGATACGGCAGTTTCCGCTTTTTCATACGGGTTCAGGATCGGCGATTACGACCACTCTCAACCCCTTGTTCTCGACCCCGCCGTTCTCGTTTACTCCGGCTTCTTGGGCGGGTCGGGGGATGATCAAGGCCACGGCATCGACGTCGATGACTCCGGCTATGTCTATGTGACCGGTCAGACCATATCCACGGAAGCGTCGTTTCCGGTGGCCGCGGGGCCGGACCTGGCGGCTAACGGCGGCCTCGACGCCTTCGTTGCTAAGATCAATCCGGCAGGCACAGGCCTTGTCTACTGCGGATTCATCGGCGGTTCCGGAGACGATTACGGCCGCGACGTTGCCGTGGGCAGTGCCGGGAATGCCTATTTCACAGGTTACACATATTCCACCGAAGCGACTTTCCCGGTCGTTGTCGGACCTGACCTGACTCACAACCTGGCTATCGATACCTTTGTCGGGAAGCTCAACCCGTCGGGGACGGCCCTGATCTACTGCGGCTACATCGGAGGCTGGGGCTTTGATTATGGCCGGGCCATCGCCGTAGATAGCTCGGGGAACGCTTACATCGCCGGAGATAACAGCTCGACAAACTTTCCCGTCACCGTTGGACCCGACGTCACATATAACGGCGGCGGCCAAGACGCCTTTGTCGCCAAGGTGAATCCGTCGGGCAGCGGCCTGGTCTATTGCGGGTTTATCGGCGGCAATGGCTATGAGGAGGCGCATGGAATTGCCATCGACGCTTCGGGCAGCGCGTATATCGCCGGGTTTACCGGGTCGGATGAATCCACGTTCCCGGTTGCGGTCGGGCCGGACCTCACTTATAACGGCTATCTATATGACGGTTTCGTTGCCAAAGTCAATGCCGCGGGCTCAGGATTGACCTACTGCGGCTATATCGGCGGATCGGATTATGATCGTGCGTTCGGAGTGGACGTCGACGCCTCCGGCAGTGCGTTTGTGACAGGCCAGACCCTTTCCAATGAGACGACTTTTCCCGTTGCCGTCGGCCCCGACACGAGTCAAAACGGAGGCCAAGACGCCTTTATCGCCAAAGTCAACGCCTCTGGCACAGCCCTCGACTACTGCGGGTTCATCGGGGGTTCGCAGGATGACTACGGACTGGCGGTCGCTCTCGACATTCGGGGGAGTGCTTTCATCACGGGTTATACGGACTCGACGGCCGCGACCTTCCCGGTCGCGATCGGGCCGGACCTCAGCTTCAACGGCTATGTGGACGCGTTCGTGGCCAAACTCAATCCTTCGGGCGCCCGGCTGCTTTACTGCGGTTATGTCGGCGGCATCTCTTTTGAAGAAGGGCTGGATATCGCCGTCGATGCCGCCGGAAACGCCTACCTGGCCGGGAGGACCTCCTCTTCAGAGCCGACGTTCCCCCTCATCTCAGGGCCCGAC
>Ga0315275_10008214_pt1 | contig 10150 bp, 5 predicted proteins | sample YL17G03_0_MG_FD_205557 | JGI IMG/M metagenome (GOLD analysis project Ga0315275, IMG submission 205557) | Sediment microbial communities from Yellowstone Lake, YNP, Wyoming, USA - YL17G03_0 | ecosystem: Environmental > Aquatic > Freshwater > Lake > Sediment | place: USA: Wyoming | collected...
CGGAAGTCACGAAGCCGCCAATGTCCTTCAGTACGTGATTACCCGATAGATAGGCGTCGCCTTTGAATTCTCTCAACAGCCCGCGCGCGATTCCAAAGCAGTCCACGACATTCTCCAGCTCATATGCTCTTTGTCGCCGCAGCACGTGCGGCCGCCATCACGGTATCTTGTACGGACATCCCGCCGTTGTCCAGCAGATCCTTGCAGGGTCCGGTCTCGGCCAACCGATCCGCAATCTCCCTCGCACGATTTCTGGGATGCCGCATCGCGTTCATGCGGGCCGTTGAGTAAGAAAGCCATAGGAACGCTGCGAAACGACTTGGCGCCCTGAGCGTCAGTTGCCTGCTGACCGCTCGATCCGAAGCCGCCTGCAGAGCTATCGGCTGGATTCGATCCGGTAGAGGTGCTCCTTCGTCCTCAGGAAGAGCGTTTTTCCTGAAACAGCCGCGGAGGCCATGAAACCGGATTCGAGCACGTTCGTCGCCAGGACCTCATAGTCCCGTGCCGCCTTGAGGACCGTCGTCGTACCCTCCCGGCTGAAGCAATAGACGTGTCCATCCGCGTAGAGCAATGAAGCGGCGTAGTTCCCTCCGAGGCGTTCCCTCCAGACCTGCTTGCCGGATGCGGCTTCCAGGCACGTAACGATCCCTGAGTCGTTGACCATGAAGAACAGGTCGTCCACAAGGACCGGGGACGGTGTTTGCGGCACCATGCTCGCGGTCTTCCAGGCGACGTTCGTGCCGGCGATGTCTCCCCGGCCGTCGGCGTGAACGGCGAGCAGCTCCGTCTTGCCGAATCCGGTGATCATGTAGGCGATCCCACGGCCGTAGACCGGGCTTGCGGCGCCGGAAAAGGCGGGCGTGCGGACCTTCCAAAGCTCGCGCCCGCTCACGGGATCGTAGCCATAAAGGGCCTTGGCCCCCACGCTGAGCATCTGCCTGCTGCCGCCGACGGTGACAATGAGCGGCGTGGAGTAGGCCTTCCGCAGGTCTCCTTCGTCCTTTGGCTTTCCGTCGGCGTCAAGATCGTCCCACTGGGCCGTCCGGTCGGTTTTCCAGATCGTCCGTCCCGTATCCTTGTCGAGTGCAACCAGGTACTGAACATCCACACCATCCATGGTCAGGATGAGGAGGTTCTCGAACAAAAGGAGGGAAGAGCCTGGGCCGCGATAGTGCCGGCAGGGCAGATCGGATCGCTTCCACAGCACTTCGCCGGTTTTCGTGTCCAGTGCGGCCGTTCCGTAGCTCCCGAAGTGCACGTACACGCGGCCGGGTTCGAGGACCGGCGAAGGCGAAGCGTAGCAGTTGAGTGGATTACCCAGGGGTTCGGGATGGTCGGCATGGAACAGCTTCTCATTGCAGCGGATTTCGCCGGAGTCGGCATTGACGCAAATCACGAAGAAGTCGTGACCGTCCGGGGTCGCCGTCGTCAGCCACACCTGACCATCCATCACCCCAGGAGTGGACCAGCCCCGGTAGGGGATGGGCGTCTTCCATTTGACGTTTTCCTTCTCGCTCCAATGGATCGGCAGGCCAAGCGGTTCCGCGCCTGGCAGCGAAGCGAGGCCGTTGCCCCACGGTCCGCGAAACTGGGGCCACGGGGCTTGGGCCCATGACACCTGAACGAGTAGCAGCAAGATGATCAGACACCGCTGAAGCGGCTGTTTCACTGTCATAGTTCGATGTTCTGCACCTTCAACCAGATTGCCACTGTCCCCCCATCACATATGCCCCCGCAAATTTAGACCGCCAGCCTACCACAGCGGCAGCCGGCATTCAAGCACAGTGTGGCGGTGGCAGGAACGCGGCCGTTGGCATTCACTGGGGCGGTCAGGGGTGCTGGAAGGTCCGCACTTGGCCTGCCGTCCGGAGGCGGCCGAAGAGCTGCGCGTTGGTGGCGATGCCGTCACACTGGCGGTGTGCGCCGGGGCGGTCCGCCACGAGTACGGTATGTTCATCGCCGCTGGCAAAGCACAGGCGAAGGGCCACTGCGCTGTCTGATTTGCCATCGGTTGTGACGGGAAGCAACGCGACCGACTGGATCGGGCACGCCGCACCGGGTGCAAGCGGATAGAGCACCGTCGCCATGCAGATCGTGCCCGAACCCTTCCCCGTGACTACCGCCGTGGGCACCGGTCGCCATGGTCCGTTGGCCCAACCCTGGACCGGCTCGTCCTTGATCCCCTTGACCAATGCCACATCGAGCTTGCCCGCCCCCAGGCCGAAGGGCCGCTGCGCGTCCGGGCTGCGCGTCGGGGCGGCTGCCACGGGCCAGACCACGAGGTTGGCCTCCTTAGCGTTTCGCGTGACCACCGCGGCGGTCTTCGGGTCCACCTCCGCCGTGTCGGCGTTGAGGTGAAAAAACGACTCGTAAGAATACTCCTTGTCGTCGGGCGGCTGGAGGGTATCGACGACGACCCAGTAATCGGGTTTGATGAACACGACGGCGCGGGTGTGCGCCACCCGGATCGCTCGCTTGGCCCCATAGCCCGAGGTGTACCGGCCTGTGACGAAGTCGAACGCATCGTCCGTGGCCCAGAGGTTGTCCAGCGGTTGGAATGGCTCAGGCAAGACCCACGTGGGGCGGTCGGCCCGGCGGTTCTGGTCCTCGCCGTTGACGCGGATCGTGTTGTGGCCGCGGGTCGAGAGCACGTAGCGCCGCCAGCAGGAATGGTCGTACATGTAATTGCCCGCGTCGAGCAGTAAGGGCCGTCCATAGGCATAGGCGATCAGGTGCAGCTTGTCCTCGTGCTGGTGGCCGGAGCCGAAGGGGCCGGCGTCCAGCAGCAGCCAGCGGGCGTCCCGGTCCCAGCCGGAGCGCATCACGTAGTGGCCCGAATACGGGAAGGCCGCCGAGGTCTTCTCAGGTCGCCTGCCCTCCTTGCCGCCGGTGGCCACCCAAAGCCAGTCGTCGCGATGGAGAAAGTAGCCACAGCCGGCCCTGAGCAGCGCGGCGGGCGAGGCATCGCCCGAGTCGTTCAGGCCGGCCGCCTGGCCGTTGGGCATACAGGCGTAGGCTTGGTAGTTGTACATCTGCTCCATACGCTGGAGCCAGTCGCCTGGCAACTCGTCCGCGAGACCGTTGAGTCTCGCCAGCTCGATCACCTCACCGAGGTTCTGCAGCACCCAATTGTTGTAGCCCAGGGCCAACTCGATCTCCAGGCCGTCGGGATAGACGTCGGTATGAAGCTGCCGGTAGAGCCGCTCGATGCCGTGCCCGCGCCAGACCTTCGCCTCCCGGAACTCGGGCAGCAGCGTGCCGAGGATAAACAGGGCCTTCGACTCGGCCGTGAGCCAGTTGCCGCTGCGCGTGGGCCAGCGGTCGAGGTGCCGGGCGTGCTCCACGAGCGACTTGACGATGGTCGTAAGAGCGTCGTCGGTGAGGGCCTGCGACGGCAGGATCGCGTACAGGGCGTTGGGCCAGGTGTCGCCGGCCCGGCAGGCCGTATTGAGTGTCTCCCAGGCGTGGTGGTAGGGCGAATTGCCCGACTGGTCCGTGAGCACCGGGCAGTCTTCGATCCAGTCGAGCATCTGGGCCACGATCTCGGCCGCATACTTCTCCTGGCCGGTCTGCCGGTAGGCCTCGGCCAGTGGGCGGAAATGGAAATGACGGTTGAGCGAAGCATTCCACTCGACGGTGGCCGATTCGCCCTGGTTCATCTGGTTCGAGGCCCAGTCGATATCGGGACCCAGATCGAACCAATCCTGCTGCCAGAGCCACTGGTGCGTAAGCAGTTTGTCGGCATAGGTCGCATCAAGCCGTCCGGCGGTCGGCTTGGGCTTGGTGGCCCCTTTCTCTCGGGGCCCGGCAAACCACCGTGGCGACTGCCGGGTGCGGAATACGGCGGCATAGGCCTTGCGTGCGGCCGGCCAGTCCTGCTGCTGTGCGGTGGTCTGGACCGAGGCCGTCTCCGCCCGCCCCGGGTCCATTGCAGTGAAGAACTCCGCATCGCTCAAGCGCGGTCCGGTCTCGGTGGCAAGCAACAGAACCATCACGCAGCACAATGAAGACAGCATGGCTCAGTTCTCCGACGCGACGGAAATATCACACGGGCCGCTCCAACGACCCGTTCGTGGATGTGCATTGTGCTCGTGGGCCCGAGCAATGTCAACCGCTGCGATCCGATCGGCCGGCTCGCGGCTCATCGCGGCGCATCGGCCCGATGGCCGAGCACGTCGGCTTCCTCGAAGACGGCATGGTAGATCGTCGTTCGCTCGTCCGAAGTGAAGACCAGATGGATCTTCCCGTCGTCGGTCTGGATGGCGTAGGGATAGGCGTAGTCGCCGGGGCCTTCGACCAGATGGCGGCGGTATGGGTAGGTCTTGTCGCCGTCGGTCGAGAGGGCCGCCGTCAGTGGCGCGCGGTCCTTTACAGAGTCGTTGAAGATCAGCAGGAAGTTTCCGCTCCGCAGACGCAGGAACTCGACGGCGGCGTTGGGGTTGGGGAACTCGGTCTCCTTTCCCTCGCCCCAGGTGCGTCCGCCGTCGTGCGACTCGGCGCGAACGATGCGTCCATCGGGCCGGCCGGAATAATCGCCGCCGCGCCGGCAGTAGCAGACGAGATCGTCGTTCGTGATCGGGGCCACGGCCGGTTGAATGTTGCCGATTCGCGAGCGGATGCGGTTCGTTTCGGTCCAGGTGCGGAGCCGGGCGTCCCAGCGGAAGAAGAGCGAACAACTGTCGGGGCCAACCGCTTCCGTATCGTGGCCTGTCTCGTGGTACGCCGGCAACAGGATGTCCCCGTTGGCCAGAGCGAGCGGACGGCCGCGGACCATCATCCCTTCCGTCATGGTTACAAGCATTGGATCGGACCAGGTCTCGGCCGCATCGCGGGAAATCTTGGCCTGAATGAGCGACGTGGACCAGGTCTGACCGTAGCGAATGACATAGAACAGCCACACCATGCCGTCGGGGGCCTGCCAGACCACAGGATTGCCCTCGGAGCGAAAGGGCGTGTCGGCGATGGGCGCCGGTGTGGTCCACCGGGTCTGCCCTTTGGGCAAACGGGCGCCGTACACAGCGGTGTCTGTCGCGTACTCACCCGAGCCGGTGTAATACGCCAGGAACAGGTCGCCGTTGGCCAGTTGCGTGATGGAGGCCGGGTGTTTGTAGCGTCCGCCCGGATGCTCGGTGCCGAAGACGCGCTGGACGGATACGGCCGTCTTCATGGCTCCCGCGGATTTCCTCGGCGCCTTGTCGGGATCCCAGATAGTGGCGGCGATGTAACGTTCCGGACCAGCTTTTTGGTCCCAGAAGTAGTAAACGGTGACGACCTTGCCATCCGGCCGCTCGACGCTGCGCGGGTAGCCGATATCGCGGCCGCCGCCGTCCTCTCGCAGTGCAATCGGGTCGGTCCAGGTACGGCCACCGTCGTCGCTCAGGCGGGCGCAAATCCCCCAGGGCGCCGCGCGGTAGCCATAGGTCAGGCACAGCCGGCCATCGTGCAGTCGGATCAACGCCGGCGGGTTGCCCTCGCCGGTGTCAGGGACCGGGCGATTGAGATAGCTCCACGACTTGCCATTATCCCGTGAGAGGTAGGCATCGATCCAGCTTTCCGTCTTGTCGCGGCAGCGGATCGTGGTCAGAATCTCGGTCGGTGACAGACGCACCGTGGAAGGCATGATGGCGTAGCCGGCCGGCTCCGGGCCGATGTATGACACGAACGCCCACGTCTTGCCGCCGTCGGTCGTGCGCACGCAAAGCACGCGGCCTTCTTCATTGTTCTGCTTCGCGGCGGTCAGAAAGAGCGTGCAATCGTGCTTGCCGTTGACGAGATAGTCCGTTCGGGCGGCGATCCCCTTTTGGCCGAAGAGCGGCAAGCGGAACGGCCCTTCCCAGTTGTGCCCACGATCCGTCGAGTAGTAGAATCGTGACATGCCGGTGTCCTTGTCCGACATGCGGATGGTCATGGCGAAGCCGGGGTCAGTGAAGTCAATCCCACCGGGACAGTCGCGCCATGATTTCTCCTCCAGTCCCGACGGTGCGACCCCGTGCAGGGCCTTGCCCGCCGGGACGAGTGCCCCCTTCACGGAGGGGTCCTCGATCTGCCAGGTCAGCCCGCCGTCGCGGCTTCGCGCCAACAGGTGTTCTTCGGGCTTGTCCCGGTCAATCGCATGAAGATTAGGGCCAAGGTCCTTGTAGACGCCCGCGCTGAAGCCCACGAGGATCTCGGTGCCCCAGGACCAGATTCCATGATTGGCCGGCCAGCCGCCGAAGCGGCCCGGCTCGTGATAGACCATCACGTGTTGGAATACGACGCCCTGCGGCGACGTGGGCTTCGCCGACTCGACCCTCGGGGTCTCGCCCGACGAAACGGAAGAAAGGCAAACCAACAGGAAGAAGAGAGCGTGCATGGCATTTGTCCTTTTCCAGATCTAACGTCAACTCACGACATTCTGAGGATTCCCCTGGAGAAAAGCTCGAACGTTGGATACGGCGATGTCCATCAGACGTTGCCGCGCCGCCTTCGTCGCCCAGGCGATGTGCGGCGTGATCGTGCAATTCCTCGCGTGCAGCAACGGGTTGCCGGGCGACGGCGGCTCCTCGCACAGGACATCCAGGCCGGCGCCCGCGATGCGTCCGCGATTCAGCGCCTCCGCCAATGACGGCTCGTCGATCAGCGGTCCCCGGCTGGTGTTGATGAGAAAGGCCGTCGGTTTCATCATCTCCAGCCGCTGCCGGTTGACGAGCCCTTTGTTCTCTTGCGTCAAAGGACAATGCAGGCTGACGACGTCGCTCGCGCGGAACAGGGTGTCCAAATCCACGGCGACAGCCTCTGGAAACCCGGCCGGGTCCGGCGTCACATCGAAGTAGATGACTTTCATTCCAAAAGCCAAGGCGAGCTTCGCCGTCTGGCGGCCGATCCGCCCGAGGCCGACAATGCCCATCGTCAGCCCGGCCAATTCCACGAGGGGGTAGTTCCAGTAGCAGAAGTCCGGGCTTCGGCTCCAGTCGCCGTTGTGGACGGACTGGCTGTGCTCACCCGCGTGCTGCGTGAGGTCCAGCAGGTGGGCGAACACCATCTGTGCCACCGACGCGGTGCCATAGGCGGGGACGTTCGTGACACAGATGCCTCGTTGCCTTGCCGCCACAACATCAACCACATTGTATCCGGTCGCCAGGACGCCGATGTACCGGAGCCCCGGCAGTTGTGCAATCGCCGCGCCGGGCAGAACCGTCTTGTTCGTCAAGACGATCTGGGCCCCGGAGGCGCGCTCCACCACCTGTGCCAGCGGTGTCCGGTCATGGACCTCGCACGGGCCCAGCGCCTTCAGTGCGTCCCAGGTCAAATCCCCCGGATTGAGGGTATGGCCATCAAGAACCACGATTCGCGCAACCACAACTCTGCCTTCCACGTATTCGCACGCAGCCTGAAAGGTTGGTTTACAGGTTTGCCCATAGTATCCCTTTGGCCATCCGCGTTCAACCTTGCGGATGCACTGGCGGGGAAGAAGCGGAGATGGTTGGCATCACGGTTCGTTAATGGCCGGCGGCTTCTTCTTCTGGTTGTGCAGGGTGCACGTCCTTTGCCTCAATCGGTCCGACCGCGGCCTCCCTTTCCGCGCCTTTTCACCACTCCCGGGGCGCGGTGACCACCGGATGGTCCGGATATTTCTCGACGACCGCTTTGTGGGCCTGTTCGATCTTCGGCTCAGCTTCCTGTTTCGTCATCTTGCCGGAACGAACGAGGGTCTCGTAACATAGGGCAAGCATAGACTGGGCACTCCAGGCGTACTGGTAATCAGGCCAGGTCTCGACGACCTTCTGGTAGTAGGGAATAGCCTTCTCGGCGTCGCCCAAATGCCGGCGATAGGCAACGCCGGTGAAATACCACGCTTTCGCGGCTTGGGGCACGGTCGGAGGCAGTTTTTCGATGATGATCTGCCACTTCTCAATCGCCCGCCGGCAACAATTCTTGACCGCCTCCGACCGTCCCTGCTCCCGCACGATCTTGGCATACTCAGCGGAGCCGACCCGCTTGGCCTCTGCCTTCTCCAACGCGATACCTTGATCCAGATAGCCTTCGGCCATGAGGTCTATGGCTTCGGCCAACCTGGGGTGATTGGCGTAGTCCTTCATCATCTTTTGAAAGAGGACCTCGGCATCCGCCTCATCGCCCCGGCGGATCAGGATCCGGCCCAGCTTGCTCTTGGCAATTGGCACGAGCTCGTGGTCGGGGTATTTGCTGACCAGATGCTGGTAGAGGACCTGTGCCTTGTCATCTCTTCCCGTCTCCGCGCTCCGGCTGCCCAGAAAGTCCAAAACTTCCACCACCTCTTTGCGGTTCGCATACTCGGCCGTCAGCCGGGCGACCGCGGCCTCCACGTCAGCGTTACTGCCCGTGAGAACCGCCAGGAACGCCAAGTCCCTCTCGGCCCACAGGGCCCAATCGCTCTTGGGCCAAGTCTGCAGAGTATAGTTGGCGATGGCCCGCAGACACCGATTGTACAAGGGAGACGTGTCTGCCGGCTGGGGGCGTCGGGTCAGGTACGAGACCTGTTTCCACAGGAGCGTATTGGCCACATTGTGCAGACCCAGGGCTTTGGTCTCATTTGGCGCAAATCGTGTCAGCAGGGCCTGGACCACCGGCTCGATGCGGGTCCGATCCTCCCTCTGCACCAGCGCCAAGGCCAGTCCGGCCTGGGCCTCCACGGCCTCGGGCGCATCCGGATAGTTCTGCAGGGCGACTTCATAGACCTTGCACGCGCCTTCGATCTGGCCGGCGTTGAAGTAGTCCCGGGCCGCCCATAAGACCAGCTTCGAAGCATTCTTGTCCTTGCCGAACCTCTGGAGCAGGACATCGAGGGCCTCATCCGCCGCCGGGCGGTTCCCCAGCCCCAGATAGCAGATCACGATGCCTTCCTGAGAGAAGGCCACGCGGTCCTTCTGGGGCCAGTGGTCCACGGCATACTGATAGATGGTCAGGGCTTTGTTGTACTGTTGGAGCTTACGGCACGCCCAGGCGATGTGATTGACCGCCTCTGCCGCCCGGTCATCCGCCCCGTGCCGGCTGACGATGTTCTCGAGTACCGCATCGGTGGCCTGATTGTCGGTCAGATGGACACTCGCGATGGCCATACCCATCTTCAGCCAGAGCGCCTGCGAGTCGTTGGGTCGGGCCGTGACCATGTCCTGATAGAGTTGGCGTACCTGGGAGAGCTTGTAGAGCGGCTTGCCGCTGCCACAGGTCCGTCTTCAGGTCTGCGTCCCTCTAAAGGGGCTGAGGCTTGAAAAGAACGTGCACCGGAATGGTCACTTGTCCGCCCTCCTTCATCTGGATCACCAGTTGGTCGGACCAGAGGGCTCCCCGTGTCTGATCGCCGGCGGGCCACAGTGCCAGGTTCATTTCACAGCCTCTGCCAATGCTCGTTACGCCGCGCATCTCGACCCGGCCTCCCTTCTTGAACTTGACGGACTCGATTTCACGGGAGACATCGCTATTGGCCGTCGTTCGTCTATCCTGCAGTTGCAGGGTCCGAAGCACCGCCTGGCCCGGCTCGGCGTTGACCACGAAGATTCGCTGCGGCGTGATCTCAAACACAGGCTTGATCTCGAAGTCGAGATAGATCGCCTCATAGTCGCGGTGGGCCACGTCGATTCTCACTCGACCCATCGGAGATGCCTGCGTTTCAAGTTTGGCCCGATCTGCCTTCGGCTTCAAGATGAACTCGCTGGCTTTGCTATTGGGATCGAAGTCGGCCGTCAGGCACTGACCCGTTGCGCCGAATCCCTTGATGGCAAAGGGTCTCCCATCCAGGCTCTTGATCGTGATCTCAGGACAAATAACGTCCTCCTTGTAGGCGGCAATCTCGAACCGGGTTGGCGTCCACGCCAGGGTTTGGATGACTTTGCCCGTGATGGTCAAGTCAATCTGCGGGTTCTTCGGATCATTCGTGAAAAGGCGAATCTTCTTGCTCAAGGGCTGTAGCGCGGAGCCGGCGACATACTCGGCGGTCAGGACCCCGGTCTCACCGACCGCAAGCTCATTCTTGTCGAGCTTGATGACCGCCCCACAGCATTTCTGGACATCGCTGATTCTCAGGATGCCCTTGCCGCTGTTGGTAAGGCGAAATGTAGCCGTATTCTTGCTCTGAGGCCTGATCTCACCAAGATCGTACGTCGTCCTATCAAGGACGATTCCTGGCGTGTCC
>Ga0315275_10008215_pt1 | contig 10150 bp, 11 predicted proteins | sample YL17G03_0_MG_FD_205557 | JGI IMG/M metagenome (GOLD analysis project Ga0315275, IMG submission 205557) | Sediment microbial communities from Yellowstone Lake, YNP, Wyoming, USA - YL17G03_0 | ecosystem: Environmental > Aquatic > Freshwater > Lake > Sediment | place: USA: Wyoming | collected...
CTACGGCCAGAAAAAAGACACCATCATGCTGATGCGGCAGCTCGACACCATGCAGCAGATGATCCTGAACATGCAGAAGACCCTGGACACACAGACGGCGGTCCTGCGGACTCTGGTCGAGCAGGCCAATGACAACGTGAACTCCATGAAGCTCACGGTCGAGGAACTGAGGAATGCAACTCAGCGGAACCTGGCGGACAACAACAACCGGTTTGAGTCAATGACCACGCAGATTCAGGCGCTGAGCGAGAGCCTGGAGGAAGCGAAAGCGCGGCTCGCCAAGCTGAGCGAACAGTTGGCGCAGACGCAGAACATCATCCAGACGCTCAACGCCCCCGTCACACCCGCCACGGAGACGCCCGGAGGCAGCGCCGCCGGCCCCGGCGGCGAAGCGAAGCCTCCCGCCAGCGTCCCCGATGCCGATACGCTCTACAATTCCGGCCGAAGCTACTACAGCGGCGGGCAATACCAGTTGGCCGTGCAGGCGTTCCAGGAGTACCTCCAGTACTACGGGGACACCGACCGGGCCTCGAACGCCCAGTTCTATATTGGCGACAGCTACTACTCCCAGGAGAACTTCAAACAGGCGATCGAGGAATACGACAAATGCATTGAGCGGTATCCCAAGGGCAACAAGGCGATGGCCGCGCAACTGAAGAAAGGCTTTGCCCTGATCGAACTCGGCGGGAAGGCTGCCGGGGTGCGAGAACTTCGTTCCCTGATTCAGCGGTACCCCAAAGCTCCCGAGGCCAGCCTGGCCCGCCAGCGCTTGAAGCAGTTGGGCATCACCGTAGCCGGACGAGGTGGCGACTAGGCGGGTGCTTCACGCCGCCCAGCGGCTGTCTCCTTTGCCGACAATCTCATCCCGCATTGCGAGGTTCTTATGGCTGGCTCAGTTAACAAGGTGATACTGATCGGACGCTTGGGAAAGGACCCCGAACTCAAATACACTCCCAGCGGCACACCCGTGGCCAAGTTTAGCCTGGCCACCGACGAGGTCTTCAAGGACCGCTCGGGGGAGCAGCAGAAGCACACCGAATGGCATAACATAGTCGCCTGGAGCAAGCTGGCCGAGATCTGTGGCGAGTATCTCACCAAGGGCAAGCAGGTTTACGTCGAGGGCAGCATCCGCAGCCGGCAGTGGGAGGACCAGGCCGGTAACAAGCGAACGAGCTACGAAATCATCGCCCGCAGTATGACGATGCTCGGTTCGAAGGCCGATACCGAGCGCGTTCCGCAGGAGCGGGCTCCGGCCGAGCGTGTTGCCGAACCCGAGCCGCCGGCTGAGCCGGAAATCACCGACAGCGATATCCCCTTTTAATCCGGTTCAGATTTCATCCTGTAGCGCGCAGCCCTTGCAGGAAGGGGGGACTGTCTTTCAGCAACCACAGCTCGCCCGAGAATAGGTTTCCCGCTCCGCCCAAGGGGCTACTGGAACAGCACATAGCGGCGGTGTAATTCCTCGAGGGTCATGGGCCCGCGGCGGATTTCGGTGGCAATGCGCATGCCGTCGGGGCTAGGGCTGGAAGTGACATACACTGTGTCGCCCGCCCGGAGGCTCTTGAAGTCGATCGCCTTGCCCTGTTCGTCCAGATAGACGGTCTTATCGGTCACCCGGATCAGTTCAGTGACCTCCGTGGGGTGCTTCAGCACAAGCTGCGCCTTCTTTGCGTCCATAGACGAGATGATGAAGAAGTCTTCCCGAGTCGTTGTCCCACGCACCGCCTTCTGCTCCGCACCCAAGAGAGGTGTGAAAGAAAGCATGAGGAGAAACATCAGGAATACTACTGGAATTCGGAGTGGTGTCTGTTCGGACTTCATAAGATTTAACGGGCCTTTCATGGTTTTCGAGAACTGCGAACCTGCACTCCCCCTCTCGCCGGTGGCGGTTGGCTCCCACGTCCACGGCTCCACGGGCAGCCGCGGCTATTCGTAGCGCAGCGCCTCAATGGGGTCGAGCCGGGCGGCCTTCCGCGCCGGGTAATACCCGAAAAAGATCCCCACACCGGCCGAAAACAGGACGGCAAAGGCAATGGCCTGCGGAGGCACACTGGTGGGCCACTGGAGCATATCGGTAACCACGACAGAACCCGCCACGCCCACCAGCACTCCGACCGTACCACCCAGCAAACTCAGCACCAGCGCCTCGCTCAGGAACTGGAGCTGCACGTCTTGCTCGGTTGCTCCCACAGCCATCCGCACACCGATCTCGCGCGTGCGTTCCGTCACCGAGACCAGCATGATGTTCATGATGCCAATGCCGCCCACCAGCAGGGATACCGAGGCAATGCTGGCCAGTAGCAGCGTCATGATCCGGCCAGCCTGCGCCTGAGCGTTGGCAAGGTCGTTGGGGCTGCGAATGATGAAATCATCGTCTTCGTCGGGACGCAGCCGGTGCCGCTGCCGGAGCAAGCTGGCGATCTGCTGCTGCGCCGTACGGATGGCCTCCGGGGAAGTGGCGGAACACATGATGAACTGCAGCCAGTCAATCCCCGCGATTTTCTTCTGCATCGTCGTGAACGGCATGATGATGGAGTCGTCCGCATCCTGGCCGAATGGCGATTGCCCTTTCGAGGCCAGCACCCCGATGACCCGGAAAGGAATGTTCTGGATGCGGATCGTCTTGTTGACGGGGTCTTCAGTTCCGAACAGGTTCTCGACCACCGTCAGGCCGATCAAGCAGACGTTGGCCGCCGAATCCACATCGCGCTGTGAAAACGCGCCGCCACTGATGACGGGCCAGCGCCGAATCGCAAGAAATTCGGGCGACACGCCGCTCCCGCGCGTGCTCCAATTCTGATTGCCATAGACCACCTGAACCCGGGCGCCTACGCCAGGCGATAGCCTCGCCACCGCGGGGACTTGCTGCTGGATGGCCTTGGCATCTGCCAGAGTGAGGGTTTTGGTGGCCGAACTGCCCATGCGGACGCCTTGTTGGTTCACACTGCCCGCGGCCACAAACACAATGTTATCGCCCAGATTGCGGATTTGTTCCTGCACCTGGTTGGAGGCACCTTCGCCGATGGCGACCGTGCAAATGACCGCGCCCACGCCAATGATGATGCCCAGCATTGTCAGGGCGGTGCGCATCTTGTTGCGCGCCAGCGCCCTCAAGGCTACACGGACAACCGCCTGAAGCTCCATCAGGCCTCCTCCTCTTCCGTGTCGCTGTCGGAAGCGGGCAGACTTTGGAGTACCTGGCTTGCGTCCGCCGGTTCTTCCACGCGGTCATCCCGTCGTACCCTCCCGTCGCGGAACAAGACCACACGATTCGCGAAGCGGGCGATGTCCGGCTCGTGTGTAACCAGCAGGATGGTGAGATTGCGTTCCCGGTTAAGGCGCTGGAAAATCTCCATAATCTCGACGCTGGTGCGGCTGTCGAGGTTTCCCGTCGGCTCGTCCGCCAGGATGAGGGAAGGCTGGTTGACCAGCGCACGCGCGATGGCCACGCGTTGCTGCTGCCCTCCCGAGAGTTGAGAAGGATGGTGCTCCTCGCGGCCCTCCAATCCCACGGCGCGCAGCGCCGCGCGCGCGCGCGCTAACCGCTCCTGGTGAGAGAGACCCGCATAGATCAGAGGTAGCTCCACGTTTTCCACCGCCGAGGTCCGCGCCAGCAGGTTGAACCCCTGGAAGACGAATCCGATCTCGCGGTTGCGAATCCGAGCCAGGTCGCGCTTGGGAAGTGTGGAGACATCCTCCCCTTCGAGCAGGTACCGGCCGCGCGTGGGCCGATCCAAACACCCAATCAGATTCATGAAGGTGGACTTTCCTGAGCCTGACGCTCCCATGATCGCCACAAATTCCCCGGGGTTCACCGCCAGGGAGATCCCGCGCAGCGCGTGAACCTGGACTTCACCCAGGTCATAGGCCTTGTGGAGGTGTTCCACCTGGATAATGGAAACCACGGCTATTGGTGGCGTTTCTATCTCTGGCTGGGATTGCAGGAGTTGCTCCGGCATCGCTCGCGGCTACCTCCGTGGTCCGCCAAAACGCGGCGCAACTGGGGACTGCCCCTGCGACGGGCCGGCGGTGCGCGTCTCGGTCTGACCCGTCACCAGCGCGTCGCCCTCTTTCAGGTTGCCTTCGAGCATTTGGGTGAAGCTATAGTCGGTGATCCCGGCTCTGACCGCCACGGGCTCCAGCTTCTTGCCGGAGCTCAGCTTCCAGACCACTTGCCACCCGCCCATGTGCGAAGTCGTGGCTGCGGTGGGAATCTTGTAGCGCGAGTAACGCGCCTGAACTTCGGGGCGTGGCAGCTCCGGGGTGTAGCGAAGCGCCGCGCTAGGAATCTTGAGGGTATCGGAAGCCTGGCCGGTGGGGATGGTGACGTAGGCCGTTTCGCCAGGCAATAGCTTCTCCTCCGCATTCTCAAAATCGATGATCGTCTCGTAGGTCACAACGTTCTGAACCGTGTAGGCATTCAAGCGGATGGCGCTCACCCGTCCGCGGAAGACTTCGGTGGGGAAAGCATCCACCTGAAATGTCACGCCGGTCCCGATCTTGATCTGGCCCGTATCCGACTCATCGGCCTTGGCATACACCTGCATCCGTTTCAGGTCCTGGGCGATGGTGAAGACATTGGGCGCCTGGAGGGAGGCAGCCACGGACTGCCCCACCGTGATGTTGCGCGCCACGACGGTCCCATCGATGGGCGACAGAATGGTCGTATAGCGGAAGTTGGTCTCCGCCTGTTTCAGCACCCCGCGCGTCACCTCCACTTGGGCCCGCGCCTGCTCCAGTTGGGCGCGCGTCTGTTCCAGTTGGGCCTGTGACTGCCTACAGCGGGCCTCGGCAGCACGCACCGGAGCGCTGGTTTGTTCCCAGTTGGCCTGAGTCATGTCGTTCTGATCCTCGGCCAGGATTCCCTGCTTGAAGAGATTGGCCACCCGCTGAGCGTTGGCGTGCGCATAAGCCGCCGCAGATTATAGCCGGGTCAGATCGGCCTGGTTGGTCTGGAGAGCAGCCTGCATGGCTTCAAGGCTCGCCTGCAAGTTCTTCACATTGGCTTCCGCGTTTGACAGGTTGCCCCGCGCCTGGATTAGCTGGGCCTCCTACAAGGCCGGATCCAGTTGGGCCAAGACCTGCCCGGCGGCCACTCGCGTGTCAAAGTCGGCAAAGATGTACATCACGGTTCCGGACACCGAAGAGCCCACCGGCACCGTCGTCAACGGATTGATGGTTCCGGTAGCCTGGACGACGGTGGTGATGTCGCCGCGCATGACCGGGGCCGTCATATATTTGGGTCCGTCAGCGCGGGCGCGCACCACCATTGCCACCGTGAAGACGGCCACGAACCCGATCGTTGCCAGGGCAAACATCTTCTTGTGACGTTCAAAGTATTCTTGAATTGCCATCGTGTTCACTAACCTCTCGCGTGTCGAACCCTCCTGCGGAGAAGCCCGCTCGGCCACCTCAGATGAATACGGTGGCGTCAGTGCGGTCTTCCCTTTCTTCGCTCCTCGAAGCGGCGCAGCATCTCATTGAACTTCGTCAACTGGTCGGGGGTCAGAATCTGGCGAATGCGGTTGTTGCTCTCCTCGCGCACGGCCTCAAACTGAGGGTCGACCTGCTTCCGCAACTCCATGAATTTCTTCATGGAATCATCCACAATCTGGTCGAGTTGCTTGACCTGCGCGTCGGTGAGCTTCAGTTCCTGGCTCAGATGCCGGACAATCCGCTGCTTCTCGAAACCCCGGTGCCAGTGGCCTCCGTACCAGCCGTAGAAGAGCACGCCCGCCCCGCCCACAATGACTCCCAGGAGGAACGTGAGGATGAAATAGACATAAGCACGGCGTGTCATTGTTTTTCGCCCGCTCCGCCATTTCCCGGAGGCACAGGAGTGGCTCCGTTATTCTCAGGAAACTCGCCCGTAAAGACTGGGTCGTTCCCCGCGATCACGACTTCTGACTGCGCCAGGTAGAGCTCCGCGGTCGTGGGCCCGCGCAAGGGACCCGAAGAGGGCAGAGCCAGCGCCAGCAGGAGCGTGAGCGCCAGAAGGAAGGTGGCATAGACCACCCGCCTACCCACGCGCTCCAGGAACTCTGCGCCTTCCCGCTCAGGCGATTCCTGCAGTCGCCGCAGCAGGCGTGTGGAGAAACCCCAAGAGGGTTCGGGCGCCGGCTCGGCGGCAAGCGCATGGAACCCGGCGCGCACCAGCCTGTGATCACGTGCCAAGCTATCACAGACAGGACAACCCGCCAGGTGCTCGCGAACCGCTGCCGGAGCCTCCTCCGGCCAATCCTCCGCGATTATCTTCCGAACCTCTTCACAACGCATGGCTCACCTTCCCTGTCGCCACCCTTTCAGATCCTCGAGCATCCGTTTCCGGGCCCGGTGCAGCCTCACCTTAACCGTACTCTGCTTCAGGTTCAGGATTTCCGCTATCTCTTCCACCGACAGCCCCTCCAGTTCTTTCAGACCGAGCACGATCCGGTCCTCCGCCGGGGCGCGGTCCAGGAGCTTCCCCACAAGGTCCCGCACGGTAGCTTGCTGCTCGGGGTCCAGACCACCGCCCTCGGGATTTTCCGTCTGGGCCTCGATGCGGCGAAGGCTCTCCTCGCCCATCTGCCAGTGATACGTGACCCGGGAGGCTCGCTCTTTGCGCAGGTAGTCGAGGCAATGGTTCATCGCCACCCGCGACAACCACGCACCGAACGGGGACCGGAAATCGTAACTCCGGATGGCGCGGAAAACCTTGAGGAAAACTTCCTGCGCCATGTCCTCCACTTCGTCCGGCCGCCGAATCACCCTGAACACCTGGGAGAAAACGCGCCGCTGGTAGCGCTCCACCAGAAGTCCGAAGGCCTCGTGCTCCCCGCGCTGAGCGCGCTTGATCCAGGCGAGCTCCTGAGCTTCCTGTGCCGGCAAACTGTCCATCGGCTCCCATGGACACGCTTTCTCCAACCAGGGGGACGAAAAAAGTGTCACTCAGGTTACCGTCGTCCCCGCGGGCCGCGTGTCGAGACGTAGGGTCAAATTCTTATTGACCGTGTAATCACAGTATGGAAGAATACGGCCATGGTCATCGGAACTCGCTTACGTGCTTTGCGTGAAGAACGGAAATTCTCCCAGGGTGACATCGAGAAGCGTACTGGCTTGTTGCGCTGCTATATTTCGCGGGTGGAAAACGGGCATACCGTTCCCTCCATCGAAACCCTGGAGAAGCTTGCTGCGGCGCTCGAGATTCCCCTCTATCAATTGTTCTACGAGGGGGAAGAGCCGCCACCGCTTCCCAATCTGAGCAAGCGCAGAACGACGGAAGAACTGGCCCTGGACGAGGATGCGCAGAAAGAACTGCGTTTCTTCGAGAAGGTGAGACGCCTGCTGGGCCGGATCAACGAGCAAGACCGTCAGCTTCTGCTGTACATGGCTCAGAAACTGGCAAGCCGGTAGGGCCTGCTCTGCCTGTCGCCGACGCATTGGAGCGGCCAAGCGCCGTCCTCCTCGCAAGGGTGGATTATTCCCACTCGATGGTTCCGGGTGGCTTCGAGGTAATGTCGAAGACCACCCGGTTGACGCCTTTCACCTCATTCACAATCCGCGTGGCAATCCGCTCGAGCAGTGGCGCGGGGAGTTTGGCCCAGTCCGCCGTCATCCCGTCCTCGGATTCAACCGCGCGCACCGCCACCGTGAAGGCATAGGTGCGTGAGTCCCCCATCACTCCCACGCTCGAAACCGGCAACAACACCGCGAATGACTGCCAGAGTGAGCCGTAGAGACCCGCCTCTCTTATTTCCTCCAGGACCACCGTGTCCGCCTCCCGCACCATCCTCAGGCGCTCCGCGGTGACCTCTCCCACAATGCGCACCGCCAGCCCCGGACCCGGGAAGGGCTGGCGATTGACGATCTCTTCGTCCAGACCCAGTTCCCTGCCCACGGCGCGGACTTCGTCCTTGAAGAGTTCGCGCAAGGGCTCGATCAACTTGAACTGCAAATCGGCCGGCAACCCACCCACGTTGTGGTGGCTCTTGATGGTGGCCGCAGGGCCTTTCACCGACACCGACTCGATGACGTCGGGATAGAGTGTCCCCTGCACCAGGAATTCGACAGCCCCCAGGCGGCGCGCTTCCTCCTCGAACACCCGAATAAACTCTTCCCCGATGATCTTCCGCTTCTGCTCTGGATCGGTGACCCCACGCAGGCGGTTGAGGAAGCGCACGGAGCAGTCCACCGCCCGCACGTTCAGGTGGGCTTGCTCGCGCAGCTTGGCAGTGACACGCTCGAACTCGTTCTTACGCAGCAGGCCGTTGTCCACGAATACGCAAATGAGGCGGTCGCCGATGGCGCGCCCCACCAGCGTCGCGGCGACGGCGGAGTCCACCCCGCCCGAGAGCGCGCACAGGGCCTGGCCGTCACCCACCTGCTCGCGCACCCGCTCGATGGTCTCCTCGATGAACGAGCGCGGAAACCAGTTCGGCTTTGCCCCGCAAATATCCTGCACGAAGCGCTTCAGAATGTCGCTGCCCCGGTCGGTGTGACGTACCTCGGGGTGAAATTCCACCGCGTACATCCTTGCCTGGGAGTTCTCGATGACCGAAACGGCATTCTCCGTGCGGCCGGTGATACGGAACCCCGGCGGGACTTCTGCCACATGGTCGCCGTGACTGTTCCACACGCGCAGTGGCGAAGGTATTCCCTGGAGGAGCTCCGTGGGCTCGACAATATCGAGCTGGGCAAACCCATACTCGCGCCGAGACGCCGGTTCCACCTTGCCGCCCAACTTGAACGACATCCACTGTAAGCCGTAACAAATCCCCAGGACCGGCAGATTCATCTTGAGGACACGTTCATCACACGCCGGAGAAGCCGGGTCATAAACGGAAGAAGGCCCTCCCGAGAGAATCAGCGCTTGGGGAGACATCCGCACCAGTTCGGCAAACGGAATGTGACACGGCACGATGACCGAGTACACGTGCATCTCGCGGACGCGGCGGGCAATGAGCTGCGTGTACTGCGAGCCGAAATCTAATATGACGATGGGGCGAGGCTGGTCCATGGTAAGAGCAGGAGTCACTTCACCACAACATTCACCAACTTCTGCGGCACGACAATTACCTTGACCACCTGGCGCCCGCAGAGGTAGGGCGCGACCTTCTCTTCCGCCTGGGCGCGCGTGCGGATTTCTTCTTCGCTCGCGCCGACGGCCACGCGGATGCGCCCGCGGAGCTTGCCATTCACCTGAACGGGGATTTCCAGTTCTTCCTCCGCCGCAAGTTCAGGGTCGTAAGCCGGCCAGGAGACCCGCAGCAGCGGTTCCGAGTGCCCCAAGCCTTCCCACAGCTCGTCGGCAATGTGGGGCGCAAAGAGTGAAAGAACCACGACCAGGTACTCGAGCGCGGTCCTGTAAATCTCCGGGCGAATCTTGCCCACCTCGAAGGCGGCCTCGACATCGCCCAACTCGTTCGCCAGTTCCATGGCCATGGCGATGTCAGTGTTGTAATGCCAACGGCCTTCCATGTCCTCGGTGACGTGGCGCAGGGTCTGGTGCGCCTTGCGGAGCAACCGCCGCTCTTCCGGACTGAGGCCGGCCAACTCGGATCTGGCTGCTGCATCTCCTGCGCCGCCCCGGACTGTCTTTAAGGCGTCGGCGTGTTTGGCCACTAACCGATACACCCGGCCGAGGTACCGGAAAGCACCCTCGATGGCCGTTTCGCTCCAGTCGAAGTCCTTCTCGGGAGGCGCAGCGAACATTACGTAGAGCCGCACGGTGTCGGCGCCATATTTGACGCACATCTCCGTGGGGTCCACCACGTTGCCCCGGGACTTGGACATGGCCGTGCCGCCCTTGAGGACCATGCCCTGGGTGAAGAGGCGCGCCACCGGCTCCGAAAACTTCACCAGGCCGATATCCTTCATCACCTTGCTGAAGAACCGCATGTAGATCAGGTGCAGGATGGCGTGCGTGATGCCGCCAATGTACTGATCCACCGGAAACCAGTATTCCACCTCGGGACTGTTGATGGCGGCCGTGGAAATCTGCGGATCGGTGTAGCGATAGAAATACCAGGACGAGTCCACGAAAGTGTCCATGGTATCCGTTTCGCGCCGCGCCGGTCCGGAGCATTTCGGACAGGTAGTGCGAACGAATTCCTCCACGTCCGCAAGCGGCGAGTACCCAGAGCCAGTGATCTGCACATCATGAGGAAGGACA
>Ga0315275_10008216_pt1 | contig 10149 bp, 8 predicted proteins | sample YL17G03_0_MG_FD_205557 | JGI IMG/M metagenome (GOLD analysis project Ga0315275, IMG submission 205557) | Sediment microbial communities from Yellowstone Lake, YNP, Wyoming, USA - YL17G03_0 | ecosystem: Environmental > Aquatic > Freshwater > Lake > Sediment | place: USA: Wyoming | collected...
TCGACAAAAAAATCACATGCGAAAACATCGCCATTGTGTTCAACAACAACATAGACGTTACATTTCTTCTGAAAGGTGCATATCGTCTGATTTCCATTAAGCAGATACGACATAATAGAATCGAACAGACGAATACTAATTTTTTGCGGACCATAGGCAAGCCACAGATCGAGGAGCCGACATAGGAATCTGCCATATTGATCAGGAGTAATAGAACAGGGAGCGATATGGTCACCTTCTTTTTCGAAGCATGGAATAAACTGCATGTAGGTGATGCCTTGCTCAAGAAGAAATTCAAAGAGGACATCGGGATCATTGACATTGTGGTCGGTGAGCAGCGTCAGAATATTGAATTCGACATGATGTTTTTTCAAAAGTGTTATCGCTGACATGACACGCTCGAATGAACCCTGACCAGTAGCGTTTTTGCGGTAATAGTCGTGGTATTGGGCAGGGCCATCGAGGCTCACGCCGACAAGGAAGCGGTATTGCCGCAGGAACTCGCACCAGTTGTCATCGAGCAACGTCGCATTAGTCTGCAATGCGTTGCTGACCACCTGGCCGTTTGCACCATATTTTTTTTGAAGGCCGATGGCCTGTTTAAAGAACTCAAGACCCATTAGGGTCGGTTCGCCGCCCTGCCAGCAGAAAGAGCTTGCGGGCAGCCGAAGCGACAAATAGTCCTGTGTGAGTTTATCGAGTATTTCATAGCTCATACGATGCGTCGAGCCGCCAAAGAATTGGGCTTTGCCGGCATAAAAGCAATGGATGCAGGCAAGATTACAATCTGGCCCAGCGGGCTTTATTAATAATGAAAATGGGGGCACTTCTTTTTCCCTGAATATTTTTCAATCATCATCCATAAGTTAGCAAAAACTAACACAAATAATTTTACATAAAATTATTATTACTACTGCAAGAACAACAAAGGAGAAGTAAAAATGCAATTTATGGTCGTGCAGTTTTAATCCTATCGCCGTACCGTAATGAGTTCCAACGAACCCGCCGGCCAGCATCGATGCCAACAAATAATAATTTATGTTACCGTTTTTCATATGGCCTACAACCCCCACCAGAGTGGTAAACCATACTACCATTAGACTCGTACCGGCAGCTTTTGAAGCCGGCAGCCCAACAAGATATATAAGCGCAGGAAGCAGAATCACTCCACCGCCAATCCCCAGCAAACCATTGAGCATGCCAATCACAAAGCCGAGGCTTAGCACTGGTACCAAAGGAGTTGGTTGTTCCCCCAATGATGGAAGTCCCACATACGGTGGAAAGCCTATCTTCGTAAACCACCCTTTGGCCAGACCCATTGACAGTCCTTTTCGATTCTCCAGCAGCAAAATCACGGCGATAACAGCAAGTATGAATGCAAATAGAACCAGCAATATGTATTGGGCAGCAACATGCTCTTTACCCCTTATAACCAGAGACGGCATGGCCTTTAGTTTTTCCAACGTCCACAGGCCAAGGATAACACCGATCGAGGTCGTAGTTGCCATTATAGCAGCAAGTTTAAAGTCGATCGTGTTCGACTTGCGCCGCTTGTAAATGCCAAAACTACTGGTGAAACCTATCATTGCCATGTCAGTGCCGACAGCAATAGCACCTGGCACACCCAGAAAAATCATAAGCGCCGGAGTTGTAAGAAAGCCGCCGCCAATACCAAATATACCTGTTAATGTACCAACACACGCCGCAAGTAACGCGGCACCACACAACACCCAAAAGCTACAACATTCCATAAAATAAATGCCCTTCCGAAATAAACACACTGCGCCATACAGTCACTCTAAGTGTCTGTGGCACGTTGCCTTTGAAATCACTATGCATTAGCCATTCCGGTTATTTACAATGTTTCATTTGATGTCGTTTGCATCCACCATTTTCCACCAAGGAGCCAAATCTACAACAGTACTGCTATTCATGGCCTCATCAACAGCAAAACAAGTAATGGCGGAACTCAAACCGTCTTCCATGTTTGTGGCTGGCTCGGCAGAATATGTATTTAAAACGGCTACTGCTCCATCATAGGCAACTATAAAACCTGCTGCCACATTAGAATCTATCACTTCCCTCTGGTCAACATAAAAAGAGCTTTTTGTCTCATTTTTGCCGACGACATACACAGTTTATATTCTTATGAGCGGAGAGTTTCTCATCATTTTCTCATGATAGAGTTTCTATACTATAAAGTTAAAAATCTTGATTTTTAAGATTAGGTTTGATATACTATTGGAAATGAGGCTCAGCGGTGTAGCTGAGCAAGAATATACAGGGTTATATGAGAAATCCCAGTTTGGGTACGGTTGTTTTATTTGATGTCTTTCGCTGGGATGCTTTTTAGGACAGGCAAAAGGGTCTTGGAGCACAAAAGTAAGGAGGGTAGTATGTCAATTGCAACCGGTGGGTGTATGAAAAATAGTAACCGGTTAGCAATAGTAATGTTACTTGTCTTGGTATCAACCCCTGTCATTCTTCAAGCCGCTCATCCGTTCTTAATTGTCACAGAAGCTAACTACACCCAACTGCAATCACGCGCTGCGACCTCGCCCTGGAGCACCATGAAATCTCAGGCCTGCAGCGATTGTCAGACTATCGTTTTTAATACAAGTACCGATTATGTAACTCAGACGCATCAAATGGACGATATCGCCAGCGCCTGCGCTCTCGCATATATCCTTGACGCAGCCAACCGTTCCACATATGTCACCAAGTTTTATACTACGGCAATGGCCGCCTGGCCCGGATACCTAAGACCGGGTTTAAACGCGGGTTCCTTCGACAGCACTGTCATGCCGGGTATATCGTATTTTAGTTCGGTGCTTGCGCTGGATATTATATACAACGGTCTTACATCCAGTCAGAGAAGCAATATAGAAACTGAGTTCCAGCTTGTAGCAAACTGGTACGAGGCCGCATCGACTTCTTGGCAGTTGAACTTATATGCGTGTCGCGGGATATGGGCCCTTTATATGGACGACCGAACGAAGATAGACCTGGCAAAGGCAGGTTATCGCGATGAACTTTTCAATGAGGAGACAACCACAGATGGCGTAGCGAATATGGGCCCCGGATATGCCGGTGTTCGATTAAGCCAGGAACGTGAATCGAAAGGCAATTTCATGGACGTTCTTGAATTTACCGGCGAAGACACCTACTACACCGACCCCGTTGCGATAAACCTTATGGAGTGGCTCTATGGGTACGGCACTACACCATTTAGAGAAGATTATACCTTCGGAGATACCGCTCCTAACCGCAGCTATCATGAAAGGGGCGCATCTACCTTCAGGGCGCATCGATTTTCTGATAAAGCAGGCAGGTACGCTGCATGGATAAATAATGGTCTTGCCCCGTACAATCGCCTCCTGCATTATGTACTAATGGACCAACCTCTGATGAGCAAGGAAAGGGGCACAAGTCGTATTTTCCCTGATGGCGGCGCCTGGTTTGTTGAAGCGGGCCTTGATACCCGTGCCTTGTCTGCTGCACTGTGGAATCCGATGTCAGATGAGAGTCATTCTCACAAGGATGTCAGTGCCGTCCATATGGCCGCTTACGGCGAACACGTAATTCGCAACTCCGGTTACGCCGGATGGGGATTGCCCGATTCCAGTTCCTGGACTTATATACACGACCAGGCGTTTTCAAACAGTACTGCTCTAATAAATTATACTGACCACGCCCAAAAATACGGGAATGGAATTGTTGAGGGTTTCGTTGCACCGAACTTGGGCTTTGATTATGCCTGTAGTGACTCCGGACCTGCCATTTCAAACGGCTCGCATTATCGAAATCTTTTGTTCATACACCACAGCGATGACGCAAACGGCTACTGGCTCCTTTTCGATGAATTCGATGCCACCAGTTCAACTCAGGCAAATATCCTTTTGCATCCAAACGCCGACAATATGACCAGCATGATCTTAGACACCGAATATAAGTCAACAATCAACAAGCTGACTTTCAGCGGACATACAGTTTACATATCGATGTTCCTCGGAACACCTCCGGCTTCGACGCCAAGCATCAATAATGGGGTATTGGCGCACATGGCAAGTAGTTCTTTTACGGGCAAATACCTGCGCTCAAACTACGATACAGACGCCAACGGTGTGAAAAATGTCGTCACTGTCCTTTACCCAAGTGACAGCACTCACGCCAAAGCAACTATGACAAGAATTACAGGTACCGGCTACACAGGTGCAAGCATCGCACTGGGCGGAATTGTGGATATTGCTCTCGAATCTGCCGGAACCAGCGCCATTACCTATAGCGGGGTTTCTTTCCGGGGACTGGCAACCTGGTACAGGAAGAATAGCGGCTTAGTAACTTCATATTTCGTCCGTAAAGGTTTAACTTTCAATGATGGTGTATCACCTCGAGTCGGCTTCGATTCGACGGGTAACATCAGCATATATATGAATAAAATGCAGGGCCGAATCGTCTCACCGGGCACAAATGTTACCTTCTATTATCCGTCTGTTGGTAGCGTGTTATTGAATGGTTCACCCCTTTCAATCATCAGCTCAGGAGTAGACTGGGTGCAGGTATATATTCCTTCAGGAACACATGAGGTGGAATTAGATTTCAATGCAGCCGACATCAACGAGGATGGTGCTGTAAATTTCGAAGATTTTGCGATTCTTGCCTCTCAATGGCTGAAGGTGCCTGGAATACCTTCTGCTGACATTGCGCCTGCAGGCGGCGATAACTTTGTTAATTTCCTCGACCTCAATGAATTTGCTAACAACTGGCTGGATGGTGTCGCTCCTTGAAACTTGCCTTAAAATCGGGGTGATTCCGGGTGCCGAAGGTTCTGGTTGGACTGTGATTCAAACCAATCCTGTTCGGCACAACCGAGAATGCGGTGAAGACGCAAATCTGGATTGCTGTCAGCGTTTACGTTTTGGTAGCGATTGTCATGATTCGTATGGAGTAACCATATACAGTATTATTTTACCAAATTTTTCCTTTTGATAATGGGTATTTTTCAGTACCAAATGACCCAGAAATTTCACTTGAAAGTTGTTTCCAATGAAAATTATCATAGCATTCGATTCATTCAAAGGAACTCTGACCGCAATAGAAGCTTGTTCAATAGTCTCAAAGGCTATAAAAACAAAATTGCCGGATGCTGACCTTGTTTTAAAACCTATGGCAGATGGCGGCGAAGGCACAGCTCAGGCGATGATAATGGCGCGAAATGGCAAGTGGATTCCCAGAAGGGTTATGGGGCCTTTATCTGATATGCAAGTTGATGCAGGATTTGCCTGGTTTGAAAAAGAAAAAGAGGCTTTAGTTGAAATGGCCAAGGCCAGCGGTATGGAATTACTTTCGAAAGAACAGTTAAACCCATATAAAACCACAACATATGGAACCGGGCAGTTAATAAAGGCAGCTATTGAATATGGAGCAGAAAAAATACTCCTGGCGGTTGGTGGAAGTGCAACTGTTGATGGCGGTGTTGGTGCAGCAAAAGCATTAGGCTGGAAATTTATTGATAAAAATGGAAAGGAGATACCGTTAGGCGGAAAATATCTTGATAAGATAAAAAAAATTCTTAAACCAAATGATATTACCTTGCCGCTCGTTGAAGTTTTATGTGATGTGAACAATCCTCTTTGCGGCCGGAATGGGGCAGCGAGGATATATGGCCCGCAAAAAGGCGCTACTCCTGAAATGGTTGCTCAGCTTGATAAAGGGTTGAAGAGTTTTGTTGAAGTGGTAAAAAAGGAATTTGACTGTGATATTGACGTAGCAGGAGCAGGAGCAGCAGGGGGTTTGGCATCTGGCGCCATAGCTTTTATGGATGCGACGTTAGTATCTGGAATTGACGCTATAGTTAAGCTAATAAAACTTGAGGAATATCTTGCCGATGCTGACTGGATAATAACAGGTGAGGGGAAGTTTGACCATCAATCCCTGATGGGAAAAGCGATTTCAGGAATCTTAAAAATCGCGATGAAAACAAATACAAAAGCGGCTGTTTTGGCTGGGCAGGTCTCAGTTTCTCAGAATGATTATAAAAAGTCAGGTATTGATGTCGTCATCTCCTGTAAAAAACCCGAAATGTCCTTAGATTATGCGATAAGCAATTGCCGTCAACTGCTTGGTTTGGCAGCATGCCAATTTGTACAGGAGCATATTAAACCATAGAAGGTAACTCCAATTAAACCTTAATACGTTGAAGATTCCATCCATCGATTTCGACACGGTCAATCGCCCAGAAAATTGTATCGCTGAGTTTTTGTCGATGCCTTCCATGGCTGTTCTCTGCAGACAACCAATGCGGAGAGGATGAATCATCTATACTCTCTTACGACTGGTACAAAAAAATGTGGCAGATCACCTTTACAACACCTCTTACAACAAATACACTATGAGTTATGCCTGAATCTGCGAAAAAATCTTTCGTTATTTTCATGTATGTTGTCTTGATATTGAGTACCTTGCTGGTCTTCTGGCAGGTCCGCAATTTCGATTTTGTCAATTATGACGATGATCTCTACGTATACGAAAACCAGCACATTTTGAACGGCCTGACCCCTGACGGCATTATCTGGGCGTTTACAACCTGCTACCTCGGATACTGGCAGCCCCTGACGTGGCTGTCCCTGATGCTGGATTGTCAGTTGTTCGGCTCCGACCCAGGCTGGATGCATCTTGTAAATTTGTTTCTCCACCTTGCAAATACCTTGCTGCTCTTTGCGGTTCTTAGAAAAATGACCGACTCGCTCTGGCCAAGCGCATTTGTCGCAGCGGCATTTGCGATTCATCCGATGCACGTCGAATCGGTCGCCTGGATAGCCGAGCGCAAGGATGTCTTGAGCACCCTGTTCTGGCTGCTTACATTGGCCGCCTATGTTAGTTATGTAAAACGACCGTCTATATTTCGATACCTTATAAGTTTGGTACTTTTTGCTATTGGCCTTATGGCAAAACCGATGCTCGTTACACTGCCGTTTGTGCTTTTGCTTCTCGACTATTGGCCGCTGAATCGTTTTAATTCCCAGCCTGCAAAGACCTCTGGCCGACAGCCCCACAAACCTGCCCCCATTCACGACGGGCTAGCGAGTCTGTATAGGATAATAATCGAAAAAATTCCTTTCTTTGTTCTTTCTACCGTCTCAAGCGTTATCACCTTTCTGACTCAGCAGGCTGGCGGTGGCATAGTCGATATCAAAACCATTCCATTGAAGGACAGAGTTGGCAATGCTTGCTTATCTTATGCGGCATATATGGGCAAGATGTTTTGGCCGCAAAATCTCGCGGTACATTATCCTTTTAATGCTGTCGGCAGCATTACATTGGGGCAGTTTGTGCCGTATGCTTTTCTACTGGTTGGCGTGTCTTTCCTGGTACTCCGCTTTTGGCGAACCCGAAAGTATTTGCTGGTGGGCTGGTTCTGGTTTGTCGGAACACTTATACCCGTCATCGGACTTGTTCAGTTCACGGTGTCGTCCTATGCCGACCGTTACACCTACATCCCATATATAGGCCTGTTTATAGTGATTGCCTGGGGCCTGCCGGAACTTCTTTCGAAATGGCCGCAGCGAAAAATGGCTCTCGGCATATCGATGGTAATAGTACTGACAACCCTCGGAATATGCGCCCATCAGCAGATAAGCTATTGGAATAACAGCACTGCTCTCTTTTCGCATGCCATCGAGGTAACGCAAAACAATTATCTTGCGCACAATAATCTTGGCATTGCCTACGGCAGCCTTGGCCGTCATCAAGATGCGATAGAAACCTATAAGCAGGCCATAAGAATCAAGCCGGATTTTGCCGATGCGCACTATAATCGTGGCGTTGCCTACGGCAGCCTTGGCCGCTATCAAGATGAGATAGAAGCATACAAGCAGGCCATCAGAATAAAGCCGAATTATGCTAAGGCTCACTATAATCTTGGCATTGCCTACGGCAGCCTTGGCCATCATCAAGATGCGATAGAATCCTATAAGCAGGCCATAAGAATCAAGCCGGATTATGCTATGGCACACTGTAATCTTGGCGCTGCCTACGGCATGCTTGGCCGCGGGCAGGATGCGATAGAATCCTTTAAGCAGGCCGTAAGAATCAAACCGGATTATGCCGATGCACACTATAATCTTGGCATTGCCTACGGCGAACTTGGCCGCCATCAGGATGCGGTAGATGCCTATAAGCAAGCCATCAGAATCAAGCCGGATTACGCTAAGGCTCACTATAATCTTGGCGTTGCCTATGTTAACCTTGGCCGCCATCAGGAAGCGATAGATGCCTATAAGCAGGCTATACGCATAAAACCAGATTATGCCGAGGCTCACAGTCTCCTTGGGGTAGCTTATGTGACAATTGGCGACAAAGGTTCTGCTCTTGAAGAATACAAAATCCTCAAAACATTAGATGTGGATAAAGCCAACGAATTGTTTAACTTGATTTATAAGTAGGGCTTGCTGATATACTGTGCCGAGTGAATGGATTAAACGGAAAATGCTTCAAAACCCTTGCACACGGAGGCACAGATGTATCGCAAAGAAGACGCAAATCGGATGAAATTCGAGGACTTTTACCTTCCTTTTGGCCGCATTGCGAAGGGTGCTGTGGCGGAAACGAATTATTATAATGTTCGGCAATCATACCGTACCTGTACGAATTATCGAGTTCTTTATTGAAGCCGTAGCTGTGGCAGCATAATCAATTATCAAAACTGCGAAAGTTCACTAATTACGACATTGATCTTTTACCAGCAGAACTGAGAATCTCTATTGCTCTCTTATGATGTGGTGATACTGGAATCCCAAACAGTAGTGGGTCATGTGTTGTGTTCATCCAGTTATACAGTTTTTCCGTAAGACGTTGCTTATGTTCTTCATATTCTGGCTGATATTCAACTTTATTAAATTCCAAGGGATCTTTATTGAGATCATATAATTCAATGTGGGGATGATACGCATAAGTTGGGTCCTCAGGCTTAACAGTAATTGTTGCAGGTCTCCATGTTTGGCTTGGATTCTGAAAAAAAGGTGCAGTTGAAAAGTTTACAATGAGCTTATAGTCTGAAGTTCTTATGCAACGGCGAGGGTCATAATAATCGTGGTATGTCATTTCAGCAAATATCTCTTCTCGAGGTCTATATTCTTTTCCATCCAATAACGATACCAAGCTATTACCTTGGACGTTTTCGGGAATTGGAATCCCAGCCGCCTCCAGCAAAGTTGGCAGATAGTCCACGTTAGATATTAACTCACTGAAAGTTCGATTACCTCCCCATCCTCTGTCTGGCCAACGAATAATAAAAGCAACTTCAATTCCTGGATCATATAGGGAACACTTTGCTTTAGGAAATGGAATGCCATGATCTGCAGTGAAAATAGTAATTGTGTTTTCTACCAGACCATTGTCGTCGATAGCCTTTAAAATCGTCCCAATTGCTCTATCAACCTTACGAATTATTCCTTGAAACTCTGCAAATTCACGGCGGGCTGACGGAGAGTCAACAAGATAAGGAGGAACTGTTACCCCTTTACTGTCATCTGGAGTTGCACCGCCCCAGTCAAATTTTCGATGAGGCTCCCAGAATCCAACTTGAAGATAAAATGGTTGAGAAGTTTTGCTTATCTCATTCAAATATTTTACCGAAGTTTGAGCAACTTTTTCACACGGTTCCCATTTTTGCTTCAAATCAGTGAACCCATGCTTTTCGGGATGAAGTGTTTCATGCTGAATGCCAATCAAGCCAGTTCGATATCCAGCACTCTGCAAAATATCTGCCAAATGTTGCTCTCCGGGATTTAAGTCCCAGGCAAAATTGTCATGTATCAGGCCCATTACTCCATTGTTGTGTGGATACCTTCCTGTATAAATAGATGCCCGACTTGGGCTGCATTGTGGCGCAGCACAAAAACTGCTTTCAAATCTGCAACCCTCAGCAGCAAACTGGTCAAGTGCTGGAGTATGAATTGTTTCAATACCGTAACAGCCTAAATGTTGCCCGATATCATGGCAGCTAATCAAAATAATATTGGGGTTCTTAATCATGATACATTTCATCCTTACAGTTTAATACAACTCATCAAAACACATAAACAGAATAATTATGTATTCTACATTCAAGCGACATTGCCCAGGCCGGCTGGCCGCTGACCGAGGCGG
>Ga0315275_10008217_pt1 | contig 10148 bp, 10 predicted proteins | sample YL17G03_0_MG_FD_205557 | JGI IMG/M metagenome (GOLD analysis project Ga0315275, IMG submission 205557) | Sediment microbial communities from Yellowstone Lake, YNP, Wyoming, USA - YL17G03_0 | ecosystem: Environmental > Aquatic > Freshwater > Lake > Sediment | place: USA: Wyoming | collected...
ACTGTTGGACCCTGGTAGAGTCGGTCCGCACTGCCCGCGGCCCCCGTCAGCGGATTGTGGCAACGATCGGCAAGCTGCCGGGCCTTGACCGGGAGGAGCGGATCGGTTGGGATGAAATTGGCCGGATCCTCTCCGGCAAACCTCGGCCTAGGCCTGGACTGTTCGATCAGCCTGAGGATCCTCCTTCCTGGGCTACGGTCAACCTAAGCGGGGTCAGCGTGGAGCGCCTCCGGCATTTCGGCGATGTGTATCTTGGGCTTTTGTTATGGAACCGGCTCGGCTTTGCCGAGTTTTGCAAGCGACAGATGCCGTCTGGCCGGGAAGAGATCCCTGGGTCGATCATGGCCGCTGTTCTGGTGCTGGCCCGTTTCTGTGCCCCATCCTCCGAGTTGCAAATCGCCGAGTCCTGGTATGACAAGACGGCCCTGGACGATTTGCTGGGTGTGAGGAGCGACAAGATCAGCGAGGATCGTCTCTACCGGGCTCTGGATGCCCTGCTGCCGCACAAAGATGAGCTGTGCCGTCATCTCCAGCAGCGCTACGGCGAGCTGTTCGGCTGTAGCTTCGATTTTATGTTCTACGACATTACCTCCACCTATTTCGAGGGGAGCGCCCAAGCGAACCCCCAGGCCAAGAGGGGTTACAGTCGTGACGGCCGTCCCGATTGCCCTCAGGTCTGCATCGGCCTGGTGACGACCCCGGAGGGCTTGCCTCTTGCCTTTGAGGTCTTTGACGGCAACCGACCCGATGTCACCACCACCCAGGAGATGGTGGAAATCATGGAGGCCCAATACGGCAAAGCGAACCGGGTTTGGGTCATGGACCGCGGCATGGTGAGCGCGGACAACCTGGAATACCTGCGCTCCACCGGCGCACGCTATCTGGTCGGCACTCCCAAATCCTTGCTGAAGAAGTTCGAGCGCCAGCTTCTGGAGCAGAGAGGGGAAAAAGTCCAACCCGGCGTCGATGTTCAGCTCTGCCGCTCCCCGGAGGGAACGGAGGAGACCTTTGTCCTGTGTCGCTCCGCCGGCCGCAAAGAAAAAGAGAACGCCATCCTGAACCGATTTGTCGACAGTTTGGAAACCAGGCTACACAAACTAGCCGGACAGGCGCAAGCGGGCAAGGCCCGAGACAGACAGAAAGTCGAGCGCAAGATTGGCAGACTCTTGGAACGCAACCGTCGGGCCGCCTCGCTGTTCAGCATTGAGGTTACGGAGACCGGCACAGGTAAGGAGGCTCGGCTCTCCATCAAGATCACCAAAAACGAAGAGCGCTACCAGTGGGCGATGGAGACCGGCGGCAGCTATATCCTGCGCACTAACTGGGGCGAAACAGATCCGAAAACGCTGTGGAACACCACCATCCAGCTTACGGAAGTGGAAGACTCCTTCCGCACCGAGAAATGCGATCTCGGCATGCGGCCCATTTTCCACCACAAACAGGACAGGACCCAGGCACATATCCTGGTTTGTTTCCTTGCGCTGACGCTTTGGCGAACCCTCCAGCAGTGGATGAAGGCATCGGGACTCGGCACGGCCCCGAGAAAACTGCTGGAGGAGTTGCGCGAGCTGAGGTCGCTTGATGTGCTCCTGCCGACGCGAGAGAAAACCATCAGACTCCGAATGGTGGCCACGCCGGCAAGGGAACTCAAGGTGCTGCTTCAGAGAATGAAGATTCTCATCCCTAACAGGCCAAAGATGATCGAAAATGTAGTGGAGAAAATGGCCTGATTTTTACTATGCCTAGCTGATATTACATAACTTTTTCTTCATAACTGCGGAAAATGGGCTAAGACGTTTTCGGTTTAAGAGCGAATAATCCGCGATCCTCAGCCCTTCACTGCCTCCCCGAACTTCTTGCCGAATTCAAAGCACTTCTGAATCTCTTCCGGATTGGGTACCCACTTCACCTCGAGCGGGGGCTGTACCACTTCCACTCCGGCCTGCTTCAGTTTTTCCTCCAGGCTCCTCATGGTCTGTCCACCCCAGCCGAAGGACCCGAAGGTAGCACCGAGCTTGTTCTTGGGCCTCAATCCTTTGAGATCCTCGATAAAGGGCACTACCGTGGGCAGCATGTCCCGGTTGATCGTGGAAGAGCCGACCAGGATCCCCTTTGCCTCCAGCACCTGAGCGATCACATCGGAACGATCGCTGACGGAGAGCTTGTAAAGCCGGCCCTCGACCCCACTCGCCTTGATCCCCTCCAGTATGGCGTTTGCCATCTTCTCGGTGCTGCCCCACATGGTGTCATAAGCAATGATGACCCGCTCGGCGGCCTCCCCCTTCGACCAGCGAAGATAAGATCCAATGATCTTTTCTGGGTTCTTGCGCCAGATGAGGCCATGACTCGGGCCTATGGTCTTGATAGGGATGCCGAGCTTTTGCACCTCCTCGATCTTCTTGATAATCAAATCGCTGAAGGGAGTCAGGATATTGGCGAAATACTTGGCGGCCTCCTCCATGAGGATGCCCTCGTCCACCTCGTCCGTGAATCTTTCCGTGGTGGCCAGGTGTTGTCCGAAGGCATCGTTGGGAAGGAGCAGGGCCTCTTCTTTAACGTAGGTAAACATGCTATCCGGCCAGTGCAACATGGGAGCCTCGAGGAATTGCAGGGTCCGATTTCCGAGCTTCAATTCGTCGCCGGTCTTGACCACCCGGAAATTCCAATCCTTGTAGTAATGTTTTTGCAGGCCCTCTTTTCCCCTTTGCGTGCAGAGGACCTGGACCTTCGGAGCCAATCGCGCGACATAGCCAATCGCCCCCGAGTGATCCGTCTCCACATGATTGGCTATGATGAAATCGATACGGGAAGGATCGATGACCTCCCGGATGCGGCCCATCATCTCCTCGCCGAAAGGCTTATAGACGGTGTCCACTAGTACATTCTTCTCATCCAGAATCAGATAGGCATTATAGGTGGTGCCCCGGTGGGTGGTATAGGTATACCCGTGAAAGTTCCGTACATTCCAATCCACCGCTCCCACCCAGAAGATTCCATCCGCAACTCTTACGGCAGACATAGCTACTCTCCTTGGATCACTCTCCGAACGGACTCAGTTAGCAGTTCCCTACTGTGTCTTTTCAAACAGCTCTTTACCCACGCCACACTCAGGACAGACCCAATCCTCAGGAAGGTCGGCAAAGGGGGTGCCTGGGCGAATGCCGTTTTCCGGATCTCCTGTAGCAGGGTCATAGATGTAACCGCAGACTGTGCAAAGGTATTTGTCCATTGTTCATTCCTTTCTACAAGGGGGATTATGAGCCAGAAAGCGTTCCGCCAATATAGAAGAAAAACAGCCGCCTTGCAAGGCAAAAGGTTTAGCGGCGAGGGTTCACTTATCGACGCCAAAGGCGCAGATGGATTCTCCCAGGACGACCCCGTACTCTCCGGGTGCCAGCTCTTGGGCGGGAGCCATGCGATAGAGATCTTTATCCACCTTCTCGATTTCCACCCTTACCAGGTACTCTTCCGCGACCTTTGGGCTCCCACCCGCGAAGTAGGTCGAATAGTGAAACTCCCGGATACCGTCCCCTGTCAACTTCACCAGAGAATAGAAGTCGGCCGGGTTTGCCCCGAAGAAATAGATGGAGGGTTTTCGATCGGAGATGCGATTCTTCGCCCGCTCCCCCAACAGGAAGACTCGGGACTGATGCATAATCCCCATGACATAGCCCATTTCCCCCAGGGGAGTCCGATATCCGCGCTGATAGTCGAGCTTGACCCACTCGTCTCCCTTCTGTAAATAGATCCCGTAGGTTGGAGGGCTGAGAGAACTGGCCCAGCCCGAGAGCGGGGACAGGCAGCAAACAAAGACCCCCGTAAGCAGGACGAGGCAAAAACATTTCAATAGCTTGGGGCAAGGTTTCATCTTCTTCTCCTTAATGAGAGAATGTTGGTTGCCAGCCGATCGAAGTCCCGTCTTAAGATCGACCGGTTTGGGGAAGTAATATGCGAGCCTCCTATGATAAATGATAAAGTGAAGCTCTCTGCTTGGCAACCCTTATTTCTCCCCAGCCCCGAAACGCGGGACGTTCCCCTTCACCCACGAAGGAATGATTTGCCTTGACAGGCATTTTATCCAATGTTAGCTTAACTTTCGATTCTTATGGCCACCATGTTCACTGATCGGATCTTGATGCAAAGGGCCCTTTTCCTTGCAGTTTTGGGGAAGGGCAGGACCAGCCCCAATCCCATGGTGGGGGCTGTGTTGGTGAAACAGGGCCGGGTGCTGGGAGAGGGTTATCATCGCCGCGCCGGAGAGGATCATGCGGAGGCGATCGCCTTAAGGGAGGCCGGTGATCGAGCCTCCGGAGCAACCCTCTACGTCACCCTCGAACCCTGTTCTCATTACGGGAGGACTCCGCCCTGCACCGATCAGATCATTCAAAAGGGCATCCCGCGCGTAGTGGCATCCATGGCCGACCCGAACCCCCTGGTTTCCGGCAAGGGCTTCGAGAGATTGAGGCAAGCCGGGATCGAGGTGAAATCAGGCCTCATGGAGGAGGCATCTCGCACTCTCAATGAGGCTTACATCAAGTTCATCACCACCGACCTGCCCTTCGTCATCCTCAAGGGAGCGACGAGCCTTGATGGAAAGATCGCGACTGTGACCGGAGAATCGAGGTGGATCACGGGTCCGCTTGCCCGAGAGAGGGTTCACCGGCTCCGGAACGAAGTGGATGCCGTAATGGTTGGCATTTCGACGGTTCTCAAAGACGACCCTCAGCTAACGACCCGCCTTCCCTCCGGTATAGGAAAGGACCCTCTGCGCATTGTCCTCGACTCCCATGCCCAGCTTCCCTTAGACGCCAAGGTGATCAATCCGTCTTCTCCCGCCAAGACCCTCTTGATTACTTCTTCATTCTCCCCTCGGGAAAAGCGGGAAGATCTGCAAAAGCGAGGGGTCCAGGTCTGGTGCATGGAATTGGAAGAGGAGTCCGGAAAGATTCCCCTCCGTCCCGTCCTGAAGAAACTGGCAGAATGGAACGTTATGAGCCTCATCATTGAGGGTGGATCGGAATTGAACGCCTCAGCCCTCCAGGAAGGAATCGTCGATAAAGTAGTTCTCTTTCTCGCACCGCGCCTGATAGGAGGAGCTACGGCCCCCTCCTGGATTGGAGGAGCGGGGGTGGGTGAGCTAAAGCGATCCTGCTTTTTGAAAAAAGTTTCCCTTGAGCGGATTGGGGATGATATAATGCTTTCCGGCTATTTTTGACCTTCTGAGGGCATCCTATGTTCACCGGCTTGATCGAGGAATTGGGAAGAGTTTTGAGCCTTAAGAAGGGAGACCCCTTTCATCTTGCGATCCAGGCTGAAGAGACGACAAAAGGCTTGACCCTCGGGTCGAGCCTTGCCGTCAACGGGGCCTGCCTCACCGTGACCGATCTCTCAAGGAATTCCTTCACGGCAGATCTCTCCGCGGAAACGCTCCAGGTGACGAATTTGGGCAAGCTTCGACCCGGAGAGAGGGTAAACCTGGAAAGACCCCTTCGGCTGGGCGATCGGCTGGGAGGCCATTGGGTGAGTGGGCATGTCGATGGCGTGGGAGAGATCCGGGAGAGGGCATCGACAGGCAGCGGCGTTCGGTTTGCCTTTTCCTGTCCTCCGCACCTCGGCGATTTGCTGGTTCCCAAGGGCTCCGTGGCGGTGGACGGAATGAGCCTGACCCTCGTCGATGTGGGAAAGTATTTTTTTACAGTACAAATTATACCCTTTACCCTTCGGAATACGACTCTGGCGGAGAAGCGGTTAGGGGAGAAGGTCAACCTGGAGATGGACCTCATGGCCAAGCACCTCAAGCGACTGCTCGCTTCCCATCAGGAGAAGGGTCAGGAGAGCGCAATTGACCGGGATTTTTTGCTTGAACATGGCTATCTGAGGTAATGAAATGGCAAGGAGTGGGAGGGAACGCGTGAAATTCAATTCGGTTGAAGAGGCCCTCGCGGATTTCCGCGAGGGGAAGATGGTCATCGTCGTGGATGACGAAGACCGGGAGAACGAGGGGGATCTGACCGCCGCTGCGGAAAAGGTCACCCCGGAGATCATCAACTTCATGGCCACCCACGGGCGAGGATTAATTTGTCTTCCTCTGCCCGGCGAGAGACTGGACGAATTGAAAATTCCCCTGATGGTCTCCGATAATACGGCTGCTTTCGGCACCGCCTTCACCATCTCCATCGAGGCAAAGCAGCGGGTAACTACCGGGATCTCTGCCCACGACCGGGCGGAGACGGTCAGGGCCGTCATAGACCCCTCCACGAAACCCGAGGACATAGCCCGTCCCGGTCACATGTTTCCCCTTCGAGCGCGCGAGGGAGGGGTGTTGAGTCGAGCGGGGCAGACGGAGGCGGCAGTCGATTTAGCAAGAATGGCTGGTCTCTACCCTGCGGGGGTGATCTGCGAGATTATGAACCGGGATGGAAGCATGGCCCGGGTGCCGCAGCTTACCCGATTTGCCAAGAAGCATGGCCTAAAGCTCATCACCGTCAAGGATCTCATCGAATTCAGGATGAAGACCGAGAAGTTTGTGGAGAGGATGGTTCACACCCCCGTTCCCACCAAGTATGGAGAATTCCAGGCGATCCTCTACCAGAGCAAAGTGGATGGGGAGCACCACATCGCCTTAACCGTGGGAGAGTGGACCAAGGAGGAGCCCGTCCTGGTGCGCGTCCATTCCGAATGCCTCACTGGCGATGTCTTCGGGTCCTTGCGGTGCGATTGCGGCGAACAACTGGACCAGGCGCTCTCGGTGATTGCCGAGGAGGGCAAGGGGGTCGTCCTTTATATGCGGCAGGAGGGTCGGGGCATAGGTCTTGCCAATAAACTGCTTGCCTATCAGCTTCAGGATCAGGGCCTCGATACGGTCGAGGCCAATAAGAAGTTGGGGTTCAAGGAGGATCTTCGGGACTATGGCATAGGTGCCCAGATCCTAGCCGACCTGGGCCTTCGGAAGATTCGGCTGCTTACCAATAACCCCCGCAAGATTGTAGGCCTGGAGGGATATGGTCTCCACATCGTGGAGCGGGTTCCGCTGGAGATCAAGCCGAATCGCAATAACCTGATTTATCTCCGGACCAAACAGGAGAAGATGGGACACCTCCTGACCCAGGTCAAACCGAAGCGGGCCACTGCACGGAAGCCGCGAGATAAAGACTAAGCGTTATAGCGTTTATCGCGTTTGGAATCCTGTATAGAAGATGGGGGGACTCATGGGGAAAACTTATGAAGGACATCTATCCGCGAAGGATTTTCGCTTTGCCCTGATCGTTTCTCGGTTCAATGATTTTATCACCTCGAAACTCCAAGATGGGGCCATGGATGCCCTTCTTCGTCATGGGGGAGAAATCGAAAAGATCGACATCATAAGGGTCCCCGGGTCCTTTGAGATCCCCTATGCGGCCAAGAAGCTGGCTCAATCTGGCAAGTATGATGCCATAATCTGTCTGGGAGTTGTGATCCGGGGGGCAACCCCTCATTTTGAATACATCGCTTCCGAAGTCGCCAAGGGCATCGCTCACACGGCCATGGAGACAGGCGTTCCTACCATCTTTGGAGTCCTGACCACCGACACGATCGAACAGGCCATCGAAAGGGCAGGTACCAAGAGCGGCAATAAGGGGTGGGATGCCGCCCTCGCTGCCATGGAGATGGTAAACCTCTACAAGACCCTGAAAATGCAAAGCGATCGCAATCCTCGCAGCTCTGTGCGGGATCAACGAGCGAACTCAAAATAGATTTAAGAATTCCTTACATTTCGGGATCTCCCGCTTTCCGGAGGGATCCAAAAATGCAAAGTGATTGCAATCCTCGCAGCCCTGCTGCGGGGAGCTTCAATATCTGACAATTAAGGGAATTATCTCAGAAGGATATGGGAAAAAGACGCAAAGCAAGGGAATTGGCGGTCTCTCTGCTTTACCAGCTGGAATTTCATCCCCACCGATGCCGGGAGGTCATGGAGGAATTCTGGGCTCAGCATCCCGCGTTGCCCGAGACCAGGCAATTTGCTTCGAGCCTGGTGATCGGCGTAAGGAAAGAATTGGACCAGATCGATACTGTGATTGAACGATTGGCCGAGCACTGGAGCTTGAAGAGGATCGCTCTGGTGGAAAAGAACATCCTCCGGCTGGGGACGTATGAACTGCTCTTCCGAGAGGACATTCCCAAAAAGGTGACCCTGAATGAAGCGATTGAGATCGCCAAGCTCTATGGCTCTGAGGATTCGGGTAAATTCATCAACGGGATTTTGGATCGAATCATGAATTGTACCTGGGAGCAGCTCCTTGCTTTGCCGGAGAAGGTCAAAGAGGTGTCGGGGTTGTGAACATCCTGTTCCCAAACTCCTCTCTGGAGCAAGTGTCCGGCGAGATCCTGGTCTTATTTCATTTTGCGGATCAACTCCTGCCCAAAGGTCCATTAGCCCGGGTGGACTGGATCCTCAATGGGCTCATGTCCAGACTTCTTTCTCTACGCAAGTTTCAAGGTCTTCGCTCGGAGTCGTTGTTGCTCTCTACCTCAAACAAGTTCGCGGCAGAGAAGGTACTGGTTTTGGGACTGGGGAAGAGGGAAGATCTTTGCTGGGAGGTACTAAGGGGAGCGTATTCTTCTGCGATTTCCACCTCGGCAAGACTGAAAGCGAAGGAGATTGTCCTGACCGTTCCTCAGGAGGCTCCTCCCTCTCTCCTCGATGAAACTGCAAAAAGCCTTCTCCCGGTCCTTCTCACCGAAGCCGTCCAATCGGAAATCCTCCCCTCCGATCTTCATCTCTTCATCTACGAAAGGGATCCGGAGCGAAGGAATCGTTTGGCTGCCCAGCTGCGCGAGGGCATTTCAGGGATTCCGAATCTGATTTCAGCTCAAGTGCCCTTCCTGAAAGGGGATTACTCTTGCGCTACCTGATCTGCTCGGATGTCCACGGCAACCTGGAAGCCCTCCAGGCACTCCTGAAGGAGACAGAAAGGGAAAAGCCGGACCGATTCTTCATGTTGGGGGACGTTGTGGGGTATGGCCCCGACCCTCAAGAATGTATCCGGAAAATCCGGAAGACCGCAGATGTAGTCCTGGCGGGAAACCATGACCATGGAGCTATTTCGCTGACTGATATCTCTTACTTTAACTCCTTTGCCCAGGCAGCCCTCCTTTGGACCAAAGATCAACTTTCGGACAGGGAGGCGGAATACCTCGCGCAACTTCCTCTTCTCCACGCGACAGACGGTTTTTTTTTGTCCACTCCACCCCTAAAGACCCCGAGATGTGGGAATACATACTATCTGTAGAGGACGCGGAGCAGGCCTTTTCTGACTTTTCTGGCCGAATCTGCTTTGTGGGACATTCTCATTTGCCTCTTTTTTACATCCAGGACAAACAGGGGAATTGTCGGGAAAGCCGTGATCCCCGAATCGATCTCCAGGCAGGCTTTCGCTACATCGTCAATGTGGGATCGGTGGGCCAGCCCCGAGATGGAGATCCGGACGCCTGCTATCTACTGCTCGACGATGAGGAGGGTTGGATGGAGTTGAGGCGAGTCCCTTACGAGGTGCACCGAACCCAAGAGAAGATGCAAACAGCCGGTCTTCCTGATTATCTTGCTGCCCGTCTTGCTTTCGGAAGGTAAGATCATGAGATTCCTTCGATTCCGACCAGCGGCTGCCCTCCTCCAGGCTTTACTGGCGCTTGGTTTCTTATCTCTTACCCCCGGATATTTGTTGCGGGTTCCCTCCCCGGAGGCGGCAACCAGGTACCTCGAAGGGGAGCACGCGATTACGTACGACATCATCAATCCCCTCGGAGTCCAGTCCCTTCCCACGTATTCCATCGATGGCTTTTCTCAGAAGGTAATCGCCCAGGATGAATACAGCAAGCGGATCGTCGTATCCGCCAACCTCGCGCCTTTTTCCTCCCTCACTCCCTTTCCCGTTGCATCTGAGGCCCTGGGGAAGGTGGATCCCTCCTACTTGCTCCCGGAAAAGGCTCGCCAATCCCGCGATCCTGCTATCGTCGCCCTGGCCCGCTCCATTGCGGCCGGAGGAGAAAGGGAGGCGGAGGTAGTGGAGAAGGTCCTTAACTGGATCTGCGACAATCTGTCCTATGACTACTCCCTGCAGCTCCCCTCCGATGCCCTATCCGCTCTGCACCAGAGGAAGGCCGCCTGC
>Ga0315275_10008219_pt1 | contig 10145 bp, 11 predicted proteins | sample YL17G03_0_MG_FD_205557 | JGI IMG/M metagenome (GOLD analysis project Ga0315275, IMG submission 205557) | Sediment microbial communities from Yellowstone Lake, YNP, Wyoming, USA - YL17G03_0 | ecosystem: Environmental > Aquatic > Freshwater > Lake > Sediment | place: USA: Wyoming | collected...
CGCGAAACTAGCGAGCGCGGCGGCAACAAGCCGTGTGCGGTACCCCACGATGATTGCGATCGCGCCGGAAATTTCCATGGTGATGACCAGCGGCAGCAACGCACCCGGCACGCCCATCGACTGCATGTAGCCCTGCGTGCCGGTAAAACCCGAAATCTTGCCGATGCCGGCAATCAGAAACATGGCTGCGATCAGGACACGGCCCGCAAGGTCCGTCGTATTTTCCCAGGTCTTCATGGTTCGTTCCTCTCTTGCAAAAGTGAAAGTGAATGGTCGATACGGCGCTGCGTGAGCCCCGGGTCGTCCGATGCGTCAGGCGGCGAGTTGTTCGATGCGCGTGCCGGCGTAGCGGCTGCCGCGCGTTGCGATGAAGAACACGTCGGCCGCAGCCAGTCGCGACGACTCGGAATCGGCGCCGAGGAGGCTGGTATTCAACTGGAGGTAGGTTTTCATGTTCGTTCAGGTCGGGTTCGGTGAAGGATTCTATGGACGTTAGTTTGCATCTATGAATTGAATTAAAAAGACGGTAATTTCGATTAAACCTATCGATGGAATCGATTTATGTCAGCACCCCGGATCACGCTGGACCAATGGGCCGCCCTCGTCGCGGTCGTGGAACAGGGGGGCTACGGGCAGGCGTCCGAGCGCCTCCGCCGCACGCAGTCGACCGTCACCTACACGATCAAGAAACTGGAGGATCAGCTCGGGCTGAAAGTGTTCGAGCGGCAGGGCAGGCGCGCCGCCCTGACGCCGGCCGGCCAGGTGCTGTATCGCCGCGGCAAGTCCCTGTTGGACGACGCGGCCCGCATCGAGCGTTCGGCCGCGGGGCTCGCGCAAGGCTGGGAGGCGGAAGTACGGCTGGCGGTCGAGGCCATCTTTCCGACATGGCTGCTGCTCCGCGCGCTCGCCGACTTCGGGCGCGAACGGCCCGACATCCGCATCGAACTGATCGAGGCGGTGCTCGGCGGCGTGGAAGAAGCGATCACGGAAGGCCGGGTCGACTTCGTCATCGGCACGCTCGTGCCGGGCGGCTTCCTCGGCGACGCGCTGATGCAGGTGCGCTTCGTTTGCGCAGCGGCGCCGTCGCACCCATTGCATCAGCTGGGCCGGCCAGTCGAACTGGAGGACCTGCGCGCGCATCGTCACCTCGTCGTGCGCGATTCGGGCGTGCGGCGCACTCGTTCCGGCGGCTGGCTGAACGAAAGGCGCTGGACCGTCTCAAACAAGGCAACCTCCATTCGCGCGGCGTGCATGGGGCTGGGTTTTGCCTGGTACGCCGAGGAGAACGTTCGCGAAGAACTGCAGACGGGCTCGCTCGAGCGCCTGCCGCTGACTGAAGGTGCCGAGCGTTTCGCCACCCTGTACCTGGTATACGCGGATCGCGTGGCAGCGGGTCCCGGCACACGACGTCTCGTCGAAATCATCCACGCACACGTGGCGGAGAACTGCCGCGTCGCAGGCAAGTCCAGTCACCAGTAGACTGCCGACATGCGCCTGCGCGATCCCCGCGTCATTCACCTGCTCGCCCTCTACGCACTGCCCGTCGTCGTGGCCGCAGCCGGTTGGGGCGTGCCGGCGGCCGTCGGTACCGCCGTGGCGGCCTTCCTGCTCGGCGTGGCTGCGCGGTTGTTCGTCTCGTTGCGCGCGCTGCGCCAACCGGAGCGGCCGCTGCGCCTGCACACGATCACGTTTTCGCACTACGCCGAGAAGGCCCGCTGGTGCCTCGATCGCCTGGGCGTGCCGTACGAGGAAGTGCCCAATGTCGGCGTGCTTGGCGTCCTGTTGACCGGCCGCACCGTGCCGTGGCTCGAGGTTCCGCCCGGCCTGACACGCATCGGCGATTCATCGCGCATCCTGCGTTACCTGTGGGGCGAATACGCCGGACGGTTGCCGGGTGACCGCACCTGGTTCCTCGAACCGACGCCCGCCGCACTCGAACTCGAAGCGCAGCTTGACCGGCGCCTCGGCAACGACGTGCGGGTCTGGCTCTACCACCACCTGCTGCGCGACACCGACCTGAGCTTTCGTTCGTGGGGCATCGAAGAACCCACGATTCCAGGGTGGCAACGTGCCCTGCTCTGGGCCATCCGACCCGTCCTGGCTTTCGCAGTTCGCCGGATGCTCGGGGTAACGCCCGCACGAGCAGCCCGGGCCTGGGAACGGACGCGGGAAACCTTCGGCGACATGGATCGGTTGCTCGCAGACGGCCGGCGTTACCTGACCGGCGAGACGCTGACCTTTGCCGACATCACCTTTGCGAGTCTCGGGGCGTTGGCGGTGCTGCCGCCCGAATACCCCGGCAATCGCCTCAGCGGCCGTCGCATGACGATGGCGGAGATCCACGACCCGGCCTGGCGCGCCGAGGCCGAAGAACTGCGGGCGTGCCCGTCCGGCCAGTTCATCCTGCGCCTGTACCGCGAAGAACGGACGCCCCGCGCCGACTGAACCCGCCCGTTTGACCGCCACGGCGCGACCGCGCACAATTAGCTGCCTGAGCAGTCACAGCCCAGGCTGACAATGCCCCAGCAGCATTACCGTCCCCAGACCTACCGTTCACGCGACAGCGTCGGCTACCTGATCCGCCGGCTGTACTCGCTGCTGCTCGCCCGCTTCGAAGGCGCGCTGGCGCAGGCGGACTTCACGCTGACGCAATGGATCGTGCTGGCCCAGTTGCGCGAGGGAATCGCGCGCACGGCTTCCGACCTGGCGAGCGACCTCGACCACGACAGCGGCGCCATCACACGCGTCCTGGACCAGCTCGAGCGACGCGGCTTCCTGCAGCGCCGGCGCAGCTCGCGCGACCGGCGGGTCGTGGAGCTGAAGCTCACTCCGGCCGGCAAGGCGATCGCCGGGGATCTGCTGCCCCTCGTCGTCGATCAGACCAATGCCGCGCTCGCCCCGCTCTCGAAATCGGAGTTCCTGCAGCTGCACGGTTACCTCGTGCGACTGCTCGACCACGCGCAGTCGGCAGGAGCCGCAGGCGAGCCGTCGACGTCTCGACGACGCGCTGCGGGCCAGGACGGAGCGAGGCGGGCGGCGCCTCGGGCACCCACGCGCGTAGCCGCCCAGTCGTCGTCGAAGTCGTCTTCGAAGTCGCCGTCGAAGTCGTCATTGAAGTCGACGGGGCTGCGTCGCGCCTCGCCCCGGACGATCAAGCAATGAGCGCGGACCACGCGGCATCGCTCTCGATGCGTTCGCTCGCGCCGCTCGTCGCAACGGCCTTGCTGCTCGCCGGCTGCGTCAGTGACCCGGCCACCAGCACGCACGAGAAGCCGCTGGCAGCGGGTGACGTCGGCCTGTCGGGTCCCGCCACCGCACCGCGGCCGGACGATGCCTGGTGGCACGCTTTGCATGACCCGCAACTGGATCAACTGATCGCGACTGCGCTCGCACGGAACCCCAGCCTTGCCGGCTCGCTGGCTCGCGTGCGCGTTGCCCGCGAGCAGGCCAACGTGGCGGGTTCGGCCACGAAGCCGCAGGTGACGCTGGACGGTTTCGAGTATCGGCAGCGCTTCAGTGAGAACTACATCTTTCCCCCGCCCTACGGCGGAGGCACGTTCTGGGAAGGCAGGCTCGCCTTCAACCTCAACTGGCACCTCGATTTCTGGGGAAGACAGGCCGCTCTGGTCGAACAGTCCGGTCGCGTCGCCGACGCAGTGGCTCTCGACGCAACCACCGTCGAACTCATGCTGTCGAGCGCGGTCGCGCAGGCCTATCTCGAGCTTGCGCGCGCGCACCGCATGGAACAGCTCGCCCTGCAGGCGCAGACGCAGCGCCGCGCGCTGCTCGAGCTCACGAACCAGCGGGTCGGTGCGGGGCTCGATTCGAAAGCGGAGTTGCACGCGACCGAAAGCAACCTCGAACAGAGCGCGGTGGACATCGAGCAGGCGCGGCTGGCCGCGGTGATGGCGCGCAACGCCCTCGCGGCGCTGACCGGAACGAGCCTGGCCGCCGCACCCGCGTTGTCGCCGCCGACGATCGACTTCGACTTGGCTCTGCCGGTCCCGGGCGCGCTGCCCGCTGACCTGCTCGCACGGCGACCGGACGTCCGCGCCGCACAACTCCGCATCGACGCCGCCACCGCAGGACGCACGGCTGCGCGCGCAAATTTCTACCCGAACATCGACCTCGTGGCCTACGCAGGACTGTCGGCCATCGGCCTCGACGAGATGCTGCAGGGCGACTCGCGCATGTGGGGCGTCGGCCCGGCAATTCACCTGCCCATCTTCGACGCAGGCCGGCTGCAGGCCGAGTACCGCCGCTCCGGGGCCGAACTCGACGCAGCCATCGCCAGTTACAACGACACGGTCTTGCGTGCCGTGCGCGAAGCCGCCGACCAGTCCGCGCGACTGCGCTCGTTCGAGCTCCAGCTCGACGCGCAGCAGCGCGCCTTGAAGTCTGCCGAACAATCGTATGACCTGGCTGCGCAGCGGTATTCCGCGGGCCTCACGAATCAGGTCAGCGTCCTCAACGCCGAGACCCAGGTGCTTGCCGCGCGCCGGCAACGTACCCAGATGCTGGCCGACCGCACGTCCGCGCGCATCGCGCTGCTGGTCGCGCTCGGCGGCCACTTTTCGCAGGAGCCTGCCCGATGAATTCGCCCGAATCCGCAGTCGCCGCGGCCGACACTCCCAGCGGCAAGCGCAAGCGCGGGCTGCTGTTGCTCGCTGCAGTCGTACTGATCGCCGGAGCCGCGTGGTTCGTCTGGTGGTACGTCCACGCACGCTGGTACGTGTCGACGCAGGATGCGTATGCGGGCGCGACGATCGTTCAGGTGACGTCCGAAATCGCGGGAACCGTGCGAACCGTGCACCCGCGCGAGACGGAATCGGTGACCGCCGGCCAACCACTCATCGAGTTCGATCCGGCCGATGCCCGCATCGCCATGGAAGTCGCGGTCGCCGACCTCGGCGCGACCGTCAGGCAGGTGCGCGGCTCCTATCCGCAGACGGGTCGGTTGCAGGCGCAGATTTCGGCGCGCGAAACCGATCTCGCACGCGCGCGGGACGACCTGCGCCGCCGGCAATCGATCGCCGCGGGTGGCGCCGTCTCGGCCGAAGAACTCGCGCACGCGCGCGAAGTGGTCGCTGGAGCCGAAGCGGCTTTGCGCTCGGCACGCGAGGACCTGAACGTCGCACTGGCGCAGACAGGCGGCATCGAGGCAGCGCGCCACCCGCAGGTGATGCGAGCAGTCGCAAGGGTGCGGGAGGCGGCCCTCGCGCTCGAGCGCACGCGGGTCACCGCACCGGTGAATGGCGTCGTCGCCCGCAAGGGCGTGCAACTGGGGCAACGAGTGAATGCCGGCACGCCGTTGTTGGCGATCGTCGAACTCGACGATGCGTGGGTGGACGCGAACTTCAAGGAAGTGCAGCTGCAGCGCATGCGCATCGGGCAGCCGGTCGAATTGAGGTCCGACCTGTACGGTGACGACGTCGTCTATCACGGACGCATCAAGGGTTTCTCGCCCGGCACGGGGGCCGCATTCGCGTTGCTGCCTGCGCAGAACGCATCGGGCAACTGGATCAAGATCGTGCAGCGCGTGCCTGTCCGCATCCTGCTCGACCCGAAGGAGATCGCCGAGCACCCGCTGCGGGTCGGGCTCTCGATGCACGCGCAGGTCGACCTGCACGACCAGAGCGGCCCGGTCCTGGCCGAGCCGACCAGCGCGGTTGCGGCGACGATGGCCGACCGGCCCGAGCGCGACGAGCAGGTCGAGGCGATGATCGTGCGCGTGATCGCCGAGAACTCCGGCCGCTGAGCGCGGGACCGGCATGCCGAACGCAGCAGCCAATCGAGCGCTGATCACGCTGCCGACCGGCACGCGCGGGCTGACTGCGTTTGCGCTCGCGCTCGGCACGTTCATGCAGGTGCTCGACACGACGATCGCCAACGTATCGCTGCCGACGATCGCGGGCTCCCTCGGCGTGAGCCCCAACCAGGGGACGTGGGTCATCACGTCATTCGCGGTGGCCAACGGCATTTCGGTGCCGCTTACGGGCTGGCTGATGCAGCGCTACGGGGTGGTCCGCACTTTCGTCGTGAGCGTCGCTCTGTTCACGGTGGCCTCGTTCCTGTGCGGCATGGCATGGAGCTTCGAGTCCCTCATCGCCTTCCGCGTGATGCAGGGCGCCGTGTCCGGCCCGATGATCCCGGGCTCGCAGACGCTGCTGATGTCGATCTTCCCAGCCTCGCGGCGCGGCATGGCGCTCGCGATCTGGTCGATGACGACGCTGGTCGCGCCGATCATGGGCCCGCTGCTGGGCGGCTACATATCCGACGAGTACTCGTGGCCGTGGATCTTCCTGATCAACGTGCCGTTCGGGCTGCTCACCGCCTTTATTTGCTGGCGATCGCTGCACAGGCAGGAGACGCCGACCCGGGCGATCCCGGTCGACGGCATCGGCCTCGCCATGCTCGTCGTCTGGGTCGGCGCGCTGCAGATCATGCTCGACACGGGCAAGGACGAAGGCTGGTTCGATTCGACGCAGATCATCGTGCTGTCGCTCGTCTCGCTGATCGGGTTCGTCGCCTTCATGATCTGGCAATACTACGAAGAACACCCGATCGTCGACCTGAGCTTCTTCCGCAACCGCAACTTCTCGGTCGGCGTGTTCCTGACCTGCGTGGGGTACGCGGTCTTCTTTGCCAACGTCGTGATCCTGCCGCTGTGGCTGCAGACCCAGCTCGGGTACACGGCAACCTGGGCGGGCCTCGTACAGGCGCCAGCCGGCGTGATGGCGCTGTTGCTGTCGCCCTTCATCGGCCGGCTGGTCAATCGCTATGACGCACGCTGGTTCGCCTCCATCGCGTTTCTCGCGATGGGGCTCGGCGTGTACCTGCGTGCGCAGCTCAACTCGCAGGCAGCGTTCGTCGACTTCATGATCCCGATGATCGTGCAAGGCGTCGCCATGGCGTTCTTCTTCGTGGCGGTGATCACGCTGCAGCTCGACGGCATCCCGCCGCAGCGCATTCCCGCGGCAACCAGCATTTCGAATTTCCTGCGCATCACGGCGGCGGCGTTCGCAACCTCGATCGCGACCACGACCTGGGACAACCGCGCGGCCCTGCACCAGAGCCGGCTGGCGGAATCCTCCGATCTCTACAATCCAACGCTCCAGCATTTCATGGGCACGCTGCAGGGAGCGGGCCTCAGCAGCGACCAGGCGGTGGGTGTGCTTACCCGCGGCATGGTCGAGCAGTCGTACATGCTGTCGTCGCTGGACGTGTTCTGGGCGTCGACGTGGGTGGCGCTCGCGCTCGTGCCGCTCGTCTGGCTCACGCGCCGGCCCCGGGTGGCCAGCGGCATCGCCGCCGCGGCCGAGTAGCCCCGACGGAGATCACTCTTCCGGTTCGTTTTCCTCGGCGCTCCAGCGCTTGCGGTGCTCGTGTTCAGCGGCGGCGCGGACGCCCGCGTGACGGTTCGACAGCAGCAGCGACGAGGGATCGCAGACGCGCGCGCGGATGACGCCCAGGTCCACGGCCGCATCGAACAGGCTCGGGTACCAATGGGCCCAATCCGGAAAGAGTTCCTCGACTCGCTCGCGCAGCGTCATGGGTCGAAGTCTAAACCGGCCAGCCTGCAAATTCCGCAATCGAGATCAGCCGAAGACGGTGCGCAGCAATTGAGCATAGGCCCCCGGATCCGTCACCAGGACGAATACCAGGCCGACCAGGGCGCCGATGAGGTGCGCATCGTGATTGATCTTCTGCCCCGCCATGCCGCTGGAATAGCGGCCGCCTTCCTTTGCGTACCAGGAATAGGCGACGTACGCGACGGCAAACAGGGGCGCTGGAATCGGCACCGGTAGCGGCAGGATGAACAGCTTCATCGAGGGGAAGTACACGATCGCCGCGAACAGCACGGCTGCGATCGCACCCGACGCGCCGAGCGTGGCGTACTGGGGGTCGTTGCGGTGCTTGAAGTAAGTAGTGCTCACTGCGAGGGCCAGGCTGCCGAAATACAGCACGCCGAACGCGGCGCCACCGATCCGGCGCTCGAGCAGGAACGCGAAGAACCAGAACGTCATCATGTTGAAAATGAGGTGCATCAGGTCGCCATGCACGAAGCCGTGCGTGATGACCGTGTAATAGACGCCCCGGCGCTGCGTGTCGTACGGCCGGAACATGAGTCGTCCCATCAGCTTCGGCGCGGCATAGAGCGCCAAGAGGCTCACGACGATCGTCGCGATGAAAATCAGCAGTGCGATGCTCACAGGCAGGACGACCTCGCGCGCGGGTGAATGGTGACCACGACGTCAGTGCTTCACGAAGATCAGCTGCGAAGTGTCGAAACCGAGTGCCTTCGCCTTCGCCACGAGCCGCTCGACTTCCGCCCGGGGCGGCGTCGGCGTGCGCGAAAGGATCCACAGGTAGGATCGATTCGGGCCCGCGATCAGCGCGAGCTGGTAGTCGGAATCGAGGTCGACGACGTTGTAGCCGCCGTAGAACGGACCAAAGAACGAAACCTTGAGCGCGGCCACGTCCGGCTTGCCGAGGAACTTTGCCTTGCCGCTCGCCTCGCTCCACTCGGCTTTGTCCGCGCGGTAGCCGCGGTTCAGCACGCCCACGGTGCCGTCCGGCCGCAGTTCGTAAGTCGCGGTGACCTGCTCCATGCCGCGCTCGAAACGATGATCGAGCCGGGCCACCTCGTACCAGCGGCCCATGTACCGCTCGACCTGGAAGCCCGTCACGGGCTCGATGCCCTCGGGGACGCCGACGCAACCCGCGACGAAGGCGATCATTGCGAACGTGAGAACCCGGGGCTGAAATCGTGGGCGCATGGACCTAGCTTCCTGTAATGGCTGGGATTCGTATACACATGCCGGGGCCGGCATGCCATCCCTTCGCGCGGTTCAGGCTGGCGGAGTCGACGGTGCGGCCACGCCTTTCGCACGCGGTGGAATTTTCGCGATGCGGGCGGCAGCCACGGCCTTGACCCGTTGCAGCAGGGCATGATCGCGCCGCAATTCCTCGGCGCGTGCGTTCTTTTCTGCAACGAGGGTATCGCTCAACAGCGCACCGAACGTGCGCAAGGGTGCGATCTGGAAGCCGTGCTTGCGGAACAGCCGATAGATTTCCTTGACCTTTTCGGGCGGCACGTCGCGCCCGAGCGTGAAGGATTCAAAGCGCCCCTCCATCGCCAGCAACGCGGCCTCCGCCAGGCAGGCGTAGGCGACTCCCGGGGGCAGTCCGATGTCGAAACTGAAATCCACGGGACCGGGAATCAGCACCTCGCCGCTCTCGACCACGAGCACGTCCGGGCGCGTCGCGGCCTCCTCCGCGGGGATGTCCGGCGGCAGCGCCACGTCGAGGATGACCGCGCCAGGCTTGCACTGGCTGACGTCGAGCACGCGCTGGCCGAACGCCGATGTCGCCGTCACGATCAGGTCGCAATCACCCACCCAGCGCGTCGTCGTGGTGTCGAGTTCGACGTGAGTGCCGGGGGTCTCCTCCAGGATCTTCTGCTTGAGCGCAGTGAGCCGGTCGGGCTCGATCGACACGAGCACCACGTCGTGCACGGCTGCCGCCAGCAGGCGCGAGCAGACGGAGCCAATCGAGCCCGTCGCCCCGACGACCATGGCCTTGGCGTGCGACAGATCGGCCCACCCCATCCGTCGCGCCGTGAGCTTGGCCGTCTCGAGCGTGGCCGCGATCGTGAGACTGTTGCCGGTCGTGACCGGGATCGACGCACGCCGCGCCACCGTGACGCCCGCATCTCCCACGACCTTCGTGAACGCGCCGAGGCCGACGATCTGCGCACCCTGCTCGGCCGCGTCGCGCACGGCTTGATCGAGTCTGCGATACGTGAACTCAGGCGGACGACTCAGCATCTGGCGCGGCGTTGCGCCGAGCGCGTAGATGAATCCTGTGACCCGTTGGCCCGTGGTCGGCGAAACGCCGCCTTCGACGCTACCGACACGAGCGGCCGGCATGTGCGCGGCGCTCGCTTCGACCAGCGCGCGAGGCAGATGGCGGGTCCAGCGATAGCGCGGGTGATGCGCGAGGTAGTCGATGGTCAGCGGATGCAGGACGAACGCGAACCGGTTGGCGCTTTTCGCGTCAACGGTTGCCCTCGCCGGTTTCACCCTCGTCGCGGTCACGCCGCGGACCCCTGACCCTTGGGATGGCATTGTGGGGCCCTCGCC
>Ga0315275_10008220_pt1 | contig 10144 bp, 7 predicted proteins | sample YL17G03_0_MG_FD_205557 | JGI IMG/M metagenome (GOLD analysis project Ga0315275, IMG submission 205557) | Sediment microbial communities from Yellowstone Lake, YNP, Wyoming, USA - YL17G03_0 | ecosystem: Environmental > Aquatic > Freshwater > Lake > Sediment | place: USA: Wyoming | collected...
CGCGACCTCGGCCGTGCCGCGCCGGGCGGCCTCCATGCGGGTCATGCCTTTCTCGTGGTTGCGCACGATGCTCTCGAGCACCACGACCGCGTTGTCGACCAGCATGCCGACCGCGAGCGCGATGCCGCCGAGCGACATGATGTTGAGCGTGATGTCGAACGCGTACATCAGCACGAACGTGCCGAGCACCGACACCGGGATCGCGATGCTGCTGATCAGCGTGGCGCGCGCGTCGCGCAGGAACGCGTACAGCACCAGGATCGCGAGCAGGCCGCCGATGAGCGCCGAGGTCTTCACTTCGCTGATCGCCGCGGCGATGAAAGTGGACTGGTCGTAGACCTGTTGGAGCTTGGTGCCCTCGGGCAGGTTCTTCTCGAGTTCCTTGATGCGGGCACGCACGCCGTTCGCGAGCGCCACGGTGTTCGCGTCGCCCTCCTTGTAGACGGCGAGCTCGATCGACTCCTTGCCGTTGACGCGTGTGATCGCCTCGCGGTCCTTGTACCCGCGCGTGACGTTCGCGACGTCGCGCAGGTAGACGGGCTGGCCGTCCTTGGTGGCGATGATCGCGTTCGCCATCTGTTCGACGCTCTCGAACTCGTTCAGCGTGCGCACCAGGAAGCGCTGCGTGCCCTGCTCCAGGCGGCCGCCGGACAGGTTCACGTTCTCCGCGCGAATGCGGCGCGTGACCACGTCGATCGAAAGCCCCAGCTGGGCGAGCTTCTGCTGGTCGACGAAGACCTGCACTTCGTCTTCGTAACCGCCGCTCACCTTGACCGCTGCCGAACCCTCGACCGCTTCGAGGTCGGGTTTCAACCGGTCTTCCGCAAACCGTCGCAGCGCCTTGAGCCGCTCGATGCTGTCGGCGCCGATTGCGGCTCCTTCGTCCATCAGCGCGATGCGCATGACGGGTTCGCTCGCCGGGTCGAAGCGCAGCAGCAGCGGCCGCTTGGCCTCGATCGGCAACTGCAGCAGGTCGAGTTTCTCGCGGACGTCGATGCCCGCGATGTCCATGTCCGTGCCCCAGAGGAACTCGAGCGTCACGTCGGACTGGCCCGCGCGCGAGACCGAGCGCACTTCGCGGACGTTGCGGATGATGCTCACGGCCTCTTCGACCGGCCGCGTGATCAGCGTTTCGAGTTCGAGCGGCGCCGCGCCCGGCAGTTCCGTGCGGATCGTGATGGTGGGGTAGGAGAGGTCGGGCAGCAGGTTCAGCTTCAGCCGCGCCAGCGACACGAAGCCGAACAGGGCGATGGCGACCGTGAACATCACGATGGTGACGCGGCGTTCGATCGCGAAGTCGATCAATGACCTGAGCATGGAATGTCCCCGCGGGGGAGAACGCCGTGCGCGGCGTCCCGCCAGTTGCTTTACTTCGCCTTGGCCTGGTCGGCAGCGACCGTCGCTGCCGGTTGCGGCGCGCCGTCACCGACGACCTTCACCAGGGTGCCGGTCTTGAGGCCGGCCTGGCCGACCATCACGACCTGCTCAGTGCCCTTGAGGCCGTCGAGCACTTCGATCCAGCCGCCGTTCGAGAGGCCTGTCTTGATCGTGCGCTGTTCGGCCTTCCCGGCCGCCACGACGAACACCGACTGCTGCCCGTCGGCGTCGAGAATCGCCGTGCGCGGCAACTGCAGCGCGTCCTGGCGTCGCTCGTACACGATGTTGACGCGCGCAAACATGCCGGGCTTCAGCGTGCGAGTCGGGTCCGGGACTTCGACGCGCGCGCGGAAGGTGCCCGTCTGCGGATCCACGGTCGGGCTGATGCGCGAGATCGTGCCGACGAAGCGGGTGCCGCCGAGCGCATCGATGACGACTTCGGCGTTCTGTCCCGGCGCGATCTTGCGAAATTCCTTCTCCGGCACGTGCACGTAGGCGAGCAGGGGATCGAGGTCGGTGACCGTGAACGTCGGATCGTTCGGACCGATGGTGTTGCCCACCTTGATCTTGCGCGCCGAGATCACGCCGTTGATCGGCGCGCGGATCTCGGTGTAGCTCAGTTCGAGGCGGGCGCTGTCGTACCCGGCGCGCAGCGCGTCGAGGTCGTACTTGGTGTTCTCGGCCGTGCTTTTCGGCACGAGACCCTTCTCGGCGAGTTCAAGCGTGCGCTTGTAGTCGCGTTCGAGTTTGCGCAGGTTGGCGTCGGTCTGGGCCAGCGTCAGGCGAAGCCGGTCGCCGTCGAGCCGCGCCAGCACCTGGCCGGCCTTCACTGCGTCGCCTTCCTCGACGAAGATCTGCCGCACCTCGCCGCCGACCTTGGCGACGACGGTGGCTTCTTCGTGGGCTTCGATCGGTGCGGTGCCCGAATACACGGCCACCATCTCGGCGCGCTTCAGGGGCTGGACCTCGACCGGCACGGTCGCGTTCTTCTCCGCATCGGCGCCTTCCTTGTCCTTGGCCTTGCCGTTGTTGCAGCCGGCGGCAAGCACGCCCACGAGGCCGGCCAGCGCCAGCCAGCGTACGGAGTAGCGCCGCGGGTCGGCTGACGGCAGGTGTTGATTCGTCATGGACATCGAGCCCCTGTGGATCGGTTCGAACTTGGCGCGATGGTATGGAACTCTAGTGTTGTAGTCAAGTACAACACTAGCAACCTGACGTCCGCCGCGAACGACGGGCGGGCGGGCTGACCGAACTTCAGCCGCCCTTGTCGGAGCCGCCGGTCTTGGCCACGAACTTCGGCTCGAGCTGGGAGAGGTCGGCCGTGATTTCGGCGGCTTCGCCCAGGATTGCGTCCGGTGGATCCTTGATTTCGCTGGCGGCCTTCAGGGCCGGCTCACCGAGTGTCTGCCGCCGCGCGTTCTCGCGCGCCAGCTGTTCCTGCGTGCGGGCCTCACGCTCGGCCTTGCGTTTGACCAGGTTCAGCGAGACGGACTTTTCGGCCCGCATCTTCTCGAGCGCGGAGATTTCGCTGACCGCAAACTGGAAGTTGGGATCGCCGGCGATGCGCGCCTCGTGCTCCTGCTGCAGTTCGGGCAGCAGCGGGGTGAACGCGCCTTCGCGGCTGAAGTTCGACGAGCGGATGCGATTCCACGGCAGCGAGCCGTCGCGCGAGCTTTCGCCGACTTCGTCGGTGCTGATGGCGGAGGGCAAGGTCAGGTCCGGCATCACGCCGCGGTTCTGGGTGCTGTCACCCGTCACGCGGTAGTACATGCCGATGGTGACCGTGAGCTGGCCATAGCCCGGATCCTGCCCGACCGCGTAGCGGTCGAGCGGGTAGAGGTTCTGCACCGAGCCCTTGCCGTAGGTCTGCTGGCCGATCACGAGGCCGCGGCCGTAGTCCTGCATCGCGGCCGCAAAGATCTCGGACGCCGACGCGCTGAAGCGATCGACGAGGATCGTGAGCGGACCCGAATAGGCTGCTTCCCTGTCCTCGGATTCGAGTACCTCGACGCGACCGCCGGTTTCGCGCAACTGCACGACCGGACCCTTGGGCACGAACAGGTTCACGAGGCCGATGGCTTCGGAGAGGTGACCGCCGCCGTTCTCGCGCAGGTCGAGCACGAGGCCGTCGACGCCGCCTTCGGCCTTGATCTCGTCGAGCAGCTTGTGCACGTCACGCGTGGTGCTGCGATAGTCTTCGTCGCCCGCCGCACGCGCGTTGTAGTCCTGGTAGAAGGAGGGCACGGTGATGACGCCGACCTTCATCTCCTTGTCGCCGCGCTTCACCTTGCGGATCTCTTTCTTGGCCGCCTGTGCTTCGAGCGTGATCTTGGTGCGCGGCAGCGTGAGGATGTGTTCCTGTGTGCCCGGGGGCGCATTGCCCGGCTGGATCTGCAGGCGCACGAACGAGCCGTTCGGACCGCGGATCAGCTGCACGACGTCGTCGAGACGCCAGCCGACGACGTCGACCATCTTGCCGTCCTTGCCGTCCTTGCCCTGGCCCACGGCGAGGATGCGGTCGTTGGCCTTCAGCTCGCCGTTCTGCTGCGCCGAACCGCCGGGCAGGATCTCCATGATGGTCACGAAGTCGTCGATCGACTGCAGCGACGCGCCTATGCCCTCGTAGGACAGGCTCATCGCGATGCGGTATTCCTCGGAATTGCGCGGTGAAAAATAGCTCGAGTGCGGGTCGAAAACGTGGGCGAACGCGTTCATGAAGTTTTCGAACACGTCGTCGGCCGTGATCTGCTCGGAACGCTTCGCGACCCGCTCGTAGCGCTTCTTGAGGACGTCGCGCGTGTCGGCCCACGTCTTGTCCGCGAGCATCAGCGAGAGGGCATCGTTCTTGACGCGCTTGCGCCAGAGTTCGTCGAGCTCGTCCCTGGACGCGGGCCACGGCGCGTGCTCGCGGTCGAACTCGAAGGACTCGTCGACCTTGAAATCGGGCTCCGTGTCGAGCAGCTTGATCGCGTAGGCCATGCGCTCGCGGTTGCGTTGCTGGAACCGGTTGAAGATCGCAAAGGCCGGCTCGAGCTTGCCGGTCGTGATGGCGTCGTCGAGCTCATAACGGTACTTTTCGAATTCCTGGATGTCGCTCGCCAGGAAGTAGCTGCGGCTGCCGTCGATCGATTCGAGGTAGCGGTCGAGCACCAGCGACGAGACCGGGTCGTTGACCGGGGCCTGCCGGTAGTGCGAGCGCTCGAACATGCTGCTCACCAGCCGGGCGACTTTGGCGTGCCGTTCGGTCGGCGCGAAATCGGTGGTGGTCGTGGCATTGGCCGTGGCCGTCGGTGACCGGGCCGTTCCGAGCAGCAGCGTGCCCACGGCAAGCAGCAGGGTGACCAGCACCGCCGCGCCAGCGCGGTTGACCCCGCGGCGGGCTGCAGGGGCGGGCGACGACGGGGACGGCCCCTGTTCAACAGGCTGATACACTTGAAAATTCCTCGGCGGACATCGGACTGGACGGCGGCCACGAAGGGCTCCGCCGGAACGCTAGGCTAGAGACACCCCGGCACCCAAGCAAGGGCCGGAAGCACCCCGGAGCGAGTGAATCCGTGCGACCCCTCACTGTATTGACTGCCATCGTGCTCGGATCGTCGGTGGCGACGACTTTCGGCCTGGGCGCGACGCTGATCGTGTTCCTGGTGCTGTCGGGCGAAACCCCGCGTTTCCGCGAAGAGTTGCCGCTGTTGGCAGTGTACGTGGCCATCTTCGTCGGTTTGACAGCGCTCGCGGCCGTCAGTTTCATCGGCCAGGCACGCGAAACCGCCTGGCGGCACTGGGCTGTCGGGGCGCTGTGGGCCACGTTGGCCGGCCTCGCGGCGCTGTACGCCTGGAGCCGAGGCTCACCCCCGTGACGCGGAACCCCGCCTGCCAAGGATACCCCACGACGCGACGATGACGAGTGGCCCGAGCGCGAGCACCCAGGAATACCAGCGCAGGGTGACGAGGCCGCGCAGGTAGCCGCCGAAAAACGCCGCCGCACCGCCGCCGGCGTACTTGCCGAGCACGTACACGCCCGTGATGTGTACGAGGAATGGCAACACCAACAGGCCGAACGCCAGGGCGGCCAGCAGCCAGAACTTGTCGCGGGGCGGATTCATCAAGGTCTCGTCCTGTGCCAGGGGATCGGCCGCGGGGACCGCTGCCTGATCGTGAGGGCAAGACGCACCGGCCGCAAGACCCGCCATTGAGTATCATCGGGGATCGTGGCGCACAGGGCAGCCAGGGGCCGCAGAGCATGCAGAAAGTACGAACCGCGGTCATCGGCGTGGGTTACCTGGGCCGGTTCCACGCGCAGAAATACGCGGTGCTGCCTGCAGCTGAACTCGTCGCCGTCGTCGACGCGAATGCCGAGAATCGCGAGCAAGTCGCCGCTGAAACCGGCTGCCGCGCCGTGGCAGACTACCGGGACATCCTCGGCGAGATCGATGCGGTGAGCATCGCCACGCCCACGCCCCTGCATTATCCGATCGCGAAGCAGTGCCTCGAGCGCGGCATCCACGTGCTCGTCGAAAAGCCGATCACCACGACGCTCGAGGAAGCCCGCAGCCTCGTCGACACGGCGGCACGCGTCGGCCGCGTCCTGCAGGTGGGTCACCTCGAGCGTTTCAACGCTGCAATCCTCGCGCTCGCGGGCACGCTCGGTACGCCACGGTTCGTCGAGTCGCACCGGCTCGCGCCGTTCAAGGAGCGGGGCACGGACGTCAATGTGGTGCTCGATCTCATGATTCACGACATCGACCTGATCCAGAGCCTCGTTGGCGCGCCGATCGTGTCGATCGACGCCGTGGGCGCGTCGGTGTTCTCGGCCGGTCTCGATATCGCCAATGCCCGCATCCGTTATGCCAACGGCTGCGTGGCGAACACGACGGCGAGCCGCGTCAGCATGAAGATGGAGCGCAAACTGCGCCTGTTCCAGGACGACGCGTACATCTCGATCGATCTGCAGCAGAAAGTGCTCACGATCGTCCGCAAGCCGCCCGCGGGCGCGGATGCGCCAAAGGGCCAGGTGCAGATCGAGGAGCGCACGTACGACCAGGGCGACGCGCTCAAGTTCGAGATCGAGGCGTTCCTCAGGTCCATTCGCGAAGGAACGCCACCAGTGGTCACCGGCGAGGACGGCCTGCGCGCGCTGGAGACGGCCACGAAGATCACCCAGATGGTGCAGGACGACGCACGTCAATGACGCGACGGTACTACGCTGGCGCGGACTTCCGCCGCGCGCTTTCGATCGAGGAATTGCGGCGGGTCGCGCAGAACCGGCTGCCGCGGTTCGAAATGGAGTATCTCGAAGGCGGTGCCGAGGACGAAGTGTCCCTGAAGCGCAACCGCTCCATCTTCGAGCGCATCACGTGGCTGCCGCGAATGCTCGTCGGCACGGGCCTGCCGGACCTTTCGCGCGAAGTGCTCGGCGACCCGCTGCACCTGCCACTGATCATCGCGCCCACGGGCTTCAACGGGATGGTGTGGCCGCAGGGTGATCTGGCGCTGGCCAGGGCCGCCGACGCCGCGGGAATCGCCTTCACGCTCAGCACCGTCAGCAATTACGACGTCGTCGCGCTGAATCCGCAGCTGCGGCGTCCCGCGTGGTTCCAGCTGTATCCGCTCAAGGACCAGAAGACCTCCGACCGCCTGATCGATCGCGCCCAGGCGGCGGGCTGCGACAAGCTCGTCGTGACGGTCGACGTGCCGGCGCTTGGTGCGCGCGAGTGGGACCAGCGCAATTATTCGCGCCCGCTCAAGCTGAGCCCGTCGAGCGTGCTCGACGTCCTGCTGCATCCGCGCTGGCTGTGGCAGGTGATGTTGCCCCATGGCGCCCCGGAATTTTCCAACCTCACCGAATTCCTTCCCGCAGGCGCGCGATCAGCCCTGCAGGGCGTGCGGTTCATGGGCACGCAGATCAACCCGACGCTCGCCTGGGCCGACATCGAACGCATGCGCAGCCGCTGGCAGGGCAAGCTGGTGCTGAAGGGCATCCTCTGCGTCGAGGACGCGAAGCGCAGCGTGGAGGCGGGCGCCGATGGCATCGTGCTTTCGAACCACGGTGGACGGCAGCTCGATTCGTGCGCGACGGGCATCGAACTCGTCGGCCAGTGCGCGGCAGAAGTGGGCGACCGGTTGTCGATCATCGTCGACGGTGGGTTCCGTCGCGGGTCGGACGTGCTCAAGGCCGTCGCGCTCGGGGCCGACGCCGTGATGCTCGGACGCGCAACCCTGTATGGCCTGGCAGCGGGCGGTGAAGCAGGCGTGGCCCACGCGCTCAGCCTGCTGCGCGTCGAGATGGAGCGCGCGATGACGCTGCTCGGCTGTCACACTCTCGACGAGCTCGGTCCGCACCTGATCAGGGCATGACTGCAATGGCATCCCGATGAAAGCGCTCGTCTGCCATGCACTTACCGGCATCGAAGGTCTGCGTCTGGAGCAGGATTGGCCGGAGCCCGTCCTCACGCCGGGAGCGGTGCTGATCGACGTCGCAGCGGCGGCGTTGAATTTTCCCGACGTGCTGATGCTGCGCGGGCTGTACCAGGAGCGGCCGCCGCTGCCGTTCATCCCGGGTCTCGAACTCGCGGGTGTGATAGCCGCGGTCGGCGCAGGCGTGACGCGTCACAAGGTGGGCGATCGCGTCGTCGCATACTCGGGTGGCGCCGCCGCCGCGGAACGCGCCGTCGTTCGGCAGGAGCGATTGCTGCCGCTGCCCTCTACGCTTGGCTTCGAGCAGGGGAGCGGCATCTGCCTCACGTACTTCACGAGCTACCACGCGCTGAAGCAACGCGCGCAACTGGCCGCTGGCGAGACGATGCTGGTGCTGGGTGCGGCCAGCGGCGTCGGCACGACTGCCATCGAACTGGCCAAGCAGATGGGCACGCAAGTGATCGCAGCCGCAAGCACCGATACCAAGCTCGAGGTCGCGCGCGGCATCGGCGCGGACCACTTGGTCAACTACTCCACGCAAGACCTGCGCGAACGGATCAAGGAGATCACCGGCGGCAAAGGCGTGGACGTCGTCTACGACGCAGTCGGCGGGCCGTATGCCGAGCCTGCGGTGCGCAGCCTGGCCTGGAAGGGACGGTACCTCGTGGTCGGATTCGCGGCAGGCGACATCCCGAAGATTCCCATGAACCTGCTGTTGCTGAAGGGAGCGGCCCTGGTGGGCGTGTTCTTCGGCAGCTTCGCGCAGCGCGAGCCGCAGGTGCAGCTGCAGAACGTGCGCGAACTGTGGCAGCTGTTCGAGGCCGGCAAGCTGCGACCGGTCGTGGGGGAGGTCCACGCGCTGGCCGACTACGCCCAGGCTTTCGCAGCGCTGGAACAGCGACGCGCGGTGGGCAAAGTCGTGCTTCGCACGACTTGAGGGGTCAGGGGGGTAGCGGCTCTAACCCCTAACCCCTTCCTCACGCTTCCCCGATCTTTTCCAGCTCAGCGTGCACCGCGAGCCAGCGTTCCTCGGCGTCGCCCAGCTCAATGATCACTTCGGCACACCGGCGGCTCGTGGACTGCACCTCGGCGGGCGGTGTCTGCGCGTAGAAGTCAACGTCCGCGAGTCTGGCCTCGAGTCCCTTGCGCTCGGCCTCGAGCTTTGACATCCGGGCCTCGAGCTGCGTCGACTCTTTCATCAACGGGCGACGGCGTGCCAGTTTCTGCTGACGCTCCGCGGCCGCCGTCTCGCGCTGCGCTTTCCGGTTCCCTTTCGATTCGGCCACGCCTGCGTCGGCTGCGTCCGGCGGTGCTGATTCACGCCGTGCCGTCAGCCAGGCCAGGTAATCCTCGAGATCGCCGTCGAATGGAATGGCGCGGCCGTCGGCCACGAGCATGAAACTGTCGCAGACGGTGCGCAGCAGTGCACGATCGTGCGACACGAGCACCAGACTGCCTTCGTAACCTGCCAGCGCCCGCGTCAAGGCATGGCGCATTTCGAGGTCGAGGTGGTTGGTGGGCTCGTCGAGCAGCAGCAGGTTCGGCCGCTTGCGCACGAGCAGGGCCAGCGCCAACCGGGATTTCTCGCCGCCGGAGAATGGTTCGACCGGTGCGTCGGCCATCTCGCCGCGAAAGTCGAACCCGCCGAGGTAATTGCGCAGGTCCTGCTCGCGCGACCGCGGGTCTTGCCGGAGCAGATGGCGCAGCGGCGACTCGTCACCACGCAACTGTTCGACCTGGTGCTGCGCGAAGTAACCGGTTTCCAGTCCGTGGCCTGCGACGCGGCGGCCGGCCAGCAGTGGCTGCCCGCCGGCGAGCGACTTGATCAGCGTGGACTTGCCTGCGCCGTTCGGGCCGAGCAGGCCGAGTCGGGTGCCAGGACGCAGCGACAGCTGCACGTTGCGCACGACCGCGCGGTCGCCATAGCCCAGGGCCGCGTCTTCGAGCGTCAGCAGGGGATCCGGCGCACGCAGCGGCTCGGGGAATTCGAAATCGAACGATGAATCGACGTGCGCGGCTGCAATGTGCTCCAGCCGGTCGAGCGCCTTGAGGCGGCTCTGCGCCTGCCGCGCCTTGCTCGCCTTCGCACGGAACCGCTCGACGAAGCTCGTCATGTGCGCGATCTCGCGCTGCTGCTTCTCGAACATCGCCTGCTGCACGGCGAGTCGCGCGGCGCGTTGCGTCTCGAACGCGCTGTAGTTGCCGGTGTAGAGCGTGAGCACGCCGCGCTCGAGGTGAGCTACCTGCGTGACGATGCCGTCGAGGAAGTCCCGGTCGTGCGAGACCAGCAGCAGCGTGCCGCGGAAGCCCGCGAGCCAGCGCTCGAGCCAGACCACGGCGTCGAGGTCGAGGT
>Ga0315275_10008222_pt1 | contig 10144 bp, 5 predicted proteins | sample YL17G03_0_MG_FD_205557 | JGI IMG/M metagenome (GOLD analysis project Ga0315275, IMG submission 205557) | Sediment microbial communities from Yellowstone Lake, YNP, Wyoming, USA - YL17G03_0 | ecosystem: Environmental > Aquatic > Freshwater > Lake > Sediment | place: USA: Wyoming | collected...
ATCTAATTCAGAAAAAAAATATTCGCTTAATTTGGATAATCCTACTGATCTGAAATTAACTTTGGTATGGGATGATCGTGGATCACCTCCAGGAGATTTCAAAAGTGAAGTTCTTTTAGAAAATAATTTGGATCTTTTGATATCAAAGGGAACGGATAAAAAAATGCCATTGGTATTAGATAAAAACATACCAGATGCTCTTGCAAAAGAAGGTACTGATACAATTAACAATGTTGAAATGATAAAATCAAAGTTAGATAAAGGAGTTTGGACAATTACTGTAAAGGGAACAGGTCCTTTTTTGAAAGAGACAGGTTTTACTTTGATTGTATCAAAAAAATGAGCTAGTCACCGTTCCATAATTTTTAGCATTTTCAATTCTAGTACTTTAGATGCATTTTCAGTAATGTATTTTCTCTAAAAATAATCAATGTTTGCCATAAAAACAAGATACAACATTATTCAAACCAAAAAAATATGCAGTATAGGAACTAGTAATCAAATTAATAATTTAGATTAAAAATAAAGTATCTCGATAATTGTAAATTCAAAAAATGTTAAGTAGTATATTACCAGAATAATATATGAAATTGAACAGAATCATAGTCGGTGATACTAAATGGGTTATTCTAGGTATGGGAATCATAATGGCTTTGGCAGTTGCCATACCAGCTGATGGGGGTAGTATACTACCACCTTCAACTTTATCTGTATCCATAATAAATTCAACGATCAATAGATACATGTCAGGACCTACGGTCATCGAAGTAGTTGTAAACGATTCAAACATTAATGATATTTTTAAGAAAAAAGGTGAGCCAGACGTTACTATTAATGGTAAAATACTCAGAATGGTTCAAGCCATAGACGGTAAATGGTATGGTTATTTTGCAGATGTAAACACAGCACAAATCGCAGATTCCACAACAACTGTTGTTGGAGAAGGATTAGACTTTGGTATATTCTGTGATAATACACAAAACCTTGGAGTTGCTCCAAGCACTGTTACAGTATCTGATACTGTCGGTATTGCAGTTCCAGGTACATCAAGTGGTGGTATACAGGGAAGTTCAACTGGTGGTGTAATTACCACAGGTGTCTGTATATTTCATGCAAGCGATAACATGAATGTAATAAGGGAACCAAAAGATGTAAACACAAATGTTCCTAGTAAAGACGGTGTAGGACAGATAGGTATTGACGCTAACGTTTGGCCATTCATTCAACTATACTCTTTCAACTCAACTGGTAACGTAGTCGTACAGTACAACAAAGGTGGTGGTGTTGAAAAAGCAACAATTTCTATCGAACCTATTAGGGAATTTATAGCACGTATGGATGAATTCACATCAGGTGATGGAAAAAAGTTTGAATTACAATTAGATTCGGGTTCATTTACACCTCTCATAGGATTCCAAATAGAAAACATCATAGGAAATAAAACTAAAACAGATAATTTCTTTTTTCTTCAAACAACTCATTATTTAGATTTGAATGAACGAAAAAAATTAGAAGAGCAAGGAATAACTTTGGTTGATTTTTTTAATCATTTTGTATATGTAGCAAGTGCAAACGATACTAGTTTGGATACATTTCCAGTTAATTCACATCCAGAAATTCGTTCAATGATTCCAATAGAGCCAGACACTAAACTTGATTCGAACATTAAAAGTAGAGATGTTCCTCCTTGGGTGTTTAAGAAAAGTGTTAAAGATTTTAAAACTGGTCTTCATATTGACAAAATCGGCATTACAGTTTTTTTTCACAAGCAATTACATGATAAAGAAATGACAAAAATCATTACTTCTTACAATGGAGAAATAGGCTCTGTGATGGAAGGCATCTCTGCTGTCTCTGCCCTAATGTCTTTTGATCAAATAACAGAACTCTCAAAACATTCTGCAATCAAGTTCATTAGATATCAGGACCCACCATTAGAGCCAGAAATTTCTGAAGCAAAAAGAGTTGGCAATATTAATCAGATAAAATCAGAATACAACTTGACAGGAAAGGGTTCTGTTGCCTTGATCTTTGATGGTGGTTTTGTTTCTTCACATGACGATTTTAATGGTAGACTATATCGTATCAGCACTCCTGATAATCTGTATATTTCTAGTGATTCTGATAGAGGACATTCTACCCTTGTAGCAGGTATTTTGGGAGGAGATGGTTCTGTTGATTCTAATTACAAAGGAGTTGCGCCAAATGTCCAGATTTTATCATGGGGAACTCGTTACAATACGGATCAAAATCCTAGGCTGTGGGGTGACGATAATGGAGATTTAGTTGAAGCTTTTGAAAATGCAAATAGTATTCTTAACACACATCCATCTGATGACCCTACAATAACAATCGGAGATAGAATTGATGTGATGAATATTTCACTAGGACATGAAGTCGGTAAGTATGAACAAATCAAATGCAACTATCTGGGGAATTATACAACTACTTCTCATATTTTGGATAGATTTGTAAATGGTTATCATGCAATTAACAATAACCAAAAATATTCAGAAATAATAATTACACAAGCAGCAGGAAATGAACGAATCCTAAATAATCATTGTGATGATTATATCAAGAAATATGAAGGATTTAGTACAGTTAATTCTCCTGCAACTGCAAAAAATCCAATAGTTGTAGGCTCTATTGATTCAAATTTTGATGTAAATGAGAGATACGTGGTTTCTAGCTTTTCCAGTTTTGGTCCTACTGATGATGGAAGAATAAAACCGGATTTGGTGGCACCTGGAGCCCATAATTCTAATCCCATGGAAGATATTACTTCAACAGGTCCAAATAACAATTACATCCCTTCGCATGGAACTAGTATGGCAGCTCCCCTTGTAGGAGGTTTAGTAGCATTAATGGAAGAGGGTTGGGAAATCAGATATCCTACATTTCATCTTTTGCCACACACTGCCAAAGCAATTTTAATTCATACTGCGGATGATTTGGGAAATCCTGGACCCGATTACAAATATGGGTGGGGTCTGGTTAATGGTAAAAATGCAATTAAATTAATCGAAGATTCCATCACATATGATGGTAGTTCCATATCAGATCATCCTATAATAATTAATGATTCTTTTTCAGCATCTAATTCAGAAAAAAAATATTCGCTTAATTTGGATAATCCTACTGATCTGAAATTAACTTTGGTATGGGATGATCGTGGATCACCTCCAGGAGATTTCAAAAGTGAAGTTCTTTTAGAAAATAATTTGGATCTTTTGATATCAAAGGGAACGGATAAAAAAATGCCATTGGTATTAGATAAAAACATACCAGATGCTCTTGCAAAAGAAGGTACTGATACAATTAACAATGTTGAAATGATAAAATCAAAGTTAGATAAAGGAGTTTGGACAATTACTGTAAAGGGAACAGGTCCTTTTTTGAAAGAGACAGATTTTACTTTGATTGTATCAAAAATCAAGCCGATCATTCCATCTTGGATTAAAAATGATGCTGGCTGGTGGACAGGGGATAAAATTACTGATAATGATTTTGTTTATGGAATACAATATTTGATCAATATGGGAATAATGGAAATTCCATCAACTCCTCAAGGTACAGACACAGAAGTAAACAAAATTCCATCTTGGATTAAAAATGATGCTGGACGATGGGCAAACGGCTCAATTGATGATAACTCTTTTGTCAAAGGAATACAATTTTTGATCAATATGGGAAAAATAAAAATTCAATAATTTTAGAAATTGTTCTTAGTTAATTATTGGAATACATTTAAGATGTTAAATGTGGACCCAGCCTCGTTTTTCCATATCAATTACATTTTCTGGTGTGAAGCAACCACCAAATTCTTTATTTGGAGGAGTTAATTTTTCATTCAATTCGTCCATACATTTTATGTCGGCAGGTGATATTCCAATTTTATATTGATGAAGCGGTGTTGATTTAGGTTCTGGTGTTTTTGGTATAGTACCAGACTGGTTTAAAAATTCAGTAACACTAGATTCTACTACTACTAAACTAGGATCCATACCATCAGGATATGTTTCTGCTTCTGCACCAGCTCCAAGAATACCCAATGAGCTTAGCTTCATAGAACTATTCCAGTCTTTAAATCCAGTTAGGGTTTGATTGGCAGATTGCAGACAGTTTGTTATTCCAAAGTTATTGATGTCTGCATTAACACCCACATCCGTAGCATCTGCTGGGTTAGTATCTCGATTCCAATTGACAGAAATTCCAGTAGTAGTATTTAATACAGATAGTGGACCATAGGCAGTCTTTAGTCCATTACTTGCTCCAACTCCAACATTTTCATCGAGTGATGTTTCAGTTAATGTAGGCAATAATGATCTAGAGAAATCCAATGGTCTATTAGAAACAAAAATTGGAAATTCAAATGCATAATTCATAACGCTAAGATAGTTTGGTTTGCAATTTATGGCAGAATTACCACCATGATCTAGACCAAGATTATGTCCTATCTCATGAAGTAAAGCAGCTTTTTGGTATTCTTTTGATCCGACCTTACCATCAAATGCACCTAAGGTGATCACTGCATCATTTCCTGGCATTTCAGCTATACCTGATGAGTTTAAGTTAGAAATGCCTGCTTGCTGATGTGCAAAAATAGTATAATGAAACACCTGACCTTTTTGACTACGCATACTAGTGTACCAAGGACTATTGGTATTTTCATTAGGAAATGAGTATGTTCGTTCAGTAGAGTTTCCAAACCACCAGTACTTTAATTGATCATATCCCTGAGACGCAGTAACTCCAGAAGAGGAGAATGGGAGTAAATCGACGTGTGGTAGTTCTTCATCTAATTGCACATGAAAATTTATACCATTGACACTATTTTTTGAAACATAGTTTGAATTTCTAAATGTGTCTGCAACTGCAGATATCACATCATCACTAGGTTTGTGTCCCATCATCCAATCAATTTCAAAGTATGTATCAGCTTTAGTAGGAGAAGGACAAATGTTCCTAAAATCAGTTGCGCCAGGAGTACATCCTATAAAATAAGGAGTGACAGTTGCAGAAGTTCTAATGCATAGTCCTGGACCGGAAGAAGGACATGGACTTGGATAATTTGAATTATTTTCCCAAAAATCACAAATATTGTCTCCATCTGTATCAGCACCATAACTACTACATGTGTTAGTGACAGATTTATTTGGTGTTATTGTTTTTGCAGTTTTTACATATGCAGGATCAGATAAATCGCCAGTTGCAAAAATAGTTGCTGCTGGTGTAACAGTATAACCTGAAGCAGTTGCTGTAATCACATCATTGACCTTAACATCATACTCGTAAGTACCACATGTTGCAGGACAATCATAGAATTTTATAAAATTACTTTGATAAGTAAGAGGTGATGAACCAACAACTTTGTTAAGAGTTATAGTTTTTGTGTTGGGAGGTGCTGCACCTGTACCACCGTTCAAAGTAACAGTTATTGTATTACCTACATCAGTACAACCAATACAAGAAATTATGCCACCATGTTCCAATACAATTCTAGTTTGATCAAAACTCAATGGGCCAGAGGCATAAGCATTATAGAAACTAAATGATGCGATAATAATAGCAGAAATTACTAAAAGATGAATTTTATACTGCACATATTATCTTTGATATTGATATTAATAAGAATTTCTAAAAATTAACAAAATATCAAAATTGTATGTTAGTTTAATTTTAAAAATTTTTTTAAATTAAATTTCTAATTGACCAAATAATTCTAATCGTAAACTTTGCCAGGATATATTTTTTCAAGATATTGTTGTAGGAATTTTTGCGCCCTTTGCTCCTCTTGATTCATTTTTGTTTTATCTAGCTTTGAGTAACTGGGAATGTCATAAGAGAAAATGTCATTAATCTTTTCAAATGGCTTCTTTTGACACTCTGGACATAGATCTTTCATTAGGTTTTGTGCAAGATTTTGTTGCTGGTTCTTGGTGTCTGCAAAGCGATGATCCATTCTATCAAATCCAAAAATCATCTTACCGTCAGAGTACTTGTATCCAAGATGCTCTATTGCCCACATCTTGTCTGAATTCAAAATGTCACTATCTGCAATTACTGGTTTGATGTAATCTCGATTCCATGTTTTATCAAAGGTCCAACTATTCCTATCATCATCTATTGCAGTATTTTTGCCAGTTTCAGTTAGAGAATGAATATGTCCTTTGTATATTCCAGAATATTGCTCTGGAGGATTCATGGATTCTCCTTCAATTTGTATTCCGTGATTAAAGTAATTTTGCCAGCCATTTCGCTGAAAATCCCAAATGTTTGTAGCTACCATGTTATACTCTAAAGATTCCCTGAATATGTGGTCAAATGTCACTTCAAGGCATTTGGCATTATTGTGTACGCTGCAGCTAATCTCTGCAGTAGTTACATTGACGCTTCCAAGGACATTATTTGGATCAAATAAAGTGACAGACTCTATACCATCAAAGGTTTTGTCGTATTCTATTGTAGCTCTTCCTTCGTTGAAAGTTTCACCTTTGCCCAGTCCGTATGATAATCCCACGTGGGCAATGTTGTCTGGGCCATTGTTTTCATAGATTTTTAGTCTGATGGTGTTTAGGTTTCCCACTTCGGTTGTAATTAGCGGATATGGAGTATAGAATTGCTGTACATCAACTGGATTGCCGTTAAATGAAAATCCTTCATCTACTATTCTGTTTAGGTTTTTGTCCAATCCTAGTGTCGGAGGAGCTGATTTGGTACCACCGCCTCCAAGTAAAGCAGCTATGAAATTAAGTACAAGGCCAGGTCTAGTGATTGGACCTCCGGTTCCTGTTCCAGGACTGCGCTCATCTGAATTCAAATCAAATCCTGATGAAAGTCCATTGTAGGTAACAAATATTTCTGCAGTGTTATCATCATTAGGTTCATCAAAAGAAGCTATGATGGAGCCTTTTCCAGGTATTGTGGGAATAATTTGTCCATTGTGTAATTGTCCATCAAGCTCGTCATAAAATGTCAAAATATCACCTTGAGAAACTTGTAATGTTCCAGTAGTATCATCAGTAGAACCAGTAGTTGTAAATTTTAATTGTCCTTCAAATGTGCACGTATTTTCTCCGGTTTCGGTTAGAACTAGTCCGACACCAGCAAGATCTGAATCAGAGTATACTCGGATACCGTTACCATATCCTCCAGTGGCATCTAGATAAGTGATTGTATCATCAGTATCACAGTTAGATAGAGAATCAGGAATTGTATAAATTAAATTTACAATGTCTGTCGTATGATATCTATAATCTTTAGTAAGAAGAACAAAATTTATTCCAGTAAAGATTCCATCATTAGGTCCTGTCTCAGTTAAAGTATATGTTACATTTTCATCCAAGGTAGAAACAACAACATCTATTGTGTCAAGTTTATCATTTGATGTAAAATCACCTTCATCTGTTGCATCGACTCGAACACTGAGAGGAATAGCCCATGGGAGTTCTCCAGCTAGTACTGTTAATCCTACAGGAAAAGGCGGATCAGATGAACTAAATGGGTCACCATCATAAGTCCAATCAATAGAATTGACAGCGTATACATTGTGGGAAGATACTGCAAGAGTCAAGATAATTATAAATAATGTAATATATTTTAAATTCAAATTATATACACTCCAAAATTATGGAATAAGTTACAAAAATTCATATTTTGTTATTTGATGTTATGTATTTAAGAATATATTTTAATATTTCATTTGTCCAATACGGAATAAACAGGATAAGACAGCTTAAAACCCAAAGAAAAGTCATCTATTTCTTTAAATTGATAATCTTTGAATTCTTTAATCATTTGAAAAAAATCGCCGCCAATAACAAATTGGTTTTTTGCTGCAAGGCGATTGATTTTTGAACACATGTTTACTGGTGTGCCCATCATATCAAATCTTTCAGAAATGCTAGTCTTCATTAACAATACAGTACCATAATCCGCACTAACTCTAAAATCAATATTAGGCAGTCCTTCACTGGATAGTTGTTTAGATATATATTTTTGAGATCGTATCATTTCTAAACTACAATCAACGCAGCTAGTAAGATCTTTTTTGTACGAATTATCAGAATTAGGAAAATAGTAAAATAGACAATCTCCAACATTTTTAATCACAATGCCGTCATATCTAGAAAGAATTTTGGACATGGAGTTTAGAAAGACTTGATAGTATCTGGCTGATCTTATTGGTCCAATTTGTGCAGATATTTTAGAAGAGTTGACCATGTCAACCATCCCAACAGCATATCTACTTGATTGAGTCATAAATTCTACCAAGTATTCTGTATATCGCCTGGAATCAGAAGCTGGAATGTCATTTTGCTGATCCATATGCTGCCTTGATATAGAATATTTAAAAAAATCTTCAGAAGTAATGTGATTCTCTTCTTGTTCCATGCAGGTTTTACTGGAAAAAATCTCTTAAACTCTACTTAGCTATTTTGATAATTCTTTAGCTTTAAAGTAAATCACTGTTTTTGAGAGAAAGACATCAATAAAATACGTGAAAGGAATATTTGATAAAAATCAGTAGGACGGAGGTGAAATCATGGGAAGAGGAAGTGGAAAAATAATTTCTGGCTAATTTAAGCTAAAATTGTGATATTAGAAATATCATTAAAAATAAGTTAATTAATTTACTTGATTCAACTCTAGTAGATGTCCAAATCCAAAGGTCTCAATAAACCAGATGTTATGGAAAATATTGCAGAAATTCTTGGTATTTTAGAAGAAAAAAATTTAAGCAAAGATTGGCTGCTAGGTGAATTAAAAAAACATAAAATAAAATCAGATGTATCTTCAAATAGCTATCAAATCTTAAAAAATTGCAATCCTGAAAAAATTCAAAAAATTCTTGATATCCTAAAAGAGGATTTAGCAATAAAGGATGTTAAAACCCTTACAAGAACACTGCATTGGTTTTTTATTGATATTGTATCAAGTTCTGATCCAAATTTACCAGTCAAAAGCCAGGCAAGGAAGATTTATGCATTAAATGAACTAATTCTAAGAACAGATATTTTCAAAAAAGAGAAATTAGAATATCTAGATATTTTAACGACTGGTGACGGAATGGCAGTAGGTTTTTCAGATAGTCCAGAAAAACCACTACGTCTTGCAATAGAGTTGCATAAAGCATTAAGAAAATTTAACAGTACTCAAAAAGAAAAAGACAAAATTATTATCAGAATAGGAATGGATACAGGACCTGTTTATTTTATGAAAGGAATAAAGGGAGAAATCTTTTGGGGTCCTGGATTAATCATGGCAAAAAGAGTCATGGACTTGTGTGGACCTAACCAAATTTTTGCATCTGAAAGAATTGCAAAGGACTTGAGAAGTTTATCAGAGGAAAACAAAGCTACAATGCGTCCTATTGGAGAATATGAAATAAAGCACGGTAAATTATCAATTTATAATATTTTTAGCAAAGAATTTGGGAATAAAGCAATTCCAAAGAAAGGAAAAATATTGAAATCAGTTGAAGATAATTTCAAATTACCAAACTTTGAATTCAATAGTGTAGAAGTTCGTTTAGAAATTACTGATTCTAAATCTATGATGACTCATCATACTTGGATTTGGGATGTAAAAAATATCTCTAAAGAACCTCTACGCGCAATTTTTTATTCTCTAGGTGGAGATTTGCCAAAAGATTTTTCAGATCTTAATGTCAAAATTACAGATGAAAATAATAATAGACTTGAAATTATTAGTTTGGATGTAAACAAGTCTCTTGAAAAGTCATTTTTTGTTAAACTAGCAAGGCCTGTCAGAAAATATCAAAGTGGCAGATTAATAAAATTGGAATATGATTGGGAAGAGCCAGAGAGAAATTTTGTATATGGGTTTTCATCTAAATCTAAAAAATTTAGATACTTTTTTACCGCACCAAAAGATCTTCATATAAAACATAGAATTTTAGAGACCGTGAGGGATCTTGGTGAGAAACGCAGAGCAGAACCTCCTGCGAATGTGAAATACTTTGATGACCGTACTGAAATAGTTTGGGAGACTGCAAAGAATCACAAGATACAACCTCATGATACATTTGAGTTTCAGTGGTAAATAGAATCTATTTTGCTAATTTGTTTTCTTGAAAGATGTTAGAGTCATTCCATGTATGATTGAAATAATCAAGACA
>Ga0315275_10008225_pt1 | contig 10142 bp, 5 predicted proteins | sample YL17G03_0_MG_FD_205557 | JGI IMG/M metagenome (GOLD analysis project Ga0315275, IMG submission 205557) | Sediment microbial communities from Yellowstone Lake, YNP, Wyoming, USA - YL17G03_0 | ecosystem: Environmental > Aquatic > Freshwater > Lake > Sediment | place: USA: Wyoming | collected...
GGGGACCATATCCCGCATGGAGGCCAGCTTCTGGCGCCTGGGTTTCATTTCCCAGAGCTCGCCCTTGACGGCGTCCCAGAGCTCGTTGGCCGCGGGGAACTCCACGAGCTCGGCCGAGACGCCGTATTGCTTGAGCTTTTTCAGGATGACCTGCGTCTCCTGGAACTGGCCGGCATACTCGTCCGACTGCCGGTCGCGGTTATAGCCGTTGATGTCGATGATCGTGTTCAAGGCCGTCTCGCCGGAGGCCTCGCCGACGATCTCGTCGATCTGTTCCTTGGGCAGGAATGTCCAATACAGCCAGGGCGTGTATTGGGCCACGACGACGCCGGCGACGACGGCCAGCGCCGCAGTCAGGATGAGAATTCTTCGTTTGGTCATGATCACTCTCCCTTCAATATTAAAATTCGGATCTGTCATCGCGAGCGACCGAAGGGAGCGTGGCGATCCCCAAGATAAATTCTTTATTTTGGAGATTGCCGCGTCGCTTCGCTCCTCGCAATGACATTTTGTTATATTGCAGCAAAAGGCTGTTCGATCGAGACGGCCTCCATGCCGCCCAGATGACGCGCCCCGTCCGCGGTGACGACCATGCAGTCCTCGGTCCGGACGCCGAACTCTCCGTAGATGTAGATCCCCGGCTCGTTGCTGAAGGTCATTCCCGGTTCGAGCTTGAGCGTGTTGCCCTTCACCAGATACGGATATTCGTGCCCCTCCATGCCGATGCCGTGGCCGACCCGATGCGCGAAATATTTATATCCCGGACCGTAGCCGGCGTCCTCGACGACCTTCCTCGCCGCCGCGTCGACGGATTCGCAGGTCACGCCGGGACGGGCGGCCTTGAGCGCCGCCGCCTGGGCCTCGCGGACGATATCCCAAACCTTCACCATCTTGTCGCCCGGCTGGCCGAGGACGATCGTCCGGGTGACGTCCGCGCTGTAGCCCTGGACGCGGCAGCCGCCGTCGATCATGATGACCTCGCCGGGTTTGAGCGTGCGCGGCGCGCGGGAGCCGTGGGGGAAGGCCGTGCTCGGTCCGAATTGCGGTCCTCCGCCGACGTTGGCCCCCAGTTTCGCCGACGCGGCGGCGATGGCCGCCGAGAGATCCCGCGGAGTCATGCCTTCGCGAACCGACTTGAAACCCTCGCGGAAAGCCAGCTTGGTGATCTTGTTGGCCAGGTCCATATAATCGATCTCTTTGGCCGTCTTCGTCCCGCGGCAGCCTTCGGTGATGACCGCCCCGTTGACGAGGTCGAAGGCCGGCGCGTCCCGCCGGATGCCGTAAAAGATAAAGGCGGCCGTAGACGGACCGATGCCCAGCCGGCCGGTCCGGACACCCAGATCGCTCATGATGCCGCCGATGAGTTTGTACGGGCTTTCATGCTCTTCCCATACCCGGATCTCTTGTCCCTCGGGGATGAGCTCCTTGGCCCTCTCTTTTTCGAAGGCCGGGCAAACCCAGACGGTCCCGGCCCGGCGATTGAGGAGCGCGCCGAAGGTCCTCTCGCTCGTTCCCCAACTGACGGTCGTAAAATAGGCGAGGTCCGTCCCGCCCGGCAGGAACAAGACGTCGATCTTGTGATCGGCCATCAGCTTCCGGGCCCTTTCGAGACGGGCTTCGTAATCCTCGGGGCCCAAGGGCTTCACCCCGGCGACCAAGTTCTCAAGAGCCGCTTGGGTCGAAGCGGGATTCGATTGAGGGAAAAGGTCGCGGGCGAAGCCGGACAGGGAGGCGGTCAGGCCTCCGATCTTCAGGAAGTGGCGGCGGGAGATCATCGAAGTCCTCCTTGGAAAAAAAATCAGATATATCACCGGTCCCCGCCTAAGTCAAATCCTGGAGCAAGCCACGGGCCGCCGTTTGACATTTATGGGAGAAAGAGGTACTTTGAACTTGCTTTAAAGCCTGAAAAACCGGCGCGGCATGTCGCCCGCGAAGGAGGAATAGATGCATATCGGATCGCTCGGACTTCCGGAACTGCTGATCATTCTCTTGATCATCATCATCATTTTCGGCGCCCGCAAACTTCCCGATCTCGGCAAGTCCCTGGGCGAAGGGATCAAGAACTTCAAGAGCTCCATCGGCGGCAAAGATAAGGACAAGGACAAAGAGACGGCCCCGCCCGACAACCACAAGACCCACCCATCCTCGTAGGACTGATGAAACGGACGATCGAGACGCTCGCCCAGCGACGGAGGGACCTCGAAGAGGAATTCTCCAAAAAGATCCAGGACCTTAAAGAACGGGCCCCGGCGCTCGATATATCCTCTCTGACCGCGGCTATCCTGGGCATCCTCCAACTCCAGAACTCTCTGACCGACGCCAAGGACAAGGAATGGGACGCGCTGGCCAGCAACCACGTCGGGATGATTTTTAAAAGCATGGAATGGCGGGTGGACAAGCTCGCGGCGAGCTCGGACGACGCCGCGCTCCTGATCAAAAAATTCGTCCTTCTAAGAGAGCAGCTGGACCGCCTTTTAGCCGTCCTCGAAGAAAAGAAACTCCCCTCCTCCGCAGAGGTCAGAGAGATCGCCGGCCCTCTCGAGGACGGCCTGTACACCGGCTTCGAGAACCGCTTCCGCGGCTCCGAGGAAGACATCAAACGCCAGCAGGCCCCTCACCTCGTCCGTTTTCGCCCCGGCGGAAAAATCCTCGACCTGGGCTGCGGCCGCGGCGAATTCCTCGATCTTCTCAAGAAGAACGGCTTCGAGGGGTTCGGCGTGGACGGCAACGCCCAGATGGTCGATCTTTGCCTGGAGAAAGGCCTGAACGGGGTGAAAGGCGACCTCTTGGAGGTTCTCTCGGATTGGCCCGACGGATCGCTCGACGGCATCTTCTCCTCCCAGGTCATCGAGCACCTGCCGCCGGCTTATCTAAAAAAAATGGTGGAGCTCAGTCGGGCCAAACTGGGGCCAGGAGGCGCCATCTTACTGGAGACAGTCAACCCCACCTCGGTCTTCGCCCTTGTCCATATCTATTTCCTCGACCTGACCCACCAGCGGCCCGTCCATCCCCAGGCCCTCAAGTTCCTCCTCGAATCCTCGGGCTTCGACGGCGTCGAGATCAAATATTCCGCCGAGCTCGGCACGGAACGGCTGCAAACCCTGCCCGCCGCGGACGAAGCGTCGAGCCTCCTCAACCGCGATATCGACCGGCTGAACGATCTGCTCTACGCGCCGGCCAACTACGCCGCCATCGGCCGGAAAGCGGAATGACCATGTCCGTGTCGGCCGGTTTCGACCTCGGAGGCACCCAGATCAAGTACGGGCTCGTCGACGACGCCGGGACGATCCTTTTCAAGGGCAAGACGCCCACCCCGCCGACGATCCGGGAACTCATGACCCTGATCGGGAGCCAATGGGAGGACCTGAAAAAAAGAGCTCCCGGACGGATCGCCGCAGCCGGTTTCGGCATCCCGGGCATTTACAATCTCAAGAAAAAGAAGATTCTCCAATCGCCGAACTACGCCGATCTCGACAATTTCGATCTCTATCCGGCCATCGCCCAACAGATCGACGCGCCATTCCTGGTGGACAACGACGCCAACGTGGCCGCCTTCGGCGAATGGAAATACGGGGCCGGCCGGGGCGTCTCGAGCCTGGTCTTCCTGACCATCGGGACGGGCATCGGCGGGGGGATCGTCCTCGGCGACAGGCTGTGGCAGGGAAGCTGCGGTTACGCCGCCGAGATCGGGCATGTCGTCGTCAACCCGGACGGCGAGCTCTGCAATTGCGGGATCCGCGGCTGTCTCGAGACCGAAGCCTCGGCCCCGGCCATCGTCCGCAAATATCAGGCCCTGTCCGGGAGCGGAGCCTCTATCACGACCGAGGACATCTATTACCGGGCCAAGGAAGGAGAGGCGGCCGCCCGGGAGGCCTTTGCCCGGGCCGGATACTTCTTAGGGATCGGGCTGGGAATGCTCATCAATCTGCTCAACCCGGAAAAGATCCTGCTCGGCGGCGGGGTCATGACGACAGGCGAATTCCTGCTCAGGCCGGCCGTCGAAGAGGCCCGGAAAAGGTCTTATCCGGCCACGTTCGCCTGCTGCGACATCGAACGCGCCTCGCTGGGCAACGACGCGGGATTGATCGGCGCCGCGGCCTGGGGCCGGGAAAATCTGAGTGCCGGGGACGCAGCCGAATAAAAAAAGCTTGCATTTCAAAAATCCAATGGATATAAATGAAAGCAGAGGGATTTATACGAATTTTGTTTTTTAGGAGGGCGCATGAATAAAAAAATCTTCCACGTCGTTCTTATCCTTGGCTTAGGCCTGGCCCTGACGTCTCTAGGTTACGCCCAGCGGCAAACCGGCTCGCTTCACGGACAGGTCATCGATAAGGACAAGATCCCCCTGCCCGGGGCCACGGTCTCCATCAGCGGCCCCGCCTTGATGGGAAAAAAAGACTACGGCACTCCGGATAACGGGGTTTTCCGTTTCCTTGCGCTTCTTCCCGGCGAATATGACGTCCGGGTCGAGATGCCCAACTTCAAGACCAAGACGCTCAAGGGCATCCTGGTCGGCGTCGGGAAAACGACCGAAGTGACCATCGAGCTCGAAGTCGCCACGGTCGCCGAGGAAGTGACGGTCATCGCCCAGACGCCCGTCGTGGACATCAAGGCGTCGAAGATGAACGTCAACTTCACCGCCCAGTTCCTGGCCAGCATCCCCATGAACCGCGACCTGTACGACATCCAGAACTCGATCCCCGGATCGGTCGCCGAAGGCATCGATTACCGCCGCATGTCGTCCATCCTGGGCGGAACGCTGCGCAGCCAGCTCTATGCCCTGGACGGCGTGCCGTTGAACGATCCGGCCGTGAACTACTCCATGGCCAACATCAACGTCGACGTCTATGACGAGATCGAGTTCGAGATGGGCGCCCATCCGGCCGAGGTCGGCCAGACCGATTCGACCTATATCAACATCGTCACCAAGAGCGGCGGCAACAAGTTCTCGGGCAGCGGCGTATTCTATTACACCCAGAAAAGCTTGGGCGAGAACCTTATCGCGCCCGAACAGATCAGGGCGCTGAACGTCAATCCGCCCGAAAAATTCTTAGACTACAAGGACTTCTCCTTGAACTTCGGCGGCCCGATCATCAAGGACCGCCTCTGGTTCTATCTCAACGGCCGCCGCCAGGTCTGGGAGCAGGCCAATCCGAACACGCCGGAGATGCGGATGGCCACGGCGGGCTTCACCGATCCCAACAAGCTCAAACACTACGATGTGGAGCACCAGGAATGGCTGGGTTTCGGCAAGCTGACCTTCCAGATCACGAAGAACATCCGCTATATGGGCATGCTCCACTATAACCACATCTACGAGCCGGTCTATCAGAACTCCCTGGGCGTGGACGCCTCGTACGAGTACGTCAGGATCTGGGATCACGAGAACACCTATACGACAACCCACCAGTTCAACATCGTCCTCGATCAGAACACGTTCATCGATGTCCGGGGGACCTACGTCAACCGATTCTTCCCCCTCCATTCCCTGACCCCGAACGACTACACTTACTATGATAACACGGCGAAGGTGTACTGGGGCGCCGCCGGGTACAACGACGAATACATCCGGAAAAAGACGCTGGCCTCGGCCTCCATCACCCGCTTCCAAGACGATTTCCTCGGGGTCGATCACGAGTTCAAGGCCGGCTTCGAATTTGAGCAAGGCGAATATCATCGCGACTGGTACCGGGAAAATCCCTATTATTCCTACTGGGCGAACTATAAAACCAACGACCCTTATTTTTCGAGCGCGACGTTATTCCGAGGCCGTCTCAGGATCCGGACGAGCACGCCCGAGCGGGGCATGTGGGACGTCCAGGACAATTCAAGGCGGTTCTCCGGCTTCTTCCAGGACGGTCTCCACACCGGTCGCATCACCCTGAACCTGGGCCTGCGGCTGGACTACAGCTACCAGTACGAGCCGGAGCAGTCGCGGCCTAAATTGAGGTACAACGCGCCCCCGCCGCAGGCCAACCCGGCTTTGGTGGCCGCCAGCGGTCCCAACTACCTCATCGAAGCTCTCACCTTACAGGCTTACGCCGAGGGGCAAACCGTCGCCCCGTGGGACGCCTCGACCACGCCCTATAAGAAACCCGTCTCGTTCACGACGCTCTCACCCCGGCTCGGCTTGGTCTATGACATCTTCGGCACGGGGAAGACCGCTCTCAAGCTGTCGTATTCCCGCTACTATGAACCCGTCTGGACGTCGAAATACAACGCGGCCCAGATCTTCGGCGCGGGTTCGATCTACTATCTCTGGACCGACACGAATAAAAATAAGCTCATGGACATGCCCGGCGTGGACACTTATGTCGTGGACTCCGCCAATGGGGGCTATCCGAATCAGGACCCCACCTACTCGTATTACCCAAAGGATCTCAAAGCCCCGTACATGGACGAAATCATGGCCGGCATCGAGCAAGAGGTCATCAAGGACTTCCGCCTCGGCTTCGACTTCGTTTGGAAGGTCAATAAGAATATCGTCGAGGACTTCGACGAGGTCAACGGCTATGACGTCAACGCCACGGACAACGTGGGGCTGATCTGGCTGCCCTTCACCTTCGCCGATCCGGGCTGGGACGGCGCCTTCGGCACGGGCGACGATAAGACTATGACCGTGTACGGATTGCGCAAGGATCGGCCGGCGGCCAACATGAAAGGCGGCAACCCCCCCGAGGCCAAGCGCGAATATTGGGCGGCGATCCTGTCCTTCGACAAACGGATGTCGAACAAGTGGCAGCTCAAGGGATCGGTCCTCTACAGCTCTTTTAAAGGAAATTGCGACCCGGGCTACAGCGCCACCGAAGGCGAATCGACCATGTTCGACAACCCGAACACCCTCATCAACTCTTACGGCCCGCTGCCCTATGACCGGCCGCTCCAGATCAAGATCATGGGGACCTACATCCTGCCCATGGATTTCGTCGTCAGCGCCTATTTCCAGTACCGTTCCGGGAGCCCCTGGAACCGGACGCTCGCCCGCGTCTACCTCCCAACGAACTACATGGGATTCGGCACGGCTAGCGCGTATTATGCCGTGAATGCCGAAGTCCCGGGTTCAAGAACAGGCCCCTCCTATACGAATTTGGACGTCCGCCTCGAAAAGGAATTCAAGCTGGGCAATACGGGCCGGCTGAACTTCTACGTGGACATTTTCAACCTGGGCGGCCGGAGCGGCGTCAACGTCAACCAGGACCCCGCCCCCTATCTGCGGTACGACCAGACCCCCGCGGCCTATACGCCCTCGACAACGTACGCCCAGATCACCAGCATCTACGGCGTCCGCTCGGCCCGGGTCGGCGCCCGCTTCAGCTTCTGATTTCTTAGACTTAAAGAGGACGGAGAGCTTCGACTCTCCGTCCTTTTCATTTGCGGGATAGACCTAGAGTTATTTCTTGATCTTGGCGGGACCCACAGGGGATTTCTTCCCGCGGTCCGGCGCATCCGTGACGCGGATCGACGCGGCTACGATCGAAAAGACCGCGTCGCTGAGGTCCACCACGGTCCCATCATCCACGCTGCTGACCCGGACAAGGCAGGTCTCGGAGACGGCGTCGGGAATGACCCATTCGTAAGTCCCGTCGTTCTCAGTCGAGCCCGTGATCTCCGTCCAGGTCGAGTTGTTGTCGATCGAATACTCGATCTTCACGCTCCCCCCCACGCCAGCCGAAAGCCAGGTGATGGACTTCGTCGAGCCCACGGCCCAGCTCTCTCCGCCGTTCGGCGAGGTCACGATGATGATCGGCGCGTTCGAGATCTCGAAGAACGCGTTATTGATGTCCGAGGGATCGCCGTCCTCCGCCTCGCTGATCCGGATCTCGCAGGAGGTGGACGCGGCGTCTGGAATCAGCCATTTGTACAACCCGTCGTTCTCAGTCGAGCCCGCGATATCCGTCCAGGTCTCGCCGCTGTCCGTGGAATATTCGATCCTGACGTTTCCTACCGAGCCGAAAGACAGCCAGGTGATGTCATGCGTCCATCCCGTATGGAGCGTCTCCCCGCCGTTGGGCGACGTCACGATTAGCGACATCTCGTTGATTTTCGTCACGAAGCCGTCCCGGCTGCCGTTCTGGACGAGGTCCGGGCCGACAATGACCGGGAAGCTGGACTCCATCGAATACGTGTTCCCCGTCACATAGACGCTCCCCGAGCCATCGGCGTCCAAGGCCAGGCCCTGGCCGAGATCGGCGTCCAAGCCGCCGATGTAGCCGCAAAATAAAAGCTTCGCTCCGTTCGTATCCACTTTCGCCACGAAAACATCGAAACTGCCGCTGAAGGTCAAGCCCGGCCCCGTTTTCACGGGGAAGGTGTCCTCCTTGGAAGAGGTATACCCGGTGATATAGGCGTAGCCCCAGCGGTCCACGGCAATGCCGGTCCCGACGTCGTAGGCCGAACCGCCGATAAATCCGCAATAATATACCGTCGAGCCCTCGGCATCGACCTTGGCCACAAAGGCATCGTAAAAGCCGCCGTTGTGGCTCAGGTCCGGGCCCATGTTCACCGGGAAGCTCCCCTCGCTCGAGGCGGTGTAACCCGAGACGTAGGCGTTGCCATCGCCGTCGACGGCGATCCCGATCCCGACATCTTCGCTGTTCCCTCCGATAAATCCGCAGAAGAGAAGCTCCGTCCCCTCCGCATTCACTTTGGCCACGAAGGCGTCGAAGTCGCCGTTGGCCGTGAAAAAGGGTCCCGCCACGATCGGGAAGGTGGCTTCCGTCGAATTCGTGGACCCCGTGACATAGGCATTGCCGGAGGCGTCGACGGTGATCCCCCGGCCGTAATCCTGGCCCGAACCGCCGATGTATCCGCAATAGTCCAGGGCTTTGCCGTCAGCCCGGACCTTGGCTACGAAGGCATCGCTATTACCGCTTTCGACGAGAGAAGGGCCGACGGCAGCCGGAAACGTGGAGGCCGTCGAATACGTATATCCCGTCACATAGGCATTCCCCGAGGCGTCCACGGCGATCCCCCGGCCGTAATCATGGTTCGAACCGCCGATATATCCGCAATACGAGAGCGCCGTTCCTGCGGCGTTGACCTTGGCCACGAAGACATCGAAAAGGCCGTTATGGGTCAGGTCCGGGCCTATCTTGACGGGGAACGTCGATTCCGTCGAAGACGTATATCCCGTCACGTAGGCGTTGCCGGAAGCGTCCACGGCGACGGCATAGGCATAATCATCGCCCGCGCCTCCGATGAACCCGCAGTAATCGAGCCCCGTTCCGGCCGCGTTCACCTTGGCCACGAAGGCGTCCATGCCGCCGCGGTTGAAGCTCAGGTCCGGACCGACCGTGACCGGAAAAACGGGGTCCATCGAAGACGTATATCCCGTGATATAGGCGCTTCCCTTTTTGTCCGCGGCGATGCCGTAGCCGTAATCGAAGTTCGGGCCGCCGATATAGCCGCAGTAGACCAAAATCACCGGGTCCAAGACGAGGGTCCGGGTTCGGTCGTATTCCCCGAGAGAGAAACCATACGTGACCGCGGTCTCTCCATTTTCCCCGGCGCCGCGGCCTTTTGTTTCGCCCGAAGAGGAATCCGCGATCCTGTATTCCATCGGGACATTCACCCGCGGCCCCGAGTCTTCCTGGTAGGCGACGGGCGCGCCGTCCACGAATCCGCCCAAGGGCGTGGCGACGGCCAGCCGGCCTTCGGGATTGACCTGGACGGAGCTCGCGCCCCGATAAGCCAGTCGAATCCTCGAGGGGTCCGCGCCGGGATGGACGATGAACTCGTATTTCAGTTCGTCCATCGTTCCGCTATAGGCCAGGTCGATCCCCGGCCAGAGATTGGCGTACACGATCCGGGAATAGGAAGGAAGGCCGCTTTTCCAATCTCCGGGCGAGCCCTGGAAATAGGAGATCACCGTCCCCGTCCTGTCCGATCCGAAGGGTTTCACGCCGGGGGTGGCGCCGACGAAATCCAGTTTGACCACCCAGCGAGGATTTCCCTCAGGCCGGGAGGCGGTCAGGGCGTCGGTGGGGCTCGTCCCATCCGGCCTGAGGCTCCCGCCTCTAATCGCATCGGCGATGAGGTCGGAGGTCCTTTTTCCGACGGCCTTCGTCAGGATGAGGGTCAACCCCTCGGAACCGAAATAGATCGTCTTATCCTTTCCCTGGATATAGAAATCGATCTGT
>Ga0315275_10008226_pt1 | contig 10142 bp, 7 predicted proteins | sample YL17G03_0_MG_FD_205557 | JGI IMG/M metagenome (GOLD analysis project Ga0315275, IMG submission 205557) | Sediment microbial communities from Yellowstone Lake, YNP, Wyoming, USA - YL17G03_0 | ecosystem: Environmental > Aquatic > Freshwater > Lake > Sediment | place: USA: Wyoming | collected...
CCTATCATGCGGGCAAGCGACGGGATGGTCCCGCCGTCGAGTTGAGTGAGATCGAGCTGGCCGACAAGATCAACCAGGCCGTCGAACGCAGTCAGTCGCTGGTCATGCCGAGGGTGGCGGCCGACGTGGAGGAGAAGTCCCGGATTCGCTCGGCCTTGATCGCCGCCATCGCCGGCCCGGCCGGCTGCTACGGCGTCATCTATGTGGACAACGCGATGATCCACGACCACTACACGCTCGGTGATCTGGACTACCTGATGCTCGTCGCCACGCACACGGCCGCCGTCCTGAGCAAGTTCCTGACGTAGAGCCGCACCTCAGATGTCGCGCGCCTGAGATTGCCGTGCTTCGCTCCCAATGAAGTAAGGCTGCGTGCCTACGATGCCGAGTTTCCTGTCGGCTGCAGAGTCCGCAGATGAGGGCTGACGCGAATCATGGTTACTTCGCGCGCCCAGCTTGTCCTCCTGAGCGTAGCGAAGGATCTGACCCCTGACGCACAGTCTATAGGTCTGTTGTGGCCTTTCCCTACCGTTTCGCTACGGTTTTTCTTGGCCAGCCGCACAGGATGAGTTGTGCTTTGGGAAATCAAGGAGTGGCGGGACCTGCAAGTTCCCGCGTGGATGCAAGCGCGGACTGGGGACGCATCAAGCCGAGGGGGCAATTCCTGCCATCTCTGGAAGGAGGTCTGGAATGAACCGTTCCGCATTCACTACAATTGCGGCTGCGGTGGTTACATCCCGCCGCGTTTCTTCACGTCTCCGGTCGATGGTACCTTCGTGCAGGCGAATGGGCGCGATCTGATCGTGCCGGGCGGCCTTCTTACCGGACCCCGGGAGGACGCATTATCTCCTGGGATTGGTCTGTTTTCCACCTTTTTGCTTGACATGCTTCTTCTGGGATGCTACAATATAGACTTCAAGGAGGAGTAGCACGTGTAAGTCCGCCCGCAGGAGTATGCGTGTGCGGAAGCCATCTTCTGATGGGGGTTTGATCTACATCTGTATCATTGGAGGGTGTTGAAATGAGAAGTCTGGCGTCGTGGTGTCTCGTGTTGTTTGCTGGCTCCCTGCTCTCGGTGTCTGCCTGGGCCGACACCGGCATCATCAATCTGGGGCCTGAGGAGATCATCAAGGCCAACGGCAAGGAGATCGTAGTACCGGGCTATGCCGCACCTTCTTTTGCGGATTGGAATGGCGACCACCGGAATGACCTCATCATCGGCGAAGGGGGCGGCGGCGCCCCGGGCAAAATCCGCGTGTATCTTAATGTCGGGACCGAGACGGACCCCTGCTTCGCCGGCTTCCACTATGTCCAATCGGATGGACAGAATCTGGTCTTCACGCCGGATGGCTGCATGGGTTGTTTCCCCCGCGTTATTGACTGGTATCAGAATCTCAAGGACGACAAGTATCAAAGCCACGGGGTCGATCTGCTCGTCGGGCTGGCGGACGGGACCGTCAGGGTTTACACCGACAGCAGAAGAGGCACGGTCGAGCTGGAGCCAGGCACGACACCATGGTTTAACGGCGGCACAACGATCAAGGTGGGGTCTTCCTACTCGAATACCCTTGATGTCGGGGAACGGGCGACGCCGATTCTGCTCGACTGGAACAATGACGATGAACTCGATATCGCGGCCGGTGGTCTCGACGGCGGACTTCACATTTACTACAACTGCGGCTGCGGTGGGTACGTCCCGCCACGATTCCAGACCTCTTCGATCGATGGCACGTTTACGCAGGCGAATGGGCGTGATCTGCTTGTCCCCAGCGGGCGTTCGAGTCCGGCTGTGATGGATGTGGACGGCGACGGCAAGAAAGACCTGCTCACCGGCAACACCGACGGCCAGATCCTGTTCTACAAGAACATCGGCACCGACGCTCTTCCAGTGTTTGCGGGGTACACGATGGTCCAGTCCAACGGCTTGCCCATCGACCTGGCGGGCACCTTGCGGACGCGGCCGTCCATCTGCTACTGGACCGGTGCGAAGGATGGCTACTGGGACCTGCTCGTCGGCTACGGCGACGGCAAGATTCGTCTCTATCGCGGCATCCCCAAGCTGGGCGATCTCGATGCCGACGGGACCTTGGACGGCGATGACCTGACGATCCTGGCCAAGGCCCTGGACAAGCAGGTTCCGGTGGGCGGCTCGCCGGCCGACCTCAACAAAGACGGTGTTGTGGACAATCTCGACCTGCGCCTCTTCGCCGACCTGTGGCTCGCCGAGCACGGGGGCGACAAGAAATAGCGGAATCTCTGTAGCCCAGCCGCCCTCGGCTGGGATGCCTCGACCACCCCCGGGGGTGGAGGTGCTACAAGGATGCCGACAAACGAAGATCCATCGCCGCCCGGCCCAGAGCCGGGCGGCTCCATTTCTACGCCTCTCCAGCCTCCTGCCCGTAGGGGCATTGCCAACATTTCTCACTCGGAGTATGTTGCTGCCATCGTCTTTCGTGCCTTATTATAGGAAGTGGATGCAACCTGTGTTTATCAAAGGCGGTCGAACGAGGCGACCTGCAGCAGGTGCAGGTGTTCAGGATGGTGGGACCAAGGAAGAGCGATCTTAGGGGGAACTGGAAATGAGATGGAGCAGATTGCTTTGTCTGATTCTGGCGTCACTAATGTTTGTAGGCGGGTGCAGGAAGAAGCCCGCCCCCATGTCGTCGCCAAGACCTTCAGATGCTGCCGTGGACACAGCCACTGAGAACGGCGATATTGAGCGAATGCGATTGCTCATCGCCCGCGGTGTGGACTTGGACATCCGGAACTGGGCCGGCTATACAGCGCTCCACATCGCTGTATGCGGGGGGCGAAGGGAGTTGATGGAACTGCTTATCACGAATGGGGCGGACCTCGAAGCCACAGATTATGAAGGCCAGACGCCCCTGCATACGTCGCTCTCCTGGGCGTTCGGGGACCCGAACATGGCTGAACTCTTGATAGCCAGAGGCGCGAGCATCGATGCGCAGGACAACTATGGGCGAACGCCACTGCACTTGGCTGCCGAACAGGGTTACGTGGCATCCGTTGAGCTCCTTTTGATCAAGGGCGCTGATGTCAACGCCAAGAATGGGGTTGGACGTACGGCCCTGCACTTTGCCGCAGCCGAAGACCAGGAGAACGTCGCGGGATTGCTTGTGAAACAAGGTGCGGCAATTGATGCCAAGGACAGCGATGGTCGTACCCCGCTGCACCACGCGGTACTCAATCGGCACATAGACACAGCACGATTTCTTCTTGGCAGCAACGCGGATGTCGACGCTCGTGACAAGGCAGGCGACTCGGTGCTGCACTGCGCTGCTCAGGAGGGGAACAAGGATACCGCTCAGATGCTGGTTGCATGTGGTGCCGACATTAACGCAAAGAACCTCAGAGGCATGATGGCCCTGCACTATGCAGCGTCCGCGGGCAATTATGACATCGTCATGCTACTGTTAGCGCATGAGGCAGACGTCAATGCTCGGGCCGTCAACGGCGACACGCCTTTGCATGAAGCCGCTTTTCGTGGCCATCCGGAGATTGTGAAGCTTCTGCTGACTCATGGTGCCGACGGGAACGCCAAGAACAACCGGGGCCGCACGCCGCTGGAGGAGGCCGCTCGACGCGGGCACAAGGATATCGTCCGCCTCCTCACGGCCAAAGCGGCAGGCGCAGATGCGGACGGTCAGGATCACAGGACCAAGAAATGATGCGCATGGAGGGCTGCCACGAGCCGCCGCTGAAAGCTGGTCGAATGGCTGATGCTTGCGCCGATTGCCACCGCCCCCAGCCGCGAGCGAGAATCCGCCTTGGCTGACGTGCACTCCTCTGGTATCATTCCCGATCATGGCTCAACAGTCACACGAAAGGGAAGGTGTGCTCTTATGGCGAAGATCTATCGCGACAACGATGTGGACGTGGGTGTCCTGAAGGGGCGGAGAATCGGCGTCATCGGATATGGAAACCAGGGGCGGGCTCAGGCCCTGAATATCCGGGACAGCGGTTTTGCGTCGAGGATCGGCAATCGGGACGACGAATACAAAGACCGGGCCATTGCGGATGGATTTGCAGTCCGTCCGATCAGCCAGGTTGCCGAGGAGGCGGATGTCCTGCTGATTCTGATCCCGGATGAGGTCCAGCCGCAGGTCTATGAGGAGCAGATCAGGCCGCACCTGCGGGCCGGCGACGTGCTGTGCTTCGCCAGCGGCTACAATATCTACTACAAGGCCATCGAGCCGCCGGAGGGCGTCGGGGCGATCATGGTCGCGCCCCGCATGATCGGCCGGGCGGTGCGCAACCTGTACAAGGGGCGTCTGGGGTTTCCGTGCCTGGTGGCGTGCGAGCACGACGCCGGCGGCCAGGCCATGCCAATCGCACTGGCTTTGGCGAAGGCCATCGGGGCGACGCGCTTCGGGGCCTTCGAGTCTTCCTTCCGGGAAGAGACCGTCATCGACCTTTTCGCCGAGCAAATGCTCTGGCCGGGGATCATCAAGCTGTGCCTTCTGTACTTCGAGAAACTGGTCGAGAACGGCTGCGACCCGGAGATTGTGACGACCGAGCTGCACCTGTCGGGCGAGTTCGTCGAGATCGCCAAGGCGATGATCACGCACGGCTTCTTCGGCCAATTGAAGCTGCATTCGCAGACGAGCCAGTACGGCCAGTTGTCCCGCGTGGACCGCATGGCGCCACCGGAACTGCGGGCCCAGGTGGACCGGGCCATCGGGGAGGTGTGCTCGGGCAAATTCCATGCGGAATGGGTCAAGGAGCAAAAGGCCGGCAAGCCGAACATGAGCCGGCTGTGGCAGCAGGTCCTGGCGCATCCCCTGGCCCAATCCGAGGCCAAGCTGGAGTCCCTCCGCAAGATCATCGCGCGGCCCTACGAGGGCGAGGAGCGATGAGACCTGAGTAAGAAAAAGGGCTGCGAGCGATGCCCACAGCCCCCTTGCTTGTTTCTGATGTTGAATGACCGCTGGGCGACGGGCTACTTCGCGGCTTTGATCAACTGGATATCATCCACGTAGATGGTTCCCGTACCGCCGGCGGTCCCACCGGTGCGCTGCCCGACGCCAATGACCATCTTCTTGATCTTCGCAGGATTGACGCCCGCAAAATCACTCAGCGGGATCTTCCATTCGGTCCACCGGGCCGTGGTTACCGGGAACGTGTTTGCCGACGGGACCACGGCCGTTTTGTTCGCCGAGTCGCTCAACGCTACATACAACAAGGAAGGACGATTCGCCGTCCTGCCATAGACATAGAGAACCAGCGTGTTCACGCCGCCGGCGGTCCAATCTTCGACCGGCGCGAACGTCCGCTCGGCCTCGCTGTAGAAAGGTGCCTTGACGTTGTTGTAGTCCATAGGCATGGACTGCTTACCCCCGTGAAAGATCGTCGTGTTACAGAACGTGCCATTGACGGCGGTGGCAAGGCCGACCACGGAGCCGCTGAGTCCGTTGGTAAGACCGTCGACCCAAGTCGAGAAGACCTCCTTGCCTTCCTTGTCCGTGTAGCTCTCGAAATCATCCACGGGCAGACACGTGGTGAAGCTCCAGACCGGACCGGTCACCACCGAGTTGTCGGCCTTGATCTCGTCCACGCGCCAGTAGTACGTGGTCACGCTGTCCAGCGGACCCGGGGTAAAGGCGGTCTCCGCCTGGATGCCCTTATCGACCCCGGCGGCGCCCTGGGTGACCGCGTCGCGAGTGCTCCCGAAATACACATGGTGCTTGGTGGCGAGCTGGCCCGGCTGCCACGAGAGCGTCGCGTTGGCCGAAGCATCCGTCGCCCCATCCTTCGGACTGGGTAGGTAGGCGGTCAGGGCCTGGGTCGTGAAGCTCCAGACATTGCCTTTGTTGACCGTCTTCATATCGGCCTCGACCTCATCGACGCGCCAGTAGTAGGTGACGCCCGGCTTGAGCGGCTGCGTGTAATAGAACATGGCCAGCGGGGAGCGCGGGCCGGCCAGGTTGGCGGGACCGAGGTTCGGATCCGTGCCGATATAGACCTCGTGCAGGACCCCCTTGTAGCCGGCCTCCCACCGGAACAGCGGTGTCTGCACCCCGACGGCCCCATCCGCCGGGTTCGGGTTCTTGGCCGCCCGCGACGGCGGGCAGAGCGTGGCGATATCGTCCGCCGACAGCGTGTGGTTGTACATCCGCACATCGTCGATCCCACCGATCCAATCACACCCCCACCCGTCCGTGCCGATGAGGACCGGCGTGGGGCTGCTGGTGATGGCGCCCATGGGGGTCGACTCGACCGGCAGACCGTTCTGGTAGGACGTCAGCGTCGCGCCGTCGAAGGTGCACGCGATATGGACCCACTCGTTTCGCGTCAGCTTGCCGCTCACGAAGGCCCAGGCGCGGGGCGACGTGTTGAAGGTAAAGGCCATGTAGGGCTTGGGCGCGCCGCCCCAGCCGTAGCGAACCTGGAAGCTCCAACTGGGACTGGCCGTGCTCAACGCCTTGGCCATCGGGGCCGTCTCCCCGCCGTTTACGCCTTTTCCCTCCGGGTCATCGGCATCCGGCCGTATCCAGAGGGCCATGGAGATCTTCCCCGTGATGTCCAGCGAGGCCTTGTGGGGGACAGTGATGTAGTCCCCGCCGCCGCCGGCGTAGCCCGTGCCATGGAACTCGAGGGCGCCGTCTTTGGTGCCGGCAATCCAGGTGGGATTTCCTGTAATCGTCCCCTCGTTGCCCTTGCCGGAAGCGTCGGCAATCTTGGTTCCCGTGCCTTCATCCAGTTTCCAGTGGCCCACGAGCTCCCCCCAGGCGGCAGTGGTGGCGCCGAATACCATGAGACCACAAAGCAGACAAACAAGCCTCTTACCCATAATTCTTCCTCCTTTTGCCCATGCATGAAAGAACTGTGCCCCAGCCGAACGCGGCACACACGCCGCTTGCCAGGGTTATTGATAAAGATCGTTGCACGTTCCCAAGATGCGGAAGGGGAGAGACCTCGAGATGCAAGCCCATCGTTGCGGCTGTATGCCTGACATGATTACTCCTCTTCCTATCGAACCGGCGGAAAGAGTCCACATGCTGGCGAAGCAGATTCCGCATACCTGCCACTTTCACTTGTACCAGATTGTCGGCAGGATTTCAAGAAGAATCTGATGAATCATGGCGTGCCGGCCATTTCTGCGGGGTCGTCCTTGGGCAGATTGCGTCGGCCGGGCGTGGGCGGTATGATCACGGCGAGCCTCGACGGGGATCGGGGCAAGAAGAGCACGGGCCGCCGTTCGGGCGTGCGGGAGGTCCACGTATGAGACTGCAGATGACCGTCTTGCTCACAGTGGGTATGGTGGCGATGACGGCTGAGGCGGCGACGATCCGTCTGAAAACTGTGCCGGCAACCGTGCGAGTGGGACCGGAAGGGCTTATCGGCGGGGCGGAGACCGTGGAGATTTCTGCCGCTCGCGGCGAATGGGAATCGTTCCAGATCGTCGTAACGGCAGGGGACGGGAATCTGCGGGGCGTCTCAGCCGAGATGTCACCGCTGAAGAAGGAGACGGGAGAGAGCCTCCCGCCGAAAAACGTGGCGCTCTATCGGGAGGTGTTCCTCCCGATTCGATATTCCTCGCCGCAAGCGACGGAGCCGCCCGGCCTGATTGCCGATCCGCTGGTCCCGTTCGTGAACCCGTACACCGGCCAGCGAGTGCCGGAGCCGCGGTGGCGCGAAAAGGGGTTGGAGGGAGGCCGATTCGGGGCCGTTGGTTTTGACCTGTGGCAGGGCAGGCATCAGCCGCTGTGGGTGGATGTGCAGGTCCCGAAAGACGCGGCACCGGGGGTCTACAGCGGCACGTTTTCGGTGCGGGCGCAGAGTGCGGAACCTGCCACGATCCCGGTGCGGGTGACGGTTTGGGACTTTGCCTTGCCGGACGGCCCCGTGCACGAGAACCACTTCGGCAGCTTCTCCTACATGGCCAGGTACCACAAGCTGGATGAGAGCTCGGAGAAGTATCGCCTGCTGGAGGACCGGTACATTGCCATGATGGCGGCGCATCGGCTCAATCCGCCGCTGCCTCGCCGACTGCATCCGAAGATCGCGGAGGACGGGGCCGCTCTATTCGACGAAGAAACGGACCGGCAGATCACGGACTTCGTCGAGCGATACCACGTCACGAATATCGACGTCCCCCGGGCGCCGTTTCGGGATGTCCTGACTGTCGGCCGCAGCAAGGCGATTCGCTACTACCAGTCGTGGTACGCCTATCTGACGAAGAAAGGCTGGGCCGAGCGAGCGTACCTATACATGCTCGACGAGCCGAACACCAAGGAGGCTTATGAGGAGGTGCGGCAGTTGGGAGCGTTGGTCCGCGAGGCCGCACCAAACCTCCGGCGTCTCGTTGTAGAGCAGCCTTACTCCCAGGACCCTGATTGGGGATCGATTGATGAGGCGGTGGACGTCTGGTGCCCCCTTTTCGCGTTCCTCGACGAGGCGAGCGTCAAACGCGCCCAGGCTGCGGGCGACACGGTGTGGAGCTACACCGCTCTGTGCCAGAGGGCGCCGTCTTATCATCCTGACTATGCGAAGGTCAAGAATGACCATCCTCCATACTGGCAGATCGACTTCCCCGTCCTGAGCTATCGGATCGCCCCGTGGCTGAACCGGCGTTACGGTGCGACGGGACTGCTGTACTGGACCACCGTCTGCTGGAGCAGTCCGCAGCGTAATCCCTGGGACAATCCCGGTTTCCGGGTGAACTACAATGGAGAGGGCGCCTTGTTCTACCCCGGCGAGGATGCGGGGATCGACGGCCCGATCGCCTCGATTCGGCTGAAGAACCTGCGTGACGGCATGGAGGATTACGAGTACCTCATGCTGCTGGAGAAGCGCAAAGGCAAAGAGGCCGTGGACGAGATCGTCCGCACCGCCGTGCCGACGTGGGGCACGTGGGACCAGGATCCCTATCGGCTCCTTAAACTGCGTGAGCGCGTGGCCCAGGAGATCATGGGGCGATAGCCTGACATCGTCTCGTTCTCCCTGGATGCGGAGACTTGAAATCTCCCCCTGGCTCCCAGAGAATATACTCGTCAGAGGTCCGAAACGGGGCAGAGTCGGCATGAGTGATGTCACGCGCATCTTGAACGCCATGGAACGGGGAGACGCCAGGGCTACCGACGAACTTCTCCCTTTGGTGTACGAGGAACTCCGGCTACTGGCCGCCCAGAGGCTGTCCCATGAGCCACCGGGCCAGACCCTTGAGGCCACCGCGCTGGTGCATGAGGCCTACCTCCGACTGGTCGGAGATGAACCCCAAAGCTGGGAGAATCGCGGCCATTTCTTTGCCGCAGCGGCGGAGGCGATGCGGCGGATTCTGGTGGACAACGCGCGCCAAAAGAAACGCCTAAAACACGGTGGCGGGAAACGACGGGTCGAGCTGGATGAAGGGGCCATCGTCGCTCCGGAGGGCATCCCTCCCGATGATCTGCTCGCACTCGACGAGGCACTGGAGAGACTGGCGGACAGCAACAGGGCCATGGCGGATCTGGTGAAGCTGCGCGCCTTCGCCGGGCTGACCGGCAAGCAGGCGGCCGGCGTGTTGGGCATATCCGAGTCCAAAGCCTGTGAAGACCTGGCCTACGCTCGGGCTTGGCTGTCCTTGGAAATGAGCAAGGGTCAATAGTGCCCTCAGGGGATAGCACCCGCGTCTGGAGAGGGTCGTGGTTCAGAATCGCCCTCGAAAGAGCGTATGCTCGGCGTCCATCACGCCTTTTTTTGCGATTTCCTGTTTTTTTCCGAATTCTTCCCACCCCGATCTCGCATTGTCATACGGAGACAAAGGTATGTCGGACCAATATAAAGACGAAGAGGCCATCTTCAAGGCGGTGGTAAGGTTGAAGGGGCCCGTGGAGAGAGACGCCTGCATCGAGCAGGCCTGCGGCGGTGATCCGGCGCTATTCGCCAGGGTGACTTCACTGCTCCAGGCCCACGATGCAGAACACGTGCTGCTGGACGCTCTCCTGCCGGAGCATGACGTCAATATCGATGGTCCTGCCGTCTCGGAAGGTCCCGGCACGGTCATCGGGCGGTACAAGCTCCTGGAGAAGATCGGCGAGGGGGGGATGGCCGTGGTCTATATGGCCGAGCAGCAAGAGCCCATCCGCCGCAAGGTGGCCCTCAAGATCATCAAGCTGGGCATGGACACCCGGCAGGTGATC